>JAABUO010000575.1_pt1 | contig 65953 bp, 72 predicted proteins | sample 5559291 | NCBI WGS metagenome assembly JAABUO01 (sample SAMN10711878, study PRJNA513372) | rock metagenome | isolation source: Antarctica rocks | place: Antarctica: Victoria Land, Finger Mt sud | reverse complement strand
AACGAACGAGAGGACTGCAAACGCCAGGAATCTGTCAATTCCGTTCATTGAAACTTTTACCAAGGGAACCGTTGGCCACTTGCTGCAGACCTTCGCTTCGAGCGAGTTCCGTGGGGGATTGTGGGCAGCCGCAGATTAGTCTTCGATTTCTTTGCCGTCAAAGCCAGGGGAACCGGACACGAGCTCGCATGATGGAACTCTTGAGCTAGATGGACGTTAGTGGATTTCTCTACTAACGACAACCTGAAGCTGAAATATGATGAAGACACATTCAAGATTCTACCAATACGGCGTAATTGCCTGGACGCACGTGTCCTACTCAGGTTTGTGATTAAGGGACCCTTACTCTGTGGAGTGTCCTATGCGTAACCCCGTTATTACAAGTCAGTATGTTCCGCGGGACTATCATCTATCAAGCATAACTACATGGAACACTTCTCTAGCCAAGACTTGATGTCTCGGCCTCGCGCGCCTCCGAAGCGCTGTCCCGAGGGATCGTTGGCCAACACATCGCCTGAAAGGGTCCAAGGCACTGAACCTCCTGCAAGTGACAGTGTAGTCTCGTGTAGGCAGGCAGTATACCTTTACCATAGCGTTCAAAGAATCGGAATTAAACCGATTTACTTTAGCAACGGTGCTTATTGAAGATAACACTCAAAGAGACACTGTTTCGGATAAGATGATAGCTGCAGCGTGTTTCCTGCGCCTTTCCTACATGTGCGTTTGCTCCCTCTTGGCAGAGGGAAGAGAGGGGTTTTCGAGCTTTGAGAATGTAAATATAATACTCGGTGCCGCCGAACGAGAGAGTTGTTCTGGTATCAGTATATACAGTTGTGCTTGTTTGCCATTCTCTCACACATGCGCCTTGCGTTTCTTATTTCTACTATAACGGATAGGTCATACTATCTTTACTTTATATAACCTGCATCCCGCAATCGCCATCTTCCTTTTCGCAGCTGAACTATGTGCCAGGATCCTTTACTTTGGATATTCTTAGAAGAAGGACATACTAGGCCTTACGCATGATTCAACTTCCGGATTCTATATACTCTCCTGAAGATCGACGTCCTCCATGATGCCTGCAACATTGTCAACCCTTCCATGCAAGCCGCCCTGCTGCGTTGAAGACCATGCTCTCAAAAAGCTCAAATTCAACGTCCAACGCGCCGCAGCGTCATCATCAGATAGATGATGACTGTCAACGGTGGGCTCAACAGCCGTGCAAGCCTGCTCATCCCTGATAAAGAATCTATGCCAGGATGCATACGGGTGTGTACACAGCCATCAGGACGACCATGCAAGTGATTAGAAGAAGGTATTTGGCAACGGGCAGACCCGCCTCCGTCGCCACTGATGCGTAAAGTTCTGCCAAGGCTTGCAGTATCTCCTTTATTCCATGTGCCGTCGTACCTCGAGATCGACGACCATCTGATCTGAATCCTGACTCTCAATACTGGCATCGAGAATGACCTTCCGTCGGCAGAAGAAGGAATTTTCGGTCTGCGATGTTTCTCGCCACCGCGTTCCCCATTGCCGCACCAATTCTCGCACAGGTTCAGCCCCGTCAATGCCGCGGGTCCATTCTCGCCAAAGATCAGGCACAGTCTCGATGTCGCGACTCATACGATACCATGAGCTTCCTGTTCGTCCTGATTCTTTGTGTTCTGCATCGGTTTCGCATGTGCATTCTGAATTCTTCGTTTTTCCTCGATCGTCTGCTTCTCTCGTCTGGATCATGAATGATAAGCGTCAAACTTGAGTCGTCAAGAGGATTGCACTCACTTCTTCCCTGCTTTGGTCCGACCTCTGTGCTTCTGACAATACTTTCTTGTCTCGGCAGATAAGACGGGCGGTTGATTCAAAGCCAGTATGTTCTGCTGCGGTCCGTAAGTCCAACCATCGTTCTCCATTGGAAGGTATCAAGGCTTGACAGCGCAAGACTAGAAGCGCATAAGAAGAATCTGTTAATGTATTAGAGAGAACAAAGGCATGGTCTTCGTTGATCAGATCTTCTAGTGGTTTCTGGAATTCTCCCGATCGATCGAAGAAGAAAGCGACTTAGCTGACGTGGATGCAACAGTAGAAAGAAGAAGACTTCGTCTAGGCAGGCTTCCTCTAGGCAGACTTCGCCTAGACAGGCTTCGATGAGTGTTTTTCAAGTTACAGATTAACTTTTCACACGTCTCGACAGGAACATCAAAAGAGAAGTCTCTCGAGCGCAGAGATAACCAACGGAGAGAGAAGAGCAAGTCGGCGGTGTCTTGCACATATGGGATCGACATGAGGACGGTTATTTCGGCGGTTCACGGTCCCATTTGCCGCCTATGGTCGCACAACAAGATACACGAAGAAGATAAGCACAAGGAATAACCCTTGGTGAGCGAATTGAGCAAGCTACTGGAGTAGGAGAGGAAACTCACGCGTGAGTACGACGAAAGCGAAGCAATCACTTTCCAGCCCAATCTCGATGGTATGAGGAAATGATGCGTGATCCCCCTGAAACAGAGGATCTCAACATGGCTACCGACTACCAAGGAAAACAGAATTTTCTGAGCTTGAGGTCTTTACACGCAATCCTGCGTCCATCCACAGTAAGGGTCTCGAGTCTGAACAAGCCCAAAATAAGGTCATGAGGGATCAACCCAACAGGGTTCTGGTGACGGTGCGGCACTGACCTGGAGAGACGTGAGAGTGGTTCTGCCACAAGCCATACGGCCCAGCAGATCTAGTAGCGCCGAGAAATCCGGCCCAACCAATCTACAGTGGTCGAGCATTCCATCCCAAAAGCGAACGCCCTTTGCGTTGACGGCTTGAACGGTCACGTTCACGGCGTCTCTGGAGGCCTCTTGCCGGAAGGCACAATCAGATCGGCTTTGAATAGCTGTTTGCGCCCCTACCGCTCAGGCCCCCGAGTAAATATTCCTTGCGACAGCTCGCATTCCCTCGGCAGTAGCCGCTGGGCCAAGGCAGAGAAAGACCATCACTCTGCCACCAGGTTCCCCACGCTGAGCGAATATACCCTACAACAGCTCGGGGTCGCTTGACAGTAGCCGCTGGGCCAGGCGGAGAGAGCATCGCTCTGCCCCAGGAGACGCCGTACAGATTCCTTCCAACACACACCATATACCATCTTCCGACGCCTGGAGATGATTGTAAGCAGTACCTGATTCGTCCCACAGCACCCCCGCGGCTGAATCATTAGAACCCTCGCCGTACAGGAGATTGCTGGAGTAAAGACTATAAAGTGGTATCGACACAAGTCATATGCTCAAGACCAAACAGCAACTAAGACGATTCTACAGCGAGCTTCAAACGAAAGACACAAAAACGTAGCCATGAAGCACCGAGCTCAACGAGTTCCACCACAGGCGGGGCAAGCCACCGCAGCCAAGCAAAGCTGCATCGAATCAACCAACTACATCTTGGGCCGGATATTGCAGGTATGAATGATGGAGGAACAGATGAGACGGCAACGGACCTGGATCCAGACGTTGAGACAACCACGCGAGCGGATCAACATTCGACGCCGCCTATAGTGCCATGAAGCCCCCCCCCCAGGTATACCAGAAACGCGAAGAGATAAGGCGATGACTCCACAGCTTCAGAAGATCCTATTTGGGGAACTCGCACCCAATGTTGGGAACGAGTCCATCCCAACGAGCCTTCTAGCAGTCCAGTCCATCAGAGAATAACCCGAGGAGGCAATGACTTACCCTGCCAAGGATCTACCACTCGAGGGAAGAAACAAAGTTATGTATCACACCCCATCAAGACGAAGAAGGGTCATAAAAGCAAAAACCCGGAAACACAACATAGCTTCCAGAAGTTCGTCACCATCGCTCGTTTCTCTTGGACGAGACACAAATCACTCTACCTTCATTCATTTTTTTTAAATCAGATCCCTCTCAAACCCTTCCCATCACCAAGCCGCGAGCCCCTGGAAATGGAAAACCACACACCTGGCCAGGGGCTGAACATGGCCCGGTTCCTCATGGAGAGCTAGACGGAAAGACTGTGCCGATATTCGCTGCGAGATATGGCGAAGGGAATTTGCAAGAACGCGGATGGTACCTTGGGCAAACAGACGGAGAGCTGCTGTGACAGAAAGACGGAATGTGCAACGCGCAGTAGATCTCCGTGGGCTCTCAGGTCCCACAACCGGCTACCTGTTATTCTTCGCCGCCAAGGCTACCCATTCCAAAGCGTCGAGTTCCTCGGGAGCTCTTGCCTTCGTTGGATGCGTTCTATTTCCTGTGTCACGTTACATCGATATGACATTTTTATACTTCACTTCACTTCGCCATCGATCTCAGAGAACGAATTAGTCAGGCGGAGGTTGCAGTTCAGTAAGAGTCTGCGATTTAAAGGGAAGGGAGTAAACCAAACAACCACCCCAACGGCCCGGGAAACTTCCCCCTCTCCAGGCCCCCCTCCCCTCCGCGCGCGCGCGCACACACACACACACACACACAAGCCCCCCAAACAACCTAACCACCATCTATACCAGCCGATCAGTCGCCTTCTCTCACTAGTAAACAGTCTCATCCTCACCACAATCACGCCCGCGCCTTACGACGCCACACCCACCCAAAACAGCCCCCGAAAAAGCGACGGAGACGACTGGGTAGCTATATGCCAAAGTCAGTCACTAGCCGTTTCGGTACGTCCATCTGGAGGACAAGGACATACAGTGTGGCGAGTTGCCGACGAAGAAGACGAGACCGGCGACTTGCTGGGGACGGGCTGTGGCATGCTCCAGTCCTCGTCTTGCGGATCTGGGCCCCTGGAAGAGCGGAGGAGAGGGTGGTGCGGGGGGAGGGAGGGCATTTCTTGGTCGAAATGCTCGGTGAAGCGGGATTGGCGCGACATGATGGGGGTAGTGAGAGGGGGTTGGGGAGGTGTCCGATTGGAAGGGTAGCGAGGGGGAGAGTCTTGGTGGGTGATTGTGGGGTTGAAGAGCGGTGAGCTAGAGGTTTGCTTTGGTGGAAGGGTTGAAGAGCCTGTGGGTTGAGGTGAAAGGGTTTCACAACGATAACGAAGGTTATATGGTGAAAGACTCAAAAGGACGACGCGCCGACGCGATTTTCCAAGTGAATACCAGGAAAAGAGCTAAGAGCTGTGTTCGTTGTCTTCGATATCGATATTGGAAGTTGTCTAAAACCATGAAAGGAAGGACAGCCAGCTAGCTTATCAGACGACACGGTAAGGGGAATGAGGAACAGAGACATGATAAAAGGCTCTGAAAGGTACATAGATCACGAACGAGCACGGGTCTTGGATCAGGCAATCAGGACAATAGGAGTAGAAGGTTAGTGATTCTAGACTCTGGCTAGACTTTTAAAGGTGAGTGTTGTACGAGACATATAAGCTGACAAATGGATAAGAGCAAGCGTGGAAGAACAAAAGATGTACATGGAAAATGCATGAATATTAAATATACAGAAAGAATGAGCCGGCAACTTACTAGAAGAAACCACCAGCCCACGTACCGCCCCTCTCCTTCCGCACGACCTCGTAATCGTCCGGACTCGCCCTCTCCTTGACCTTTCCACGCGGGCCATAGGAGTGGTTTTCCATGAAACCAATTATGTCACCCACTTCCTGTGGGGTTGCAACCTTGTCCGTCCTACGGTCCCAGGCCTGCCAAATATGTGGCGGAGGGTTCGATATTCCCCAGTACGGATGCTTCCACTGGGAAAGCTGGTCGTCATGGAGATATAGGCCTTGGGAGTGAAGGTGTTTGATCGGACAGCCCGGAGACCGGCACCGGGCTGTCGGTAGAGGCTTCCGCGGCGCCCTGTGCTGTGGGCTGGGCGCATGGCCCGAGGGACCGCGCACTGTCTTCCTTCGTACAGTGGGAACTGACAGACTACGGCTGTCCGGAGGTGGAGGGTACGTGGATCTCCCATCAACTATTGTTGAGTTCAACCGATCTGTGTCATTGACGGGGTTTTCTGTAACGGCACGGCGCGGTACATTGCGTTTAAGCAACCGGGAAGGCCGGATTGGATTAGTATTGGCATTTTTGTGGGTGGATAGATCGATTCTCCCCCTCGCGTTGGTTTGGACGTCCTTGCCTTCGTTTTTTTGGCGGTTATTCCGCTCGTTGTCGGAGGACGATCTTTGATCGGAATTTCCTCGGTTGTGGGGTATTCCAGTGATAGCATTGTCCTCCCCATCCGTCACCGGAAGCTGAGGAAGAGACTTTTCGTCTCTTCGGTGCGCATTGAGACTAAACATTCTACTCAGTCTTTGATCTCCGCAGGTTCCCGCTTCGAAGTCAGGCAGAGATGGGAATCTTGGGAGGGCTGGTAGTGTTGGGGCCCTTGACCTCCCGATCTCAGCACGACTGCTTGGTTGAGCTGCGGCTTTTGAAGCGCGATGCCACCTTGCAGACCAACGAGCTGGCCCCGTTCGAAGCCAAAGAGCTTCGCTGTCTTGAGGAGTAGAAGGCTGGCTATCGACTACATCTTGAGGCCTAGAAAATTTGGTGCCATCTGCATTTGGCTGATGGTCACCTCCGTTGTTGGCCATATTGAGTATGGATGCGAGTTCTTCGGGGTGGAATGAGGCCTCAGTGAGACGTCGTTCAAGTTCTTGGAGGGGGCTGTATGGTCCAGATATTCTTCTCGGTGGCATTATCAGTGAATTTTCTGGGGAGCAAGATCAGGATGGGGAGTGAAAGAGCCCCTTTATATGCCTTGGAGACACAATCGGAGAAAAGCTGAATCTCGACGATGAGTCAGCCTCGACAATGGGACTATCATTCCTTTGTGGTTATGAAATGCCATTGTTCCGAAACAAAGACAGCTGTACGAATATAGACGAACAATCCATCTTTGTTCAACAAAGGCCGACCTTTCGGATCATGGTTAGTAATAATCTGATGGGATTTTGCTAGATCACAACGAGATAAGGGTGGTGAGACTGACATGAGATAGTTATTCAGCAAGCTCGATAGAGTACGGACCATAAGCAAATTTAAGAGAAAGCAATATACTTGGCTTTTTGCTAACGCGTATAGAATAGGCAGGATTCCTTTTTCCAGCTGTTCGGATTTACCGAAGCACTCGACCTTGTGAGGAGCAAGCGCATTTTCAACATCAATAGAAAGCTTGAGGAAGATCAGCACTTTGGTTTTGAATGATATGTTTCTAACCTAAAAACCCCATTATAAGATCTGTTCATCTTGTTCCTCCCATAGCCGTTGCAATCGGTCCGTCATCTCGGTTGCTAGTCCTTAGCTCTGTGTTTCCTCGTTTTGGCTACACAAAACTGTGAGGTATGGTAGGGAGAGCTTCGAGGTCTCGTTGAAAGTCCAAGCGATGAATGCGTCGCACTAAGCAGTCTTCAGTAGTGCAGATGGTTGTACGTGGCGTTACCGGACGCGGAGACCTAATTGCACGGGCTTGGCGTTGCTTCTGCGGCTGATCAGGATTCATCCCTTCCTGTAATTGTATTGCGCAAACCAGAGAGCGCCAAGCAAGGTCACAACTCAAATCTCCATAGTCGATGGCTAGTCTACGCCCTTGGGGAGATCTGTTGGTCGCTCGCTGAGATGGCGAGAGCTGGCGACTTGGAGCAGATGGATATAACGTATGCTTACAGGGAACGTCGCTGGGAATTAGAGATGTGGAGGGTGGGAGAACAATTGGTGGTGTAGCCGTAACAAGAGACGGCACTTTTAAGCGCCAACGGGTGGAGCGACAAAGCCGACTCACGACGGCTCTCCATTTCCGGGCGTGATCGTTATCTTTTTGCGGCTCCTCCGAGGACAGCAAAGTAGGAGCCGAATTTGAGTCCGAGTCAATCAGCGCAAGAGCCGGAGATTCTTGCCGGTGTGGACATGTAAGCTCGTACTGTTCAACATTAGGCAGCACCGTACTCTCTCGATGCAAAAACGTCCGAAGGCTACTCCAAGACAGTTTGCTTGATCGGCTTTTCATACTTCGTGGCAACGAGACCAATAGCTTTTACTTGTCTTCTGAAACCCTTGCTTGAGAGAACCGTTCAAGAAATTAGGAGTCAAAGAATTGTGGCGGAAATGAAGGTTAGGGGATTTGATGAAATAAATAGGAAGCATTTGCCGAGCCCCCATATTTGGACAGTGAGCGTACCAGAGAAGACAATAACCACTGACCCATTATTACAACGTCAGTAAACACCGATTTGATCTAATCAAACACTGGAAACAATCAATACCAGGCAAGAAAGAGATAATTGTTGCCGAATTGTCGTTCCTCTTATACATAAGCTCAACACTGGTAGTCTGGCCACCGATGGTTGCAAGGTCAAGAGGCTTGTTTCTGTAATTTCTTTGTTGTGCAATGTGCGATGTTGAATAATGAGCTTAAAAAGTTAATAGACATTGCTGGAAATCAGAGACTCATCTCACTCTGTGAAACTTGGCCATGAACACTAAACGACACGCCCATGTACATCAAAAAGTCCCAAATAAATAATACGACAATCTAGCATATTAGTTCTGGGTTCTTGGTTCTTGGGCTCGTAACAGTCTCGCAGCTAATAGGAACCCTACTTACTAGTCAACGTTCACCAGCATATAGGAACCATGGGCTGCGGATTTTCCCGCCTCCCTGGCTCTCGAGATCAACACGAAGAAGATGTCAGTCTTCATACGATAGAGCCATTCGCCGAGCACAGAGAAACGGTCAATCCCGATCGCCCAAGAGAAGTGGATCAGCCAGAACGCGAAACGGATGGTCCAGTTGGGTCTTCTAGTGGTGTTCGAAGAGCAGATGTGTCATCGGCGCAACGGCGACGGGCCAACCGCTCTCATCCAATCACCGTAAGCTGCGTAACTTCCGCGAACTTGGTCATTTACTTTCTATAATAGAGCTATCCAGACCACGGTGTGCGAATATAAACTCCATCAAATAGCCGTATCGATACTTTCGATTGTTAGTCATTCCCTAACTCTCAAACTTTAGATTGACCGGAACCTCTGATCGATGTTAGTGGACCATCTAAGCTGAGCACTAGAACATGATTGAAATGCAACGATGCCACCTTGAAAACGTGTTCGTCATAAAGAATGGAGCAGAAGTATCTTTGGTTTAGTTAAAGGCCTACGTAAGTATAGGAGATCTGAACAGATCACGGGGCATACCTTTGCCAACAAATCGCGATTAGTTCTTCATATTCCTTTGATCTGTTGTAAATTCTAATTTTCGAGTTTTAGATCTCTGACTTTTGAATAAATTGTCGGGTATATTACTGACCTAGTTACAGTATGTATAGAGACGTGATATATATACTTTAGCGCCAAAAAACAAGTTCGTGTCTTATCGTTTCAATCTTAAGGCTCCATCTCTTGTTCGGATCCTACAAGGATCCTAGGAGTTGTGGCAGTAAGCGAATCCCCAAACTTGCAGCCGATCGTCCTGTTCGTCGCATCCGTTCAGTATACGATTGTACGCCTGCCAAATGAATGGCGGAGGATTACTCCTGCCAAATGACAGATTTGGATGACGGCTTTCTTGGCCCCCAAACAGATAGCGCCCTTCGTTGTGGGCAGACTGGTGGATAGGGCAGACCACAGACTCACAAGACTCGTTGGGGTTCCGACGACGAGAAGGGAAACTCCATCTTGAGGGATTTTGGAACTGGAAGCGGTTCGCTTCAAGCTCTGGGAAGAGGATGTCGGCGTCATTTCGGCTGCCCCGGAGCTCCGGGAAAAGATCGGCGTCATAGACTTCCGCGTCCCAGGTCAGGACGCTGAGGTCAGCGATGTCTACTTCCTCAACAACGGGGGTCGCATGCTGCGAAAGGGGACCGTCTAGCCACAAACTCGGGAGCGTTGGAGTCGTTGGCCTTAGAGGTTCCGGGTATATCTGTTGCAGTGGTGACGAAGGCATCGCTGGGAGGAAGATATCTTCGGCCAGCGGTATTGCGCTTGGCTCAGCCCTTAAAACTGGGCTGAGGAACAGGCGGGGGTCCGTGTGGTGTGTGACCGGGGCCATAGTAGCCCCAGATATGATAGGACCTGTAGCAGCCAGATTCAAGGGGTTCAGGCGAAGAAGATCTGGCGCGGTCGCTGGTATGCTAGCCAGAAACTGTGGTGATTCATCTTGATCGGTGGCACTCTCTGCTGACGCTGACACCACAGAAGATGAAGCGCGTCCAGAACCGGGAGTTGCTGGCTCCGACGCCAAAGCTGGCCCTTGCTGGGGAACAGAGGGCTGGGATGGCGTTCGCCCTGTGGCCCTGCGCTGGTTCCGCAAGGTCGATGCTCTGGGAGTTTGCGACGAGGTAGCCTGTCCTGGTGAGGCATCAGAGGTCTGCGAGGAAGGTGCGGCCGCTCTTGAGGATGAATCTGGACTCCGAGACGACGGCGAAGAAGTTGCGGCCGGGTATGCGGCCTGTCCTGCAGCCCTTCGTCTTCTCGCACTCCTCGTTTCCGTCTGGAATGGCACTTGTCCTGACATTGTAAATGGTCTGCTGAGTTTGATGAAACCCAATTTTGGCTTACTGAAGTTTTAGTGTGGTATTCGAGGTTTGTGTGCGTCAGAGTTTGAGATAGGAAGAATCTGGCGTCCAACAGATTTCAAGATTATATAGAACTCGCAAATAATCAAACAACCGTTACACTTCATTGCCGTTGTGCCTGAACAAAAGAAAAGAAGGCTTGGTCGCTGCATTCTGTACGGGAGGAGAAGGTCTTTGTTCTTGAGTATCCAGAACAATACACACAAAGCCGTTGTACCGCTAAATAGACGGGGGAAAAGACACCAAGATTGTACATGCGAGTAGGTAAGGAAATCATGTCAATGGGTAGAGAAGCAAGAGAAACAATAAGCAATATCAAAGATTTTGTAGACGCGTAATGCCCGAGTGATATCATCGAGGGGCCTACCAGCATTACTGCATCACTCATTGTTCTCAAATAGTCGTATTCCATCAGCCTCCGCTCAGTGAGGCACTGTCTTTAGGCGTCTGGGGAGTGGCAGCATTGATCATCGATGCTGAGGAAGGAAAGGGATTGCGACTTTCCTATTAGTTGGCATAGTACATCATTAGACTACCTTACGGTATGAAGAGATCAAAGAGAAAGGAATCCTCGGTCTGTGCAGTGTCATGTACCAGGCTCGCTACCAAGCCAAGTGACAGTGTTGCCATCCCATTGCGAATGGGCTCATAACTCAGATCTCGGTTCATCATCTCTATCTTCTTGTCTTGATAGAGGAGGACTGTTTGACTCGAGTTTTGAAGGTGTTTTCGAGAAAAGGGAGGGGGTTTGTGCCCTGGTCTTGCGCCTTTCCCGAAAGAGGAAGGTTTCCCCGGAGATTGAGGTCCAACGTTGCTCCGGGGTTGAAACGTTGCAATGACGTAGGAACTGTCATCCAAACACCCCGCTCATGCATGCCCGCGCCCTGCCCTCCCGCCTACACCGCCCGCCGCTATGCTACATCCACCAATCTACTCCGTACCAACAGAGCAATCTCTTCGAGCCTCACAACACTCCGTTCCTTCTCAAGCTTTTCGACTCCCCACACAGATAGGGGTTTCGCGGATGTATAGGCGACGAGGACAATGAAGATTCGAACAGCAGTCCGTGTATAGCATATCGTAACAACTCTGAGCGTATAAACAAACAATACCTCCAGCATGCGCTTCGTCTCATCCAGCAAGGCTGGCATCGCCATCTTTCTACCTCTTTCGGCCGTAGCATCTTCGGAATCCATCTCGAGTCTTCCTCATTGCTGGCAGAACTGTATCAGCGTCAATAGCCCGAGTTGTGGAAACCAGGATCTCTCATGTTTGTTTCCTCGACGGCGTACAGGTGTGGCAAATACCATTCTAACAATCGTTACCAGGTATATGCGGTTTAGCAGGCCTAGGAAGCTTCCTTTCCGACACCGCTTCATGTATTAACGACAAGTGCTTCAACGACGACCTCGACCCCGGCCAGCTGATCGCACCTCTACAAGTCGCCTGTAACGCCAACGGAACCCCAATCCCATCTTCTGCCATTGGCAGTCGTAGTCTATCTCCCCACAGCTCTGATACGACAGAAGGAACTACAACGACGACGGGCTTGGCGTATTTCACCGACCGCGCGGGAAACACCCATACCCTTGCTGTACCGCTTGTTATCGGTGCCAGTACGACCGAATATGGCAATCCGGTCACGGTATCTGGCGACACGTCGAGTTCAACGAGTACGGCATCTGCCTCGTCGTCTGTGACGTCGAATATTTCGATTATGGGCTTGCCGAAATCAACAATCCCATCTGTAAGCTCGACCACATCTTCCACAATCGCACCGATCGCGACCCCGGTTCCCTCATCGACTACATCTGCTCCTACCAGCACCACTAGTAGCAGCAGCAGCAGCAGCAGCAAAGCCCCTTCGTCGACCGCTGGTAGTGGCTCGCTTCTCGATTTGCAAGGTGCCGGGACGAGAAGGGAAGCAAGAAGTCTATTGGGTTTAATACTTGGTGTTGTCGCTGGGGTTGCCTGGTCTTGATTATATCTTGGAGGTCAAGGTGCAGTTCAGAACCGCCGAATCATGATGGAGTCACGAATGCTGTTAGATACCCTTCTCAAGCTTTCAATTGTCTGATGTATATGATTCTATGGATCACTCAAAGGGTCTCAGAGGCTATTCATCCATGGAGCTTGCTCATTCACAAATCAAACATTGACCCTTGAGGCTGATTTCTATCAGCAACAGATTTCTCTTCGTACACAGGACCAAAAAATCCAACAAATTCCAAGACCCACTACTCGTAAGGTCTAGGAGTTCGACATTGAATGACAACAGAACAATCCACCCAAAACCCCGCTTGCCTCCCCAAAAACAGTCCCAGCTTCATTACAACACCCAAAGACAATCAAACCGCTCGCGCTCGGAGCCTTTGCGTCATGCATCAGACAGAGGGGCATATCGAGCCATCTCAACCCCACTTTTGCCCATAGGGTGTCTCTTCCTTTTGACGGTTGTGTTAGCACATCCACGTCTTGAACTGACGTCCACCGCGGCTTTCTAGCCATGGCCAAACTCAAGAACAACAGGGCAATTGCTATGCTTGACAAAGCAGCAAAGGAGAAATACGCCATTCCTGCCGTCGTCGTTGTACGCCCTCCCCAACCCCATTGCACCTCCCTCCCCACCACCCCTCCTCTAAGCGCAGCCTCAAAGCCCAGATCTAACCACCAGCATGCAGTACAACCTCGAAGGCACCCTCGCCACCATCGCCGCCGCCACCGCCCTCTCCTCCCCGGCCATGCTCCTCTTCTTCCCCTGGGCCCTCACCACCATCCCCGCCCTCATCCACACCGCCCACATCCTCTCCCTCTCCGCCCCCGTCCCCATAACCCTCCACCTCGACCACGCCCGAACCCCCGCCCTCGTGCGCCGCGCCCCCGACTCCCGCTGCTTCGACAGCATCATGGTCGACATGAGCCACCACGCGCGCGACGAGAACCTGCGCCTCACACCCGAGCTGGCCGCCTATCGCCACGACCGCGGCATCGCGGTCGAGGCCGAGCCCGGCCGCATCGAGGGCGGTGAGGACGGCGTGCGCGACACCGCCGACCTGGACGCCGTGCGCACGAGCCCCGACAAAGCGTGCGCGTTCGCAGCCACGGGGCATCGACTGGCTCGCTCCGGCTTTCGGTAACGTGCACGGCCGCTTACGGGCCCCGCGGAATCCAGCTCGACTGCCCCCGCCTCGAGAGCATCAATCGCGCTATTGGCGGTGACATGAGGCTGGTTCTGCATGGTATGGATGGGTTTGAAGTGGGGGTTTATAAGAGGTGGATTCAGGGCGGGGTGAGCCAGGGTTAATGTGAACCGGGTCGTGGATGAGAGGTGGGTGGAGTGTATGAGGGAGGGAGGGGGTGGGGGTGATGGAGGGGATTGAGAGGGGATGAGGGGGGAGGTGGAGGGGGTTATGAGGATGCTGGGGTCGGTGGGGAGGGGCGTAATGTTTTTGGGGGAAAGGATAGCGTGGGAAGACAAGAAACCACACCATCTGACACGTGTAATTTAGCCATGTTTATGAGAGAAACCACCACATAAAACACAGTCTCAATCGCCCCCGTTCCATTTCATCCATCCCTAGCGTAGGTTTCTGAGCCCACAACCCATATTCTCCCCCTCGATCAAAGTCCATCTTCACTTCACAGGACAGAAAACCACCCTAGCCACACGTACGTCATCAAGATCCAATTGGCATTTCTGTCACCTAAAGTAACCTTGTTTCTATGATTTATGCCTCCTTCTTATCCGCTGGCGCGACTTGGTTTGCCCGTGAATGATTATTAACGTACAATAAGAGGTATTTGCAGATGAGAAGTGCTTTCTGATTAGCTGAAATCGAAATGCTTTCTTGTGATTGCTGTGGTTTCGGTTGGATAGTTGCGGGTACTGCTGTACTTGGATAGATCAGGATTAAGATGCGGTAAAGACTGTCATGATAGAATGTTCGTCCGCTCACTCTTCCGAGATTTCCACCACACACAAACACACAGACCGCACCGGACCTACCTCCACCAACCCCCCACCCAACTCGCACGCCTCCTAGCCTCCGCAACCTTCGACCACCTTCCCAACCAACTCCTCAATGGACCCTTTACCCAGGTTGCCGCCGACGCCCACATTAACACCCAACTCTATCCCCGCCCGCAAACATCAGCAGGGCTTATATCTAAACCGATAGCAGGGTAAAGAAAGATAGAACATACCTCGATGTAGCCAATATTGGCAACTGACCGCGCTCAGCGAATCAAGCCCGTATTGCGTCAGGGGGCTTGACTCGATGAAGGTGGATGCGGGGAAGCCGAGGAGGGTGGATAGGAAGGTTTTGAATGCGTCCAGAACTACTTCTTTCTTACCTTCCGCCCCTTCCGCCGCCTCGACCCTTTCTTTTAGACTCTTCTCCTTTTCAGAATCCCTACCGGTAATGCTGAGCCTATAAGTGCTCAAGTGCCCAAACTCCGGCACCTCGGTCCAGTATAGCGGATCCGCCCTGCCCACAATCTTCCCATCCACACGCTCAAACATCTCCAGCCCTGTGACAATCAGACTTCGTTCAAATCGGCGCGACTCTAGTACTGCAGCCAACAGTATTGACGCGAGATGGCTCGAGTCGAGATGCGTAAGACCACTGCGTGTCAGTGTAGGGAGCAGCGCCGGATTATGAAGGGAGTGCAGGACACCGATATCCGTCATGGCTCCCAGCGCGATGGAGACGGCAGGGAGACGCATGGAATGGCGGTAGCTGGCGAGAGCATTGAGGAAGGTATTGCCGACGTTGTAGTTGCCTTGGTTGCGGTTGCCGAAGATGCTGGCGATGGAGGAGAACATGATGAAAAAGTCCAGATTATCTTGCAGAGTCGCTTCGTGCAAGATCCAGCTGGAATCGATCTTGACGCGGAGAGCACGATCCCATTCACCCCCTGTCATGGAGGCCATGGGGGCGTCGCCGAGGATCATGGCCATGTTGATGATGCCCTTGATGGGTGTTTGTTCGCGGGTTCGGTGGAAGATGAACGTCATGGCTTGACGATCGGTGGCGTCGGCTTCGATGACTTGGAGGCAGGCGCTGGAAGCGTTAATGGTGTCGTAGGCTGCTTGGGCCTCGGGGGAGTTGACGCCGCTTCTAGAAATGGCGATGAGGACTTTGGCTCCGTGGTCGACCATCCAGGAGCAGACAAAGCGACCAAGCCCACCGAGACCGCCAATCAAGACGTAGGCGCCATTGGAAGAGAAGAGGGTGTTTAAATCTTTGTAGATTGGTACGTGCTTTTCGATCTTGTCGATTTTGGTATGGATGACGACTGTAGAGTACGGCTGGGATGTAGCGGTTTCGAATGCCTGCCGGTAGCTTGGTAGGTCGAATGTATGCAGCGGAGAACCAAACTTACTGCAACTTCTCCAAGCTTGAGTGACAGCGTCGCGGCCACGCTCAGATTTCAAGTACTTTGCAACGTCCACGGGCTTGCCATTGACTAGGAGTCCTCTCGATGAATCAAGACAGACCGTAAAGTCTGCAACTAAAACCGCGCCTGTATCGAGGATCTTGGCTCCTCGTTGAGCGCAAAGGTACTCTAGCGCCTTTCTCAGGAAACGGTCCACGCTCAAAGAAAAGGTATCACCTTCTCTAATTCGAGCGACTCCTTCAGTGATACAGGATGCCGTGGCGAGAGCAGCGAATTCTGCAGCAGCGATAGCAGGAATACTTCTCTTATAAGTATATAAGTTTTTGATTGGAACTGCAAGCTGCTTGCGATTCGAACCAGGATACCACCCAACTACTTGTGGCAAAACTATACTGTCACGTTCTGCCTCTTTGCGGCCTGCAAAGAACATTCCGAGGCTATAATTGCCTTTGCTGGCCTTGCTAGTACCACGAAATGCCAGAGAATCGTCAAGGTTCACAACAGAAGCCTCGACTGTAACCTGGCAATGTCCTTCGTCAATCTCCCGGAAGGGATCTGGATAGGACGATAGGACGACGGGTTCCTGGGGCGCTGCTAGTGATAATGTGTAGTCTTGCTCACCTAAAGGAGAATCAACCCACCTTGGGAGAACAAGCCCTGTGGCAGAAGAGAGCTCGTCGTCGGGAATATATCGTAAAACCTTTGCTTGCGATTCGTCTACCTCTATTTTAATCTCGTTCTCTCCCTTCAACATCGAATCATATGCCAGAAGTAAATGCTTCTGCCTCGATTGCATTGATTGTTTCGCGATGTTCTGAAATATCAACCAGGTCACCTTGAGCGAAGGTTGCTCTGATTGCAATGTTCGAAGGAGCGAACCTGCCAAATCCTTGAAAGGATTGCAAGCGTTCTGCTGCGTCACCCAGAGAATGCTGTCCGCGGAAGTCATAAGAGTCTGCAACCAAGGGAGCAGTTCTTGCCCAGGCCAGGTTGCAATGACAGATTTGTCCATACTGTCTAGAACAATCGCATTGTATCTTCCAGTGTCATTGCGTTTGCAGAAGCCTTTAGTGGCAGCAGGTTGTAAGGGAACGCATTCTGGGAGCAGAAAATCTTGCATGAGAGCTTTGTCTGTCTCGAGGGAGTAGAAAATCACTGTCTTGCGGCCGGTGTATGCCGGAGGTTGATTACTTTTCATGCGCCAAAGGGTACATTCTTCATAATCTAAATCTGTAACTCTATTGAGCATTTCGAACGATTCAGAAAGGACTTCCATTTTCATTGCGTTGACTCCAGAGACGCATGCCAGACCACCGAGCCGCATTTGTGCTAGGATTTCTTCAGCGCTAGATTGGCAACTTGCGAAGATCATGTGTGCCTTGGGTTCCGGGTTAAACCTTTCCACGTATTGAACACGGTCACAGACACATGACAACTCAACATGCTTTCCCAGAATTTGGATAGACTGAAAGTGCAGCCATTCCCCTGGTTGAGTTATTTGCAGAGATCCAAGTATGTTTCTTATTGCGGCTTCGGAAACTCCGGTGACTCTGATGTCACTCATTGGCCACTTGTGAGTGACAAGCTTCATGCAATCAGAAACGCTCATGGTTTCCCTCGCTGTCATCTTTGAGACATCTGCCAAGAGCTTAGGTTTGAAGAAGAGAGACCTTCTAGCAGGCTCGATAGTGCTGAGATGATCTGCCTTGTATTCCACTCCGCTGAGACACATGCGGAGATCTCCTTGACGTACCTCGATATTGCCTTCAACCCCATAAGGATACTTTGGCTCACTTTTAATGGCGAAGCCTCCTGAGTTGGTGCTTCGAGCGCCTACTGGAATCCTAACGGAGTCAATTGAGACGAGTCTATATTCTGCTGGCAGATTCTGTTCTTGCATTGGATTGGGTGGTAAACGAAGGATGCAGTCCAAAACCAACGGGGAGATGCTGTAATTCTCGTAGTCATCCGTTGAGCCATCGAAGATTCCACTCGAACCTTGGGGGCTCAACCGAACGGCATTCTGCGTTAAGTGTAACGTGGTTATGTAACGCGAGCGACTTATCGAACAAAGTCGAATCATGACTTGCTTCCCATATTGCAGGAGACATATAGCCAGAACTAATTCTCCCTCCAAGGATACCCGAACAGTGCTTGGTCCATTTACAGGGTGTCTCTGGCGTTTGGAAAAAGATATCAAACTGATAATTGTGGGTATCGTCCATTTTCCTAGAAGTAAGTTGTACTTCAAGCGAAGCATCGGGTGTTGCAAATAGCTTGAGAGATAGACGTTCATAGAAAACAATATTGGTTAGTTGAAGGGACAAGCCATCATCAGCCTCTGCGGAACTACGGAGCTGCCGAGCCGCCTCCAAAGCCATCAAGATATATACAGCAGCTGGTACATCCTTGATTCCATCAGTCTGCCATAGCGTAAGCTTCGAACAACTTCCACACGCTAGGGGCTTACTTTCAATCCCATAAGCCAATTCAGCATCAGATGGTTTCTCCAGCACGGTCGCAGGGGTATATCATCAATATAGCGAGACCCCAACAATTGATGCCGAGGAAATCGGCGATATCTTACATTGCCACTGACCCGTGACTCAGACCAGAACGAAGTGGAGTGATCCCATTGATAGCTTGGGGGATTTTTTAGAACGCTCCCATACTCAAATTCTACATTGAGGCCATGGACAATCTGTTGTGCATTGACATTTGCTGATTTAATCGGCATACCATAAGCGACCATAGCACCAGCATTGAGGAGAAGCGTTTCTAGGCAGTTTTGTTCGCGAAAGCAAGTATGGAAGTACTCGATTTGGCTCTTGCCTAGACTTCTTGATATCTCCTGTGAGGGTCCTTTCAGTGCTGGGTGCGGTCCTATCTCGAGAATGGTGTTAATCTCGTGGTGCTTATGCAAGCACTCTGTTAAAGCCGAAGCGAATTGAATAGTTGACGTCAAGTTCTGCTTGAAGTACGCTGCTGTAATATCTTCTGGAGAAATCTCTTGACTAGTAACAGTTGAGAACATGTCACAGCTAGATTGGAGAAAACGTGCTGATACCTGCGCGTTGACAAGGGCCTTCTCATAAAGACAAGCTACGGGCAACATGTGATGCGAATGATAAGCTGGCAGTGGTATCAGCAACGGAAACAACCAAGATTTTGACCTAACCCACCCGTATCAACGCGAAGCTTTCGGCAGAACGTCCCATTCTCGGCATAGATAGTAATAATCTCCCTGATTGCATCTTCATCTCCTGACAGAGTGCAGTTGGTGGGAGAGTTCACCGCAGCAAGCTGCACCCGGTCACCGAATGCATCAAGTAGAGTTCTAGCATCTTTTTCGCTCAAACCTAAAGCGCACATAGATCCATGAGGTTTGTCTGAAGGTTGTGTCGACGCAGTCCTCGCAGAAAACAGGCCACGATAATATGCTATGACAATGGCATCTCTCAAAGTGATTATTCCAGCCGTGAATGCTGCACAAATCTCTCCAGAGGAGTGCCCAACAACAGCAACTGGTTCTACTTCTAATGTCTTTAACATCATCACTAGACCGAGTTGAAGTGCTGTACAGAGTGGCTGCGCGTATTCTGCCTGGTAAATTCGCGACGATTCCTTAGCCTTCGAAAGCTCTTCAATAATAGACCAGGATGGTCCATCGGGCAATTCGGACAAAGAAACTTCGCATTCAAACAATGTAGCCTTGAAGATTGGTACACGATCTATCAGATCCTTGCCCATCTGGGCCCTGTTGAGGTATTTCGTTAGTAGTGTAATGGTCCTCAATTCCAGCACCAGAGGGTTTAGAAAGCCAGTATAGAACCAACAGCCAAACACACCACAGGTCAACTATTGGAGTGTAAAAATTCAAAGTTAGTTGGCTCCATATATTCCTTTGCCCGAACTTCTATCGCATAAGCTTTGTAAACGAATCTAAGTAAATGCTTGTATTATTTTCAAGAGAATTATGAGTCCAACTGTCCACATGGAAATCTCTCAGGAAGCCGATTGCCGTTTACTGGCTTTCTGCACCCCATGATGACCTAAGGAAGGCAGCTTACCATTGAGCGCCTTGACCTGTAAAGACAAAGACGACATTTTTTACACATTCAGCGCCTCTCCTGTGAATCTGATACGATTCTGCTCTTAAAATATCAACGACTTCACGGCGGCTCTGGGCAACGAAAAACGCAGAGCGCTTCAGAGTTGAGCGTCGAGCCAAGAGGGTGTACCCTAAGTCCCGAAGATTGGGCTCATGCTGCTCCACGTAATCAGCATACTTCAGCGATAGTCTTCTTAGGGAAGTCTCATCAGTAGCTGAGACTTTGAATAGGAAGGGCTCTTCAGTTACAGCGGATGGTGACGGAGCTTGTCGGTATGCCTCGAGCACCGCATGGCCGTTTGTGCCTCCAGCACCAAAGATGTTTACGCCGGCTCGTCGGACGCCATCCCCAGGCCTGGGCCAATCGATTAATGATGTGGGGATTTCGATGTTCGTGAAGTCGATATCGGGGTTGGGTTTGACAAAATGCATTTGCCCCGGTATCTTGCCCCTTTCGAGGCACTCGATAGACTTTACAATCGCAGCTAATGCCGAAGATGATTCCAGGTGTCCAATATTCGCTTTGACTGAACCTAAGACTAGTCTGTCTTCCCTGCGAGAGTGCCCAAAAACCGAATTGATAGCGGACATTTCCAAAGGATCGCCGGCTGATGTACCTGTACCCTGATCGTAAGTGTAGAGTTAGACTTGGAAAACGCGCTCATTCGGAGTGATATAGACCTACATGCGCTTCTACGTATTGTATTTGATCAGGAGAGATCCTGAGCTCTTCATAAAGGCTTCGCATGTTCTGCTTCTGCGCCTCTGCTGATGGTAGTGTTATACCTTGTGTCCTACCATCTTGGTTTAGACGAGTTCCTTTGATTACAGCTCGAATTGGGTCATTGTCACAGATTGCCTGTTTTAGTGGCTTCAGCAGTAGAGCAAGTACACCTTCCCCGCGGCCATACCCGTCTCCACTGATGTCAAAGCTTTTGCACTTTCCATCTGGACTTAAGAATCCCAATTCACTAGAGGGAATGAACATATCAGGATTAAGGATCAATTTCGCGCCACAAACCAGGGCCATTCCAGAATCCCCGTTCTGAAGAGCACGTACAGCCTGATGCAAAGCTGCCATGGAAGAAGAACAAGCGGTATCTACTACAAGACTCGGACCTGAGAGATTGAAGAAATAGCTTATCCGGTTTGCGGCCATACATGTTGCGGTACCAGTAGCGAGATACCTAGGGGTGGAATCCAGATCTCGGGCCAGGACGGTATGGTAATCAGTACCCTCCATGCCTGAAGTATTGAACCATATCAGCCTTCTGGCCCCATAGTCCAACGTAGTCGCTGAGTAGTAATCCCTCATCAGCAAAAACACTAGTATCAGTGCCAACGAATGCGTTAAGAGGAATTCCTGCGCTTTCCACGGCTTCGTAAGCAACCTCTAAAAGCATTCGCTGTTGAGGGTCCATAGCAGCCGCTTCAACTGGCGTAGTATAAAAAAATCCATTGTCAAAACGGTCAATTGTGTTATCGTCCATCATGTAGGCACGTTTAACGTTCGTAAGTCCCTTTCGCGGGCCACCATCAGGATGGTAGAAACCTTTCATGTTGAACCTTGTGATTTCGCGCTGTATATCTTTGAGTTTGCCAGTACATCCCAAAGCTCGGATGGTGAATTGGCTCCTGCGACCCTGCAGGACATCCCGATAACGGCAATGTCACGGTCGACGTGCCGGTCAACCATGTTGGGGTCTTTCCTGATCTCTTCACTGGGGACCTCAAAGCTTTGGGATTCTTCGTTTTCAACGCAAGGAAGAGGGATGGATATGCCATCTTTCCTCGATGGACTTCCAGTGACGTATAGTATAGTGCGTAACTAAGAGATCCCGTCGATAAGTGCGCGCCAATTGCTCCAGATCTCGCGCCACGACATCCTTATCTTGACTTTTCGAGCCACAGGCGTTGCTCTCATCCACTATGCAGCAGTAGGTGGGTACCACCTTAATTGAGAAAGATGCATCGTTAAGCTGTACTGCAGCTACCTTACCTGGACCTGGAGAAACATAACTCGGTCGTACGGCTACCGCTTACATAAGCCGCCAAGGCGTGCTGGAAGGAATCGGAAGGAACGAACATCCGCTTCCGGCGAACTACCACAATACTCTGTAGAATACGGTATCCGAGCACGCCGGGGTATTGATTGTTAGTATCCGTGCCCCACCGTCAGGGGGGTCAGCTTCGCTCTACTAATCAACCAGTCTTGTGTTTGAAGGACCTATTAACGAATAAACCCCCGGCTACAGTACGTAGTATGGCGTTCTATTGGATTCCATCCTGGAGGCGCAGCTGGGTCTGAAATGATGACAGAGTACCTTTGTGAGTTGATAGAGTGTTATTTGAGGCCTTCGGAAGGCGGTGGCTAATATCCTGCATGATATAAAAAGTTTACAAAGCCCTTCCCCATAGTATCCCGCTCCCGTAACAATATTCAGCTCGCTCCTCATTAGAAAAAGCCTCCTACAATCATGTCTCATCCAAAGCTCATCTTCGGCGCTGGCCACCTTGGGACGTCCTTCCCCACTACCGCAGAAACAATCGAGCTTCTGAGATATCTAAAGTCCAAGAATATCAACCATATCGACACTGCCCGTCGATATCCTAGCCCTAAGCCTGGCCTGTCCGAGAAGCTTCTTGGAGAATCCAAGGCCGCCGACAGTGGGTTTATTATCGATACGAAAATCAACATTCCTGCGAATGGACCTAGTGAGTCTCTGACGCAAGAAAATATTCTGGAATCGATGAAAGAGAGTTGTGCGACGTTGGGGGTCAAGCAGGTGGAATTTGGCGCTTCTATTGTAGTTCGAAGACGAGCTGATTGAGTGAGGTCAATACTTTGTACTGCCATACCCCTGATCTGGAAACGCCTGTTGAAGAGACTGCAGCTGCATTTCAAGAAGTTTTCAAGACTCGCCGGTTCATGAAGGTGAGACACTTCTTTTCACCCGCTTTCGGCGGGTTTTTCCTAACACTTATAATACACGCAGCTCGGGCTCTGTAATTACAACGCCGAGCAAGTGACGAACTTCGTAGACGCTTGTCGCAAGGCCTCTCCAATTGAACAATACCCATTAGTTCCCAAGGTCTATCAAGGTCAATACAACGCCCTATGTCGAGGCCCAGAAGAATTTCTTATCCCTGTATTGCGGAAGAATGATGTGGTCTTTAACGCATACAGGTAAGTGGACGATTCGAATTGGTAACCCATGCTTACGGGATAAAAGTCCACTTGCTGGCGGCTTTTTGACTGGAAAATTCACATCCGGTGGAGACATTACTGGGACGCGTTTCGATAAAGGCAACAAAAGTGGAGCGTATCATCAAGGTTGGTACGACAAGCCGGTCATGCATTCGGCGGTGAAGAAGCTTCAGGGTATGATTCGTCCACTCAACCTGACGTTAGCCGAAGTGTCGTTGAGATGGTTGATTTACCATTCGGTACTTGGCGAAGAGGATGGTGTTATCCTTGGGGGAAGCAAATTCGAGCATATCGGAGGCAATGTGGCGGATATTGCCAAGGGTCCATTGGAGAAAGCTGTTGTAGAAGCATTGGACGAGATGTGGCTGAGTGTGAAGGATGAGGCGCCGTAGGCTTGCAAGGTAGGCTATCCATCATAAGGAAATTAGACTTAATTGTTCAGCCCAATTCATTACATTGGCTGCAAGACTTTGGATTGGTATCTCCACTTAGGCTTTTCGACACTGTTATGTGACGGTTGAGGTTTGGTCGGAGAAAATAATGACACGGCGCTCGTAGGACGAGGTGAACGAGGGTAAGCCGTCAAAGGTGCCATGTAAGTCTACCCGCCTTTTCATTATTCTTCCTAGATTCTCCCAGACTCTTTGCATCTCTCATTAAACACTACTTGCAGTCCACTTTAGTTTGCCTAAAGCACGTCTTTCCAATTCCTCCTCTTTCCAATCCACTTGACCACATAGACAAGCGCAAGCAGTACTGGCACCTCGATCAAAGGTCCAACAGTTGCTGCTAGCGCTTGATCGCTGTTCGCTCCGAACGTAGCAACAGCCACAGCAATGGCGAGCTCGAAGTTGTTGCTGGCAGCAGTGAAGCTTTGTGTCGCTGATAGCTTATACCCGAAGCCGAGCTTGTGCGTGACAAGTAGGGTAAAGAAGAACACGATACCAAAGTAAACGATCAAAGGTGCCGCCACTCGGACGACGGACACGATTTGATGGACGACTTGATGCCCTTGAGAGGCGAAAAGCACAAGAATCGTGAAGAGGAGACCTATTAGCGACCAAGGGCTGATCCACTTGAGGAATGTCTGGTCGTAAAATCTTGGACTTGCCATATTGCGTATGGCGAAGCGAGTGATGATTGCCGCTCCTAAGGGAATGCCGAGGAACACAGCAACGCTTGTGGCAACAGTACTGTAAGACACGTGGATCGTCTCACCAGAGCGACCGATAACCGAGATGAAGAGGATCGCAAGAGGAGCGTAGAGGACCATTTGTAGAACAGAGTTGATGGCGACGAGAATGGCGCAGTATTCGTTGTCGCCTCCAGCCAGGCCCGTCCAGATTAGTACCTGTTAGATTGTATTATCTGGCTTGCTCTGTGAGGGACTAAAGGTACGATCCTTGGGCGTACCATGGCAATGCACCTGGCTAAGCCGACCAGAATAAGACCCTCTCGGAGACCAGACTTGTCCGGTAGAAAAGCCCAGGACAGGGCGAGCTGGCAATCAAGATTAGTCTGCTATTACCCTTAAGTATTCGACGAATTCGCCTTACCATGAGAAAAGGTGCTATGATCCAATTGACAAAGACGCTGAAGAGAACCTGTACCCAAATCTCCCGCTTTCTGAAAGCAAGATGAAGTGTCTCGTACTTCACTTTGCACAAGATGGGGTACATCATGACAAGTAATCCTACCGCTACAGGGTTGTCAGTGACTCTACCAATCCTCAGCAAGAGGTGATGCTACCTATGGGAACAGAGACACCGACAAATTTCCCTTTCTGCAGCGCAGGACCGGTGTTGGTCACGAAATTCCCGAGGATAATACCGATTGCCATAGCCAAGAATATCCATAATGCAAGAAATCGGTCAAGAAGACCAAGGCTCTTGAATGCCGAGACCTTAGTGGAAGGACCTTCGTCTTCTTGCTTTTCGACATCTGTGACGGGCAGCTGAGGGTCACCGCTGGGAAGGATTGGCACTGGCTCGGACGAGGAGTTCTCTGGGACAGGATTGGACTTTTTGGAGAGCCTATTTTTGAACATATTGACCAGAATAGTTATATGAGAGCAAGCTCACGATCTTTACTTTTATCTTCCTCAGGGCCAAGGTAGGGAAAGAATGATATTGGGGATAGAAAAGCGGTAGATGTATTTTATAGATGCGATCGGATTTATATCTCAAAGCGTGCCTCAAAGAATATTCCACCAGTCGGCTGACAGCCTTTGCACTTGCTTCCCCAGTCCAATCGATTACTGTATCGAGGTGGTCCAGGCGGTAACCAAGATCTGTGCACTCTATGACAGTGACATCCTCGCGAATGCTCATTGGATAGTGTATTCATATCTAGATCGATCCGGGGAAACTGGTAATACCACGTGAGGGGTACAGTATGTGGTATGTTAGATCACGCTGGATATTGCATCATGCTAACCACACATAGGAAGGTCAATCTATTTGCTACCTGGTAACAGAAAGCTATGCTAGGGAGTACGCCAAAGCTGAACGCTTGGAGTACATTCGAGAACGTTCGTATGTCAATGGCCATGAAGATGGTTCCCATTGTCTCTAGAATGAAACCGGACCTTCCGACTTGTGTGTATTATTCCATGTGGAGAGATACATCTGCTGATGAGTTGAAAGGCAAAGGCTGTCGTGGGGAATTCCTTCCCCACGATGAACACGACATCAAAATCAATGACTCGCAACGAACCATGTCGGAATGGATACAGCCATCGGTTTGGGCACGACTACAAGTACCTTTGGCGGGAAGTATGTACGATCAGGGTCAGATGAGCAGAACGAAACCATGAGCGATGTTGTAACAGGTTACAGGAAGCCCGCCGCACCAAAGCGAATGTGAAAGGGAATTTTCGCTGGAAGGCCACAAGTAGTTACGTATGTCGTATGCTTTTCAACTTTGCGAATTGCGATTCAAGCTGAAAACTGGTATCTATGGGCTGATATTCTTAACTAAGAACATTAAAAGAATGAATTCACTCTATCTTGAAAGCCAGAGACTTGAACACAGATTGTAAACCAAGTAGATCATCATGAATCAAGCAATCAATCTACGAAGCCGGCCAGAAGGAATTTCTAGCCTTCATACAGAGATACTGTAGTTCATCAAGTTATGTCGATTGAAGCGATGTAAAAGTCAAATATAATTGTGTTCTTTCTTCTCTTGTGTCTGCTCTTCTGTTCTTACATTAACGATATGCATTATGTGCACTTGATATATTTAATATATCAATAACTTCTTCAATTTATCACATGATTTGAAATTATGCAAATCAAGAAATTACTTATCTTATCTTATTCGATTTAATAAAGGTTTGAGGTCTCAACATTCGTCTTAATTGAGTGATACATAAAAGTTTACATTTTTAAGATTATGATTTGTTAAATAACTTCAAATTAGTAAATATTGTTTATTAATAATTTAATACTGAGAATCATGTAATTGTTAATAGTATTTACGATAAAAAAAATAACAATGAAATTAATTATACTTTAACGAAATATAAAATATATCTTTAAAATGTAAATTGTAATCAATAATTGAACCTCGCTTCTCACTATTTACATCTTCAACCACAACCAGCAACGCAGCTACAACAACCTAGTCATTCCAGCTCAATCCCCCAACTCCCTCACTCCTTCCTTATATTACCCTTTCTTCTCCCTTCCCCGGCGCCCCCCAACCCACCTACAGTATGCGCACCTCCACTCCCAACCAAATCCCCGCATCCCCCTACCCCTTCCCCTTCGACTCCTCGCTGTCCCCGCAGACAACCGCGCTGGTGGTGGTCGACATGCAACAAGACTGTATGCACTAATTTCCGTCCAAAACACTTACTCGAATGATGTTTTAACCGCCGCCCCCCCCCAACCCAAGAAAGAAAAGACGAAAGCTGTTACTGACTAGAAACAATCACACAGTCTGCTCGCCCGGCGGGTACCTGGAGAAGCAAGGGTATGACATATCGCCCGTGCGAGAGATCATCCCTCGGGTCCAGCGACTGCTCGCCGGGTTCAGGAAAGCGCGGTTTCCGGTCTTTCACACGCGCGAAGGTGCAAAACTCCTTGTTTATTCATTTCCAAGCACCAAACCCCCTCGCAATACGATATCCTCATCCATCCCGCTCACCAAACAAAATTCATAACCATCGCTATTAACACCCTCCCCCCCCTTGCGCCAGGCCACCCCCCCAACCTCTCCACCCTCTCCCCCCGCGAACTCTTCCGCTCCCGCAACAACCCCTCCGCCCTCGGCATCAACTCCCCCGGCCCCCTCGGCCGCCTCCTGATCCGCGGCGAGCGCGGTCACGACACCATCCCCGAGCTGTACCCGGTGGCGGGCGAGGTCGTGCTGGACAAGCCGGGCAAGGGCGCGTTTGCGCACACGGACTTTGAGAGCTTGCTCCGGGAGAGGGGGGTGCGGAATTTGGTTTTTGCGGGTGAGTTTACTCCCTCATGAGAGAGAAGGGGGGGGGACGGGTTGGGGAGAAGGTGGGTGGGCTGATGATGGCATGGTAGGGGTGACGACGGATGTGTGTGTGAGTAGTACGATGCGGGAGGGAAGTGATCGGGGGTTTGATTGTTTGCTGGTGCGGGGGTGCACGGAGGCGGCGGGGCCGGGGATGAGGGAGGCGGCGATGGAGAGTGTGATGGCTGAGGGAGGGGTTTTTGGGACCGTGGCGGAGATGGAGGATGTGCTTGAGGTCTTGGAGGGGTGGGTGGGTGGTTGTTAAGGGTACTGTTTGAAAGGGGAGGGGGGAGGTTGTGGGGGTTTTCGTGCTTTTGGGAGAGCGGCAGGGGGGGGATTGTTTTGGTTGTTTGAGAGGAGTGAGGAGTGAGGAGAGTGGTGATGCTGTTTGAAGACTTGAGCACCTGCTACGATGAAGGGGAAAGCTTGGAGCCTTTCCAAGCAGTGCAATACGGAGAGACACTAGCTCTTGTTTACTCATATCATTGCAGTATCTCCTGCCATCGATCAATATATTCTATCAAGCTATCAACTATCTCGACGTTCAAGACGAAGATAATTATCATCATCTTTACTCGAATATTTAAATTTGTTGGAAATGAAAAAAGCGAAAGAAGAACGGTGAACAAGAAGTGGCAGAAATGTTTACTTGATGTAGATAGTTGAATCAACGACGAAGGTAGAGAGAGATAAGTTGCAACTATTAATGCCAACTTAAGCCTTGAAGTTCCATGTCAATAGACGGAAATAAAATAAAAATTTAGATTAAAGGGTCGGAGGGAACAGAGTACAAGCACAATTGTGATTAAGTTCTTTATTACAGCATATTAAAGATATATAAATGTAAGAAAAGAAGAAGCAGACACAAGAGCAGAAAGAACCCAACCATCTTTCAACTTCTACATCGATTAAAACCCCCTCCTACATCCCTATTCATTCCCTCACCCCCTCTCATTCTCAAAACGCACATCCCACCCCACCACACCTACAACCCCCCATCCGCACCTCCCCCCTGACCCCCCCCACCCGAAGACGCCGTATCACCCGTCCCACCACCCACCGTACTGCCTCCTCCTCCTCCTCCTCCACCATTCACAGAACTCGAACCCTGTTGCGAACTTCCATCCGTACTACCGCCGGCCTGGCCATTCCCAGATAAAGGATCTGATTGGGTCGAGCCGCCCGAGACGGCCTGGTTCGATCCTCCACCGGAGGAGGATGTGGCGCTGTTTGCACCGTTGACGGGGACTGTGCCGAGGTTGTCGAAACCGCCGTTGGCTTGAGCACCGTTGCCGTTGGCTTGGGCGCCGTTGGCTTGAGCGCCGTTGGCTTGAGCACCATTAGCCTGGGCACCGTTGGCTTGGGCGCCGTTAGCCTGAGCGCCATTCGCCTGAACGCCGCTGCCAGCAGAATTAGCGTTACCGTCGCTGTTACTGCTGGAGCCACCGGCCTGGCCATTGGCAATGCCATTGGTAGTCACGCCGGTTGTGACGCCGTTGCCCTGGACCCAGCCATTGCCGTTGGTGTTGACGGGCCACCAGCCGGAGCCCCCGTTGGCATTATTGATGAAGCCGCGCCAGTCGCCGCTGTCGCCACGAGGGCGAAGCTCGTTGACGGCGGATTTGATCAGGTCTTCGCGGGCGTTAATCTCGTTGCGACGTTCGTTGGTCCATTGACCAAGGTCGTCACCAGGCGTGAGGGGAAGAGCGGCGGCGAGGGTGGGGAGGAGGTAGAATATGCGGAGGGAGGTGAGGAGGTTGACCATCTTGGCTGCTGTGAGTGATGGAGCTCAGCGACGTTAGATGAAGCCTTGAGTGGGCAAGGTAGAGGACGAGAGAAAAATGGGTCGAAAGCAGTATCTCGAGGAGTTGTAGTTATGAGAATATAATAGGGAAACGATGAAAGCTTTTCGAGCAATAAAATCAAAAAGACCAGTCTTTATAGACGCTTCGAGTAACCCGAAGGATCTGGACTGTCCTCTCCACCAGGGCAAAAAACCTGATGCTTACCCCGACGCGGCTCGGCTTCTAGGCAGTGTAAGCCAGACATCGCAAACGAACGTTCTAGTTGCCATTATGCTGATATCCATAGGGTGTCTCGAAGAGGTAGAGGTGTAGCTTGAAAAGGTAGTGTTCTGATGGGGGCTGCGTTTGATGTATGTGCTTGAAACGTTCGGTTAGAATTTTTCCATACTTGCCGGCGTAGTCGGTCTGGGCTGTAGACTTCGGGAGGTGAACAATGATAAAACGTGAAATCAACGTGAAGGTACAACCAACACCAGGGTGTAGAGATGTCAGTAGTGAGTTGGAGTAAACATCCCCCAAAGGGTCAAATGGTATGAACCTTGAAGTACTGAGGACTCACGGCGACATGGAAGATTGAACAACATATCGGGGTCGCTCGACGGACTTGACACTAGGTGATTGGACCTCATTGCGCTGATATACGAGGAATTCGTTCAAGACTTGATCACAAGAGCTTCCTCGAAGCCTTGCACACTCCGATTAACCAGTTGGTTCGAATCAAGAGAGAACCCAGGATACAAAACAAAGAATATGCAGGTCCTCAGGGGCCAAGGGACGGGACGAAGGGGCAAAGCACGGGAAGAGACGGGGGAACTTCCAAGCGAAGTCCCTCTTGGGCACGAAATGGGAGATATGCGAAGAGATTTGGTGAACAGCAAGAAGATGTGATGGTGCGAAACGCTATGAGACGTAGCACTTCAGGGTCTCTGTCGCGCATGCATAGCTTTGTTGTGGAGAGAGCTCACAAAAACCACTTCATCGTGCGTAGTCTACCCACGATCATTGGACGAGACTCTCCGAGTGTGCTTGATAGCCGACTTTTACCTGCAAAGATCGCCGCGGCTCATCTACCCACTTGACACCATTATCATTATACGTTTACCAATAATTCGATGTGTCGCTGAACCCCCCAGCAGCCAGCAGATCATCGACGTTGATAAGATCTACCCCCTCAGCCGTAAGCTGTCGCCAAATCCCATTCCTCGTACTGATCGGCCACCCTGGCTGATCCCAGTATCTCACCTTAATCCCCTTTGCGTGTGCCATTGCCACCTGTGCTCTTAGCAATGACAGCTGCGTGGTATTGAGCGATGTGCCAAGCACAGGGCCGAAGTTAGCTTCGAAGTCTGTCGAGGCGATGGGAGAGACAACGGAGGTGATGTTGGAGAAAGTGGTGTTCAGCTTGGGTATTGGGGCGTCGTAGAAGTAATAGCGGGGGGTAACAGGTTGGACTTGCTCAAGGGGAGTGTTTCCGGTGCCGATAACGGTCACGGCGCCTAAAGTCAATTGGTTACTGCTGTTTACGGTTGAGAGCCAGCCGCCAACTCGACTGGATTTCGTAAGTTCGAAAACAATCTGTGTCGGATGGATCGAACTTACAGCGGCTCCAAGGCGCGCACGACATAAGGCCATGTAGTTGGGCCGTCGGTCTTGACATCAACGAACAGGTATAGCGTCTGGGACCCATCCGTATCAAAAACTCCGTTATGTGTAGGAGAGGATTGGAACCGGGACGTTGTGGGGTTCTGCCGATGGAGAGTATCCAGGATGGGGTTGATATAGAGGGACTCAAAGGTCCGGCCTGTAGTCAAGGCACTTCTCTCGTGCCCAACATATAGGGTGCCATTGTAAAGCCAGACATCGGACTCCACAGACACTGCACCCACCGAAAGCGCGCTGTAGAAAGGCACATCTCGCCAGTAATCGTTGTGACTGTGGATTCCTTTCTGTAGTCGGACGGGTTAGCTTGGGAGCGCGAAGGTAACGCGATGCGCTTCTCACCGGCACAATCCCTTGGGTCAGGCTTGTGGGATAGTCATAGATGCTCTGATGGGCCTTGGCCAAGATACTTTGCAGCGCGGTAGAGACATCAAGCGTGGAGCTGGCAATGGCTGTAGCTGCGAGCGCAACGGACGCAAGGACACAGGACGATAACATTCCGATAGAGGATGGCTGGAGATCTCTTGCATAGAAGAGCGGCCTTGGCGAGATGTCGCTGCATCATGAGCGATGTATATAAAGGCCATGGTGTTGGTGTCTGAGGGGTTGAAAGCGTCATGTCGGAAGTCCGTCCGTGAGGTTCAACAAAGCTCATCCAAAGAAAAGCCACACGTGCCTTTTGAGGGCGGCCACAACCACGATTCACCAGGAACACTACTCTCATGACGCAAGGACGTTGCACCATATGCAAATTTCATTGGGCAAGCCTCACTACACGTACTAGTATTTGTTCACACAGTCATCACGGTCATTCTTGCTCATCTACACTACAGACTCATAAGCCGTTCCATCAGACCTGCTCCTCCACCCATCTCTCATCAACCCTTCCGGAATGTAAAGGCCTCTCGCTGCCAAACCCCGGATAGATTCTGTCTGGTTCTTCTGGCCAGCCGGCCCTCGTCCCTTCCTGGTCACTGAATCCTTGCATTGGCAAGACAGTATCATCAGTTGATGTAGTATGGTATGTATTAAGGGGCCTCGTGGGGAAGTGCTTCTCTCTCGCTGCCCCTGCCGGATCCAAGCTTTTAGTGCTAGGACCACCTTTCGATGGCCACATCAGCTGGCCGCTGGTACCGGCTGAGGCCTTGGCGTTTGAAATGCGTAGGCGTCCGGTATAGTGGAGGTAGATGGGGCGGGCGAGAGGTGCGTTGGCGCATAGGATGCCAATATTTACTTCAGGTCTGACGAGTCACACATTGTTAGCATGGAAATCATAGGGTGCATTGGGATCTAGGATAGTAGCTTACAATCTCCAACCCACATTGGCAACGGTAGTCCCTATATGAGGTAGAATAGTCAGCAAAGCCCGTTCTCGATAGAGACAGCTTCGATAACTCACAGGTCAGATCGTCCTTGGTCAAGGCCGACGACAGAGCAGTTCGGACCGTGCAACAGGCTGCGGTACTGAAGGTTCATCTCAGTCAGTAAAGGTGTTCTTCATAGTAACAAGAACAGTGTCACGTACATCACTCCTAAGCCCATAAGTATACACAGGGCAATCTTTGTCCGGGGACTTATCTGGAGTGTCCTGAGAATGATGATAGGAAAGCTCGCCAGGATGAGATCCGTTATGGCAGAGAAGACTGCCATTAATTAGCAACAGCGAGAGGAAGCTCGTTTCCAATGCACAAGTTACTTACCCCCCTGGGCGATGATAAGCCTCTCCACCTGGCCCTTCCCCAGACACACGCCATCGACTCCTAATTCCCAGTATGACCTCAGTGGCCTACAGACTCCTAGGAACAGGAACACGCAAGTCATGTGAAATACGATGAGGATGCCTATCAGCGCATAGACGGGCCGTCTCAGCCATCTCTCGACCATGATCCGGAGGAGAAACAAGCAGATTGAGATTTTGGTGAGCATGAGCGTCAAGAAGGTCTGCATCCAGTCGACCCAAGAGAATTTCTGGAAATGTCGGCGCTGAGTTGGCGTAAGGTAGTATTCATGTCGACCGAGGCCATTTAGAACCTCCAGCAGTATCAAGATGGCGCCGACGATGGTCAAGACCTGTCATTCATGAAAAGAAGTCGCGTGAGCTATGCTTTCTCTTGGTAAACTCAACCCATGACACAATGATAAGGCAGAACGTCTATATCGTACCATGGCCGCGATCATGCTATAATCACTAAAGCATCATCAGCAATGTACACTTAGCCAGTGTAGTGATCCGACTTACTCCCATCCTATGTTGCGTGTTATCTTTGTTCGGACCACCACTCGAGCCACGGTTGAGATCAAAGCAGCCAAGACGAAGGACATGCAAACGGCCAACAGTGCCCATCCCTGATCTACGTCACCCCCCTTAGGTTGAGGAAACACGACTTCCTGCATCGACAATGAAGGTCTGACACCTTAGGGACTTTGCTGTAAGGTACGCAAGGCACATGGACAGATGGGGGTCTGTTTTGGTTTCATATGCGAACCAGAGATTTTGCGCAAGAGATTAGACCCGAACATGGATCGGGGCGAGTAGCTTGCGTCTTATTGTTTCCAAACGTAAGGTACTGTAGGCCGAGAGCGCTGATGCTGCGAATTGCCCATGGCTTGTTGTTTGGTGTAACGAATCAGGTCAGGCATGAGGCAAGCTCTTGATCTAGTGTGGCAGCCATTGCACCTCTTCAAGATACATTCTACAGTAGTTGTTCTCTGTTCTCCATGACATCGACGGTGGACCGTGCTCTGCATCCGTATGCAAATAAACAATCCGGGGGATCCAGATCTTGAGGGTCCCAATCGCACATTTGCCTGCATACCTAATCCTCCGAATGGGCTTTGTGCTTTGGCCATGGGCCATTATGCGCTGATAGGCGCGGCAGAAGCGATGACGCGCACATGCGTCACATGGAGGCCCGTTCTTGATCAAAACCAAAATCAAAACTACCGAGCCGTCCCGCTACCAAGTGCCAGGAACAACGATGGGAACTTCGATCAGGTAGAAAGTAGGAACCAGTCGATGAGTGCTTTTCCTTGTTTGCAGTCAAGGTGGACACTGGAGAGGTGTTCGAATGGCAATAACACCACCGAATCCGAAGTGTGGTACCTGTAAAAGCAAGATGCAGACACTTGAATCCCGCACACTCTCTGTGTAGTTGCAAAATGATGAAGTCATAATGGACGGAGGTAGGATCGAAGACAGATAAAAGTCCGGCGTGCCTTGTGGGCTGCTTGAGCACCCCCGCGCAGAAGTATATGCCCGGCACACCTTTTCTTGTCCTCTATGTGTACGGAGGGTAGAGAGCTAAGCCACGTAGAGATTGCCAACTGGATGGAAGGAACTCCTCTTTTGCTTGGAACGTCAGTTCGAGTCAGTCTGCAGAGCGTGTGCGATAAGAAGAATTGAACAAAGAACCATAGAAATCTGGCCAATCTTGCCATTTCATACTCAAAATGCCACATCGTTTGAGAGCCAGCCTGGTCGTTAATGGTTGCTCACTCGCGTGAGCACACTCTGACAAGGTGGGTCGAGCACCTGAACTATTGCATCAAAGTGCATTGTTATTACGTAAAAGTATATAAGATTAGCTTCTTGAAAGATCAAGGAAATGGTACCACAGATCGTAATCCCATACGACACTGAACTTGGACCAGCATCAATCATCGTACCAGAGAACCCGTTGGCTCTTTACCAAGGCTGTCCCTCAGGTCCGAACTCTGCATGGAGGCCAACACGGAGGAGCGTTCCGGCTTCGATCTGCTCCTTATGGGACTCGAGCTCGTCGACGTCCCAGTTTGCCGTAACGAAACGACCACGGAGGTAGTCAGCCCTTGGCGAAGCGAGGTAGAGGTTGAAGGCTGCGGCGAGCTCGACTGTGTGAAGAATATTATTTCTGAAAAATCTTGGAGGCCTGGTACTGGAGACTTACGCGTGTCAAGGGTGGGCATTCCCCTGCCCGCAGACATGTCTGTAAGGACAATGCCAGGGTGGACGGAGAATGCTCGGATCTTGGGGCTCTCTACAATAGTTGTCTCAGTCAGCGGCTACCTTCTATCTGGAACAACTCTTTTCAGACGTACCTGCGTGAACGAATTGCGTGATCTTCGCCACTCCAAATTTCGAGACAGCGTACGACGAAGTGCCGGGGTATTCTTTCATGCTAATCATGAAAGAGACATTGATGATTGTTCCGGGCTCTTCTTTGCCAGATGCCGAGAGCGAAGCGACATATGCGTCTGTCATTGCGTAGGTTCCGAAGAGGTTGGTTTGCTATAGTTACAAGTTTCATTAGCTGGTGTTCAGTTTCCATGGTGAGGAAACACCTTACCTGAACGGACCACCAATTATCAACATCTCCACTACCAATTGCTGCCATTTCGGTGGCTTTACCGGCATTGTTGACGAGGACATCGATCTTGCCAACTTTTTCGGCGACCTCTTTCCACAAAGATTCGACCGATGCTAATTTGGCGATATCTGCGACGATCGAAGTTACGTCTGTCTGTGGGCTTATAGCCTTGATCTCTCCAACGGCAGTTTCGAGCAATTCTGGTCTCCGGCCTGTGATGGTGACGGTTTTGGCACCAGCCTGAGCAAAAGCTTTCGCTGTGGCCTGGAAATCCGTCCGTCAGATCTCAACTCCTTTATCGAAGTCACTTTATCAAGACACTTACAAGTCCAATGCCCGTTCCTCCGCCACTAATCAGGATATTCTGGCCGGTGACAGCCATGTCGGGCCTGTCAATTGCTATGGCCGAGTAGACATCATGGGGGATTGCGTTTGTCAATTTGTATTCTGCGTACCAGTCCATTGCCGGGGTAATTCAGGAGGAATGGATTAGAGGTTTGGTGTGGGATTGTTCAAACGTATGTAATTTAATGCTAATGAAAGGGCTCGAACTGTGAAATCTGAAGCTGTGTGCCGATTTAGTAGAAGACTGGAGACTGCTGTATAGACGAGAAGGGAGAGACGGGTATCTTATAGATGCATTTCCCGCTACGAAGGTCGTGCCTCCTGCCATGAAGCTGAGGCCGAACTTCGAACAGCGTGTCAACTTGGATGGAGATATGTAAGATTGTTGCAACGGGACAACATTACCCCCGTTACTAGCCACCCAGCACCAGCAAAACTCGACGACCCTGAGGTAAGCAGTCGGAGTGATTATGATGAAGAGCAATGTATATCTGACATGACCAAAATACTTCGCGAGTATGACCAGGAAAGTTGGGCCTCGGTTCGTCCAAATGGATTACTAAACCTGCCAGCGCTGGACCTTTCCATCCTAGCGTGCGCCGACTCAAATGTAACTCCACGCTGAAGCTTTGATTTATAAGAATGACAATGATTTTGATAAGTGGAAAGATATACGAAGAGCTCGGTGGAGCGGAGCAACCCTTCACCGACGGTGGGCTACTCAGGCGGATGCAAATAGATGCTGAGGCCGTGGTCATAGTAGATATGAGAAACGAGACACTGATGTTGCTGAATAACACACAAGCTGTCATGCTCGGCTTTTACAACTTGATAGGGTAAGGTAGGGTCGCAAAATCCAAGCAAGACTATCCATCTTATATAAGAGCAAGACATAGACAGCATCGATTCAAGAAAACATTTACATCGCCTTCTCTCAATCCGTCTACATACTTAGATCATCTCCCTGCACCTCAAGCAAAAATCAATCGGAAATACAGAGAATATCAGATCAGCTTACCTTCCAGAACAATGGGAAAGTCGGTCTTGATTACAGGATGCAGTGAAGGAGGCATCGGTGATGCACTTGCAATAGAATTCCACTCAAAGGGCGCTCGTGTTTTCGCCACAGCGCGGAATCTCAGCAAGATGAAGCACCTCAAAGCCATGGGAATAGAAACCTTGTCACTTGATGTGACCTCGCCGCTCTCGATAGACACTGCGGTGGCCACCATAAATAAGGCAACTGGGGGAAAGCTAGATATCTTGGTCAACAATTCTGGCAAAGGTAGGTGTCTTGCAGCTTTTCGAGCCTGTGTTCTGACCTTGACTGACACGGTGCGTCCATGATACAGGCTATTCTATGCCAATCCTTGATTCTGACATGAACACCGCAAAAGACATATTTGAGGTAAATGTATTTGCCGTAGTCGCTCTCACTCAAGCTTGTGCTCCGATGGTCATCGCGTCAAAAGGCAAGATCATCAACATTTCATCCGTTGGCAGCCGCGCTTCACTCCCTTGGATGGGTAGGTCTAGCTTGATTCGCTATTAGTGATAGCAGGGTCATGCCTTCCTTTCGCCGCTGGTCCGATGCTGATAAGTAAAAGGGCTTTATAATGCAAGCAAAGCCGCCGTCAGTGCGATTAGCGATACCTTGAGGATGGAGCTAGAACCATTTGACGTGCAAGTCATTACTGTACATACCGCTACTCGGCCTCGTCCGATATCACGACTAATGCAAGAACAGGTTGTGGCTGGCACTGTAAAGACCCGCTTCTTCGCCAATCAAGCACAATTTAAGTTTCCCAAAGGTTGGCCCGTGAACCCCAATTTGGTAAGATTGTATTTCTTGTTAACGATCGAGCAGACTCCTTATACCAGCCAATAAGCGCAGAGGCCACTGCATCTCTTACCGCAGAGGAAGTCACCTCCACCGCAATGAATTCGCAGGATTTTGCGGCTGGTGTGGTAGCCAATGCTCTGAAGACGAAGTCTACTGCGTACTACTGGCGTGGAGGAAATTCCACCCTCGTATGGTTGATAACTACACTTCTTCCTCACACCTTTCCAGTAAGAAATTTTTGCCAATCATTATAGCGATCTCCAAGAGTTTCACACTGACGGGTTTTAGGATTTAATGCTCGCTAAGGCAGGAAAGATTAGCCTGCTGCGGGAGAGAAGACAGATGGTCTCCGCTAAGTCGATCGATATGTAGGCTGATCCACAATGGGAGTGTGGGGCGCAATACTTCGACGTCGACCATCTCTCGGTTTTATGGTACCCTCGATCTTAGAATTGTGTGGCGCCCAAGATCCCTTTTGACTGTGGTGTCGTAGTTTTTATATGTAAGAATAGCGTGTATCTTCGTTTCGGCAAGGGATTTTGGGGATACGTTCAGGTGGTTGCGATACAATTTCGACACTATACGGATGGGGGCTCGGTGTAACTATGATCAACACAATGTCTGAGCGAAGGTGGGAGCCATAGCGGATAGCCTTAGCCTCTGCCCACGGCGTTAATTTGATCTTTCTCTACCGTCGTCATATCTCAATCTGTTTGAGGTTTCGTGACCACTACCAATTGGTATATAGCCAGATGATACCGTTTTTGAACGCTCGGCATGACGTGAAAGCAGACCGAAAGAGATGTGAGGTTCTTAGCAGTGTAAGCCTTGGTAGTTTGCCAGAGCCTTGAAACCATCAGATCCACAGTCTACGTAACAAGTGGGCCGAAGCGGTTGAGCACAATGTGCGGCAAGGTGTATTGCGGGAACATGCCATCGCCTTGCTTTCTCTATAGCTTTTCTCCGATCCCGATGCTCTTGTACGCTTGTATTGTCCCATTCCGAACACATTCGCTTACTCCCAGCTTCTTTTCCACCTGGATGTACCAGAGCCAGAGACATTGTCCGTGTGTGCGTCTTGAATGGCCTGCTTAGATGGGAAGGATGTCGTTCGGATGGGTAATCTACAGAGGATCGAGCCATGGTTGGAACGTACAACGTTGTACAGTGGTGGTGACGAGTAAAGGTGGATTGATTGCTTCCCTCAAAGAAAAGGGCAAGATCTGCAATGTTAGTAAGGTCTGAGAAAGTGCTAAAGCATTGCTGTAATTGTAAAGTAAACCCCAATTGTTGGCGTTGCCTGTTTGCCTTAGGGACTTAGGCTCCCACGGCTCCCTCTTTAGTCAGCAACGACTAAAGAAACTTACCAAAGTCCATGTTTCTACTACTGTTGAACTCTATGTGACCAGATCTGCGTTTGGATATGTTGGAATGAAATATGCAGGGCCGGATCGAATGATAAGATTGCTAATTGATTGCACATTTGGCTGTTCATGGCCATGCTCTCTACGATGACCGGTTGTTCTTTTTAGATTTCGCCCCTTGTGTGGGCTGTTCGACAGCACCCCAAATCTTACTGCGCGAGGTCCACTTCCTTCGACTTTAGGGTCCTTGGCTATGCATACAAGCTACACTCTGAAGAAAAACTACAAGTAGAACTTTTTTATGCTGATATTATCACACGAGACCATGGAGAAATACTTCCGACAGAAAATTGATGAAGGCTGCGATCTTGCTTCGGCTGAATGCTTGGGCCTCATGCTCTAAGCAATAACTTAGGGTTCCGATGTCTTGGGGGCCAAAGATTAAGTTATGTAACTGTACCTGTTATGCCTATGTACAAACATACTGGCTTCAACGGCGAAACCAGGCCAAGTGATGCTGGCCCCCAGGTTGTCGAGACCAAGATCTTGTCGCGCATGTGCAGCTACATTATTGCCCAGCAGTCACGAGAAGACTCGCATCCACTGGAAACTCAATATGCAATACTGCAGGCAACCAGGCACCACTCTCGACAAATATTCCCTAAATGAGCGGTTAAATTCTCGCACATAATGCAAAGCTGCAACCTTACAAAACCTACTGGGAGGTTTTCGTAAGACTGGCAATGATTATCTGATGCCACGCGCAAAGCTGTTGGTGTTCTTGAGAAATTGCTTGTCTCGAGTCCTCTGATTGTTGACAGCCTTGTTGATGGGGCGCTTCTTGCGACATGTTGTCGTCTTTCAACTTCACTCATTCGCCCAATGTTTGTGCAACATGTTTGACCTGCAAGTTGACGGTTCTGGTAGCGGTTTTGCCGAATGCCAGCAATTGAGGGGCTGGCAGAAAGTATGATTTGTATTTGAATGGACAGTATTTGGCAAGGCCTGCGCACCCGAAATCGTGCAGACAGATAATGTTGATGCAGAAGTGTGGCCCCCAAGTTCGTATAGGCGACTATTCTATTCACCGAACTAAGTTGGGAAACAGAGTTCCTCTGCTTGAGTATATCTTTGCAGACCTCTCCGTTGATTAGGGAGTCTCTTAGGTCCTTCCATAACACCGACTGGCAAACTAAGGTAGCCTAACCAACTAGAAAACAAGATATCATGGATCCAGCTTCGAATTCTCACCAACATCAGGCCGTGGGAGGCTTGCCTCCTCCACCGGGTGTGGTTCCTGATTTCAGCAACCCTACTCTTGGCTATGTTGTAGCGTCAGTTGCGGTCTGCCTATCAATCACTACATTGGTTGTCTGGATCCGGATGTACACAGTCTTTCGTGTTATCAAATTGCATGGATGGGCAGACTGTAAGTATCTCCTTACGGCCGCAAATTGGATCTCGCCACTGCCTTGTCCTTGAACCTCCTCTAATAGCTGGCAGACACATCCTTCATTGCGTGGGTATGCTATACTATGCTCCCCGGTTGTCGAATGCAAGCGCGTAATTGATCATTTGCAGCTCGGCTTCCTGGGATTCTGTAGTAGTGATATTGCAGGAATGCATTGGGGTGGTGGAAGTCACCAATGGAATGTTACCCTATCAAATCTTATACGATTGCTGAAGGTATTATGACCACTCTGGTCCTGTCAATCATCATGGTGGGAATACTAAACAGCTTAGTTAATCAACTACGTTGAGATAACTTACGGACCCATCATATTCGTCGCAAAGCTTTCGATCCTACTCCAGATTCGACGCCTATTCACTTCGAGCGCTAAAGACCGCTTCCGAAATGTGGTTGATGCTGTAATTTGGCTTAATGCGCTCTTCTATCTTGCAGACCTATTTGTTGAGATCTTTCAGTGTGTGCCACGAAGCAAGATTTTCAACCCTGCCATACCAGGACACTGTGTCAACATTAATGACGCTGTCATTGTAACGGCCTGTATCAACATTACATCCGATATCTTGATCTTTGTGCTACCGATGCTCAAGATTTGGCGGTTGCAAATGCCTTCCAGGAAAAAGGTCGGAGTCTCGGCTGTGTTCGCACTTGGATTCCTGCAAGTACTGTCGAACACTGCCATATGCACGGCTAAAGCTAATTGAATGGTAGTGCCTGCCTCTCTGCCGTTGCTCGCCTAATCGCAAGCATCCATACAGCAAATAGTAAAGATCTATCATATGAAATAATGAGTCTCGCTCTCTGGTCGTATGTATTTCCCAAAACCCGGCAAGACTTGCCCTTCATATCGTTGACTATGTTCAGAGATGCTGAGGTGGGCTGTGGCATCGTTTGTGGCTGTCTACCAGTCTTCCCGGCTTTCTTTCGCCACTTTAGGACCAAAGGTTCCGAGGCAACTCCGCATATCAACACACATCTCCGAGAGAAAGTAAACGGCTCCTCCAATTTTTCAACTGATAGACACGTTATCGCCTGGGGGGAACCTTCAAAAGCACGCGCCATCAATAGTAGGTATGTTGAACTGGACGACTTGAAAGCAGATGTATAGGTTTCAAGTAATGTTTTAAGGTGAGATGCCCGAGGTTGCAATTGTTCAAAGCAATGCTGATAATGAGAAGTCACTCCTTGGGGCATAAATATTGGAATTTCTACTCTGCAATGTGTTGTGACGACAACGACATAGGAGATCTTCAGGAAGTACTTTTAGTTGAGTGTCAATCATGATATTTGGCTGCGTACTCGTCTGCTGTTTATTGGAGCACCAAGTCACCTCCATTGCTGTATTTACTCTTCGTAACCGGCTCTATGGGGTGCTAAGTGTCAGGTTTAGAAAGAATTTCTTGGGTTCCGGTAACACAACTCCTAGGATTGTAAAATACCTCCCTCCCTTACTTCTCCTATGTAGAATGTGGCAAGAGTACCGGGCGTGTAAGTGTTTAGTGAAGCACCTCATGTCATACGTGGTGTTCGATTTATTCACATCTCTTCATGGTAACATAAGCTTCACAACACTCCTGCCAAAGTCTGACACTTAAACATTTAGCCTCTTATAAGTATCGTTACTGAGCAGAGTAAGTCATCAAAAACCACCTTCCACGAACAACCCGCCACAATGTCTTTCAATAGGCGCTCGAGCCTCTCGGATCAGATCAGCGGCGTTGAACTTGCTATGAATCGCTTGTTTACGGACGTCGTCCATGAGGAAAAGGCTCGCAAGAAGCTGCTTGCCGTGTGCCAGAGAATGGTGGCAGCTCTCGAGTCGCCAGCAGAATTCATAGGGCACATGATCATGCAGGTACGAGACTCGGCGAGACTCGAGACAATTTGGGGAATGTACTAACAGTCGCTGCGACTTAAGCCTGCTAAGAGCGCCTCGCTAAAGACGGCAATAGACATGGGCTTGATCGAGAGCCTTAACAAGAGTAACCACCATATCACCGCCAGGGAATTGGCTACAAATATAGCGTGCGACGAACCACTCGTAGGTACGAAGGCCGTTGTCTTCCCAAGATTAGGCATTCGGCGTTAACTTGGCTAAACAGCTCGTATCATGAGAGCACTTGCCGCCACACATGTTGTTAAGGAGATAGGCTATCACACTTATGCTGCAACCCCAATATCCAAAACTCTCGGGGATCCCGCCTTGAAGAGCGCATTCACATACATGTATGTCCTACTCTGATCCTCATAGATGGCGTGCTTAATAATCCAGGTTTGATACCTCCGATGCGTCACTCATCAAAATGCCCGAATTCCTCGCTATAACCAAGTACAAGAACCCTGAAGACGGACGCAAAGGTATCTTCCAGCACGCACACAACACCCAATCCCACGTATTCGAGTGGACACATCAAGATCCCAAGCGTTTGAACGCCTTCAATACTTTCATGGTCGGTCACCGACAACTGCGGCCTGTGTGGTTCAACTCCTTCCCAACCGATGACATACTTTTTCACGGACCTGAGGTGGATAGGGATGCCGCTCTTATTGTGGATATCGCGGGTGGCGGAGGCTACGATCTCGAAGCGTTCCGACTTCGATTTCCACATGCTCGTGGGCGCTTAATCTTACAAGATTTGCCGGTGGTAATCGACGGTCTCACTGACTTGCACAAAGACATCATGCCCATGAAGTATGATTTCTTTACTCCACAGCCCATCAAAGGTATGTCGCCCGTTCTACCCTATCAGGGATCTACTGACGTAGCCCTAGGAGCCCGAGCCTACTACTTCCGCACCGTCTTCCACGACTGGTCCGACAACAAAGCTCGTGAAATACTTCGCAATACCATTCCCGCCATGACGGAGCATTCCAAGATCCTGATCAACGAGTGGATTCTACCAGATGTGAATACACCCGTATTTCCAGCTTTGCAGGATATTCAAATGATGGCTATGCTCTCGGGATTGGAACGAACAGAGACACAATGGAAGGAATTGCTGAAATCTGTGGGACTAAAGGTGGTGAAGTTTCATAAGGTCAATGAGGAGTCGGAGGGTTTGATTGAAGCCGTAAAGGCAGGCTGACGGAGTCTCTTGACAACTATCCAAGCGTGACCGTGGGTCTTTTTGGTTCTAGTGAAGTGCGCGCGCTTGGCTTTTAGAATTCGTTTGTCGGACTGGGATGCACACAGTACACTTGTTTGCTATGGCCACGTTGAAGCTGTTGACATATCGTGCTAAGCTAATACTCGACTGTTCACTATCGCTAGCTTTCTACATGAAAACTACACCTATGATAATCAGATTTACACTTCCTCAACCACCCCTGCTACTCAACCACCCACTCCTCGGTCGTTCCACCTCACAAAGGTTCTATCTGGTCAGGCCTAAAAGGAAGCCAGTGCGAAAATCCCGGCGCCCACAGCGAGTCCAACGCCGGAGCGATGTGAGCACATGCCCGCAATTGTTGTTGAAATATGCTATACCTGAATAGGACTGTTCCAAAGTGTGTTCACATTTCGGCCGATTCGTAAACCAACAATTGTACCCACACATGGCGAAATCATCACTAACAGCCAAGCAATCTTCTCTTTGTTAAGTCCTCTTCGGATGACGATCAATTTCTGATCTTCGAGTCTCGAACGGATGTCACTGGGTACGGTGACGACTGCGAAGTGACTGTTATTTGCAATGTAATCCTGTTCGCGATGAAGCATCCTGGGGTTGCTGAATGCTTCGGTGAGGAGCGAATTTTGCCTGTAGTCACGGAAATTTACTCGGAAAGATGTGCCAGTTTTCATGTCGGAACCTATACTGTAACCTTCGGTCGTCAGGTTAGCTGGTATTTTCACAAGACAATTGAGTCGACCCCATGGCTACGCAGTGGATTCTGATGGCGAGTCAGTATTGTACAAGGCTATTGACACAGAACATTTGGGAACAGTCCAATCGCTGCTCGAAAAAGGCGCCAGTACCAAGGCGGTGACAAGCCTCGATGGTGATACAGCGCTGCATCGTGCAGCAAGGAATGCCAGTGAAGATATAGTACGGATAATATTAGAATACGGTGCGAACTACGAGTTGGTAGATTCAGTTGGAAGTTCTGCGCTGGATCATGACAACAGTGGGGTGCTGAAACGGCTGGTGACGGAAATGGGCCTCCATCTCCTCGTCCAGTATTCTAGTTCCCAGAATCCGGAAACTTCAACCCGCCGCTCTGAAGGCCTTGCAGACGACGACGACGTCGTAGCCGAAGCAAGCGTGCTGCTAGGCCTCTACGCCGGTATCCCTGGCCTCACCCCCGACAACGTCGACCCACCTACGGCACCTCCTGGTCCGTCAAATCAGTATGCAATCCGAAACTCTGGCTGATCGTATTTCAATTCAATTAAACCGTCACTCATGTCGTTACCTTCAATTTCAAGTTGATGAAATGCGCTTCAATCCTATTCGCCCTAGTGCCGAAAGGGATATTCTATCGATATTTTCTTGAAACCATATTATCAACGTTGATTTGAGGTGAGCGCCCTGTGAACCTTTATGTCAGTTCTCGTCTGCTTATTCGTCTAGCAGTCACATAATAAGCTTGCAAATCTCAGTGCTCAAGCATAGTGATGATAAGAATACACCACGATCTATTTTACCAGCTGACACCGTCCAGCAACCTCGTCGCGGTGCATTATTCTAGTGTCATGGCGGTCTACAGTCTCTTCTGGATATGGATGCATTTGGTCGGAGTTGGACAGTTATAGAATGCTCGAGTTTCAATACGAGTTGGATTGAGCATCTTATACAAGTCATCATAGTACTGCGTTTTAAATCCGTAGAACTATTAAATCCGCTGAAATCGGCTGATGACATCATGCGGTGAGAAGATCTTTCTCGAGCGCAGAACGCACGCTACAACCAGCACTGAGCTTGATCTGGCGACTGTACGGAGTATCGCTGTATATATCAAAAAGCCAAATCAACAGCCTGTGAAGATGCTTCTCATTTCGCACCTCGCATTGGCGGCATTTGGTCATCTCACCCTAGCCAGCCAAAACCAAATCCCCCTCAAACCCACCGCGGTTTCAACAATACCCTTATTAGGCTTCGGGACCTGGAATCTGAAAGAATCGAACAACTCAGACGCCGTATCCCTTGCGATCCTAACAGGCTACCGACATATTGACTGCGCAGCAATTTATGGAAATGAGAAAGAGATTGGCAAAGGTATTGCCGATGGGCTGAAGAAGGCTGGACTTGAGCGCTCGGATATCTGGGTGACTTCCAAATTATGGAATGACCAGTGGGCTTCCACTTCTCTCGTGGTTCTCTCTACCCAGACTCCACGACTGACAACATCACAGCCATGACCCGGAACTAGTGGAAAAAGCTCTCGACAACACCCTCTCAGACCTTGGCCTTCAATTCCTGGACCTCTATTTAATGCACTGGCCCGTCGCTCCCTCTCCATATGGCGGCAACGAGATTGATTACGTTGACGTTCGTCCTTCCTTTCCACTACAGGAAACTTCAATTGGCTTATCTTTCTCAATCTAAACAGACCTGGCGAGCCATGTCCTCCCTCCCCTCAGGCAAAGTCCGCCATATCGGTGTCTCTAACTTTGCCCATACCCAATTGTACCGTCTAATGGTATCCACTGGCGTGAAACCCGCTGTGCACCAAATGGAACTTCATCCTTACCTGCAGCAACGCGATTGGGTAGCCTTGCATGAAGCCTACGGTATAAACGTTACCGCATACTCCCCCTTCGCCAATAGCAACCCTACTTATGGCTCTCCCAGCGACGCTCCACCACCTTTACTAGAGAACAAAGTGATGCAGAAGATCGCAGACAAGAGGCGGTGTACGGTTGCGCAGGTCGCATTAAAATGGGGAATGCATAGAGGCACAAGCGTGATACCGAAAAGCGGGCATGCAGAGAGGATTGTGGAAAATTACAAGGCTTCGAGCTGTGAACTACTGGCTGAGGATTTGGATATTATTGAGGAGATGGGGAGAAAGAATCTTAAGAGGTTCAACAATCCGAGTGAGGGTTGGGGCGTTGATCTCTTTAAAGGCCTGGAGGGTGTATGAAAGTTATGCATACAGGAACGTGATATATGATTGGAATGAAGAAATGAAAAGCTACAAATAGGAAAATTTCAGGGTAAGTCTTGGGTAGGTCTTGGGTAAGTGAATCTAGTCATGTCATGAGATTCGATCTGTGGAAATTGTACGAACGATATTCTAAGATCGTTCTCCATCTTCAGTCATGACTTTATGAAAGATAGATGACTACGAGGTATCTATAGTTTATCCCTTGATGATTTTGGAAAAAGTCTTTGAAGAACTGATAAGTCCACAATGCTAAATTTCAAATCCTTTAATATTCATATCGCCAAATGAGTGGAAACCATCTCTTTCCTTCACTATAGCACACCTTCCTCATACGAACCCTCCATTTATGACAGAGCGGAAAAGTTGACCGACTCTGTCGATATCATCATCGTTTCTCGACTCCTCAATGCGCTACTACCTAGGCGGCACGCACACTTTCCATTCAACTTACCAGCACGCATTCGAGACTTTGTGCTTGATCATCGTCTTGCGTTTCATACAGTACTACTCTCTGAATACCTACTTCTGAAGACTACAGTCAATTCTGTTGTCATGTATCGGAAAGGGGTTTGCTGCATGTTTTCTATGCACTCCCATCAACCGACAGAAGACCACGAGCCCGTCGGGATTTGCACTGTCGATAGGTGGGGGTGTCTATCCCGCGGGATCCTCATCCCGTGGGGTGGGATCTGTCAATGGGTCCTTTGTTGGTGGAATTGGTATATCGATGGCTCGTGTGCCTCATACACCCTACTGTACCTAAACAAACCCCCTATGAATTACGGCTTTATAAACTCTGGATTCTAATCTTGATTTTTACATGACTAAGAGAGCTCTTTTGCGTAGGCTATGCTCATACCGGTTTGAAACTTAATTAGAGTGGGATGGCCTGTGGACTCTGTGGGATGTAAGTGGGTGAGACCACATGAAGGAGATATGTCTGAATATTCGACAAGAGCATCCTCTTAATGATCTCGTTTTCTTGAGATTTATTTTCGCGTAACAGATCTGTTTATTTTTATTCATTTCTGTTCCCACCAAAACCCCTTCGAAACCTCACCACGAATCCATCAACCCAAGCCATCAACATGTCCATCTCTGCACCTCCGCCAATCATCTCTTCTTCCTCTCCACCCTCACCAGCGCCCTTTCCCTTGGCCGGGCATCAGTAATCTCACCCCCCCCAACGACTGGGTCAAGGCCCTAATGGAAGCACAGATACAGAGTGCAGTCTATGCTGTGGCCAGTTGGTCGGGTAGCTCGATGCTGGCGTGTGAGGGGTGCACGTGGATGGGGGATCCAAATTGGAGGTGGTGGGGTGGTGAGAGGAGAGTGGTGTTTCCGCGTAGGGACAAGACTGGAGGGTGATGGAGAATGGCGGTAGACGTGGTGCTAGTGATCGTGATCACTGATGGTTTTGAATAAGGTTGAGATGACGAGAACGGATGTCAGAAGGAACAAAATGGAGAGTAGCGAATTAGAAACAGCCATAGACGCAATACCAAAATCCATTACTAAACTCAACAACCACCCTCTAATACCCCTAATACTGCAGGCTCGAACCCACAGACTTGGAACCCAACATCCCCTTTCCATCAAGATCTGCATCCCCGAACAACCTCATCATTTCCTCAAAAGAGCAAGAATGTGCGATAAGAGGGATTGAGCAGCAGGGATACATGAAACCAATAGTCCTTTCGTTCACTGGCTTCTGCTACTTCTTGATACAGGACTGAATATGACTGACTACGTTGTCTAGATAGTCTGATCTCTACGTTGATGTCCTGGTTCCCGTGGCTGGGTCGGGAACAGTGACAGGCGGTACAAAGTACAATGAAGAACAACGAAAAGGAGAGGCGGGGCACGATAGATCTCTTAAACCTTTGTAAAGTTCCCAATTATGTATGTGGCGTTGAATGATGTATGGTGGAAGATGATAGTGGGGAGAGGAATAGGGACTTGGGTCGTTAGGGGGAGTAGGTCAGCTGCAGGAGAGGGAGTTGTCCTTGGTTTTTTAGAGTCTAGAACTTGTTAAAGCGTCTAATCGATTATGAGTATTCGGTTCCTGTCGGGGCTTCTTTTGTGGTTCAAGGTCAGAATCCCCATCTTTCTGCACGGAGAGAAAAACTGCTTGCCTCTAGAAAACATGAGCTGCATAGATGGCGGCTTACACTATTTCGTTTCTGGGGAGTTGCGGAAAATTTCACCAAAGGGATAGTTGCCTCAGAAGTATGTTTGTTGCTGTAGAGAAGATATATTTACAGAAATAGGCATAATCCAATAGCCCAAACGGAGACAGCAATGCCTTCAAGAGACGCTAATAGGCCACTTGAAGCGTATGAAATTGAGCCCATGTCCGTAGTGGCAACCTTTAGACTCACGTCCACAACGGCTGGTGATCTGCCCTTAACGCGCACTTTGCATCGGTCGCGGGATAGGCCCTCTGTTATAGAGTTAGGAATGCACATTCTCTGCAACGTGTTCATTGAGGTTTGACTTACGGGATCTCGTCCATGCTCTTAACATGAATCTCACTGGTGCCATTCATCTTGCGGCGGAGAGCACTACTGGCAGGGTACACCGTGCGACGAAGCCTGTTCGGTGACCCAAGAGGCTGCATACTTTTCAGTCCCAGCCAGGGGTCGACGCGCAATCTGTCCTCCCAGAATGCCTTCAATTCGTAGTTGAAGGAATCCTGCTTGGGGATAACCAGTCTAGCCACTGTTTGCCATGGGTACTTCTCCGGATCCCACACCTTGCCGGCATATTCCACTGGCTGGTCCTCGAGGTTCTCGCACAGCTGAAATTGTAGGAGGTACTCTGCGTCATGAGCGCCATGGAAGTTCTTCAGCCAGTTGCTGAGAATGTCCGAGTCATGCTTGTCGGGTTTCACAGTATCATCGTAGAGCTTTTTCTGGGTCTCGGAAGACGGTACTAGACAATACTTGCAAACATAGTCGCCGAAGCGGTATGCGGTCTGCGAGTACTGTCTGGTAGACTCCAAATGTGTGTTTCGGACAGTGTCTCGGAACTTCTGTAGGTCCGTGTCCTTTCTCGCCTCTAGATGCTTGTAGAGCTCCGGCTGATTGTTCCCGTACTTGATTCTCAAGTCAATAATCTCCCGTGTTGTCTTGGCGTCTGCCAAGTCTAGGGCTGGGGTAGAATTGAACTCGATATCGTGCGTTGGGACATCTTTGCCAGCATCGAACATCTCGCCCTTGACATTGAACACCTTCATGGCAAAGCCACGGGGTTGTGGGATGCGGTCCTGTTGTGTGTCAGATTCATGGGGGGGTAGAAGGAGCTCAGGTAGAATGACATCAAGACCCGGGTCACCTGGTTCACTGCTGTAACGACAGAAAACAGGGTATTCTCCACCATCAGCGAACAGGCTCTGCTTTAGGTGCTTGGGGAGATCGTGCTCCACGATGAGCTTGCCCTTGACCAATCCTTGTGTACGTGCATGTGTTCCTGAAACTGGTAAGCAACAGCTGCTTAGAATCCGAGGGTTACATACCTGAAAAGCAGTGGCGATGGCTGTTCCATTGTGCCTTCTGGATGGCATTGATCATGTCCGCTACAGCCTGAATATCCTCTCGTTCGTTTGGTGGGATCTTCTCCACGCCCTCCGCTTGCCAGTGGATATAATTCCTGTCGGCCATCGCGCCCTGGTTCTCTGACTTGTTGGAGATGTCCATGGTGGAGTGAGGGTTCGTGTGTATAGGAGGAAGGTTACCTTGGATCAAGAGTAATGCCTTGAGTGGAGGGAAGGGAGATGGTGCTTCATTCTTAAAAGCATGGTGACTCCAGCATGAGTAGGTACCATGGAGGGGTATATTTAGTGCATCTGTGGGGAAGGAAGCCCATGACAATGCGCTTGAGGTTCGGGAAGATCTAGATTGCAGTGGGCCATTGAGAGCCCCACATTAGGAACCCCATGATCTAATTGCGCCGGACGACGCAGGGCAAGAGATCAAGCTGGAGGTCCATGACTATCATGGATATCGAGGGTCTTGGAAGGTTCGGGTGAAGGGCTGTTGACCTGGCGGACATACGGGCACTCGTTGCTCTACGGAGAGCGACAGTGCTTGAACACCACTTTATCTACGGTAACCGATCAGCAGCCTGCAGCTTGGCTTCTTAACACTGCCAACAACAACTTTTGCTCCCGACAAGTCTCGTACTGGTATCTGGTGCGCATAGGCATGTCTTGTCTTCAGGCAGTTATGTTTCCCAAGCCTGGTTGCTTGACTTTCTAATCTAGCCCTTATGTCGCTATAAGTTGCGTGAACAGGCCAGCTGGCATGCATGCTTTTCCCTGGCTACATAAAGGTATGCCTTGCGGAGGCAAGGCCGTGCTTTCAACAATCTCTGCACCATCGGTGAGCTGCTATTAGATGGGCCCTGGAATCTCACAACAGAAGCCTACGGTCAAAGAGATGGACCATATCGACAACGGCGTCCTTTGTCGGAATCCTTGTGTGCACTGTCAACCAACATCGTTCCCAACGAAAAGAGAGCACCCAAGATAAACTGACAGTGTTGGACCGGTCGAAGGTTACTATTAAGTACTATATTGGCAAAACTAGAATACCAATCGACGAAACTCTCACCTCTGACAATAGCATCCTAGTATCGACTTTCTTGCTCTGATATTCCATTGCGTCTTGTGGTAAGAAACTGCAGTCAGTCCTCGTTGTAGGGGGCACTGGAGCGCAAGGATCTGCCGTCGTTCGACCTCTCCCAAACGCGGGGACATACGAGGTTATAGCCATTACACGCTCGATAACGTCCACTACCGCCATCACGATCGCCTCACTGCCCAACGTCTCGCTCATTAAAGGTAACATATACCACGAGCCAACTCTTCGCAAATCTCTTCAAGGTGTTGAATCTGCCTTCGTCAACACTAACGGCTTTGCGATTGGCGAAAAAACCGAGACTTACTGGGGTATACGCATCTATGAGCTCGCGAGGGAAGTAGGGGTAAAGCATTTCGTATGGGTCAGCTTAGATTACGGCCTGAAGAAAGCCAACTACGACCCCAGGTTTCGAAGCGGACACTATGATGGCAAGGGAAGAGTCGGAGAATTCGTATCTGCTCAGCCAACAGTTCCGATGGCGTGGACTATTCTAACGAGTGGTCCATATATGGAAATGCTCTGCTAGTATCTCCAACCTTCCGTATATGCTTCTGGAACCTACGTCTTTGCGGCGCCACTGGATGATGGGGCGGTTCCGTTGATTCATCTGGATGGTCTGGGCGCCTATGCTCTGTGGATCCTCGACAATCCATCCAATTCGAACGGCATGGACTTAGAAGTGGCTACGGAGCATGTAGCTTGGGATGATCTTGCCAAGACATTCACTGGCTCCACGGGAAAGCTTACCAAATATAAGTCGGTGACAATGGAGGAACACTTTGATTCGGCTCCCATTACTGGCAGCTCAAACGAAAAACTCGGGCACAGTGCAGATAAAGCCGACCGCACTCTCATGACATATGGAGAGAACTTCACGGGCTTTTGGAACATGTGTAAGGCTAGTGGGCAAAACCAAGGTCTCATTACTCGTGATTATGCTTTGCTGAATAAGATTCTACCTTTAAAAGTCAAGAATGTGGGAGAATGGATGAAAAAGTAAATTGTAATGGGGAGGCGATGGTAGTCTTGAAAGATCTTGACGAAAGTGCGAAACGTCAAGGTTGGTTGGGGAATTGGTCAAAGTTTTCACAAAGCTGAGGCGATCTGATGTTGACCTCGGTATACTATGGCTGATCATTAATCTTTCTCCAATCTACCAACTCGCAGTGATTTGAACAAGCAAAAAGGAAACGTGCATTGTCATGGGGTTGCCTGTAGGATTACTGAACTTCCACACTCGGCTATGGCTTCTTGGCCGACCCCACCTCACTTTTGTTCCTCGGAGGATAAGTACTCCCTTCAAATCCACTTCGATCTCTATTAGCCGACTCTTAGATTTCCCTCAAGGGTAAGCGGGAAGTGGTGTTTTGACACTGCAATTCTTATCAAAGCGGTCATGGCTGAGACGAGGGTTGAGAACTATCAAGGCACTCGCATCACGATTCAGTCCTCAAGCAAATTCGACGATATGAGTGCCCGCCTTTACAGCTCGATCGGCGAGCCCTCGCATGTCGCTTGGCCTGTTATTGCCAAGTCGATTAAGCGCTACAGCGACAAAGATAAAGCCGAGTTCACTACTACCGTCGATTTAGCACTGGGTCCCCACGGCTTCATGATCTTCCAGGAATTTAACCATGGTGCCTGGATTCCCCTATTCGGGATTGGAAGCGGCCGTAAGAGCAAGCGGGTCATTCCTGGAAATCCTTTGGTTGGGATCACGATGTTGGAGCATGATCTCACAGCCGGCTTAGCAGTGCCGGTTGAGTTTCTCCTGCTGGAGAACGAGAACAAGACCTCCACCAGCGTGGTCTATCAGCTTCCTTCAGGGTCAATTGCGGGGATTAACAAGGGCCCAGAGCTGTTGAGTGCGGTAGGAGAGCTTGACGAAAAGCTGGAGATATTGGTGCAGTACATTGCATCATGATTTGATCGCCAATCGCGGACCGCCAATCGCGAGAGACAAGTGTAGAAGCGCGCAATATTAGCGTATGCAGAAAGGTTTAGAATCCTTGGCATTCGTTTTCGCTCTGGCCCACGGTGATCCGTTTATATGAGGAATTCGAAATTCAACCCCACCGCCCCCCCAATTGCCCAAAATTGAAGCTATTCAGACCTCTTTGTTTGTTGACGTTCCTGACGTTCTTGTAACCGTTTTTATTCCAAATGCCTCAACGCCGGAGTCAAAATCTATCTCTAGAAAACTCTCTCACCTCCTCTACAGCCTCCTTCGTGGCAACAGCCTCCGCAGTCTATTCAGTGGCAGCAACCTCTATCATCTCAGCCTACTTCTCCTTCTCCTCCTCCTTCTTCTTCTCTACCATCTCAGTCTGCAATCGCAGCTCAGCGATCAAGTCTCATCGAAGGATCAGAAGAGACGAAAAAGATATTTGATCAGTTCTTCGCCTGAAAGATAAACAAGATCTCACGTCAAACAATCAAACAAAAGCTCGCAGAGATGAGACTCATAATGAATGCTCAGATATGATCTACGAATGATTTGAAAGATATGACAGATTCAACGTCTGCTATCTATTGAACTGCTATACAAGTAGAAGTGTCAGATGAAATGACTCGTGCATTTAAGAAAGATCTGAAGCTCTTCAAGTTGATCTGACGTGAGATCAAGACTCTATTAGAACTGAGTCGTTAAATAAAGTCAAATTTCTGAACCAAATTTCTGATTTTCTATCTTCAATTCTCGTTTCAAAGCTCTGATATCTGTCTCAAAGATGTAGTCTGAATGCTTGAAGTGCTGTCTCGAATATTTATCACATTCGCTTCGTTCAACAGCGTAATGAAGAAAGTCATCAAAGATGTCTTCAAAATGAGATCATGTCTCGTCAAAATGTCTACGAACTCAGATCTTTAATACGCTGAAGATGAGTTCTTGTTACGAGCGTACCAAGGCTGTACAAGGCTGAAGCCCTAATCAATTCGCAGTGAACGCTAGCGAGTTCCCTGCGTAATGATTAGGGCTAACCAGCGAGCTAGCCAGGTTTGGCCCAGATATGGCCCAACACCCTTTTCCTTCCCCAACACCCTTTTCTTTCACCAACACCTTGTTCACCTACATCACATCCTTCCCGTGTCACAAACACATCCCTTTCGGGCCTAGCGCAGCCTCTGAACATTACATAAATAGAAGCTTTTGTACCAACCTTCTTCTGTATTCTTAATATTCAGTTATAGCTACCTCTAAAGATCAAGCACTATCAACCCTGACCTCCATTGGTTGTATCATCTAGGCACGGTCCTGACAGTTCTATGAGATTGTAATTCGACGAGTAGAAAGGCAAATATCACATCTGACATTCATATCAGTGATAGATCGTCAATTCAACGAGACAAATAGCTTATCTGACATTCGTGTGAAATGATGAGCTCTTCAATTCGACTATTGCAATAAACACTCACGTTATTCATGATGATCACACTTCTTGAAGTCGAAAAGAAACTGCATAGAGATAGCAGTTCATCTGCTAGTCATCGAAAGAAAGTCTCATCGTTGAATCAACTCTCGCGAATATCGATGCAGAATAGATATTCGTCTTTCGTATAGATCGAAAGAACACTTCAGCAATGCTCTCTCATTTTAGAGACTTGATAGCGAGCTGATTGATCAACGAAAGCATAAATCTGATGATGTCAGCTCGTGATTTCATTGAATAAGAACTCATTCACGAACATGAGCTGCTCGATCGTCAAACGAAGCATGTCTGCTACTCAATTCAAACGAAGCTCGTTGTTTTGTCTGACTTCTACACGCTGTTCTTTTTTAATACTTCAGTCTCTTCTCTTCAGAATTCTTGATATCGTGAATTGATGCACGTTAATGTCTCACTTCTTTCATATGTATCAGATCATCTCTTTCTGCATGACTCACGACTGATCTTCGAGATAGACTATGAGGTCATTTTCAGCGATCTTGAAGATCTTTCGAGAAGCGTCTTTGGATCGGAATTGAGATCTAAAAGATGAGTTATACATAAAGAGGTTCTCTTGAACATTGTATACAGTGACAGAGCAACAATGAACCTCTTCAGCGATTGTCGAAGGAGTTCAATGAAGTAGCAGAAGGCGTAGTATTTTGAAGCGCAGGCTTGCAGGAAGTGATCTCGACATAGCTGAAAGAACGTCAGGAACGTCAACAAACAAAGAGGTCTGAATAGCTTCAATTTCGGGCAATTGAGGGACGATGGGGTTGATTTCTGAATTCCTTCTATAAACGGATCACCGTGGGGCAGAGCGAAAACGAATGCCAAGGATTCTAAACCTTTCTGCATACGCTAATACTAGATCCGAACCTTCAACTCTACAGATTTCGCGGTCTATTCTTGTTCACCAAGCTTCGACGTGGCTATACTCGGTAAAGTTTCTAATTCAGTGTCCTAATTAAGTTATCCTTAGTAGCTTCCAGTATATACTAGTCATTGACAGCAGGACACTGAGATGGAAAATCCATTCAAATATGGAGCTTTTCTGCGTGTGAGTGCACGTGAACCCAAGTTTTTATGTGACAGCCGCAGGTAGAAGCGCAAGCTTTGGCTTGTGTCTTTGCGACTGAGCCTCAAATCTTTCGGTGAAGGCTGACTTGTTTAGGATATAGCCGCAAAAATACTTAAACAGCTTGCATTGTCGATTCATTCACTAGTTTACAAGATTTCCTCAAGATTCGGAAACATCTTTGACCTTTCTGTTCTGCCACTGCTTCATTTTAAATCCACCTCCTTGACCTCTTGTCCTCACCAACTCTTAGAGCTCGTTCTACCAGACGATACTCATTTCACATTGTTCATCATGTTTCTCACTCCGATTGTCATGGTTCTATTTACTAGTCTAGGCCTAGCCTTTTATGTCCCCAAGAGCAGCAAATTTCCAACCTGTGGTGTGCGTATTCCTCTAAGACATTTAGCTCGTAAAGCTATCCCATTGATTAGATATCTAGAAAACCTGCGTCAACACAAAGCTAGATCTAACAACCACACAAGGTTGCGCCGCAGGTGCGTCGGCACTCCTCTGCCTTTGTTCTTCAGTCAGCCTTGAGAAAGAAGTCTTAGCTTGCATGAAGACCTCATGCCCCAAAGGTATCAAAACATCTGGCATATCAGCTTTTTTGGATTTATTTTGCCAAGGTCAGCCACACTTCGCCTGATGCTAGGGTCTTCTTTTGAGATGGCTGCATGATGACTTTCGTCTCTTAGGGAATTATGCTGAGGCTGCAGCGCGTGCTGATGGCGAATATGGGTCTGGATACTCTCCTAGCGCAGCCTCATACTCTTCTCAAGCTCTTGGGACGTCATATCCTGCTAGCCCATCAGGATACGTGTGATCTGGTTTTACAAACGTGGAAATTTCTTGACTGGAGCATTGGGAGTTTGCCTCGAGCTTCCTGTAAAGCTCTAGCCCGGAAGGGCGGCCTTGACTTTACCGAAGCCTGCCTTGCTAGATACGCGGAAAATCTTAGCGATAAGACCGGCATTTAGAAGTCAGGGTTGCGAGGCTAAGAGCTACATACAGTATCACCCACACATTCTGCCTTATTTCTACCGACATCGTACAATATATCACTCCTGTCCACCAACCTGGATTTTGGGTTCATCTCAGTATACTGATGATTTGATTGCCAAAGATTGTCTGTCAGGAATTCCTATCTCTTGCACGTACAATTGCTCGTGATTCTGCAACATAAAACAATTCATACCATGCTTCATCCTTCGGAGGCCCCATGCGCCATACGGGCACTTCTACGGTCCACCGACCCTATTCCTAAGACAGTCTGGGCGACAAAGCTTGGTAACAAAGCTTGATTCGATTGATAGGCTCGCGATGGGCTTTCATGCAATAACGGCCATTGGCGCTACGCACTAAGGCAACACTAACATCCTTCGAGAAGGTCCTCAAGAACACTAACTCCCACCTTGCACACCGACAAGTCAACATCGCTGCACTGCATCTTGCTATCTGCAGTCACTCTGGCTTTTACGCCTGCACTTCCCCTCTTGACTCACCTGGAAAGAAGCCACTTTCGCAATCGCTGATTTCATTTACGGCTGTCCGTTCTCCCCCTCACTTCACGGCGCGATGTATGCGTCAAATGTAGATCGAAAGTGGGCTTCTCCGCAGCTCAAGGAGTATATAACACGCAATCTGCACACCGTACTGTTTGTCCCCACTTCTCTGAGCAAAGCCATCTTGTACATCTTGTTTGATACCTTCTACCACAGCTCCGGGGTAGAAGCGCCAAAAGAATATGTTGACGCATTCGCTGTGGGCGGTGCTCGTAGCTTGCGCCTTGTTCTTCGATGGAGGCTCTACTCTTGAACATGGCAGACTTGGCAAAATTGCCCGCAGGGGTTTGGAAAGGGCTGCGAAGTTAGCCCAAGCCCAACAAGAAGAGAGAGTGAAGCCACGCGACCGAGATCCTCGATTCAGCACCGAAGCTTCGGAGAGTCAGTGCACGGGTAATCCGTCAAACAGATATGTCAGCTAACCGTTTGTGAATATGGTAGAATATCGCGTCCACTCTTTGCCCGAAGTTCCCTTCGACATTGGCGAGATGTACTCGGGTTTGGTACCGATTGACATGAAGAACGCTTCTAGAGCATTGTTCTTCGTATTTCAACCTAAAACCGACGGACCTCCTGTCGATGAAATAACTATATGGTAGTTTCGCTATACTTTGAAGCTGTTGTTAGTGGTTGGTATATTTCTAACCATGCACTAGGCTGAATGGTGGGCCTGGCTGCTCCAGTATGGAAGGCTTCTTCCAAGAGAACGGTAAGTTCCTCTGGAGGCCGGGAACTTACCAGGTAAGCTCTCATCTCTTTTCGTCTTCTCATTGAATTTCCAAGAAAACACTGACTAGGTCTGACAATAGCCTACTATAAACCCATATTCCTGGACCAATCTAACCAACATGCTTTGGGTTGAGCAACCTGTTGGTACCGGTTCTCTATTGGAGAAGTCACTGCCACTTCGCAAGAGGAAATCGCCCAAGACTTCATCAAGTTCTTCAAGAATTTTGAGACGATTTTCGGTATTAAAAAATTCAAGATTTTTGTTACAGGCGAGAGTTACGCAGGGAGATATGTGCCGTATATCTCTGCTGCCATGTTGGACGCAAAAGACAAAACATACTATGATGTACAAGGTATATTAGACTTCCATTACTGGACGCAATCTGAACCACTGAATTTAACATCTACTGCAGGGGCTTTGGTTTACGACCCCGTTATTGGTCAATTCGTCTACGCCCAGGAGGAAGTCCCAATCGTACCATTTGTCCAGGCAAACAACAATATGTTCGGTTTCAACGGATCTTTCATGTCCGAGCTCGAGAGTCTCGACAAGTCGTGCGGATATGCTGCCTACCGTGAGAAATACTTCACATTCCCAGCGTCCGGTGTTCAACCAGCAGTATACTTCAATTATACCAGTCAAGCGGCTTGTGATATCTTCTCTATGGTCGATCAGTTTGCCTTTGAGACCAATCCATGCTTTGACGTCTATGAAATAAACCAGCAATGGTGAGCTAGTCTTCTGGTACATCGACGACTACATGGACCGATAGCTTACAACATATACTAGTCCACTTCTTTGGGATGTACTGAGCTTCGTAACTCAACTCGTCTATACCCCGGCTGGAGCTGACACTTACTTCAATCGAACCGATGTGAAGCGGGCGATGCACGCACCTGAATATGTTAACTGGGCAGAATGCTCAGTCAACCCTGTCATAATTGGTAAAGGTGGTCCAGAAATGGGTGAAGGTGATAATTCGGCCGATCCAATCCAGAAGGTTCTTCCCCAGGTTATCGAAGCAACCAACCGCGTTCTTGTTAGTAATGGCGATCTGGACATGATTATCCTGACAAATGGTACTCTACTGGCCATTCAAAATATGACTTGGAATGGGAAGCTTGGGTTCAATTCTGCACCTTCGAAACCGATCGATATCACGCTTCCCGACTTGGAGTATTCGGCTGTGTTTGCCGCGAACGGGATCCCTGGTTGGGATGGGCCGCAAGGAATCATGGGTGTGCAGCACTACGAGCGGGGACTCATGTGGGCCGAAACCTACTTGAGTGGCCACATGCAACCCGAATTCCAACCGAGGGTCACATACCGCCATATCCAATGGGTTTTAGGGCACATTGATACCCTTTAGGAGGTCAAAGACGGACACAGCCGCTTTGAGTCCATGGCCAGGTTCACGCGCTCTACTGGAACACGGGATTCTATATGGACGAGAATAGTTTGAAAAGCTTCCCTTAAAGCAAGTCAGAAAACAAGTACAACAATCCAAGCATGTGCCGCTCGTTTGAAGTATGGGATATGAGTACTAATACCAGCGTCCGATCAAACAATTTCGCTTCACCCATCAGCCCCGTAACTTTTGCACAACGATTGTCTAGCTCGTCGATGGTGATCGGACAAAGAACATCTCAGCATCGTACAAGTCACAACAACACGAGCAGTTTTGTGGTACCTCGGCTGTGATCGTCCAATAGGCCCATGTTGCCAAGCCTGCTTGGTATCGTATCAGTGACCTTGCACTGTTTCTCTGTCCTTCAATGTGGATACCTTCTCGCACCGACCCTTAAGTCGGTTCTTTCCTTTGTCTGCACTTACCAAGCTGCGATGTAACCGCAAGTCCAGAGCTTCTGCCTCGCAGACTGTTTGCATATAACATTGGGACTTGCCCGCATGTTATTCTTCAACTTTAAGGCATTTGACGCGAGCACAATCATGCGTCTCTCTTCTTTCACTCTTTTTTCCCTTGCAGGCACGACTTGTGCTTTATCGCTCTTCAAACATCGTTCAAACACTCTAAACTTTTGTCTCTCATCCTTCAACGTCCCCATCTCTATCCCCTCCTCCCCAAACTTCACCCAATTAACATCCTCATACAACATCCGTCTTCAGTACACTCCAGCCGTCATCATCCTCCCAACAACCCATCTGCAAATCTCCAATGCCGTCCTGTGCGCTGTTCGCTTTGGCGTCAAGGTGCAGGCCAAGAGCGGTGGACATTCGTACGCTTCGTTCAGTTCCGGAGGCCAGAATGGCAGTATGGTTGTCAGTCTCGAGTCTTTTCAAAATATATCCGTTAATGGTGCTGGTGTTGCGATGGTAGGAGGAGGCGTGAGGCTGGGTAATCTGGCTCTGGGCCTGTCCAAGCAGGGTGGGAGGGCCTTGCCACATGGGGTTTGCCCTGGGGTAGGAGTTGGAGGGCATGCCACTCACGGCGGCTATTGTGAGAGGAGATAAGTCTATTCTAGAAGGGTGGAAAAACATTGCTAAAGTAATTCTAGGGTTTAGTAGCCGCGCATGGGGCCTTACTCTGGATACAATTGTAGGACTTGACGTCGTGCTGGCGAATGGTAGCTTTGTTCACGCCAGTAGCTCTTCGTATTCGGATGTTTATTGGGTAGAGTATTTCTTCCAAACAAACATTGGCCATACTGAGTGATGTATAGGCACTTCGAGGTGCAGCAGATAGGTAATCTAGCTGCAATCCGAAATCGTAGAATCCTGCTAAACTCCTCAGTATCGGCATCATCACCGCTTTCTACTTCCAAACGCAACCCGCCCCCTCCGCCGTGGTAAATTGGGCCTACACGTTCCCCAACCAGCTGGTTTCCGCTTCCACCGCAGCCGCCACATTTTCTCATATCCAGAATTTTGCCATGAACGCCTCTGTGATTGACAAGAACATCGGCTTCAGCGTCTCTTCAAAGGAGCTGTCGCTCACAGTGATTGGGTCGTACTTAGGGAGCCAGAAAGACTTCTCAAATAGGGTACTTCAACGACACAATAGCCGCACAGTACTCAAACATCGAGCTAATTTGCATATTGCCAGATTGCCCCAGAGCTCTTGCGCGGCCTTCCCACCCCTTTCAGTTCCAAGATCAAAAGTATGGATTGGATCTCCTCCCTGACGGACTTGTGGGCGGTCCCGTTCAAGAGCCATTGACCGGCTACAATGCACACGACACCTTTTATGCCAAAAGCGTTCTTGTACCTGAGTCTAGCCCCTTGACAGTAAGCAGTGTCATTCCCCTTTCCAGACCATAGACCATGCTCAGTGTAAATTAGCCAGCAGCCTTAGAATCCTACTTCTCCTTCATCATAATAAACGCAACCCACGTCCCCGCCCTCTGGTTCTTCGAAATAAACCTCATCGGCGGCCCCGGCTCCCTCGTCAACAATCCCCCAGCCGCCGCTCTCAATTCCGCCTACAGCGGCCGTGGCGCTCTATGGGTCGTGCAGCATTATGCTTCCTCTTCTTCCACCAACATCCTCCCCTTCGTCAATGGACTGAATAATGCAATGGAGAAAGAGATGCCGCGGACGGCTTTTGGAGGTTATCTGAATTATGTGGACCCCGGACTGAGTGCACAGGAGGCGCATGCGCTTTATTATTCGAAAGAGGTGTATGCGAGGCTAACGGGGATTAAGAAGGTGGTGGATCCGGGGAATGTGTTCTCGAATCCACAGGGTTTGGGGATATGAAAAGTACCTCTGAGGGTCGAGATGGTACTTTTGAAACTCGATTGAGGTAGCGTCTGAATACAGCGTTTTGCACTTGGATCTTTTTCTGTTCTCTCATGTCAAACCATGGTTAAAAGTGTGACAAGCCAATCGCTACGCTACGTTTGATCCCCTGTGATTAAGCCAACGATCGTCTCATAACTCATAAGTTTCTACCGCTCTGGTGAAACGTAAAATTCACGTTACGCATACCGCCTGTTTCGGGATCCATGCTCACTTGTGACAGACACGCTGTTAATCCTAGAATGAAGTGAAAACGATCGATTGACTAGTCTTCTGCTGAATCTCAGTTTTGTCTTCTTCGAATCTCTTGATCCTTTGTTGTTTCAAGAACGTTTCTTTGAAGCTCATCTTAAGTCACTCTACTCTTGCTCTTATAAGCTTTCTTCCGCTCTCTGATCTCATTGAAACGAAAGTTAGAGACAGGTTTGAACAAGGTTGTATTTTCATTGCGCGACTAATCTTTGCTATGCCACCTCTGATTTTGTTGAGATTAATAGAATACCTATGTAGCGCATTCAAATTACAATTTGTGTTCTGCTCATCTTTGTCAGTGTGTTCCTCGATACTATTGAATTTTAATCAAACGTGATAATTAGACTCGACTCTTGATGATACTCAAGTTTAAACGCTTCTGAGGCTTTCATGAAGGCGCCAGGTTGCCCCCAAACAGATATATATTATAGTCATAACGAACTTCGAAGCCCGGTAGCTAAAGGTACTGACAGTTGTCTTATTTCAAATTGTGATTTGATAATCTCCACAGCCATAAAGAGTGTAACATCACTCGCACTAGGTATAGAAATGGGAAGAAACCGCTCAATCAATCCAAGCTCCAGGGATTCTTCCATGCCCTCCTTTCCGCTCAGCCTTGCGAAATTCAATGGTCCTTTTTGGCATTCGACGCTGAAACCGCTCATGTGCTAGCTTTATCCGTTCTAATACCTCTGATTTCTTGTTATCATTAAACCAGAAACCAAACTCTTTCATCAAATACGCGTGCTGTTGCCAACGTGAATATATATATGGTCAATCTGGACCATTCTCGGGATCGACGGTCAGTACACCATTGTCGAGGCCCGTATGTTTATACTCGTTAAGAACCCTAGACTCGGGTCCTATTGGGTCTGTCAACCACTTCCAACGGACTCTTGGCCGTACACAGAAAGAAAATCTAAGCCGGCGCTTTCGATCGCCGTAATCGAGAGTAGGATGTGTCTTCTCTGGATGTAATTTCATTTCTGTTCTAAGATAGTCATCCAGGTCTATATCGGCGCTGGACAGAATTTCAAGCCATTGGTTTGCCAGAAATTGTGACTCCCAGGGCTTCGTGTCATACCTGAAAAGGCTGTCGAGTGGAGTTCTCCTATTACGATATGGCGCATGTAAACCCGCGCCTTTGACAAGAAGTCTTCGTATCATCGATTTATAGCCCTCAATATTTATTAACCCAAGGTTAATCAACATGCCATGAAGCTATAAATCTAGATTGTGGTCGGTATCTTCCATGTTCTGCTCAGCCATATCTTGTTCAAAGAGGTATACACAAAGCTCAATAGGAATTCGAAGCTTCTGAATTAGAGATGAAAGATGAGTTGAAAGCAAAAAGTTAACCCCTAATTATTTGTCTAATTCTCTCCTGTCCCGGCTGTCGCCTACACCAAGCATTCGCTTGGTCTACAAGTCAACGTCTTGACCAAACAGCTGAGATGTAAACCCAATCCAATTTGTTGACCACCACGTTGATGCGTTGGTCAAGCAGGCTCGTCGCCTTGGCCAAACCCTGATGCTTGGCGCAGAATTTCCTACTGCTGATGGATTATCGAGGCGTTTGCGGTATGATCTGAACTTTTGGCGCTTTTTATCGGGATTTGAACCATATGGTCTTTGTATGATGTCTCCATCTCAATTCGCATGCCTTCCAAGCAGTGCATACTAAGCCAACATATACTGCAGCGAACGCTCATATCGTTAAATTAAAATCTCACCTAATACTATTAGGCGATGAAAGCTGAGCCTTCACCTGATTTTCCATCTTCCTCTTAGTAGCATGCCCGAAGAATTTTACAAAGAGGCTTTATCAGCTTGTACAGTATACTTAGAGCACTAGGTGCACCAGATAGCTCGACAGCTAAGGTGCCTTTTGATAGTTATAGTCCAGATCCAAACATAGGAGAATGGCAGAGAGAATCTACGAATTCTACTGGCCAACCTGAATTCAAGCCGATAACGTGTACTCCTCTTGCGATCTCATCAACACAATTTTATTACATAACGAAGAGTGTCTAGTTTAAGTTTCTATCTAAACAGTCTCCACAGTCTGGGTGAGCTTCCTGCTCACGTGAATCTCTCCATTGGGCGTATTTCTTTTCGTATCCTGTCGTGCTGTCACCGGCTCCAAAGCATAGGCTTGATGTAGATTCGCAGAATCCGCGTATCCCAAGGACGCACGTTCGGCAAGGGATATCTCTGACTCAGCTCTTCCGCGCGGATTTGCCGCAGATGAGCGAAAGGTCCTTTTTTTCGAGCCGACAGAGCCTAGGGAAAGAGCTGAACGGAAGCTGCGGATGATGCTCATGGGCGACCAGCCATGAAACAGGGGCCGAAGTGTTGGTAGGCAAACGGCTATCATGCCAACACCCATTTCAAGCATTCCCCAGAACATGAGGATACTAATGATTCCTAAGGTAGGTCAGTCAAGCTAGAAAAAAGTTATGGTATAAACAGGGTAGAAAAGAGCACTCGCCTATTGAATCATCAGTAGCGACTTCGGCTACTTTCGACTGGGAGAATACTAAACAGGTCAGAGGGATATATCCGACAAAATTAGAACCACAGTGCTTACAAGATGGACCAAGGATCTCAGCAAATATAGCCATACGTGTTATTCCACATGCGATGGCTCTGCAGAACGTCAATGAGGTTAACTATGCTTTGAACGGGGCCATACAGACAACGCGCCAACCAGGAAAGTACCCGTCACAGCGATCTTCTGCTTCACTGGCATCTGTAATGCCCAAATCTAGAAATCTCATAGTTAGCTAGTTCAAAGTAAGAGCTCACTAGGTCGTAATACCAAAGGCATTGGTAGGATCATTATTGCCAGATCGACGACCACATCAAATACTGCAAGACAGACTAAAACAACAAAAGTATTGACACACTTGGTCTTAAGAATGTCAAGTGTTTCAAAATTAGCTCTTATTGATGTACGACAGGTCGCAAGAATTGCAATGAAGAACGTAATAGTTCATGCTACTACGATTTCAATCAACGTTCAATTTGCGATATTGAATGCTCGTTCACGAAATATGTATCGATAGAAAAACAACAGAATAAGCTTTAATGTCATGAGTGCTGCAATTTGAATAAGGTCGAAAGAGAATTCAAGCTACGAAGAAGTGTTACTGTGTCAGTATAACGTATTCTATATGTTTCTAGACGAATTTTTCTCAGGCGAAAAAGGTGAAAAAACCATTTACTCACTTCTTCAAGTGTAATCTGATCTGCACCTGTCACGATTTTAGCATGTGTTACTCGAAAGATGTTGGGAAAAGAGATGTTAGGTCACTTAGATGATGTTGAACAATATTATAGATGATGATAGACGTGAGATTATCAGTGATGTTATGAGGATTCTTCGATACGAATGATACTCAGCGTTCATGAGATATAAGAATCTCTGAATGATCTCTTTCTTTTCTTTCTTCTTCGTGCAACGTCTTGTATCTAAAATCTAGTTATTAGAATTTCATTCTGATTTCATTCAGCTCTCAGTTCGTGACATTACGTTGCATCACACTACATCATGAGTCAATTCGAGAATATCAGCAACACTCTGTCGTCGACATCTTTAGTCTTGATCAACGAATTCATCACTGTCGTTCAGTTTCGAACTCACGTCAACAATGCTTTCGAAGCGTGATACACTTTTCTGATCGAACTTCAAACTTGATTCAACAACATCATCATTCAGTATATCAACTGAATCTCAGTCTGTCAACAAGAACATGAGCAAACTCAGATCGAACTTAAGCAGTCTCAGATCAATAATGAAATCTTGTCAGAAATGATTCAAGAACTCAAGAGCATGAGCAGA
>JAABUO010000574.1_pt1 | contig 66095 bp, 55 predicted proteins | sample 5559291 | NCBI WGS metagenome assembly JAABUO01 (sample SAMN10711878, study PRJNA513372) | rock metagenome | isolation source: Antarctica rocks | place: Antarctica: Victoria Land, Finger Mt sud | reverse complement strand
CGCTGCGCGACGGCACCGCGATCGATCTCCACAACCCGGCCGACATGCCCGACGTCATGAAGATCGAGGAGATCCGGGAGCCCTGGATCAAGGCCACGATCCTCACGCCCGACGACTATCTCGGCGGCATCCTGAAGCTCTGCCAGGATCGACGCGGCGTGCAGCTCGACCTCAACTACGTCGGTAAGCGCGCCATGCTGACTTACGAGCTGCCGTTGAACGAGGTCGTGTTCGACTTCTACGACCGGCTGAAGTCCATCTCGAAGGGCTACGCCTCGTTCGACTACCACATCACCGACTACAAGGTCGGCGACCTCGTCAAGATGCAGGTGCTGGTCAATGCCGAGCCGGTCGACGCGCTGTCGATGCTGGTGCACCGCGACCGTGCCGACATGCGGGGCCGTGCCATGGTGGAGAAGCTGAAGGACCTGATCCCCCAGCACATGTTCCAGATCCCGGTGCAGGCCTCCATCGGCGGCAAGATCATCGCCCGCGAGACCATCCGGGCGCTGCGCAAGGACGTCACGGCGAAATGCTACGGCGGCGACGTCACCCGCAAGCGCAAGCTCTTGGAGAAACAGAAGGCCGGCAAGAAGAAGATGCGGCAGTTCGGCAAGGTCGAAATCCCGCAGGAAGCCTTCATCGCGGCGCTGAAGATGGACGGTTAAGCACCGTCCTCTACAGTGGATGACGACGGCCCGCGGGGAGCGCTCGGGCCACCCGCCGGGGTGAGACACGGGGATGGGGTATCAGGCGATGAAAGCGGCCGCTGCCTTGGTTGCGTTGTGGGTCGGCATCGTTCCCGGGGGCGCGCGCTCGGCAACCCTCAAGCCCATCCCGGTCGGCTGCGCCTCGTTCATGAAGGATTTCCCGACCGATGCCATCGGCCACCGCGCCGCCTTCGAGCGCCCCCTGACGATCAGCCGGGGATTCGGCGATGCGCTGAGCGGCGTCGACGTCTACATCCTGTCGAGCGACACGGAGGTCGACGGTACGCTCAAGTGCCGCGGCGACGAGTTGCTCAGGTTCGAGGCGCGCGTGACGGTGCCGGCCAAGGACAAGACCGTGGCGGATTTCGGCGCCTTTCAACAGGCGGCCCTCATGGCGGCCTTCCACTGGGATCGACCCAAGGCCCAGACGATCGCGACAGCCATGAGCCAGGACGCGGGCGAGTACCTGCGCGCCTCGATCGAACGCGGCGACATCTACAATTCCGGCAAGGTCGAATACCATCAGGCTGAGCGCCTCGACCTCGGGCTGATCTGGACTCAGACGGACCGCAGCTTCGTCATCGCGAGCCAAACCGAGGATTAGGGTGGAGGTGGCCTCGCCTACCCTTTGGGCGAGGCTGGAAGCCGCTACCGGTTTCGGCGAGGGCGAACCCAGGCCGGCCGTAACCCCAACGACGCCGGCGCGAGTTGCGCGGCCGGGACGACCGTTCCTGGTCGAGGTGTTCGGTCAGAGCGGCATGCCCTGCCAAGCTCGGCGGCCTCTTGGCGCAGCCCCAGGGTCCTCAGAACGAGCGCTGCTCCAGGCTCGCGCCGAATCGTCCCATCCTTCCGTCTGGCACGCGGGTTGCAGACATCCGCCCGTGTCCTGCCGGAACGGTGTCATGCGAAAACCGGATCTCGAACTGATCCAGCTCACGAAGCGCTATGCCGGCACTGCGGCGGTCGATGCGATCGACCTCAAGATCGCGGCCGGCTCCTACTGCTGCCTGCTCGGTCCGTCTGGCTGCGGCAAGACCACGACGTTGCGCATGATCGCCGGCCACGAGATCGCCAGCGGGGGTGACATCGTGTTCGGCGCCAGCAACATCACGGTGCTGCCGCCGGCCCGTCGCGGCACCGCGATGATGTTCCAGAGCTACGCCCTCTTTCCCCACCTCGACTGCATCGACAACGTCGCCTTCTCGCTGAAGATGAAGGGCGTCGACAGGGCCAGGCGCCGGGCGCGGGCCGCCGAAATGCTGCAGCTCGTGGCCATGGAGCGCTACGGCGAGCGCCTGCCGACCCAGCTCAGCGGTGGCCAGCAGCAGCGTGTGGCCCTGGCCCGGGCGCTCATCACCGAGCCCCAGATCGTGCTGCTCGACGAGCCCCTGTCGGCGCTCGACCCTTTCCTGCGCACCAGGATGCGGGTCGAGTTGCGCAGCATCCAGCGTCGACTCGGCATCATCTTCGTGCATGTGACGCACAGCCAGGACGAGGCCATGGCGCTGGCCGACCTCGCCGTCGTCATGAACAACGGCAGGATCGAGCAGGCCTGCAGCCCGCGCGAGCTCTTCAATGCGCCGAAAACGGCCTTCGTGGCGCGCTTCATCGGCGGTCACAACGTGATCGAGGGCACGGCCGGCGCCTTCGCGGTACGGGCCGACCGCCTCAAACTGCGCAGGCCGCCGGCCGGGATTCCGGCGGCGGGCCGAGATGACGGTCTCGATGCCGTCGTGCGCAGCGTCGAATACCAGGGCACCTTCATCCAACTGCTGCTCGAAGGGCAGGGCCGGGAGATCACCGCGACCGTCGACGAACCCACGTTCGACGCCATGCCGCTCCAGCCCGGCGACCCCGTCGCCGTGTCCTGGAACGACAACGACATCCATCGGCTGGTGAAGGCCGGCTGATCCGAATCATCAGGAGAGCATCAGTGACCGACGACATGAAGCCGACCGTAAAGCTCTCGCGCCGAACGCTGCTGCGGGGCGCCGGCGCGGTCGCGGGTGCCGCGGCCGGTTCGGGCGCCATCACGGGTTTCCCCGCCGTGTGGTCGGCGGAGCCCAAGGTGCTGCGCTATCTCGGCACCGCCGTGAACCAATCGGCCGATATCGCCAAGAAAGTGAAGGAGGACACCGGCATCACCATCGAGTACGTCGCGGTCACGACCGACGACGTGAGCAAGCGCGTGATCACGCAGCCGAACTCCTACGACATCGTCGACACCGAATATTTCGCGCTGAAGAAGCTTGTGCCGTCCGGCAACCTGAAGGCCATGGACGGCACGAAAATCAAGCAATACGACCAGATCACCCCGGTGATCACCAAGTGCGAACTGCCCGATGGCAAGAGGATCGGCGACCAGGGCACCGCGCCCAAGAAGGTGATGTTCGTCGAGGGGGAACATTCGAGCAAATTCGCGCCCGAGGTGACGCAATGGGCGACCCTCATTCCGACAACCTACAACGCGGATACGCTGGGCATCCGGCCCGACCTGATCAAGCGGCCGATCAACAGTTGGGCCGAACTGCTGAACCCCGATTTCAAGGGCAAGACCGCCATCCTCAACATTCCGTCGATCGGCATCATGGACGCCGCCATGGTGGTGGAAGCCACCGGTCAGCACAAATATGCCGACAAGGGCAACATGACGCGGGCCGAAATAGACCTGACCATGCGGGTCCTGACCGACGCGAAGAAATCGGGTCAGTTCCGGGCCTTCTGGAAAGACTTCAACGAGTCGGTGAACCTGATGGCGTCGGGCGAGACAGTGATCCAATCCATGTGGTCGCCGGCCGTCACGGCGGTTCGTTCGAAGGGGATCGCCTGCACGTTTCAGCCGCTGAAGGAGGGCTATCGGTCCTGGGCGACCGGCTTCGCCGTGTCGAAAGCCGTCTCGGGCTTGAAGGAGGACGTGGCCTACGAATTCGTGAACTGGTTCCTGTCCGGCTGGGCCGGGGCCTACCTCAATCGCCAGGGCTACTACTCGGCCGTGCTGTCCACCGCCAAGGCCAACATGGAACCCTACGAGTGGGCCTTCTGGATGGAAGGCAAGCCGGCCGAGAAGGACATCCACGCGCCCGACGGCACGCTGCTCGAGAAGGCCGGCGCCGTGCGGGACGGCGGCTCCTTCGAGCAGCGCATGGGTGCCGTCGCGTGCTGGAACGCCATCATGGACGAGAACGACTACATGGTCCGCAAGTGGAACGAGTTCATCGCCGCGTGACCGACCTCACGCGACCGGCACCAGGCGCCGGATCTCCTCCCGCGGCTGCCGCGGTGGCGGAGGTCGCGTCTCGCGCCCTGCCGGCCGGGCCGCGGTACGGTCGGGCACCGCCGGCATGGCTTCAGGCCATGCCGATGGGCCTCGTGTTCCTGCTCTTCTTCGTCGTGCCGCTCGGCCTCGTGGTCATGGTGAGCTTCTGGGATTACAACGACTACGAGATCCTGCCGACCTTCACGCTTCGCTCTTACGCCGAGACTTTCGAGGGCTGTTACGACCAGCTGCCGGGCCTCTGCACCATTCTCAAGACCTACGCGACCACAGCGGAACTCTGCCTGACGGTCTGGGCCATCACGCTCGTGACAGGGTTTACGATCTCGTATTTCCTGGCCTTCCATGTTCGCTCGTCGGGGATGCAGATCGTGTTGGCGCTGCTCTGCACGGTCCCGTTCTGGACCTCCAACGTGATCCGCATGATCTCGTGGATCCCGCTGCTCGGGCGCAACGGCCTCGTCAACCAGGCCCTGATCGGGGCGGGTATGGTGCGGTCGCCGATCGAATGGCTGCTCTACTCGCGCTTCGCAGTCGTGCTGGCCTTCGTGCACCTGTTCACGTTCTTCATGGTGATCCCGATCTTCAACTCCATGGTGCGGATCGACAAGCGCCTGATCGAGGCGGCCTATGATGCCGGCGCTTCGGGCTGGCAGACGCTGTGGAACGTCGTCGTGCCGCTGGCCAAGCCCGGCATCGTCATCGGCTCCATTTTCGTCGTCACCATCGTGATGGGCGACTTCGTCACGGTGGGCGTGATGGGCGGCGAACAGATCGCCTCGGCCGGCAAGATCATCGAGACGCGCCTCAACGCCCTGCAGTTTCCACCGGCCGCCGCCAATGCGGTGATCCTCCTGGCCGCCACGCTCCTCATCATCACGGCACTGACCAAGGTGGTCGACATCCGCAAGGAGCTCTGACGATGGGCGAACGGCGCTCGGCGGCCTTCTACCTGCTGGCCGCCTTCTTCTCGCTCTACGTGCTGTTCCTCTACGGCCCGATGATCGTCATCATCGTTCTGTCGTTTCAAGGGGCGGACGGCGGCCTCACCTTCCCGATGCATGGCTTCTCCACGCACTGGTTCTCCAAGCTGTGGGACGGCGGCGGCATCGTCGACATCGGCGCGGCCTTCTGGCGGTCGTTGGAGCTCGGCCTCGTCGTGACGGTGCTGACGGTCGCGCTCTCGACCCTGGCGGGGTTGGCCTACCGCCGGACGTTCAGGGGCCAGGGCCTGCTGTTCTACGTCGCTATCGCAAGCCTCATCGTGCCGTCGATCGTCACGTCGCTCGGTATCGCCCTGCTGTTCCGCCTGGTCGACACCGTCATCAAGGTCGGGCCGGGGTGGATGAGCGACGGCTATACGACCGGCATGGGGCTCTTCACCTCGGGCCTTGCGGCCCATCTCACCTGGACGCTGCCATTTGGCCTGCTCATCATGTTCGCAATCTTCAACCGCTTCGACGGGCGGCTCGAAGAGGCGGCACGCGACCTCGGCGCGACCCCCTGGCAAAGCTTCCGCCATGTGGTGCTGCCGCTGATCCTGCCGGCGCTGGTCGGCGTGGCGCTGTTCGGCTTCACATTGTCGTGGGACGAGATCGCGCGGTCCAGTCAAGCCATCGGCACCGACAACACGCTGCCGATGCAGCTCCAGGCGCTCACCACCACCGCGACCACGCCGATGATCTACGCGCTCGGCACCACGACGACGGGGGTTTCCCTCGTGGTCATCGCGCTGGCACTGCTCGGCATCGCCCTGCTCCGGGCGCGCCAGAACCGGCACGGCTCGGATGCCGGACGGGCCTGACGGCTCCGGAAAGTTATTGCGAGGACGGGGCGGCTCCAGCTCATCGGGGAGCGGGTCGCGATCTCACCTCCATCCCGTCACCACGCGCTCGATGCCGGACACATCGCGGCGTGTTGCGATGGCCGAGAGCCCGACCGCGGTCATGAATGCGGCGACGTCGCGATCCTGGCCCCGCCCGACCTCGAACGCCGCGAAGCCCCCCGGCGCGAGCAGCCGGGGCAGTTCGGCCGCGAGGGTGCGATAGGCCGCGAGCCCGTCGGGGCCGCCGTCGAGAGCCGCCACGGGATCGTATCCGCGAACATCGATGTCCAGGACGGGGATCAAGGCCGTCTCGATGTAAGGCGGGTTGGAGACCACGACGTCGAAGCTCTGCATCGCCAGCGCGCCCGCCCAGTCGCCTTGCAGCATGAGGCTGCGAGCCGCCAAGCCGCAACGCGCGAGGTTGTCGCGGGCGACGCGGCAAGCCGCAGCCGAACGGTCGACCCCCCAACCGGAGGCGCGCGGCAACTCCGTCAGCAACGCACACAGGATGGCACCCGAGCCCGTCCCGAGGTCGAGCAGGCGCAGAGATTCGGCGCGGCGCGCCCGCAGGCCTTCGAGCACGGCTTCGACCAGAGTTTCCGTGTCAGGGCGCGGGTCGAGCACGTCGGGCGTCACACGCAGGGTGAGGCCCCAGAAGTCGCGGCATTCGAGGATCCGCGACACGGGTTCGCGTCGCTGGCGGCGGCAGATCCATGCGTCGAGCCGCACGGCGTCGGCCGGCGCCAACCCAAGGTCCGGGTGGCGGATCAGCGTCACCCGGTCGATGCCGGCCGCAGCGCAGAGGAGGATGCGCGCGTCCACCTCGGGGTCGGGGATGCGGGCGGCCGCGAGCGCCTCCGTCGCGGTTCGCAAGGTTTCGATGAGGCTGGGCATGGGACCAGCGAGAAACCCTATCCCGCCGCCTTCTCCATGACGCGGCGCAGGCGGGCCGCAAAGGCGGCCGCATCGGCCGGCAGCTCGCCATCCATGATACGGGCCTCGTCGTGCAGGAGCCACGCGGAGTCCTCGACGACGACCCGATCCCCCTCCCCGGCAAAGCGCTCGGCCAGCGCGGCCACCAACGGATGGCCGGGGTTGATCTCAAGCACGGGCTTGGTCTGCATGCCGAGCTTGCCGTGCTGGGCCAGGATCTTCTCGAGCCTCCGGTCGGGGCCGAACTCGGGCGCGATCAGGCACGCCGGGCTCTCGGACAGCCGGTCCGATGCCCGCACGTCCTCCACGGCGTTTCCGAGAGTCTGCTTCATAAAGGCCAGCAGGGTTGCGACTTTGGGCGTGACATCCTTGGCCTCGGGCTCCTCGCCGCCTTCGGCCAGCGGCACCGCCTTGATGTCGGCCGCGCCCTGGGTCACCGACTTGAACGGCTTGCCATCGAAGCCCGCGGCGTTCGACACCCAGAAGGCATCGACGGCGTCGGGCAACAGCAGGACCTCGATGCCGCGCGCCCGGAACCCTTCCAGTTGCGGACTCGTCCTCAGCCGGGCGATGTCGTCGCCGACGAGATAATAGACCGCGGTCTGGTTGGGCCGGAGGTCGGCCACGTACTGGGCCAGCGTGCGGCCGCCGTCCGGCTGCCGCGTCGTGGCGAAACGCGCCAGCTTGAACAGGCTGTCGCGCCGCTCCGGATCCTCGTAGAGCCCCTCCTTGAGCACTGCCCCGAAGTTCTCCCACACCTTGGCGAAACCATCCGGGTCGTTGTCGGCCATCTTGGTGAGATCGCCCAGCACCCGGTTGGTGACGCCCTTGCGAATGGCCGCAAAGATGGGGCTCGACTGCACCATCTCGCGCGACACGTTGAGCGGCAGGTCGGCTGTGTCGACCACGGCCCGCACGAAGCGAAGCCAGCCCGGCAGCAGGTCGGCCTCGTCGGTGATCAGGACGCGGCGGACATAGAGCTTGGCGCGGCCCTTGCGCTGTGGATCGAACAGGTCGAAGGGCTTCGAACCCGGCACGAAGGCCAGCACGGAATATTCGTGGCGCCCTTCGGCCCGATAATGGATCGTGAGGGCCGGCTCATCGTACTGCGCCGCGAGCGTGCGGTAGAACTCCGTATAGTCTTCCGGCTTGACGTCGCTTTTCGACTTGGCCCAGAGCGCGGCGCCGTCGGTCAGGCGACGCGGCTCCCCGTCCGTCTTCTCGAGGAGTTCGATCGGCACCGCCACGGCGCCGCTGTGCTCCTTGAGGAGTCGCTCGACCCGGTAAGGCTCCAGGAACTCGGCCGCGGCCGCCTCGTTGAGATGCAGTGTCACGCGCGTGCCGCGGGCGGGCGCTTCGTCGAGCGAAAGGGCCGCTACGGCGTAGTCGCCCTTGCCGTCGCTGGTCCAGCGCCAAGCCTCGTCGGAGCCGGCTCGGCGGGTCCGCACCTCGACACTGTCGGCCACCATGAAGGCCGAATAGAACCCGATGCCGAACTGGCCGATGAGATTGCCGCTCTCGGCTTCGGCTCCGGGTCCGATCTTGTCCAGGAATGCCTTGGTACCGGAACTTGCGATCGTGCCGAGCGCCCTGTCGAGGTCGTCCCGTGTCATGCCGACCCCGTTGTCGACGACCGCCAGGGTCTTGGCATCCTTGTCGATCGCGACCCGGATGACGAAGCCCTCGCCATCCGCCGTCAGTTGCGGCTGGGCGATGGCCTCGTAGCGCAGTTTCTCGCAGGCGTCGGCCGCATTGGAAACCAGTTCGCGCAGGAAGACGTCCCGCTCCGAGTAGATGGAATGCACCATCAGGTCGAGGAGCCGGGACACGTCGGCCTGGAACGGCTTCTTCTCGGTCCCGTCCTCGGTCGCGGCTCCCGCCGTGGCGGTCTGGATGTCGGCCTCAGTCATGGATCTCGCGAACCTTCCGCTGTGAGCGACCGCGGCGGCCGCCGGAGGCCGCTCGACTTGGCGATGAGCGGCTCCGGACGGGCGCGGCCAGGAGATAGCGCGGTCGGCCCAAGAAGACCCGCTCCGCGAAGCGGACCAGATATCGATCCTGGGCGAAACGGTTGCAAGGCTGAGATGCGACGAAAAAGACCGGCAGGAGCCGAGGCTCGCTGCCGGTCTCCTGTCGCGTTCCCGCCTTGCGGCGGGGAAGCGGCACGCCCGTCCCGTGGGCTGGGGGGCTGACAAGCCGGGACGGAGGCGCCACCTCGGCGGCGGTGTCGTCTTTCACCTCCGCGTGCGGCCGATCCTAGGCCCCTCCAGGGCGGAGTTGCGGTTTTGCGCCGACGGCACGCCTTTTCGGCGACGGCCTTGAACCGCTAGGGCCTTCACGCCATGCTGCGCGCGATCATCGAAAGGCATGGAATGAGTGAAGGCGAGAGGCCGGATCAGCGGCGGCACGAAGCGGGACCGACCGGCTCCGACAAAGGTTCAGTCACGACGTTCGCATCGCGGCGGGAGCAGGCGGAGGTGGCCGGCCGGAACGGCGCCGTGGTGTCGTTCGACCGGCACGAACTTCGCGAGATCTTCAACCTGTACGGCCGCAGGGTCGCGGAAGGTGAATGGCGGGATTACGCCATCGACTTCAGGCCCGACAAGGCGGTGTTCAGCATCTACCGCCGCGCGTCGGAAGTGCCGCTCTATCGCGTCGAGAAGGATCCCGGCCTAGCCAGGCGCCAGGGTGCCTACGCCGTGGTGGCGTCCACGGGACTGGTGCTGAAACGCGGGCCGGAACTCGGCCGGGTGTTGCAGGCGCTGGATCGAAAGCCGAAGCTCGTGGTGGTATGAGCGGGTTTCGGCATTCCCCGTTGCTCCCGGTCATGTCGACAGGGCGGCTCCCGGGGGGAACCGCCCTGCTGTCTCGCCTGTCCGGCGAAGTCAGTAATTGTAGGCGCGCTCGCTGTGCTCGGAGATGTCCAGGCCCTCGCGTTCCTTCTCGGGCGAGACCCGAAGCCCCACGATCATGTCGACCACCCAGTAGAGAATGGCCGAGCCGGCGCCGGACCAGACCAGCGTGGCGATGACGGCCTTGAGCTGGATCAGCACCTGCTGGCCCATGTCGTAGGTGCCGGCATTGTCATGGGCGTAGTTCGCGTAATCGGTGAGGCCGACGCCGCCGAGCGAGGGAGCGACCAGGATCCCCGTCATGATGGCACCGAAGATGCCACCGATGCAGTGGACGCCGAAGACGTCGAGCGAATCGTCGTAGCCGAACCTGTCCTTGACGACCGCAACGAAGAACCAGCACAGCGGGCTGACCAGCAGGCCCAGCACCACCGAGCCCATAGGGCCCGCGTAACCTGATGCAGGCGTTACCGCGACGAGCCCCGCGACGGCGCCCGACGCCATGCCGAGGAGGGATGGCCGGCCTTTGAAGATCCACTCGATGAACAGCCAGGACAAGACGGCGGCTGCGGTCGCCACCATTGTATTCACGAAGGCGAGCGCCGTCGTGCCGGTCGCTTCGAGGTTGGAACCGGCGTTGAAGCCGAACCATCCGACCCAGAGCAGCGAAGCGCCGATCATGGTCATGGTCAGCGAATGGGGCGGCATGGGCTCGCGCGGATAGCCGAGACGCTTGCCCAGGAGGAGAGCGCCGACGAGACCCGCGATGCCGGCGTCGATATGCACCACGGTGCCGCCAGCGAAGTCGAGGACGCCAGCACTGGACAGCCAGCCGGCATTGGCCTGGATGGCCTCGAGGTTGGCCTGGGCGGTCTTCTTCGCGGCATCGTCGGCGGCCGCCGCCAGCGCCTTGGCGGCTTTGGCTATGTCATCGGGCGCTGCCGCATACCAAACCCAGTGAGCCACCGGGAAGTAGATGAGCGAAACCCACAGGAACATGAAGATCATCACGGCCGAAAACTTCATGCGCTCGGCGAAGGCACCGACGATGAGGGCGGGCGTGATCATGGCGAAGGTCATCTGAAAGACCATGTAGGCATATTCAGGGATGACGACGCCGTTCGAGAAGGTCGCGACGGTGGAGGTGGGCGTCACGCCGGCCAGGAACGCCTTGCTGAAGCCGCCGATATAGGGCGTCCAGCTGCCTCCATCCGTGAAGGTGACGGAATAGCCGTAGAGCACCCAGACCACGCCGACCAGCGACACGATCATGAAAACCTGACTCAAGACCGACAGCATATTCTTGGTCCGCACCAGGCCGCCGTAGAACAACGCCAGCCCCGGAACCGACATCATCAAGACAAGGGCTGAAGCGATCAGCATCCAGGCGGTGTCGCCCTTGTTGGCGACCGGGGGCGCTTCGACCGTCGGGGTCTGTGCCCAGGCACTACCGGCCATCAACAACAGGGACACGGCGGCAAGACCGAGTGCCGATCGCATTCGAGGCGACCTCGCCAGAGGCAATGTCGCGGAAAGCGACGGGTTCGTGGACATCATCGATGGACTCCGGTCAGCATGCATTCGGAACGAAATGTCTCAAAGAGCGTCGGCGTCGGTCTCGCCCGTGCGGATGCGGACGGCCTGCTCCAGGGTGGTGACGAAGATCTTGCCGTCGCCGATCTGGCCGGTGCGGGCCGTGGCCGTGATGGCATCCAGGACCGCTTCCAGCATGTCGGTCGGCACGGCGACTTCGATTTTGAGCTTGGGCAGGAAACTCACGGCGTATTCCGCGCCACGATAGATCTCGGTGTGGCCCTTCTGGCGGCCATATCCCTTGACCTCCGTCACCGTCAGGCCGTGCACGCCGACCGCCGTCAGCGCGTCGCGCACTTCCTCGAGCTTGAAGGGTTTGATGATCGCCATCACAATTTTCATCGCAGCAATTCCTCGGTTCACCCCACGGCATGGCCCTCCGACGAGATACGGAGGCAGTGCGACATGGCGCCCTCACCGCAGCCCGGTGCGGAAGCGTGCCCATGCTCTTTCAAGGCTCGTGCCAGGATCCGGGCGCGCCGCCAGCCGAAGCGTTGCTGCAGAAGGGCGCTAGAGCACCGGCTTCCGAGCAGCGCTCAAGAAGCAATGTGCCTAGAATGTGGGCAAATCAGGCGGCCGTGGGACCGCCCCGTCGCTGGCGGACCGGTGCTCCTGGGCCAGCGAGGTGATCGCTGCGCCCTCGCCGGTGGGACGTCCGCCTTGCTTGCACGCGGGCGAGACGCTGCCGGCGGGTGTAGCGCGCGCGGCGGTAGTCGGGAGCAACGGTCGAGATCGGACGTGCGGATCCCGGTCGGCGCCCCAGACCCGAGAAGGCAGGCATCCCTTCTTCGGGCAGACGGTGCACTGCCCGCGCGGTTGAGGCCCTCTCGCAATAGCTGGGCTCGTCCCCGCTCAATCCATGCCGTCAGCCGAGACGCCCGTGGCGCAGCCCCCGACGTTATCGCCTTTTCACATAATCCACCGCCTCGGCGAGGAGTTCGTCCAGCCGACGACGGATTTGATGGTCCGAGACAGCGAGGCCGTGCTGCTCGAGATCCTGTCTGAGCCTTGCCACGAGCGCGTCCGTGCCGCCCTTCTCGATCGACGTCATCAGGATCTCGGCCGCGTAAGCGTCGGCCTCCGCGCCCGACCGGCCAAGTTGGTGAGCGGCCCACAACCCGATCTCGCGATTGCGCCGCGCCTGTGCGCGAAAGGCCAAGTCCTGATCGTGGGCGAAAAGGTTCTCGAAAGCTCTTTCCCGATCGTCGAAGGTTGTCATTCTGCTCAGCCTCTTCCCCATGGCCCCCGTGGGCCAGACCCGGCGCGGCGCCCCATGTGTGCTGAACGCATGTCTTGCGGGAGAGATGCCCGGTTCCCAAATAAACCGGTCAACATCGAGCCCCCTTGCGCCCGATGGAATCATCCGGACGTCCGTGAGTTGCGGCCCTTCGGCGAGGGTGCGCGGGCTCGGATGTACCGGCGTTGTGCGGGTGCAAGCAATCCGCTACGCTGAAACGTGGTCGGCTGCTCCGGGCGAACGATGTCCTGTGCCGTTCAGCGGCTTCGTGACTGTAACGCTTCGCGCGAGCCGATCGGGCGAGGATGACTAGGAGCCCGGCCGACCCATGGATTTCCTCAAGCCCCGGTTGACCCCAATGAATCGCCGTCGTCGCATTTATGAGGGCAAGGCCAAGGTCCTTTACGAGGGGCCTGAGCCCGGAACCCTCATCCAGCACTTCAAGGACGATGCCACAGCGTTCAATGCGAAGAAACACCAGATCATCGACGGCAAGGGTGTTCTGAACAACCGGATCTCCGAATACATCTTCCAGCATCTGAACAACATCGGCGTGCCGACGCATTTCATCCGGCGGCTCAACATGCGCGAGCAGTTGATCAAGGAAGTCGAGATCATTCCGCTCGAGGTGGTGGTCCGCAATGTCGCGGCGGGCTCGCTGTCGACCCGTCTCGGGATCGAAGAAGGCACGCAGCTGCCGCGTTCGATCATCGAGTTCTACTACAAGAACGACGGCCTCAACGACCCGATGGTGTCGGAGGAGCACATCACGGCCTTCGGTTGGGCTTCGCCCCAGGAAATCGACGACATCATGGCCTTGGCCATCCGGGTCAACGATTTCCTGTCCGGACTTTTCTTAGGCGTCGGTATCCGGCTGGTGGACTTCAAGATGGAGGCCGGCCGCCTCTGGGAAGGCGACCTCATGCGCATCGTGGTGGCGGACGAGATCTCGCCCGATTCCTGTCGTCTCTGGGATGTTCGCTCGAACGACAAGCTCGACAAGGATCGGTTTCGCCGCGACCTCGGCGGCCTCGTCGAAGCCTATACGGAAGTGGCACGTCGGCTCGGCATCATGCAGGAGAACGACGCCGCGCGCTCGACCGGTCCCCAACTCGTCCAGTGACGGGCAACGATGCCGTCTGCCGTCCGTCCCTCAACCGGTGGAGAGGAGCCCCAGCCAGGGCTCTCTGCCATGCTGCCGGACCTGCAATCCTTTTCCACCATCTCCAGCTTGAACTCGCTTCGGTTGCGGGACGGGTAGTTTAAGTCGCCATTTTGGCGTTGAACGTCACTAATCCGCCCAGCTTCTGGTCACGGCTGCTCCGCTCAGCCTGGGATCTAAGACTGTCCCACGATCCGGTGTTCCGGTGCACTCCCGAACGAACGGAAGTCTCCGTTGCGGGGTGGCCCAAGGCTCGGGAGGAAGCGCCTCGAAGAGGCGTGTGGTGCGCAAAGTGCCACTGATGTAGGCGGTGATAGAGAGCCGGTGATGGCGCCATGCGGGCACCACCGGCTCTTTACTCGCCGCGGCGGAGCAGTCTCCGTCGAGAGTGGACCAGCCAGCGGCTCGCCAGCCAGCGGTGGGCCTGCTAGTCTCGGCCGGGCGACGGGGGGATGCGCCCGCGCGAGACCGGGACCGGTGGCTCGGCCCCGGCAGCATCAGGTGCCGCCATGACGATGATCAATCTCGCCAAGCGCGTCTACGATCACACCTGGAAGCTGGATCCGATCGTCCGCAGCCTGCTCGACACGGATTTCTACAAGCTGCTCATGCTCCAGATGATCTGGGGTCTCTACCGGGACCAGCAGGTCACGTTTTCCCTGGTGAACCGGACCACCCGGGTCCGCATCGCCGACGAGATCGACGAAGCCGAGTTGCGCGACCAGCTCGATCACGCGCGCTCGCTGACGGTCAGCAAGAAGGAAATGATCTGGCTCGCCGGCAACAGCTTCTACGGCCGCGCCCACATCTTCGAATCGGCTTTTCTGGACTGGCTCGCGGATTACCGCCTGCCCGACTACGACCTCGCTCGAAAGGACGGCCAGTTCGAGTTGCACTTCTCCGGATCCTGGGTGGACGTTACCCTATGGGAGATCCCGGCCCTCGCGATCATCAACGAGCTTCGCTCGCGCGCGGCCCTGAAGGGCCTCGGCCGCTTTCAGCTCGACGTCATCTATGCCCGGGCCAAGACCAAGTTGTGGGACAAGGTCGAACGGCTGCGCGCCCTGCCCGACCTGAGGATATCGGATTTCGGCACGCGCCGGCGCCATAGTTTTCTGTGGCAGCGCTGGTGTGTCGAGGCGCTGAAGGAAGGGCTCGGATCGGCCTTCACTGGCACCAGCAACGTGCTGCTCGCCATGGATAATGACCTCGAAGCACTCGGCACCAACGCCCATGAACTACCGATGGTGCTGGCCTCGCTGGCCCCGGACGACGCGGCCTTACGGCGTGCCCCCTACCAGGTCCTGGCCGATTGGCGCAAATACTACGGCGGCAATCTGCTCATCGTGCTCCCCGACACGTTCGGGACCGAGCCCTTCCTGCGTGACGCGCCCGATTGGGTCGCCGACTGGACCGGCTTCCGCCCGGACTCGGCGCCACCCATCGAGGGGGGCGAGAGCGTGATAGCTTGGTGGCGCGCCAGGGGCCGGGACCCCCGCGACAAGCTTCTGGTCTTCTCGGACGCGCTCGATGTCGACACCATCGAGGAAACCTATGCCCATTTCCACGGCCGCGTCCGCATGAGCTTCGGTTGGGGCACCAACCTCACCAACGATTTCGAGGGCTGCGCCCCGACGCCCAACGGGGGACTCAAGGCCATATCGCTGGTTTGCAAGATCACCGAGGTCGACGGGCGCCCGGCCGTGAAACTCTCCGACAACCCGCTGAAGGCGCTCGGACGCCCGGACGAGGTCGAGCGCTATCTGAGGGTGTTCGGTTCCAAGGGGCGCGTCGCCCAGCCCGTGCTGGTCTGACAGGCGTCTCGACGAAACCGCTGAACTCACCGCTACCGGCGCGCGGTTGTGGTGCCCACTTGCCGGGTCGAGCCGGATGGAGGTTGGACCCGGTCTCCGGCCCGACCTGGGCAGGCGTCGGGAGGGTCACGCAGCGGCTTGCGGACGAACGCCGTGCAAGCACCTCGACCCTCAATGGATCGGGGACGCATAGGTCCCGGCTGCAGGGACCGATTGCGACCTCGACGTGATGTTGGCACGCCCCGCGGCCTGTCCCTGCGGGCTGTTCTGCGATCCCGTAGTGCCGGCGGCAGGAACGGACTGGCTGGTCGAGCCAATGCTTCCGGCCGAGTCCGGATAGATGCCCTCGGGGTTATTGTGGCAGGCTGGCGCGTCGCATGCAGAGCCCTTGAACCGGAACTCATCCGCAATGCGCTGCTGTTCGTCGGAGTTGTCGCCGCTCCAGGACTTCTGCGCCGCAGCCGGGGTGGCCGGAAGCAGGGTTGCGGCAGCGAGGGCAACCAGCGAAACGATCCGGATCATGTCATCCTCCTCGATGCGCCTAACAGCTCATACCTGAGGAAAGTTTGCGCCGAGGGCGTAGGCATACGGTGTCGATCTGCGCTGAACAGCCCATGTCGGACGGCAACACACCAAAGCAGGCCATCGCCGACCGTAGCACGTCACAGGTCGCGAGCGCCACGCGGGTTGCCTCCCCGCCCCGCACGGGCTACGCCGGCCAGGCCAGTCGGCTGGACGGCCGTCGCGCGCGAGCGCGGAGGAAAGTCCGGGCTCCACGGAGATACGGTGCCGGATAACGTCCGGCGGGGGTGACCCCAGGGATAGCGCCACAGAAAGCAGACCGCCCGAACCGGCTCGCCGGCATTCGGGTCAGGGTGAAAGGGTGCGGTAAGAGCGCACCGCGGAGGCGGCAACGTCGACGGCATGGCAAGCCCCACCGGGAGCAAGATCGAATAGGGGCGACGGGACCCGACCTGGCCCAGCCAGGCCTGGTCCAACCCGTCTCCGGGCTGTCGCCCGGGTTGATTGCTCGAGGCGGCCGGCAACGGCCTCCCCAGAGGAATGGCCGTCACGTGCGGAAGCTAGCGCTTCCGCGCCCTACAGAACCCGGCTTATAGGCCGGCTGGCACCACTCTATCTCGCCCTCGGCCAAACACCGACGCGAGTCGACGGACCCGGATCGAGGCGCGTGCCCCGAGCGGCTCGCATGGGATCTTCTCCCACCAGCTTGCGGATCGATCGCTGAGGACTTCGGACGGCGCGCCTCCGTGCACGTCCTCGGCGTCGTCGTCACGAGTTGACCCGCCCTGGCGGCAGCGGCAATCAGGCCACCTGTGGATAAGCCGCACGGTGGGTCCCATTCCCTGCGCCGGCGCATCGCCATGGGCGGGCGTGGGGCCGCACTGGCCGGGCCAATACCACCACTCGATTCGCATAAAACCAGCGTAACTGACGGGAATTAAGGATTATTCCGTCGCAGCAGACGGATGATCCAGGATCCCCGAAGCTCTGATCGTCGCTGTCGGGCCCTGCGTCTCGCCACGTTCGACGTCGGATGCTGGGCAATCCAGCAACGGCTTCTTAACCCTAAGCGGCGACTAATCGATGCTGGCTCCCCAGGTCGCGCGCGGGAGCCGTGATTGACGCCCATGAGGTCCCATGGTATCCCAAGCCATCCCGTCAAGCGTTCCCCGAAGCCAGTTCGCGAAGCACCGTCATTGGATGGGAAGCGCGCACTTGGCCGCCACGGGCAAGCCTGACGGTGTCAACCGGGATAGAGGGGATTTTGGATCGCTTCGTCTCGACCTACACCAATCGGTTGGATGCCAAGGGTCGCGTCTCGATCCCGGCGCCATTCCGGGCGGTGATGGCGCGGGACGGTTTCGAAGGCTTGTACGTCTACCCGTCGCTTTACGCGGAGGCTCTGGATTGCGGCGGGAACGCCCTGCTCCGGGAGATCGACGCGCTGATGGCGCCGCTTTCGCCCTACTCGGAAGAACGGGACGCCTATGCGGCCACGCTCTACGGGGAAAGCGAGGTGCCGAAGCTCGACGGGGAAGGCCGTGTCATCCTGACCGAAACCATGAAGCGGCACACGGGGATCACCACCGAGGTGACCTTCGTGGGCCAGGGGCACAAGTTTCAGATCTGGGAGCCGAGCAGGTTTCGCGCGCATTTGGAAGAGGCCAGACGCCGAGTGCGCGATCACCGACACCAGCTCAGCTCCAGACATGCGGCGACGTCGACGACGCCACTGCAGCCTCCTGGAGCACGGGACTGATGTCGGATCGCGGCGCAGGGGAAACCCTCGCCGCCGGCGGACCGATGCGACATCACCCCGTGCTCCGAGCGGAGGCCATCGCGGCCCTGCGGGTGCGCGCGGACGGAATCTATCTCGACGGCACCTTCGGGGCGGGCGGGTATGCGCGCGCGATCCTGGCCGAACCCGGCGCGCGCGTCGTCGCGCTCGACCGAGATCCCGACGCCCTTGCGGCCGGGGAGGCTTTGTCGGCCACCGAGCCGCGCCTGACTCTGGTCGAAGCCCGTTTCGGCACGATCGACGCCGTCGCCCGACACCTCTCGCTGCCGCCGCTCGACGGTATCGTGTTCGACATCGGCGTCTCGTCGATGCAGTTCGACGAGGCCGAGCGCGGTTTTTCGTTCCGCTTCGATGGCCCGCTCGACATGCGCATGGGCCGCGAGGGGCCCACCGCCGCCGACATCGTCAACGGTGCCTCGGAAGAGGATCTGGCCGACATCCTGTACCGCTATGGCGACGAGCGGGCTTCGCGGCGGATCGCGCGCGCCATCGCGTTCGACCGCAGGAGCCTACCCTTCACGTCGACCAAGGCCTTGGCCGAGATGATCGCCCGAGTCGTGCCGGGCAAGCCGGGCGATATCCATCCCGCCACGCGCTCCTTTCAGGCGCTGCGCATCGCCGTGAACGACGAGCTTGGCGAGTTGCACGACGGCCTCGAAGCCGCAGAACGGTGCCTAGCGCCGGGCGGCATCCTGGCTGTCGTCACATTCCACTCGCTCGAGGACCGCATCGTGAAGCGCTTTCTCCAGGGCCGTTCGGGTCGTGGGGACGCCGGTTCGCGCCATCGGCCGGCCGGTGCGGCCCGCCAGGCCCCGTCCTTCGCGCTCGAGGGCAAGCAGCCCGTCGTGCCGGGGGAGGCGGAAGTCGCCGGCAACCCGCGGTCACGCTCGGCCAAATTGAGGGTCGGCCGCCGAACCGAGGCGCCCGCCTGGCCGCCTGATCCAGCCGCACGGGCCGCCGTCACAGTGCCATTCCGAATGGGAGCCTGAGCCATGTGGCGGATCCTCAATGTGCTCGCGGTAGCGGTGCTGATCGGCGCGGCCGTGTTCGCCTATTCGGTGAAATACGAGACCATTCTCTATGCCGAGCAGATCCTGAAGACCCGCCATCTGATCGGGGCCGAGCAGGACGGCATCGAGCGTCTGCGGGCCGAATGGGCGATCCTGACCCGGCCCGACCGCCTCGCGTCCCTGGCCGGTCGCGGCCTCAATCTGCAACGATTGTCGCTCGACCAGATTGTCGACGCCTCGACCTTGCCCAACCCGCCGCCCAAGGTCGATTCCATCGGCCGCAAGCTCGAATCGCTCGGTCTCGGCGAGCCGACCGCGACTCCGGCCGACAAGCACGCAGGCGTCGGCGTCGCCACGCCGTCCTCCACGAGGTAGTGTCCGCATGACCGGCCTTCCCGATCTCCAGGCGCCCGCCGGGCCGGCGCCTCTGAGCCGCACTGCGCGCGCCCGGCGCTTCCTCGACACGGTATTCTCGACGAGGCTCGACAAGAGCGGCTTCCGGCTGCGGCTGATCGCTCTGGCCTTCGTGGGCGTTTATGGGCTCATCGACGCCAAGCTCGTCCTGCTCGGGCTCTCGAAGGAGCCGCCGCAAAGCCTCAAGGCCGTGGCCTCCGACGCAGTTTCAGGCGCCAGGCCCGATCTCCTCGACCGTAACGGTCAGATGATGGCCACCGATATCAAGACCATGTCGGTGTTCGCCGAGCCGCGCCGCATCATCGACAAGGATGAGGCCGTGGAACTGCTCACCGCCGTGCTTCCCGACGTCGATGCACGCGAACTGCGCAACCGCATCGGGTCGCGCAAGGGCTTCGTGTGGGTCAAACGCGGCATCACGGAAAAACAGCAGGGGGAGGTCTACCGCCTGGGCCTCCCCGGTGTCGGGTTTCTGCCCGAGAACAAGCGCGTCTACCCGAACGGTCCTGTCGCGGCTCATGTGATCGGCTTCACCAACCTCGACAACCAGGGCATCGCCGGCATCGAGAAGTGGGTCGACGGCCAGGGGCTCGGCGATTTGAAAGGGGCCGGGTTCGACATCAAGCCGCAGGACCTCAAGCCCATCTCGCTATCGATCGACAGCAAGGCGACCTTCGCGGTCCGCGAGGAACTCGCCAAGGGTATCGAGCATTTCAAGGCGACGGCCGGCTCGGCCGCCATCATGGACGTCAACACGGGCGAGATGATCGCCTACACGTCCCTTCCCGACTACGACCCCAACAACCCCGTCGACGCGCTCGATCCCCAGCACATCAATCGGCTCAACGTCGGCGTCTACGAGATGGGTTCGACCTTCAAGGCCATCTCGATCGCCATGGCGCTCGAGGCCAACAAGGTGACGCTGCGCTCGACCGTCGACGCGCGCGACAGCCTGCGCTATGGCCGTTTCACCATCCATGATTTCCACGCCACGCACCGCATTCTCACGGTGCCGGAGGTGTTCGTCCACTCGTCGAACATCGGCACGGCCCGCATGGCCATGATGGTGGGGGTGGACGGCCACAAGGCCTTCCTGCGGAAGATGGGTCAGCTGACCCGCCTCCAGACGGAGCTGCCCGAGAGCGCCAGCCCGCTCGTCCCGGCCCACTGGAGCGAGCTCAACACCATGACGATCGCGTTCGGTCAGGGGCTGAACGTGGCGCCGCTGCAGGCCATGATGGCGGTCGGGGCGCTGGTCAACGGCGGCTCGCTGATCACGCCGACCTTCCTCAAGCGGGACTCGTCGGACGTCCGGGCCGATTTCCCCAAGGTCGTCCGGCCGGAAGTCTCGGAAGCGCTGCGCTATCTGATGCGCGTCAACGCCACGCTCGGCTCTGCCAAGAAGATCGACATCCCCGGCTATTTCGCCGGCGGCAAGACCGGAACGGCCGACAAGATCATCCACGGCCATTATTCCAAGGACCGGGTCAATACGACGTTCATGTCCATCGTACCGGCCGACAAGCCCAAATACCTGTTCTTCGTCATGATGGAGGATCCGCAGGCGGCGGAAGGCACGTATGGGTTCCATACGGCGGCCTGGAACTCGGGGGAGGTCTGCGGCAAGATCATGGAAAGGGTCGCGCCCTTGCTGAACCTGCCGCCGAACCTCACCCTGCCGACGTCACCCTTTCCGAGTGTCGCGAAGCTCGGGATCGGCATGGAGACGGCCCTGCGATGACGCTGGCGGAACTCCTGCCGGGCGCCGTGCTGGAGGCGCGTCGCAGCGTCGCCGTGGCCGGCATCACGGCCGACAGCCGGGCCGTGAAGCCCGGCTTCGTGTTCTTCGCCGTTCCCGGTACGCTGGCCGATGGCCTCGCATACGTGCCCCAGGCTCTATCGGCCGGTGCCTCGGCGATCGTGGCGGAGTGCAGGCCCGACGGCCTGGACGACGCGATTTGGATCTCCGTGCCGAACGTCCGGCGGGCACTGTCGGTCGCGGCGGCGCGCTTCTACCCCTGTCAGCCCCGAACCATCGCGGCCGTCACCGGAACGAGTGGCAAGACCTCGGTGACGAGCTTCGTCCGCCAGATCTGGGCATCGACGGGCGCCAGGGCCGCCTCGCTCGGCACGATCGGTATCGTGGCGCCCGAGGGCACGTTGCCCGACGGACCGCATGGCACGCTCACGACCCCCGACCCGATCGCGCTCCACCGCGACCTCGATGGTCTGGCGCGCGCCGATGTCACCCATCTCGCGCTCGAGGCCTCGTCGCACGGCCTCGACCAGCGCCGTCTCGATGGCGTGAGGCTCGCGGCCGGCGCCTTCACGAACCTGTCGCGCGACCACCTCGACTACCATCGCTCCACCGAACACTATCTCGCGGCCAAGCTCCGTCTGTTCACTGACCTGCTGGCACCGGGCCAGCCTGCCGTCGTGGCGACCGACCGTGACGGCGGCGGCGATTCGGCGTCCGACCGCGCCGTCGCGGCTGCCCGGGGCCGTGGACTCGCGGTCCTCACCGTCGGCCGGCGCGGCGACGGCATCCGGCTCCTGTCATCCGAGCCGGACGGCTTCGCGACGCGACTGACCCTCGGCCATGACGGTCGGACCTACGACCTGCGCCTGCCGCTCGCCGGCGCGTTCCAGGTCTCGAACGCGCTCGTGGCAGCCGGCCTCTGCATCGCGACCGGCACTCCGGCCGACGCAGTCTTCGCGGCGCTGGAACGTTTGGCCGGGGCACCCGGGCGCCTCGAACATGTCGGTACCTGCCGCGGCGCACCGGTCTTCGTCGATTATGCCCACAAACCCGATGCGCTCGACAGCGTCCTCACCACGCTGCGGCCCCATGCGGCGGGGCGGCTCATCCTCGTGTTCGGCTGCGGCGGGGACCGCGACCCCGGCAAGCGCCCGATCATGGGCGAGATCGCCGCGCGCCTCGCCGATGTCGCGATCGTGACCGACGACAATCCACGATCGGAGGATCCAGCCGCGATCCGGGCCGCGATCCTGGCGGCCTCTCCCGGTGCGCGGGAGATCGGCGACCGCGCCGCCGCCATCGCGGCCGCGGTCGCCATGCTGGAGCGGGAGGACGTGCTGGTCGTGGCCGGCAAGGGCCACGAGACCGGTCAGACGGCCGGCGGCGTGACCTTGCCGTTTTCCGACGCCGTGGCGGTCGCGACCGCCATTCGGAGCATCACGGCGTGACCGCTGCCCCCCTCTGGTCCGGTCTCGGCCTCGTGGCGTCACTCGACGCGCGGGTGAGCGGCAGGCCGCCGCTCGGCGTCGGCGGTATCTCGATCGACACCCGGACCATCAAGGGCGGCGAACTCTTCTTCGCGATCCGGGGCGAGGCCAACGACGGGCACGACTTCGTTCGGGCGGCCTTCGCGGCCGGGGCGGCGGCGGCCGTGGTCGACGAGCACCATGCGGTGGCTCTGCAAGGGCTGCCTTGCCTCTATGTCGTGCGGGACGTTCTGGGCGCGCTGGAGCGGCTCGGGCGCGCCGGGCGCGACCGCTCGACCGCTCGCATCGTGGCGGTCACAGGGTCCGTCGGCAAGACATCGACCAAGGAGGCCCTGCGCCTCGTTCTGTCGGATGCCGGGCCCACGCACGCATCGGTCGCCTCCTACAACAATCACTGGGGCGTGCCGCTCACGTTGGCCCGCATGCCGGCCGAGGTCCGGTTCGGCATCTTCGAGATTGGCATGAACCATTCCGGCGAGATCGAGCCGCTGGTGGCGCAGGTCCGGCCGCAGATCGCCGTCGTGACGAATGTGGCACCGGTCCACCTCGAAAACTTCCCGTCGATCGACGGCATCGCGGACGCCAAGGCCGAGATCTTTACGGGGGTGGCGGCGGGCGGGCTCGCCATCATCAACCGCGATGTCGGAACCTTCGATCGGCTGCGAATGCGCGCCGAAGCCTCGCCGGCCCGCCATATCGTGACCTTCGGCGAGCATGCGCAATCGGATGCACGGCTCGAGAGCTGCGTGGCGACGGCGGACGGATCGGAGGTTTCGGCCACGATCTTGGGCCGGCATATCGGGTTCCGACTGGGGGCGCCCGGCCACCACTTCGCGCTCAACGCGCTCGCCGTCTTGCTGGCCGCCAAGGCGGCCGGCGTCGACCTCGAAGAGGCCGCGGGATCCTTGGGGCGGTTCACGGCCGGTCAGGGTCGCGGCGCCCGCTCGGTCCTGCAAGCGCCGGACGGCGCGTTCACCCTGATCGACGAGAGCTACAACGCCAACCCCACCTCCATGCGGGCAGCGCTGGGACTGCTGGGGGCCAGCGCACCGGAGGGAGCGGGCCGCCGCATCGCGGTGCTGGGCGACATGCGCGAGCTCGGCCCCGAGGCCGAAACGCTCCACGAGGCGCTGCGCGACGACATCCTCGACAATGCCGTCGGCCTCGTCTTCGCGGCGGGACCCCTCTGTCAGGGCCTGTTCAGGACGCTACCCGCCGCAGTGCAAGGGTTGTGGGGCGAGAGCGCCCCGGTTATCGAGGGGCCCCTCGCGGACAGCATCCGGGCGGGCGACGTCGTGATGGTGAAGGGCTCCAACGGGAGCCGCATGGGCCCTCTCGTCGCCGCCCTGAAGGAGCGTTTCCGGGGCGCGCCGACGTCTGCGGACACACCCGCGGGCGCGGGCCACTAAGGACCACGATGCTCACCTGGCTTACCGAACTCTCCGGCTATTTCAGCCCGCTGAACCTGTTTCGATACCTGACGTTTCGGACCATCGGCGCGACCGGGACCGCGGCGCTGTTCGTATTCTTCTTCGGTCCGGCCATCATCGCGGCGCTACGGTTGAAGCAGGGCAAGGGGCAGCCGATCCGTGTCGATGGCCCGCAATCGCATCTGCTGACCAAGAAGGGCACGCCCACCATGGGCGGCCTGATGATCCTGTCGGGGCTCGTCGTGTCGACCCTGCTCTGGGCCAACCCGCGCAGCCCCTATGTGTGGATCACGCTCCTGGTCACGCTCGGCTTCGGCATGATCGGCTTCTACGACGATTACCTCAAGGTGACGCGCCAGAGCCACGCGGGTTTTTCGGGCCGCGCGCGGCTCGCGATCGAGGCCCTGATCGCGGTGGTGGCCTGTTGGGCCATGACGGCGGTGGGTCCCAGCAGCACCACGGGGCTGGCCCTGCCCTTCATCAACGGGTACCTGTTCGATCTCGGCATGTTCTTCATCGTCTTCGGCGCCTTCATCGTGGTGGGTTTCGGCAATGCCGTGAACCTGACCGACGGCCTCGACGGCCTCGCCATCGTGCCCGTCATGGTGGCGACCGGAACCTTCGGGGTGATCGCCTATTTCACGGGTAACCTGCTCTACGCCACCTACCTCGGCATCAACCACGTGCCCGGCACCGGGGAACTGCTGGTGGTGGCCGGGGCCGTGATCGGCGCCGGCATCGGCTTTCTGTGGTTCAACGCGCCTCCGGCGCAGATCTTCATGGGCGACACTGGCTCGCTTGCCCTGGGCGGCCTGCTCGGCACCGTGGCGGTCGCCATCAAACACGAAATCGTGCTCTTGATCGTGGGCGGCCTGTTCGTGGTCGAGGCGTTGTCGGTGATCGTCCAGGTCGGGTCCTTCAAGCTGACCGGCAAGCGGGTGTTCCGCATGGCGCCGATCCATCACCATTTCGAGCAGCTCGGCTGGTCCGAGCCGCAGATCGTCATGCGGTTCTGGATCATCTCCTTCGTGCTCGCCCTGCTCGGCCTGTCGACCTTGAAGGTGCGCTGAGGATGACGCCCGTCACGCATTGCGCCGGAAGGACGCTGGCCCTGTTCGGGCTCGGCGGCTCGGGCCTTGTCACGGCCGATGCTTTGAGGGCCGGCGGCGCCAGCGTGACGGTGTGGGACGACGCCGCGCCGGCCCGCGACCGCGCCCGGGCCGCGGGTCACGCGGTGTCGGACCTCCACGGCCTCGACTGGTCCCGCATATCGTCATTGGTGCTCACCCCCGGTGTCCCGCTCACCCATCCCGAGCCTCACTGGTCGGCCGGGCTGGCGGCCGCTGCAGGGGTCGAGATCATCGGCGACATCGAACTCTTCAGCCGCGAGCGGGCCGCGATGGCACCTGGCGCCCCGTTGGTCGCCATCACGGGTACCAACGGCAAGTCCACCACCACGGCCCTCGTGGCGCATCTTTTCCGGACCGCCGGTTGGGATGTCGAGATGGGGGGCAACATCGGCACGGCGGCCTTGGCCCTGGAACCGCCCGCCATGGGCCGCCTGCACGTGCTCGAAGTCTCGTCCTACCAGATCGATCTCGCGCCGAGCCTCGCTCCCACGGTCGGCATGCTGCTCAACCTCAGCCCCGACCATATCGACCGCCACGGCAGCTTCGAGAATTACGCGGCCGTGAAGGAGAGGCTGATCGCGCGGTCCGCATGGTCGCTCACGAGCGTCGACGATCCCGCAAGCGCCGACATCTATGGGCGAGCAGTGGAAAACGAGATGCGCCGGCACGTGCGGGAACGGGGTCCTTCAGGCCGGCACTACCCCGTGTCGGTCCGGCAGGACCTGCCGACGGGCGTATCGCTCAGCGCCTCCGACATGGTCCTGATGCGGCCCTACGACGGCGCTCCCCGGATCCTCGGCGGGATCCATGGCATCGCCACGTTGCGGGGCCGGCACAATGCCCAGAATGCCTGCTTCGCGGCCGCCACCGCCGATCTGCTCGGGCTGCGGGGCGCCGATGCCCATGTGATCCAGCACGGCCTCGACACCTTCCCGGGTCTGCCGCACCGCATGGAAGAGGTCGGCCGTATCGGCAGCGCGCTCTTCGTCAACGATTCCAAGGCGACCAATGCCGATTCCGCCGAGAAGGCGCTGCTCTGCTTCGACCGCATCTACTGGATCCTGGGCGGCGTGCCCAAGGCGGGCGGCATCGAGAGCCTGTCGCCTTTGTTCGACCGGATCCAGCGCGCCTACCTGATCGGCGAAGCGACCGATGCTTTCGCGGCGACGCTGCAGGGCCGGGTCCTGTCGCGGCGATGCGGCACGTTGGAGCGGGCCGTCGCGGCGGCCGCGGCCGACGCCCGGCAAGCCCCGGGCAACGGGGCGGTGGTGCTGTTGTCCCCGGCCTGCGCGTCGTTCGACCAGTTCAGGAGTTTCGAGGCGCGCGGCGACGCTTTCCGCGCCCTCGTGTCGGCGCTCCCATCCTGACGCGGCCCGTTTCGAGGAGACCCGCATGATCTCGCGCGCCGAACGCTCGACCTTCGCCAACTGGTGGTGGACGATCGACCGCTACCTCTTGGCGGCCTTGGGCCTGCTGGTGGTGCTCGGCATCGTGCTCACCATGGCCGGGAGCCCGCCCGTGGCCGAGCGGCTCGGGCTCTCGACGTTCTACTTCGTCCATCACCAGGTGATGTTCCTGGTGCCGTCCGTTTGCCTGTTGCTGGCGACGTCGTTCCTGTCGCCGCGCGACGTGCGCCGGGCCGCGCTGGCCGTATTCATCGGCAGCATGATCCTGATCGGGGCGGCCCTCGTGTTCGGCCACGAGGTCAAGGGCGCCAAGCGCTGGATCTTCGGCGTTCAGCCATCGGAATTCATCAAGCCGGCCTTCGTGATCCTGGCCGCCTGGGCCTTCTCCGAGGGCGCGCGCCGACGCGACGTGCCGGGCAACATCCTGGCCCTGCTGCTGCTACCGCTCACCGTCGTGCCGCTGATCCTGCAGCCCGATTTCGGTCAGACCATGCTGATCTCGCTGGTCTGGGCGGCCCTGTTCTTCATGGCGGGCCTGCATTGGTTCTGGGTGGCGGGCATCGGTGGACTCGGGGCCACGAGCGTCCTCGTCGCCTATAAGTTCGTGCCCCACGTCCGGGACCGCATCCTGCACTTCCTCGACCCCTCGAACGGACCGGGCGCCACCGATACGTTCCAGGTCGACACCGCCGTCGAAAGCTTCGTATCAGGCTCCTGGCTCGGCAAGGGCCCGGGCGAGGGAACGGTGAAGCGCGTTCTGCCGGACGCCCATACCGACTTCATCTTCGCGGTCACGGGCGAGGAATTCGGCCTGCTGTTCTGCATGGCGCTGGCCGGCCTCTTCGCTTTCGTGGTGCTGCGGGGCCTGCTTCAAGCCTCGCGCAACGACGATCCCTTCTGTCGGTTCGCGGCCGCCGGCCTCGTGATCCTGTTCGGCATCCAGAGCTGCATCAACATGGCGGTCAACCTGCACCTGATGCCGGCCAAGGGCATGACGCTGCCCTTCATCTCCTACGGCGGCTCCTCCATGATCTCGCTGGCCCTCGCCATGGGGTTCCTGATCGCCGTGACGCGCCGCCGCCCGCGCGCCGCCGTGATGGACCCGGTTCCCAGCCGCAAGGACGACGCGTCGGAGGGCGCCATCCTGGCCGGCTCGCCTTGAGCGACGGACCCTTCGCCGGCCGGCCGATCCTGCTCGCCGCGGGCGGCACGGGCGGCCACCTGTTCCCGGCCGAAGCCCTGGCGCGGGCGCTCGCGGCCCGCGGCGTCGCCGTGGAACTCATGACCGACGACCGGGCCCTGCGCTACGGTGCGGATTTCCCAGCCCGTGCGCTTCACGCCGTGCCCTCGGCCACCCCGCGCGGCGGGTCGCCGGTCGCCAAGGCAGCCGCCGCCGCCCAGCTGTCGCGGGGCGTGCTGGCGGCCTGGCGCATGATGGGCAGGATCCGCCCGGCCGCCGTGGTCGGCTTCGGCGGCTATCCCACCGTGCCGCCCATCGTCGCGGCTTCGATCCGTGGCGTCCCCATCGTGCTGCACGAGCAGAACGCCGTGATGGGCAAGGCCAATCGCTTCGTGGCCAATCGGGCCACCCGGATCGCCACCGGATTTCCCGCGCTCGGCGGGACGCCGGACGCCGTTGGCGCCAGGACGACCTTCACCGGCAACCCCGTGCGCCCGGCCGTGCTCGCGGCCGCGCGGACCGCCATGCTGACCATGACGCCGGATGGGGTTCTCAACCTGCTGGTCACCGGAGGGTCGCAAGGCGCCCGCGTCATGTCCGACATCGTGCCGGCCGCGGTGGCACGCCTCGACGCTGCGGGACGTCAGCGTCTCGCCATCGTCCAACAGGCCCGAGGCGAAGACGAGACGCGGGTGCGCGAGGCCTATGCCGGGCTCGGCATGGCGGCCGAGATCGCGCCTTTCTTCGCCGATCTACCGGCCAGGATCGCGGCCGCCCATCTCGTCGTTGCCCGGGCCGGTGCGTCGACGGTCAGCGAACTGGCGGTGATCGGGCGCGCCGCCGTGCTGGTCCCCTTCCCGCACGCGCTCGACCAGGACCAGGCCGCCAATGCGGCACTCATGGCGAAGAGTGGCGCCGCCGTGGTGCGCGAGCAATCCCTGTTCACGCCCGACTGGCTGGCCGGCGAACTCACCCGCATCTTGAACGATCCCGCGGAACTGCTAGTGCGTGCCGGCGCGGCCCGCCACGACGGCCGTCCCGACGCGGCGGAGCGACTTGCCGACGTGGTGGTCGCCGTGGCGGAGGGCGTCGCCAAGGGATCCTGAACGCATGAAGCTGCCGCGCGAACTCGGCCCCATCCATTTCGTCGGCATCGGCGGCATCGGCATGTCGGGCATCGCCGAGGTGCTGAACACCCTCGGCTACAAGGTCCAGGGATCGGACGCGACCGAGGGCGCCAATGTGGAGCGGCTGCGCGAAAAAGGCATCGCCATCGCCATCGGCCACCACGCCGCCAACCTCGGCGATGCCGAGGTCGTCGTGGTGTCGACCGCAATCCGGCGCGACAACCCGGAACTCAGCGCCGCCCGCAGCCGGCGGCTGCCCGTCGTGCGCCGGGCCGAGATGCTGGCCGAACTCATGCGTCTCAGGGCCTGCGTGGCGGTGGCCGGCACCCACGGCAAGACCACGACGACCTCACTGATCGCCACTTTGCTCGATGCCGGCGGCTTCGACCCCACCGTGATCAACGGCGGCATCATCAACGCCTACGGCACCAACGTCCGGCGCGGCGAGGGAGACTGGATGGTGGTGGAGGCCGACGAGAGCGACGGCACCTTCCTCAAGCTGCCCGCCGACGTCGCCGTCATCACCAATATCGACGCCGAGCATCTCGATCATTTCGGGACCTTCGACGCCATCAAGACAGCCTTTCGGACGCTGGTCGAGAATCTGCCGTTCTACGGCTTCGCGGTGATGTGCCTCGACCATCCCGTGGTCCAGGAGCTCGTCGGCCGCATCGAGGATCGCCGCGTCGTCACCTATGGCGAGAACCCGCAGGCCGACGTCCGGCTGCTCGATGTGGATCTCGCGGGCGGCGCCTCGCGCTTCAACGTCCTGGTGCGCGACCGCAAGACCTCGGCCGCCACTTACATCGAGGACGTGGTCATGCCCATGCCGGGGCATCACAACGCGCTGAACGCCACGGCCGCCATCGCGGTGGCGATCGAACTCAAGGTGCCGACCGAGACGATCCGGGCCGCGCTGCGCGGCTTCGGCGGCGTGAAGCGGCGCTTCACCCGGGTCGGCGAGTGGAATGGCGCCGCTATCTTCGACGATTATGGCCACCATCCCGTCGAGATCGCGGCCGTGCTGCGGGCTGCCCGCGCTTCGACGCGAAGCCAGGTGATCGCCGTGGTGCAGCCGCACCGCTATTCCCGCCTGAAGTTCCTGTTCAACGATTTCGCCACCTGCTTCAACGATGCCGACACCGTGGTGGTGGCGGACGTCTACGCGGCCGGCGAAAGCCCGATCACGGGGATCGACCGCGACCACCTCGCGGCCGCCATCAAGGCCCACGGGCACCGCAACGTAATCGCGCTCGACGAGCCGGGCGCTCTGGCCGGCATCGTCCGCGGTCTTGCCAAGCCAGGCGACTACGTGGTGTGCCTCGGGGCCGGCAACATCACGCAATGGGCCTACGCGCTACCAGGCGAGTTGGCCGAGGGGGACGCACGATGACGATGGGGGGAGGCAGCACTGGCCTCGTCGACCGCCTCCGCCTCCTCCTCCCCGACTTCCGCGGCCGACTGAGCGCCGGCGATCCCCTGGCATCGCTGACCTGGTTCCGCGTCGGCGGGCCCGCCGACGTCCTGGTGGTGCCGGCCGACGAGGACGATCTCGCCTATGCGATGGAGCGCATCCCTGGCGAAGTGCCGGTGATGCCGCTCGGACTCGGGTCCAACATCATCGTGCGCGACGGCGGCGTAGCGGGTGTGGTGATCAAGCTCGGCCGCGGCTTCGGTGCCGTGACGGTCGAGCCCGGTCATAAGGTCCGGGCCGGCGCGGCCGTGCCGGACGTCAAGGTGGCGCGCGCCGCGGCCGACGCGGCGGTCGACGGCCTTGCCTTCCTCCGCGGCATCCCGGGCTCCATCGGGGGCGCCCTGCGCATGAACGCCGGCGCGCATGGCGGCGAAACCAAGGACGTGCTGATCGAGGCACGCGGCGTCGACCGCGACGGAACCATCCGGACGTTCTCGAACGCCGAGATGGGCTTTCGCTATCGCCATTGTTCCGCGCCCGCCTCGGTGATCTTCACCGAAGCCCGGTTCCAGGGACGGCCCGGCGACCCGGTCGAGATTCTCGGCGAAATGGACCGCATCACGGCGGCGCGCGAGGCCTCGCAGCCGATCCGGGAGCGGACCGGCGGCTCGACCTTCAAGAACCCGCCCGGCGGCAAGGCCTGGCAGTTGATCGATGCCGCCGGCTGCCGAGGCCTCGCGGTCGGCGACGCCCAGATGTCGGACAAGCATTGCAATTTCCTCATCAACCGTGGCAAGGCCACGGCGCATGACATTGAAACGCTTGGCGAAGAGGTGCGTCGCCGCGTGATGGCGTTTGGTGGCGTGAACTTGGAGTGGGAGATCAAGCGTGTGGGGCAGCCACCCTGATCCGGCTTGAGGTTTCGTGCCGCGGCCCGGCCCGCTCGCCGCTTCGGCGACACATTAGGATTTCGGAAACCCTAACGGCCCTACTCTGAAAACTGCCCTGCCCGTTGGCAGGATCCGCTGGCGCACGCCCGGAGATCGCCCTTCCACCTTCCCAACCCGGACGACAACCCATGACTAGGCACGTTGCGGTACTGATGGGCGGCTGGTCCGCCGAACGCGAGGTCTCGCTGTGGTCCGGCGAGGCCTGCGCCACGGCGCTCGAAGGCGAGGGGTTCGAGGTCACGCGAATCGATGTCACGCGCAACATCGCCGACGTCCTGACCCGGCTGAAGCCCGACGTCGCGCTGAACGCCTTGCACGGCCGGGTCGGCGAGGACGGCACCATTCAGGGCATCCTCGAGATCCTGCGCATCCCCTACACCCATTCTGGCGTGCTGGCCTCCGCCCTCGCCATGCAGAAGGACAAGGCCAAGCTCGTCTTGGCGGCGGCCGGCGTGCCGGTGGCCCACAGCGTCACGGTCGACCGGCACGAGGCGGCGAAGCGCCACGTCCTGCCACCGCCTTACGTGCTGAAGCCCGTGAACGAAGGGTCCTCGGTCGGGGTCATCATCGTGCAGGAGGATCGCACGCATCCGCCCCAGGAGATCGGCCGCGAAGACTGGGCCCACGGCGACATCATGCTGGCCGAGACGTTCGTGGCCGGACGGGAGCTGACCTGCGCGGTCATCGATGGGAAGGCCACCGCGGTGACAGATATCCTGGCATCGGCCGGCGCCTTCTACGACTACGATGCGAAATACGCGCCCGGCGGATCGATTCACGTCCTTCCGGCAAATCTTAAAGAAAATATTTACCAAAATGTCCAACAGTTGGCGCTGAGGGCCCATACGGCGCTCGGCTGCCGTGGGGTGAGCCGTTCAGATTTCCGTTACGACGATCGACCGGAAGGAACCGGGGACCTCGTCGTCCTGGAAGTGAACACGCAGCCCGGCATGACCGAGACGTCGTTGGTTCCCGAGATGGCGGCGCATGCCGGGTACTCGTTTGGCGGGCTTGTTCGATGGATGGTGGAGGACGCCTCCTGCGATCGTTAGGAGAAGCCGGCACGGGCTTCTTCCCGGACGTGCGACCCCGCTTCGCCGGCCCTTTCGCGCTTCTGGCAGGAACCCCGCGGCTCGCGGTGCAGGTCAACCGCCGCCGCCGGTCGGGGCCCCCCGCGGAAGCCCGCCACCTTCCCGCCCCGGGCCTCGGTGCCCTCCTGGCCGTGACGCTGCTGGCCGGCACCGGCCTTTACGGCGCTTATCGCGGCGGTGAATACGAGAGTTTCGTGGCCGCCAACGGCGCTCCCGCCGACATCGTCTTCAAGGCCCTTGGCTTCCAGATCAAGGCCGTCACCATCTCGGGGCTGAAATCGCTGACCACGGCCGAAGTCCTTCGCGCTGGCGAGATCGGGCCGCGGAACTCTCTCCTGATGCTCGACGCCACGGCGTTGCGCGACAGGCTGAAGGCCAACCCGCTCGTGCAGGACGTGAGCGTCCGCAAGCTGTTCCCGAGCGACCTGCACATCAACGTGCAGGAACGCGATGCGGTGGCGCTTTGGCAGAAGGACGGGCAGCTATCGCTGATCGCGGCCGACGGCGTGCCGATCGACAAGGTACGCGACAATCGCTTCAACGGCCTACCCTTCGTGGTCGGGGACGGCGCCAACGAACGCCTGGGCGAGTTCCAGGCGCTGCTCGCGGCGGCCGGTGATTTGCGCGACAAGGTCAAGGCCGGGGTGCTGGTGGGCCAGCGCCGCTGGACGCTTCACATGGACAACGGCGTCGAAGTCGAGCTCCCCGAACTCGACGCAGTCGGTACCCTGAAACGCCTCGCCGACATCGAGCGGCAGTCTCGTATCCTGGAGAAGGACGTCGTCTCGATCGACCTCCGCATTCCGGGCCGTGTTACGGCGCGGCTTACCGAGGATGCCGCCGCACAGCGCGCCGAGATGTTGGCCAAACGCCCCAAAGCGAAGGCGAACCCGGCATGAGCAACCGCCTGATGCCCCGGCGCATGCGACCGTTGTCGGTCCGGCGCAGTGCCCTTCTCTGCGTGCTCGATATCGGCACGTCGAAGATCGCCTGCCTCATCGCCAAGCTGAACCCGAGCGAAGCTTCCGATACGCTGCCGGGGCGCACCCATCGGTGCCGCATCCTGGGCATCGGCCACCAACGTTCGCGCGGCATCAAGGGTGGTGCCGTGGTCGACATGGACGAGGCCGAGAATGCGATCCGCCTCGCGGTCGATGCTGCCGAACGCATGGCCGGCGTCGAGGTCGGCAGCGTCATCGTCACGGTGACGGGCGGGCGCCTGTCGTCCCAGCATTACAGCGCCAAGGTGGCGGTCGGCGGCAGGGCCGTGTCGGACTACGACGTGCACCGCGTGCTCGAAGCCTCCTGCGCCACCATGGCGCGCCAAGGCCGCGCCGTGCTGCATTCCCTGCCGACCGGCTTCTCGCTCGACCGCACGCGCTCGATCCGCGATCCGAAGGGGATGATCGGCGACGAACTCGGGGCCGACATGCACGTGGTGGGCTGCGACGCCGCCGCGGCCCGCAACCTCATGCTGGCGATCGAGCGCTGCCACCTGCAGGTCGACGCCCTCGTGGCAACGCCCTATGCGGCCGGGCTGGCGGTGCTGGCCGACGACGAGGCCGAGCTCGATGTCGCCCTCATCGATATGGGCGGCGGCACCACGTCGGTCGGGATCTTCGCCGGTGGACACCTGGCCCACGTCGACGCCGTGGCGGTCGGCGGCAACCACGTCACCACCGATATCGCGCGGGGCCTCACCACGCGGCTCAGCGATGCCGAGCGGCTGAAGACGCTGCATGGGACCTGCATCGTGTCGGCGTCGGACGAGCGCGAAACCATTGCGGTGCCGCAGGTCGGCGACGAGCACGACCAGCCCAACCACCTGCCGAAGTCGCATCTGGTCCGGATCATTCGCCCGCGCGTCGAGGAGATCCTGGAGCTGGTCCGCGACAGGCTAAACGCGGCCGGCTTTCCGGCCCATGCCGGGCGGCGGCTCGTGCTGACGGGCGGTGCCTGCCAGCTCACCGGCATGCCCGAGGCGGCCCGCCGCATCCTGTCGCCGCAGGTGCGTATCGGCCGGCCCTTGGGCATCCAGGGCCTGCCCGAATCCGCCAAAAGCCCCGCTTTCGCGGCCGGGGTCGGCCTGCTGATCTACCCCCAGGTGGCCAGCATCGAGCACTTCGAGCCGCGGCGGGACGTGCCCATGCAGGCGACCGGCACCGACGGCTACATGTCGCGCGTCAGCCGGTGGCTGAAGGATAGTTTCTGACAGGATTCCCGGGCAGCGGCGGCTGTCCGGTTCGGGGCGATGACAGCAATCGGGGCCGATGCGAGCGGCCCGAAGTGACGAGAGGCCAAGCGATGACGATCAATCTGAAACTGCCCGAACTCCGGGAATTGAAGCCCCGCATCATGGTGTGCGGCGTCGGTGGCGCCGGGGGCAACGCGGTCAACAATATGATCGTGTCGGGACTGGTGGGTGTCGACTTCATCGTGGCCAACACCGACGCCCAGGCGCTGACCAGTTCCAAGGCGGAGCGCATCATCCAGATGGGCCTGCAGGTCACCGAGGGTCTCGGCGCCGGCTCACAGCCCGAGGTCGGCCGCGCGGCCGCCGAGGAGGCCATCGAAGAAATCCGCGACCACCTCGCGGGAGCCCACATGTGCTTCGTGACGGCCGGCATGGGCGGCGGCACCGGAACCGGTGCGGCTCCCGTCATCGCCCGCACGGCGCGCGACATGGGCATCCTGACGGTCGGCGTGGTCACCAAGCCGTTCCAGTTCGAAGGCGCGCGTCGTGCCCGCGTGGCCGAGGCCGGCATCGACGAGCTGCAGAAGTCCGTCGACACGCTGATCTGCATCCCGAACCAGAACCTGTTCCGGGTTGCCAACGAACGCACCACCTTCGCCGACGCCTTCTCGATGGCCGACCAGGTGCTCTACTCGGGCGTCGCCTGCATCACCGACCTCATGGTCAAGGAAGGCCTGATCAACCTCGACTTCGCCGATGTCCGCGCCATCATGCGCGAGATGGGCAAGGCCATGATGGGCACCGGCGAGGCCTCGGGCGACAAGCGCGCCATCCTGGCGGCCGAGGCCGCCATCGCCAACCCGCTGCTCGACGAAGTGTCGATGAAGGGTGCCCGCGGCCTGCTGATTTCGATCACGGGCGGCAATGACCTTACGCTCTACGAGGTCGATGAGGCCGCCAGCCGCATCCGCCAGGAAGTCGACGAGGATGCCAACATCATCCTGGGCGCCACCTTCGACTCCAACCTCGACGGCATCGTCCGGGTATCGGTGGTGGCGACCGGCATCGACCAGCCGCTCGGTATCAAGGACCTGAACAACGGGGAGCTGCGCATCGCCGAGGTCGCCCAGAAGCTTCGCGCCCAGACAGCGGCCCGTCAGGATGCCATCGCGCGCCCCGTGATGACGTCGGACTCCGTCCCATCCACCTACGACATCACCCCGGCCGCCGCGCCCGCCCAGCAGTTTGCCGCTCCGCAGCATAATGCCTATGCGTCCCAGCCGGTCGCGAGCGACGTCGAAATCAAGGCCGTGTCGGCTCCCAAGGGCACCAGCTTCGCGCCGCCGCCGCCCGAGCCCGTCCGCCACGACTACCACGACAACGGGCCGTTTATCCCCCCCGCCCCCGTGCAGCCCCAGCGGGCCCAGCGCATGCCGCAGATCGAGGACCTGCCTCTGCCGGTCCAGCATCAGATCCGGGCCCAACGCGGCGAGCCCGCCACCGAGCCCCAGGGCTCGGACACCAAGCGCCGCACGTTGCTGGAGCGGCTCGCCTCGTTCGGCATGAGCCGCCAGGACGAGGTGGCAACTCAGCCGCCGGTGCGTCCCGCTGCCCCGCAGCCCGCGCCCCGCCTGCCCCAGGCACCGGTGCATTATGCGCCCCCGCAGCAGAACCATGCGCCGCGCGCCCCGCAGCCCGGGTCACCGGGATCGGAATACGGCAAAAGGCCGGTGCAACAGCCTTCGCCCCGCCATGCTGGCGGGCCCACCGATCAGCACGGTCGCGCCTTGCCTGCAGCTCGTCCGTTCGAGGACGACCAGCTCGAAATCCCGGCTTTCCTGCGCCGTCAATCGAACTGACGGCACGCACCGGCGAAGCCAGCCAGCACCACCGCCCGGCTCCGGGCGGTGGTGCTAACCCGTTGTTAAACAATGCCAACATGCTGCTTCAGAATTCGCGCGAATCGACGGATCTTTTGTAACAGAACGTAAGAAAGCGTGATTTGGCGGGCGAGTGACTTCCGCGTAATTGTGGTCTCGACAAAGGCGACGCGGTGCGCCGACGGGGTTCGCCCCTCGGCGCGGCGTCATGGACGGACCGGATGGCGAGCCCTGAATTGTGGCCTCAGTCGGTACGGAATGCGGACTCGGACGGGCAGGCCTCGGCGCCATGAACGTCGTGCTGGCCGCGCCAGTGGAGCAGGGTGGCATGAAGCTTTCGAAGCAGACGACCCTGCGCAGGCGTTCCGTCCTGACCGGCAACGGGGTCCATTCGAACGCTCCCGTCACCCTGGTCCTCCATCCTGCCGAGTCCGACAGCGGCATCGTCTTTCTCCGGACTGGCCTGCCCGAGGGCGCCACCCGACGTATCGAGGCCAAGTGGTCGCGGGTGTCGGCCACCGACCTCTGCACCGTGCTGGGGGACGTGTCGTTGGGGTCGGTTTCCACCGTCGAGCATCTGATGGCTGCGTTGACGGGGCTCGGCATCGACAACGCGGTGGTCGAGATCGATGGACCCGAGGTTCCGATCATGGACGGTTCGGCCGCGGTTTTTGTCGCGGCGATCGACAAAGCGGGCGTCAAGACGTTGTCGGCGCCACGACGCCACATCAAGATCCTGAAACCCGTGCGGATCGAGCGCGGCCTCTCCTTCTCCGAACTGCGGCCCGCCGAGGCCGGCTTTTCGCTCGACGTGGAGATCGATTATCCCGTGGAGGCCATCGGTCGTCAGCGCAAGACTCTCGCACTCTCGCCCGCGAGCTTCCGCCGTGAGATCAGCCGAGCCCGAACCTTCGGCCTGCTCCGCGATGTCAAGCGCCTCTGGGAACTCGGTTTCGCCCTCGGATCTTCGCTCGACAACTCCGTCGCGGTCGATGAGGATCGTGTGCTGAACCCCGAAGGCCTACGGTCGAGCGATGAATTCGTATCGCACAAGATGCTCGATGCCGTCGGCGACCTGGCCTTGGCCGGCGCTCCGATCATCGGAAGCTATTCGGCATTCTGTCCCGGTCACAAGATGAACTTCCTGGTGCTGCAGGCCCTGTTTTCCGATCGGTCCGCCTACCGCATCGTCGAGGAGCCTGTACAGGCCAGTTCGGGATTTGCCGATTTTGGCTTTGCGCCTCTCCCGGCCTTCGCGGCCGAGATCAACTGATACAGACGCTAGCTCGGCCGCTGCGGTTCGTTCCTCGGTCCGGTTCTCTCGATCGTCGTGCCGCGGTGGCCGTGCTGCCTTGGCCGATGTTGCCCAAGCGCAACACTGCGGCTTTTTCACTGTAGCGGGCAGGTCGGCGCGGATCCGGGAACACAATTCCACCCCGGCCCAACCCTATTGCGTTCGAACCATGGATCGTTTTTCCGGGCGATATCACTCGCCTCTCCACAGCAGATCGAGCCTTCCAGATGGTGTCTGACCGGTTCCGAATGGCCATGCACGCGGCGCCCGTGACGGCGATTCTGGCCGTTTCACTGGCCGGCTGTTCGGCGCTCGACTCCATCAATCCCTTCGGCCCCGGTGAAAAGTACGAGACCAAGATCCTGGCTGAGACGCCGGCCAACGATATTTACGACCAGGGTCTGGCCCGCTTGCAAAAAAAGGACGGGTCCGGCGCCGCTAAGAAGTTCAGCGAACTCGAGAAACAATATCCCTTTTCGGATTGGTCCCGCAAAGGTCTCATGATGTCGACCTTCGCCCAGTACCAGGCGGGCGATTACGACACTGCGATCGCATCGGGCAAACGGTTCGCTCAACTCTATCCGAACTCGCCTGACGCGCCCTATGCGCTCTACCTCGAGGCCATGTCGTATTATCAACAAATCCCGGATATCTCCCGCGACCAGCTGAATTCCGTTCAGGCTCTCGACCTGTTCCAGCAACTCGTGACGAAGTATCCAGCCTCCGAATATGCCGACGACTCCAAGTTCAAGATCCAGGTCACACGCGATCAGCTGGCCGGCAAAGAGATGTCCACGGGCCGTTTCTACTTGGACCGTCGAAATTACACTGCCGCCATCAACCGCTTCCGTGAGGTTATCGCCAAATATCAGACCACGCGTCATACCGAGGAAGCGCTGGAACGCCTAACGGAGGCCTATCTGGCGCTCGGCATCACCAACGAGGCTCAGACGGCGGCGGCCGTCCTCGGCCACAATTTCCCCGACAGTCCCTGGTACAAGGATGCCTTCGCCAGACTTCATGCGGATGGCCTGGAGCCGAACGAGGATCAGGCGTCTTGGATCTTTCGGACCTTCCACGGGCTCGGGCTGGGCTAGGTCTGCCGCAGCGCGATCGGTCGACGGCACGCCTTTCGGCCTGGCCGCTTCCGTCGCTCCGCGTTCCGCCGCCTGACGACCTGACGGGCATCGACCATGCTCGCCCAGCTTAGTATCCGTGACATCGTGTTGATCGACCGGCTCGACCTTCAATTCGGGCCGGGCTTGACGGTGCTGACAGGGGAGACCGGTGCCGGCAAATCGATCCTGCTCGACGCGCTCGCGCTGGCGCTCGGCGGCCGCGGCGATGGATCGGCGGTGCGGCACGGCGAGAAGCAAGGACAGGTCACGGCCGTGTTCGACGTCGCGGCCGACCACCCGGCCTGGGACATCCTCCGGAGCCAGGACATCGAGCCCGAAGGCAGCCTCATCCTGCGCCGGCTGCAGTTGCCGGACGGTCGCACCCGCGCTTTCCTCAATGACGCACCGATCAGCGCCCAGACGCTGCGCGACGTCAGCCGGTGTCTGGTCGAGATCCATGGCCAACACGACGAGCGCGCGCTGGTCGACCCCGCAGCACACCGTGCCTTGCTCGATGCCTATGGGGCGCTCGGTGCCAGGGCCAGCAAAGTCAGGACCTCCTACGCGGCCCGCAAGGCGGCCGAGCGCCTCTATGACGAGGAGCATGCTCGGATCGGCAAGGCCCGAGCCGATGCCGACTATCTCCACCACGTCCACGCAGAACTCGCCAGGCTGGCTCCCGAGCCCGGGGAGGAGGAGCGCCTGGCGGAGCGGCGCATCATCATGCAGCAGTCCGAGAAGGTCTTGGGCGACCTGCGAGACGCCTACGAGAGCGTTGGTGGAGAAAGCTCGCCCGCCGCAACATTGTCGGCGCTGTTGCGGCGGCTCGAACGCCGTGCCGTCCAGGCGCCGGAGTTGATCGAGCCCTGCCTCAAGGCCCTCGATTTGGTCCTCGTGGCGCTCGACGGCGCAACGGCCGCCTTCGAGGATGCGCTGCAGGCGGCCGATGGCGATCCGCACGAACTCGAGACCGTGGAGGAGCGGCTCTTCGCGTTGCGGGCCGCGGGCCGCAAGCACGGCGTCGCCGTGGATGCCCTGCCCACATTGCTGGCGCAGTTCACGCAGGATATCGCGGCGCTCGATGCAGGTGAGTCCCGCCTGGCTCGGCTCGCCAGTGCGGTCGCGACAACGCGGGAGAGCTACCGGGCCGCGGCCGAAGACCTCTCGACGGCCAGGCGCGGCGCGTCGGCCAAGCTGGATGCGGCTGTTGGCCGGGAACTCGGGCCCCTCAAGCTCGAACGCGCGCGCTTTTCCACGCAGATCGCCAGCGACCCCGACCAGGCAGGACCGGACGGGATCGATCGGGTCGAGTTCTGGGTATCGACCAATCCGGGCACCCGTCCCGGCCCCCTGGCCAAGGTCGCGTCCGGTGGTGAACTCGCCCGCTTCATGCTGGCCCTCAAGGTGTCCCTCGCCGACCGCGGCTCAGCCCCGACGCTCGTGTTCGACGAGATCGATACCGGCGTTGGCGGCGCCGTCGCTGACGCCATCGGGTCGCGCCTGGCACGGCTCTCGGCTAAGATCCAGGTTCTGGCCGTCACCCACGCGCCCCAGGTGGCGGCGCGATCGGCGAGCCACCTCAGGATCTCCAAGAGCGCCCTCAAGGGCCAGGAGCGGGTCGCGACCCGGGTGACCACGCTCGAAGACGAGTCGCGCCGGGAGGAGATCGCCCGCATGCTGGCCGGCGCGACCGTGACCGAGGAGGCCCGCGCCGCCGCCCGCCGTCTCATCGAGACCGCGACGTGATAGGGGGACCGGCTCCGCTGCCGCGGTGCCGGATCCACGGGACAGGACGGATGGGCTGCATGGGAGTGGCCCGAGACCTTGGAACCATGCCGTAGACCCCATGGGAGTCCCATTGGACGGCGATCGGGAGCGGAACGAAGTCGGATGAAGCGTCTGAAGGCCGTGGCTGAGGTCGCGCTGGACGCCTACTGGCGCCTAGCGGAGGACGATGGCTGGGCGATCGCCAGCCACCTCGCCATGTCGACCCTCACGTCACTCTTCCCGTTCCTGATCTTCGTGACGGCACTGGCGGGCTTCCTCGGCTCGACCGAACTCAGCGAGAACGCCGCGGGTCTCATGTTCGACGTTTGGCCCCGGCAGGTCGCCGAACCGATCGCCCACGAGATCCACGCGGTTCTGACCACCGCGCATGGCGGGCTGCTGACGATCGGCGGTTTCCTGGCCATCTACTTCTCGTCGAGCGGCGTCGAGGCTTTCCGGATCGGCCTCAATCGCGCCTATGGCGTTCGCGAGCGGCGGACCTGGTGGGTGCTGCGGCTCGAGTCGATCGCCTATGTTCTGGTCGGCGCCGTGGCACTGCTGGCCCTCGCCTTCCTGGTGGTGCTGGCGCCGCTGCTCTGGGGCGCCATCGTCACGCTCGCGCCCGAGTTGGAACGGCTCAAGAACCTGCTGACCTTTGCGCGGTTCGGCCTCGTTTCCGTGATCCTGGTGTTGGCCCTGATCATCGCCCACAAGTGGCTGCCGGCCGATCGGCGAACCTTCGGGCAGATCGCGCCCGGCATCGTGCTGACGGTGGTGCTGTCGCTCGTGTTCAGCATGGCGTTCGGCGCCTACCTGGCCGAATACGCGCGCAACTATGTGACCACCTACGGAGGCTTGGCCTCGGTGATGATCGCCTTGCTGTTTCTTTATGCACTGGCCAGCATCTTCGTCTACGGCGGGGAACTCAACGCCGCCATCATCCGCCGCCGCAGCGCCGCGCAGGCGGAGCCCCGCACGATCAGCAACGTCACGATGCTGTCGACCCGGCGCTCGAGATTCCCGAAGCCCTGAGCGAAGGCGCAGGCGCGACATTCTTTCGATGAGAGGCTTTCGGATCGGGTTGCGGCAGGCCCGGCCGGCCGGCGAAGCGTGTTCACGGCCGCGCCGGAGCAGGCCCACGAGGAAGCCGACATCGAACTGAGCCGCCGCCAGCCTGTGCCGCTCCCCACCCGCATGCGCCGGCGCACCCGTCCCGACCGGGATCAGCGGTAGCGATCCGGCCGCCCCAGGTACACTTGAACGTAATGCGCGACCGCCTGTTCAAGCGGCGTGAAGGGCATGGCATAGCCGGCCCGCCGGAGGTGACCGAGAGAGGCCTCCGTGAAGTATTGATAGCGGTCGCGCAGCGACACCGGCATGTCGATGTAATCGATCCTCTCGGGCACCCCGAGCGCCGCGAAGACCGCTCGCGTCAGGTCGCAAAAGCTGCGGGCCTGGCCGGTTCCCACGTTGAAAATCCCGGATCGTCCGTGCGGGCCCAGGGCCCACATGATCACCGATACCGCGTCCTCGACGTAGATGAAGTCGCGGCGCTGCTCGCCATCGGCGACGCCCTCGCGATGGCTTCTGAACAGCGACACGCGCTCGCCGCTTGCGGCGGCCGGGAACAGTTTTGCAACCACGCTCTTCATGTCGCCCTTGTGGTCCTCGTTGGGGCCGAACACGTTGAAGAAGCGGAAACCGGTGCAGCGGGGCGGCAGCCCGACCCCGCGGGCCATGCGGTCCGCCACCACGATGTCGAACTGCCGCTTGCTCCAGCCATAAAGGTTCAGCGGCCTCAGCGCCTTGACCCGCTCCAGTGCGTTGTCGTCCACGAAGGACTGCTCGCCGTCGCCGTAGACGGCGGCCGACGAGGCATAAAGGAACGGGATCCCACGTTCCGTGCAATGATCGAGGAGCCGCAGCGAGAGCGAGAAGTTGCTCTGGATCATGGCGTCGCCGTCCACGACCGTGGTGGCCGAGATAGCGCCCATGTGGATCACGGCCTGCAGACTCGGGCTCCCGTGCAGCCAGGACGTCAAGGCTTCGGGCTGGATGAAATCCGCGAAGCTGCGCTTGCCGAGATTACGCCATTTCTCGCCCGAACCCAGCCGATCGCATATGACCACGTCGTCGCGACCGGCGTCGTTCAGGCATGCGACGACGTTGGAACCTATGAAGCCGGCGCCGCCGGTCACGAGAATCATGCAGCCAACCTCGTGTCGCCTCTCCACCGGAGTCGAAGCCGCACCACCCCGACCGCGACAATGCCGTCACGCGAGGAGGGGCTCTCGGTCAGCCGCGCGCCCGCTGACGGATCATGAAATTGTCGAAAGTATATTCGCTGACCTGCCACCAGAGATACTGGTCTGCGCGAAACGCCAGGGCGGCGTCGAGCATGGCCTTGAAACGCGGGTTCCCGTCCGAGATCTCCCGGTAGACCTCGTTGGCGGCCTTGTAGGCGGCCTCGAGCAGGTCCTGCGGGAAGGCCCGCAGTTCGGCGCCCGAGATCACGAGCTTCTTGAGCGCGCCCGGGTTGGCGGCGTCGTAGGATGCGAGCAGCGAAGTGTGGGTGGCGAGCGCCGCCGTGCGCAGGGCGGCCTTGAAGGGTTCGGGCAGCGCATCGAACTTGCCCTTGTTGAACACGACGTGCACGACGGAGCCACCGCGCCACCACCCCGGGTAGTAATAATAAGGCGCGACTTTCTGGAGCTTGCCCTCCTCGTCGAGCTTGCTGTCGTCATAGGGGCTGACCCAGGTGACCGCATCGAGGGTGCCGGCGGCGAGGGCCGGGACGATGTCGCCGCGGGCAGTCTGCTCGGGCACCGCCCCGAGCTTCTGCAGCACGCGGCCCGCCAAGCCCCCTGCCCTGATCTTGAGGCCCGTCAGATCCGCGACCGACTTGATCTCACGGCGGAAGAAGCCGCCCATCTGGGCTCCGGTGTTGCCGGCCGGAAAGGCCAGCACACCATAATCGGCCAGGAACGCATTGGTCAGGTCGTTACCGCCGCCGCCGAGCGCGAAGGCGGTCTGTTCGCGGGCGTTCATGCCGAACGGGAATGCCGTCGACAGCGCGAAGGCCGGATCCTTCCCGTAGTGATAGTCGAGCGCCGTTTGGCAGGCCTCGATGGTGCCGGCCTGCACGGCGTCGAACGCCTGCAGCCCCGGCACGATCTCGCCTGGCCCCGACACATCGATCTTGAACCGGCCGCCCGTGATCTGGCCGACCTGCCGGCAGAACGACTCGGCCCCGCCGTAGAGCAGGTCGAGCGATTTCGGGAAACTCGACGTGAGCCGCCAGGTCACCTCGGGCTCGGCGGTCTCGGCCCGCACCGAACCCGATGCCACGACGGCGGCGCCCAAGGCCGCCGATGTCACGAACCGTCGCCGCCCGATTGCCTCGCCCATGCCGGGCCTCCTGTTCGCATCAGGGAGGGCAGCGCCCGACTTTTCCGGGTCTGCCGCCAGCGCCGATGGGGTGTCTGCCTGATCTCAGCTTAAGGCTCAAACGGCGATGACGGTTGCGTCATTTCCGAGTGCGGCCCGGTGGCGAGACCTGTGATCCGAAGCGGTCCGTTCCGTGGAGACCTTGCATGTGGCCCAAGACGTATCGCTATTCCATGACGATCCGCGGTGCGGGCCGGCTTCGCGAGCCCTGCAAGGTCGCCAGCAGGCGCTCCGCGATGCCCATATAGGCTTGCGCGTGCGGCCCCTGAGGCTCGGCTACGACGATCGGACGCCCGGCATCGGACGTTTCGCGGATGGCGATCGCCAAAGGCACCTCCCCGAGGTAGGGCACCCCGAGCCGCTCCGCCTCGTGCTGGGCGCCGCCGTGCGAAAAGATGTCGGACCGCGTGCCGCAATGCGGGCAAATGAACGTGCTCATGTTCTCGACGATGCCGAGGATCGGTACTTCGGTGCGGCGGAACATGGCGATGCCGCGCCGCGCGTCGATGAGGGCCAGATCCTGCGGGGTCGACACGATCACCGATCCGGCAAGCGGCACGGATTGCGCCATGGTGAGCTGCGCGTCTCCGGTGCCGGGCGGCATGTCCACCACCATGATGTCGACGTCGCCCCACGCGACCTCGCGCAGCATCTGCGTGAGGGCCGACATGACCATCGGACCCCGCCAGATCATCGGCGTTTCTTCCTCGACCAGGAAACCGATCGACATGATCTTGAGGCCGAAAGCCTCCAGCGGCCGCATCGTCTTGCCCTCGATGACGTCGGGCTTCTGCTTCAAGCCGAACAACCGCGGCATCGACGGTCCATAAATGTCGGCGTCGAGCACCGCGACCTTGTTGCCGAGGTTGCGCAACGCCAGCGCGAGATTAGCCGAGGTCGTCGACTTTCCGACCCCGCCCTTCCCGGACGCCACGGCGATGATCGTCTTGACGCCCGGCACGCCTTGCACGGAGCGAGCCGCCTGCGCTTTCGGCCCGGGCGCCGGCGTCGCGCCCGCCCGAGACGACGACGCGACCGGGGCACCCGCGGCATGACCGGGTGCTCCGGAATGATCATGGGCGTGCCGATGGGCCTGCGGCGCAGGGCCTGCCTTGGTGGTCTGCGACGTCAGGGTCACGAATGCCCGACCGACCCCCGGCACCGCCGAAACCGTCCGCTCCACGGCAGCGCGCAACGGCTCCGAGCCGACCGCCTGGTCGGCACCGACTTCCAATGACACGAAAACCCGATCCTCACGCACCACCACCCCGCCGAGCGCGCCCGACTGGGGCAGAGGCGTGCGGCCATCGGGTCCGGCCACACCGGCCAGAGCCGCGATAACGTCCGCTTGAGACAGCATGGTGATCCATCCAGAACGACCGGCCGGCGTATCGACGCCGACGGCCCGCGCCACGATACCCTTACAGCTTCAGCGGCACCTTTGGAACGGAGCCGCCGCCGGACTCGGAAGACGGCGCCTCCGGCTCCTCGTCGCTATCCTCATCTTCGTCGACGCGGGCCTTGCCCTTGACGCGCTTGCCGTCGACATCGCGCTTCTTGCCCGCCTCGACGATGTCACGCTCGGGGCGCGGCAGCACCGGTCCCTCGGGGTAGACAAAATCGAGCGTCTTGGCGCCAGCCTCGTCGGTCACGACCACGACCCGCACGGCGCCGCCGTTCTTGAGCTTGCCGAACAACACTTCGTCGGCCAGCGGCGTCTTGATCTTGGCCTGGATCACGCGGGCCATCGGCCGCGCTCCCATGGCCTCGTCGTAGCCGTGCTCGACCAGCCACTTGCGCGATTCATCCGTCAGTTCGATCGTCACGTTGCGATCTGCCAGCTGCGCTTCGAGCTGCAGGATGAATTTGTCGACCACTTTGGCGATCACCTCCTCGGGCAGCCGGCCGAACGCCACGATGGCGTCAAGACGGTTCCTGAACTCGGGGGTGAACAGCTTGTTGATCGCGTCGAGATCGTCGCCCTCGCGTTTCTGGCGCGTGAAGCCGACCGCCTCGCGCGCCATGTCGGCGGCGCCCGCATTCGTGGTCATGATCAGGATGACGTTGCGGAAATCGATCGCCTTCCCGTTATGGTCGGTCAGCTTGCCGTGGTCCATGACCTGCAACAGGATGTTGTAGAGATCCGGATGGGCCTTCTCGATCTCGTCGAGCAGCAGCACGGAATGCGGGTGCTGGTCGATGGCATCCGTGAGCAGTCCGCCCTGGTCGAAGCCGACGTAGCCGGGAGGCGCGCCGATCAGCCGGCTGATCGTGTGGCGTTCCATGTATTCCGACATGTCGAAGCGGATCAACTCGACGCCGAGGCTGGCCGCCAGCTGCTTGGCGGCTTCCGTCTTGCCGACGCCCGTCGGACCCGAGAACAGGTAGGAGCCGATGGGCTTCTCGCCGTCGCGCAATCCCGCGCGGGCCAGCTTGATGGCCGAGGTGAGCGCATCGATGGCCTTGTCCTGCCCGTAGACCACGCGCTTGAGGGTCTGGTCGAGATGCGCCAGCACCTCGGCATCATCCTTGGACACGGTCTTGGGCGGGATCCGTGCCATCGTGGCGATGGTGGCCTCGATCTCCTTGATGCCAATCGTCTTCTTGCGGCTGCGCTCGGGCAGCAGCATCTGCGACGCGCCCGTCTCGTCGATGACGTCGATCGCCTTGTCGGGCAACTTGCGATCGTTGATGTAGCGGGCCGACAGCTCCACCGCGGCCTTCACGGCCTCGCTCGTATATTTGACCTTGTGGAACTCCTCGAAATAGGGCTTCAGCCCCTTCATGATCTCCACCGCATCCGGGATCGATGGCTCGTTGACGTCGATCTTCTGAAAGCGCCGGACCAGGGCCCGGTCCTTCTCGAAGTACTGACGATATTCCTTGTAAGTCGTTGAGCCGATACAGCGCAGCGCGCCCTGGGCTAGGGCTGGCTTCAGCAGGTTCGACGCATCCATGGCCCCGCCGGACGTGGCGCCGGCACCGATCACGGTGTGGATCTCGTCGATGAAGAGGATCGCGTTCTTGTGGTTCTCGATCTCCTTCATGACCTGCTTCAGCCGCTCTTCGAAGTCGCCCCGATAGCGTGTGCCGGCCAAGAGCGTCCCCATGTCGAGCGCGAACACGGTCGCATCGGCCAGCACCTCCGGAACCTCGTTCTTGATGATCTTGCGGGCGAGCCCCTCGGCGATCGCGGTCTTGCCGACGCCGGGGTCCCCCACCAGCAGCGGATTGTTCTTCTGGCGGCGGCACAGCACCTGGATGGTACGCTGCACCTCGGTCTCGCGGCCGATCAGGGGATCGATGCGGCCGTCCCTGGCCTTCTTGTTGAGGTTGACGCAATAAGCCTCGAGCGCGCCGTCCTTTTTCTTGGAGTCGCTCTGCTCCTTGCCGTCCTTGCCGTCACGCGCGTCTTCATCGTCGGCGCCTCGCGGCGACTTCGACGTGTCGGCCATGCCGGGGCGCTTGGCGATACCGTGGCTGATGTAGTTCACGGCGTCGTAGCGCGTCATATCCTGCTCCTGCAGGAAGTAGGCGGCATGGCTTTCGCGCTCGGCGAAGATGGCCACCAGCACGTTGGCGCCCGTGACCTCTTCCCGGCCGGACGACTGGACGTGGATGTGGGCCCGCTGGATGACACGCTGGAAGCCCGCGGTGGGCTTGGCGTCGTCGTGGCCGTCCGACACGAGATTTTCGAGTTCGTGCTCGACATAGTCGACGACCTGCTTCTTCAGCACGTCGATATCGACCGAACAGGCCTTGAGCACCGCGGCCGCGTCCGTATCCTCGGTCAGCGCCAGAAGCAGGTGTTCGAGCGTGGCATATTCATGGTGCCGGTCGTTGGCCAGGGCCAAGGCACGGTGGAGGGATTGTTCGAGTGAGCGGGAAAACGCTGGCATGATGGCGACCGCCTTTCACTTCTTTTCCATGATGCACTGCAGAGGATGCTGGTGCTTCCGCGCGAAGTCCATCACCTGGGTGACCTTGGTTTCGGCGACCTCGTAGGTGAAGACGCCGCATTCCCCCACGCCATGATGGTGGACGTGGAGCATGATCCGAGTCGCGTCGTCCGGCCCCTTGTTGAAATAGACGCGCAACACTTCCACGACGAACTCCATCGGCGTGTAATCGTCATTGAGCAGCAACACGCGATACATGCTGGGCCGCTTCGTCTGCGTTTTCGGCCGGGCGATGACCGCCGTACCGGACCCGTCTCCGCCCTTGCGCGGCTCCTTGGGACCGGCAGGCCCGGCGACGGTCGCGATGACACCGGATCGGGCAAGGGCATCGTCGGTCGCGCAAACGGTCACGGTCTAGAGTTCCTCGTCGCTCGCGGGGAGCCGGGGCGACGGCGCACCCCGCCTCACAATGTACGGCTCTGATTCCCGCTTCGCTAGGGGCAGGACAGAGGCGCTTCGTCATCCTTGACAAATCGCGAGCCGGGACGGCCCGCAAGGACGCTGGCGCGATGCCGACCATCGCGGCTCGGTCCGAGGCTGATGCTTGCGGGAAGCGTCCATACCGGTCGCCGCGTGTTGCCGGTCTCGCGCATGGCTGCGCGCCGGCTCAGCCGATGATAGTATTCCGGGCTGAACGGGTCGCGGGCGGGACTTCGCGCCCTTGTTCCCGGCCCGCGCGGCGTCCGCAGATCTCAGGACGCCGGCGCCGGCATCCCGGGAACGGGATTCTGGAACGGGGGCCCCATGCTGCTCGGGTGTATCGCGGACGACCTCACGGGTGCCAGCGACTTGGCGCTGATGCTCTCGAAGGAGGGCATGCGGACGGTCCAGTCGACCGGCCTTCCCTCGCCGGATCTGGATCTCAGTGAAGCCGACGCCCTGGTCGTGGCTTTGAAGTCGCGATCGATTCCGGCCCCCGAAGCCGTCGCGCTATCGCTTGCGGCGGCGCGCGCGATGCGCGCGCTCGGAGCCAGCCGCCTCCTGTTCAAATATTGCTCGACCTTCGATTCGACGGACGCGGGCAACATCGGCCCGGTCACCCGGGCCCTTCTCGATGAAGTCGGTGGTGGGCCCACGATAGCCTGTCCGGCTTTTCCACGGGCGGGCCGGACCATCTACCAGGGCCACCTTTTCGTGGGCGATAGGCTGCTGAGCGACAGCCCCATGCGCGATCACCCTTTGAACCCCATGCGCGACCCGGATCTGCGCCGCGTGCTCGCACGCCAGATGCACGAGCCGATCGGCCTGATCGACGTCAGCGATGTCGAACGCGGACCACCCGGCATTGCGGCAGCGCTGGCGCGCGAGGCCTCGGCCGGGCGGCCGGTCGCGATCGTGGACGCGCTCACCGACCGGCACCTCCGCGGTATCGGCAGCGGACTGGCGGACCTGCCGCTGCTCACTGGCGGGTCCGGCATCGCCATGGGCCTGCCGGAGGCCTACCACGACCGCGGGCTGCTGCCCGTGTTGACGCCACCGCCGACCGCCATGGTGGCCCCCGAGGGCCGTGCCGCCGTCCTGGCCGGCTCCTGCTCGGCCGCGACCCGCGAGCAGGTGAGCGCCTTCATGGCGGCTGGGTTTCCGGCCTTTCGAATCGACGCCGATCGTCTGGCCGACGGTAGCCTTCCCACCCCCGAGATCCTCGCCTGGGTGGACGGGCAGCCCACGGACCGGCCCATCCTGATCTTTTCCAGCGCCGATCCCGAGACCGTCGGCCGGATCCAGGCACGGCTCGGACGCGATACGGCCGGTGCCTTGGTCGAGGATGCCCTCGCGGCCGTGGCCCAGGGCCTCGTCATGCGCGGCTTCACGCGCCTGCTGGTGGCGGGGGGCGAAACGTCGGGAGCCGTCGTCCAAGCGCTCGGCGCCAAGGCGCTTTCGATCGGCCCCGAGATCGACCCAGGCGTGCCCTGGACCCGATCTCGCGGCAGCCCCGACCTGGCGCTGGCGCTGAAATCCGGCAATTTCGGCTCGCCGGACTTCTTCCTCAAGGCCTGGACGCTGCTGGCATGAGCGACACTGCCCTGCGCGACCGGATCTGCACGGTGGGCGCTTCGCTGTTCCGCCGGGGCCTCACGTTCGGCTCCACCGGCAACATCTCGGTGCGTCACCCGGACGGCGGCTGGTTGATGACGCCGACCAACGCGTCGCTGGGCGAGCTCGACCCGGCGCGCCTCTCGCGTCTGGACGCGGCCGGAAACCTGGTGGGCGGCGACCGGCCCACCAAGGAGGCCGTGCTGCATCGCGTGATGTACGCCCAGCGCGACGCGGCCGGCGCCGTGGTGCATCTTCATTCGACGCATTCGGTTGCGGTGTCCTGCCTGCATGGGCTCGACCACGCCAACTGCCTGCCGCCGCTCACCGCCTATTACGTGATGCGCATCGGTCGCCTGCCGCTGGTTCCCTACCGGCCGCCGGGCGACGAGAGCCTGGCCTTCGCGGTCGAGGCGCTGGCGGGCCGGCATCACGCCGTGCTGCTGGCCAATCACGGCCCCGTGGTGGCGGGCACGACGCTCGACGACGCAACCTACGCCATCGAGGAGCTCGAAGAGACGGCACGCCTCTATCTGCTGCTGCGCAACCAGGCCGTCGACGCGCTCACCGACGAACAGGTGGAGGATCTCCGATCCCGTCTCGGGCTCTGGTAGTTGCCCAGCTTCTGCACGTGCTCGACTGTCTTGACACGACGGTCACCCGGAATGTCGCGGTCAATCGCCGACACTGGTGACGGCGGCGAAGCTTGCTCGCGTGTTCGGGCCGGTCACCGCGTCGCAGACAACATGCGGTCGATTGGATTACGCGCCGCACAAAGCCGATCAACACCGATCTGTTCCGGCCATCCATCATTAACCGCGGTGTAACTGCGATCCCCTAGGGTCTGGGACTGTGCCCTTTCGATCACGGGTGCTCCGCCGGTTGCGGTTGGGTGATCGACCGTCGCTGGTTCGGAGCGGGGATAAGCTTCATGGTCGTGCGTGATGTCGGTCAGTTGTGCGTGGGACGGGTCGTGACGGCCGCAACCGTGACCTTGAGCCTGATGATGGCCGTAAGCCCCGCCCATGCGCGCGGGCGTCACTATTTCCACCGACATGCCTATAGCCAGCACGTGGCGCATTCGGCCCGCGTAGCCTTCGGCAATAACGCGCCGAACTTTTCCGCCATCGTGATCGACGCAAATTCCGGCCGCACCCTCTACGGCGTCAACGAGGATGCGCCACGCCACCCGGCCTCGATCACCAAGGTGATGACGCTTTATCTCCTGTTCGAACAACTGGAGAAAGGCCGCATGTCGCTCGACACGTCTCTCCAGGTTTCGGCCCATGCGGCCGGGCAGTCGCCGACCAAACTCGGCGTGCCGGCAGGCTCGACCGTCTCGGTCGACACGGCCATCAAGGCCATCGTCACGCGCTCCGCCAACGACATGGCCGTGACCGTGGCCGAGAACCTCGCCGGTGACGAAATCACCTTCGCCCGCCTCATGACCGAGAAGGCCCACAGCCTCGGCATGAACCACACCTTCTACCACAATGCGTCGGGCCTACCCGACATGCGGCAGATCACGACGGCCCGCGACCTGACCATCCTGGGCCGCGCCATCCACGACCGCTTCCCCCACTATTACAAGTTCTTCTCCACCCCGAGCTTCGTCTACCGCGGCCAGGTCATCACCAGCCACAACCACCTGATGGCCCGCATGTCGGGCATGGACGGCATCAAGACCGGCTACACCAACGCCTCGGGCTTCAACTTGCTGAGCTCGATCCAACGCGGCGGCCGGCACGTCGTTGCGGTTGTGATGGGCGGCAAGTCGGCCGCAGGCCGCGACAACATCATGGAAGGGCTGCTGGAGTCGCATTTCGAGGAAGCCGCGGCCACCCCGGCCACCCATGTGGCCCAGGGCAGCAACGTGGAGCAGGCCACCGAAACACCGCACGAGGCAGCGCCCGAGCCCCAGCCGGTGGAGCGTGATCTGCCGCGCGGCCGCGTGGAGGTCGCGCAGGCCGACGACGACAGTGAAGACGGTGCCCCCGTCGAACGGCAGCCGCCGCACGGACCGAGCCTGATCGCGCCCGAAATGGCCGTGCCCATGCCCGACCGTCCGGTCGAGCACGTCCATCTCGCGGCCTCCCGTGCGGAGATCCCGAAAGCGCCCCCGGCGCATGCGACCGACGACAAGCCCCGCCCGGCCTTCATCGCTGGCGCCCCGAAATCAATCGAAAGAAGCCGTCTACCCGGGTCCCTCGGGGCGGGGGAGCGCGGCAAGCAAGCTGCCGACGGCTCCACGAGCCGCAGAACACTGGTGGCCTCGACCAACACCACGACGGTCGCCACCGCCACCCCGTCGAGCCTGCACTGGGTCACGGGCGCGCCACCGGCCCGGCTCGGCCCCGGTGCTGCTCCTGAAGGCAAGGTCACCGCCGCCAGCAGCGCACAGCCGATCACCCCCGCGGCCAGCGGCGACAAATCGGGCAGCGACAAGACCGGCAGTGTCGCGGACGCCCGCAACCCGCGTGGCGAGAAAGCCCACGAGGAGGCCCATACGCCTGTCAAGGGCGAGTGGATCATCCAGATCGGCGCGACCGACAATGCCGGCGCGGCCGCCGAGTTGTTGACCCGCGCCCGCTCCGAAGGCCGGTCGGCTCTCGCGTCGGCCAAGCCCTTCACCGAAAAGGTCCAGAAAGGGGAGGCGACGCTCTACCGGGCACGCTTTGCCGGGCTCGATCCGTCGGAGGCCGAAACCGCCTGCAAGACGCTGAAGCGATCCGGCTTCGCCTGTTTCACGACGCGCAACTGAACACCCGTGGCCGAGACCGCCGCGGCGGCCGCACCCGGGTGGAACTCGTCGTCCACCCTCCATCTTCCCTTCAGTGGACCATCATCGATGTCGTCGCATCAGGATGTCTTTGGCCTCGTTGACCCGAGCCGCCAGATCGGTCGACCCGCCATGGTCGGGATGGGCCCTCTTCATCACGTTCCGGTGCGCGCGCGCCACCTCCTCCCGGCTCGCGCCCTCGGCGAGACCAAGAAGCTCGTAGGCCTCTTCCTCCGACATGGCGTTCGATCGGCCTCGGGGGGCGCTGGTATCCGAGCCCTTTCGACGCCCCGCGTCTCGCTGGTGCTGTGCTGCAACACGCCAACCGGGAAACCGGCGGTCGAAATACGCCTCTAAAAGCCGGGCACCCTCGTGGTCGGCCGATTGGCAGAAGCCGTAGAGTTCGCCCAAGCGGTCGCGATCGAGCTGCTCGAGACGGGAGCCCTCGAAAAGTCCTGCGAGCACCAGCCCGCGCATCGCGCCCGTGCCATGGTCGAGCTCCATCTCGATCGTGGCGGATCGCACGCGAGACATGCGGCTGCGCTTCGGACCACCCCCCACGCGAGCCCGCATGCTGCTCCAGAGGGATGCCCGCCGGCCGGTGAACAGCCAGAAACCCAGCCCTCCGAACCCGAACGCCAGCCCGACCTGTCCGCGCGCGAGCAAGAGAAGGGCGAAGATCATCAGCACGGTGCCGCCGCCCTGTTTCATGCGCCGCGCCATGGCGGCCGGACTGGCGCGCATGAATTCACGCATCAGCATGGATCCAACCCACAACAGGACCACACCGGCGACGAGAGGGATCATCGGGATCGTCCAGGCTCAGCGGATCTGTGACAGCAGGAGCTTGGCTGCGGCCGGATCCGCGGCTTTCGCCTGGGCTTCCAATGCAAGCGACCCGCCGGCCGCATAGGCAGCAGCGGCCGACAGAAGCGCCCCCAACTTGCCGGGTGCCGAGGCGTCGAAGGCCGCATAGGCGCCTCCGGTCAGCCTGGCGATCTCCTTGAAGCAGCGCGCCGCAGCAAGGTCCTGGCCCTCGTGGAACATGAAAGCCTTCAATCCGAGGAGTGCCAGTTCGCCGGCCTTGGCGCAGAGCGGGTCGACGCGCTCCTCGGCCGCATCGCCGACGTAGACGAGCGCGCCCGTCCTGGCCTTGCGGGCCTCGCTCAGCGCATGGGTCAGAACACGCCCGATCTGCGTGTTGCCGCCCTCGACCCGGATACGGCTCATCAGCCGGTCCAGGCCAGCCCCGCCCGACACGAAGGCGGACGCCTTGCATTCGCGGAGACCACGAAAATAGACGAGTTGCACATCGAGGCCCCCGAGGTTCGCGGCCGTGTCGAACATGCGGCCCTGCAGCGCGATCGCGGCGTCCCAGGTTGGCTGGCGGCTCATCGTGGCGTCGAGCGCGAAAATGAGCCGGCCCCGCCCGGTGCCGGGCACGGCTCGCGTCACCGGTCGGCCGGCCTCATCGAGGAAATTGTCCACCGCCGACGCTCTTGAAGCTGCGGGGCGGTCGATCGAACGGCGGTCGTCGGACGAAGACAAGGGGCGACCTCGGACTGCGGAGCTGCAGATCGGATGATAGATCGTGCGGCAGCGCGCCGATCTCAAGCCGGCGCCCGGGACCAAACCACGTCGCCATGCCGCGCCGCCGCGGCAGCGCACAGCATCGTTCGATGGCCTGACGGGACTGCAAAACCGGCGGCGGCCGGCGGTCAGATCAGGCCGAGATCGCGCAGCTCCCGCCGCAGCGTCTCGGGCATCGCCACCACCTCGGGGTGACCGCGGCCGAGGTCGGCCGGCACGTCGGAGTCCGCCAGGTAGCGCCAGCCCTGGAAGGGTCGGCAGGGTCGCGTCTCGAGTTCCACGAGCCTGGGTTCGAGGACGAGGTGGCAGCGGCCGACCCCGTCGGTATCCGTAAAGGGGCGAACGTCGACCAGGGCCTGACGCGCCGCGACCTCACCCTTGATGACCCAGTACAAAGAGCCACCATCCAGGAGCTCGCTCATGCGCTTCGGCACCATGCGGGTGGTATGCCGCTGTTCCGCGGGTCGCCCGGTCCGCCGCTGCTCGCCGAGACGCGACGCGATCCAGCCCTCGAGATCCGCGATAGAGTCGGCGCCGACGCAGAGCTTCAACAGGTGGAGCGGCATGGCCCGGTTCTGGCCCGGTCGCCGCCAACGCGCAAGCGGGCCCCGCAAAAGTCATGTATGCGCCCGACAGGCGTAAGCGCAACCTTGACCCTGGCCATCGCATTGTGGCTTCAGGGTGGGCTAGATGCGGTGAGAGCGTGCGACCGCGTGGGACGCGGCCTCGGTGCGCGGGAGAGTCGTCGATGTCGAATGCCAGTCGCCGGTCAGTGTTGATGGGGGCTGCGAACCTCGCCGGCCTCGCCTTGATGCCACTGCGCTCCGCCCGGGCGCAGGAGGTCGAGGCCGAGGAAATCTACGGGGCCGTCAAGACCGAGCCGTTCCCGGTCCGGGGGATCGACGTCTCACGGGTCAATCCCCGTTTTCTGCGGACGCTGGTCGATTATCCGAGCGCGCAGCCGCCCGGCACCATCGTGATCGACCCGGCCCACCACTTCCTCTACCTCGTGATCGAGAATGGTCAGGCCATCCGCTACGGCGTCGGCGTGGGTCGCGAGGGCTTCTTGTGGTCGGGCGTGGCCAGCATCGAGGCCAAGCGCGAATGGCCGGATTGGTATCCTCCCAAGGAGATGTTCGCGCGCCAGCCCGAGATCGTCGACCACATGGCGAAGCTGCAGAGCGGTATCGGCATGCACGGCGGCCCCGGCAACCCGCTCGGCGCCCGCGCCATGTATCTTTACAAGGATGGCAAGGACACGCTGTTCCGCATCCACGGAACGATCGAGCCCTACACGATCGGAACCAGCGTGTCGTCGGGCTGTATCCGCATGATGAACCAGGACGTGCTCGACCTCTACTCGCGGGTCGACCTCGGGACCAAGGTGGTGGTGCTGGGCGATGCGCAGCCGACCAACCAGCAGGTGTCGCAGGAGAGCCCCCGTCAGAGCCCTCGCCGCCGCACCGCCCGACCCACGCCAGAGGACGCCAACGACGCGGGTGTGCCGCAGGATCCACGGCCGGCCTACGGCAACGGCGTCGATCCGAACGACGACGCGAACTATTAGGCTAAGCCGGACTTCCAGCATCCGAGGTGATGCGACACTCCGCTTCACCCCGGATGGCTCGGCTTGGCTGGGCCAGAGTCACTCTGCCGCTTGCGGAAAATTCGGCTGCAGCCGTGGTCGTTTGTGTACGGCCCCCGTCTCCAACCCCGGTATCCCCGAAGAACCCGGCTCGTCCACCGCGCCGACGAAGCGCCCGAGCAGGCGACCAAGCAGGTGTCCCGCATCGTCCAGGACGGTGAAGACCGCGGGCACGAAGATCAGCGACAGCACGGTCGACACCAGCAAGCCCCCGATCACCGCGATCGCCATCGGTGAACGGAACTCGCCGCCGTCCCCGAACGCAAAGGCCGAGGGCAGCATGCCGGCCACCATGGCGATCGTGGTCATCACGATGGGCCGGGCGCGCTTGCGGCCTGCCTCGACCAACGCCTCGGCCCGCGGCGTGCCGCGGCGTATTTCCTCGACCGCGAAATCGACCAGCATGATGGCGTTCTTGGTGACGATGCCCATCAGCATCAGGATGCCGATTACGACCGGCATGGAAATCGGGCGACCCGTCACCAGCAGCGCCAGGATGGCGCCGCCGATCGACAGCGGTAGAGAGAAGAGGATCGTGACCGGTTGCGTGAAGCTGCCGAAGAGCAGGATCAGCACGCCGTAGACCATCATCAGGCCCGCCCCGATGGCGAGCGCGAAGGAGGAGAAGACCTCCGCCATGATCTCGGCGTCTCCCGACTGCCGAAAAGCTACGCCGTGGGGCAGGTTCTTGGCGGCCGGCAGAGCCATGACGGCCGCCAGGCCTTCGCCGAGCGGATGCTGGCCGGCGAGATCGGCCTCGACCGTCACGCGGCGCGCACGATCGTAACGGCTGATGGCGGTCGGGCCGCGCCCGACATTGAAATCCGCGACCGACGACAAAGGAACGCTGCCCGAGCCTGTCGGCACGCGCAGGCTTTTCAGCACGTCGAGCTTGGATCGCGCAGTCTGATCGAGTTCGACCCGAATCGGGATCAGCCGGTCGCCGGCGTTGAACTTGGCGAGGTTGGCGTCGATGTCGCCCAGGGTCGCGACCCTGATCGTCTCGGACAGGGCCTCGGTGGACAGGCCGAGGTCCGCCGCAAGACCCGGCTTCGGCACGATCTCGAGCTCCGGCCTCTCAAGATCGGCGGTCGAGCGCGGATTGACCAGGATCGGCAGCGTCCGCATCTCGCTGGCGAGCTGGTTGGCGGTATCGTCCATCAGCTTCGTATCCGTGCCCGCGAGCGTCAACTGCAGGTCGCGCTGGCCGTTGTCCTTCAGGAACCAGAAGCGGACGTCCGGCATGTCGTCCATGTCGCGGCTGATCTCGGCCTGGACGGCTTTCTGCGTGACGGCGCGCTGGCTCTTGTGCACGAGGTTGATGACCAGCGTCGCCTTGCGCACCTCGGCCGAGTCGCCGAGCACTTGGCCGCCATAGACCAGCACGGATTTGATCTCGGCAATCGTGCGCAGCCGGTCGGTAATGCGTTGGGTGACTTGTGCGGTGTCGTCGAGCCGCGAGCCGGGGGGCAGTTCGACGGCGAGGAGCGAGCGGCCGTTATCTTCGGCCGGCAACAGACCGGACGGCAGCAGTTGCGTCGACCACAGTGACAGGGCGAACAGGGCCAGGCCCGCCCCGACCGTGATCCAGCGATGGCGCACCGACCAGCGTACGAGGCCGGAGTAAGCCCGGAGGATACGGCCTTCCCCGGCGTGTGTCTCGGCATGCGGTCTCAGGAAATAGGCCGCGATCACCGGCGTGATCATGCGGGCCACGATCAGCGAAAAGAAGACCGCGATCGCCACGGTCAAGCCGAACTGTCGGAAATACTGGCCCGGGATGCCGCCCATGAAGGAGACGGGCGCGAACACCGCCACGATGGTCATCGAGATGGCAATGACGGCGAGGCCGATCTCGTCGGCGGCTTGGAGCGACGCCCGGTAGGCGGATTTGCCCATCCGCATGTGCCGCACGATGTTCTCGATCTCGACGATGGCATCGTCGACCAGGATGCCGGTCACCAACGTAATGGCGAGCAGGCTGACCGCGTTGAGCGAGAAGCCGAGCAGTCCCATGATCCAGAAGGTCGGGATCGCTGACAGCGGCAGGGCGATGCCCGACACCACCGTTGCCCGGATGTCGCGCAGGAACAGGAACACCACGAGGATGGCCAGAACGGCGCCCTCGACCAGTGTCTCCATGGCCGAGTGGTAGTTACCGATCGTGTAGTCGACCTGGTTGTCGACGCGCGTCAATGCATAGTCGGGGTTGGTCCGACCCAGGGCCGCGATCCTGTCGGCCACGCGCCGCGCCACCTCGGCGTCGCTGGCGCCCTTGGCGCGCGTGACCCCGAAGGCCACCACAGGCCGTCCGTCGAGCGATGCGAAAGTGCGGGGCTCGGCGGCCGCGTCGGCGACGGTTCCGAGTTCGTCGAGCCGCGCCTTGCGGCCGCCCCCGAGCGCGATCGGCAGGGCCGCCAGATCTGCCACCGTTCGGGTGCCGGCGAGCGTGCGGATGGCCTGTTCCTGACCGGCGATCTCGCCGCGTCCGCCCGCCAGATCGACGTTGGTGGCGCGCAGCTGCGCCGACACGCCCGCCGCCGTGACGCCGAGCGCCAGGAGCTTGCGAGGGTCGAGCGCCACCCGGATCTCACGGTCGACGCCGCCCGAACGGGTCACGCCGCCGACGCCCCGGATGCTCTGCAGTTCGCGCGCCACGGTGTCGTCGACGAACCAGGACACCTGCTCGACCGAGCGATCCCGCGACGACACGGCATAGGTGACGATCGGCAGCCCCTCGACGTCGAACCGCTGGACGATCGGCTCGTCGATGGTGCGGGGCAGTTGGGCTCTGATCTTCGAGACGGCATCCTTGATGTCGTTCAGGGCGCGGTCGACGTTGGTTCCGATGTCGAATTGGATGGTGGTCGTGGAAGCGCCGTCCGACACCGACGACAGGATGTGCCAGATCCCGGGCACCCCGGCGACCGCATCCTCGACCTTCCGGGTGACCTGGGTCTCGAGTTCGGCCGGAGCCGCGCCGGATTGCGTGATGGCGATCTGGACGATCGGGATGTCGATGTTGGGGAAGCGTGTGATCGGCAGCGAGCGGAAGCTCACGATGCCCAAAATCACCAGCACCGCGAAGGCCACCAGGGCCGGCATGGGCCGGCGGATCGACCAGGCCGAGATCGGAACGCTCATCGACGGGCCTCCTCGCCGGCCGACGCTGGACGGGCCGCGTCGGCCACGATGGGCCGGACCACGTCGCCGGGTCTCAGGAAAGCGGCTGCCCGGGCCACTACGGTCTCGCCCGCAGCGATACCCTGCCGGATCTCGATGTCGTTGCCGGCCGTGAGCCCGGGCTCGACAGCCCGGCGCTCGACGCGCCCGCCATCCGCTACCACCTCGAGCGACCAGTCCCCATCCTGGCCCATGAGCGCGGAGGTGGGCACACCGAGGCCGTTGCGGCGCGTGATCTCGACCACGGCCGTGGCGAAAGCACCGATGCGGGCCGCCGCGTCCGGCTGGAGCGCGATGCGCACATGGCCGAGGCGCGTCGCCTTGTCGATCTCGCTCGATATCAGCCGAACGCGACCTGGGATCGGGGTCGGGTCGCCCGCGACGGTGACGCTGCCCGGCATGGCGATCCGCACGCGGGCCAGGGAGTCTTCGGGTGCCTCGGCGTCGAGGTCGATGGCGCCGTCCTCGGTGATGCGGAACAAGGCGTCGCCGGCGTTCATCGCGAGGGCGCCGAGCCGTGCCGAGCGCCTGCTGACCACGCCCGCCACCGGCGCCCGGACCTCGGTTCGGGCAAGCCTGACGTCGAGTTCGCGGCGCTGGGCTTCCTGGCTTCGCTTGTCGGCCTGGGCCACGGCCAGCGCGCTGCGGGCGCCGGCCAGTTGGGCTTCCGCCGCCCTCGCGCTGGACGCGCGCTGGTCCATCGCGGACTGGGAGATCACGCCGGCCTCGAGCCGCTTCGAGCGGAGGTAATCGGCCTGCGCCTGAGTGTTGCTGGCATCGAACTGAGCGATGGCGTTCCCGGCCTGGGCGATCGAGGCGTCGGCACGGGCCAGCGCGGCGTCGCTCTCGGCCACCAGGGCGTCGAGCTGGCTACGGTCGAGCCGGGCCAGTACCTGGCCCTTTCTGACGCGGTCGCCGTCATCGGCCAGGAGTTCGGTAATGCGCAGCCCGTCGATCTGCGGCCCCACCATGGCCTCCTCGCGAGCCACCAGGGTGCCCGACAGATAAAGTCTGTCCCGAAACTCGCGCGTCGTAGCCCGCGCCACCGTCACGGCGGGCGGCAACGGTACGGCCGCAGCCTGCGCCTCGCCATGCGCCGCGGCCCGGTCGCTCGCGCGGCCGGCCGGCTCGTCGCCGGGACCGAACCAGCGGTCGACCTGCTGCCCCAAGCCGACGCGGTCGAAGCCTGCCTGCAACGCCGGCCGTGACGCCGGCACGAAGCGGCCGAGCGCCGCCGTAGCGCCCACCAGGATCAGGGCGATGACGACCAGGCGGAACACCGCGCGCATCAAGTGATACCCCCTTCGAGGCCCGACCGAACCGGGCGGACGGCACCGGCCGACAGCGCCCGCAGGATGCCTAGCGCAAGGGCAATTTCGGCCTCGGCATCGAAATCCGGCTCGAGAGCGCGCCGCTTCAGCAGCCCTGCCACCACCGTGAACATGACCCTGACAGCGAATTCGGGATCGAGGCCTTCGGCCTCGACGCCTGCCGGCCGCGAGGATCGGATCGCTGCCACGAGGCGAGCCCGCACGGCCATCTCGATCGCAAGACAGATCGCAGCAACCGCGCGATTTCGGCCGGCCTCGGCCCAGATCTCCAGGGCCAGCCGATGGCGTTCTACGGGCGCGTCGACCAGGTGCTTGCGCAACATCGGCTCCATCATCGCGGCGAGGTCGCCCGACGAGTCGAGACCATCGAAGTCTTCGGCGAACGCGCACTGGTCACGGGCCGCCAGGCCCGACACGATCTCCTCTTTCGAGGCGAAAGTGCGGTACAGGTTGCCGGCACTCATGCCGGCCTCAAGGGCGACAAGCTGCATCGTGGCGCCGTGGAAGCCGTAGCGCGTGAAGGCACGCTCGGCCGCGTGCAGGATGCGGATACGGCGGTCGTCGTCGTCAACCGCCAGAACCGTAATCGGCATCGTCGAACCTATGAGAATGAATGTTCATTCCCAACTAGACGCATATCACGGCTCCAACAAGGCGCGATGGCGACGCATGCAGCCGTGGTGACCAAGGTGCGCAGGGTGTTCTTCGACCGAGCAAAGGCCTCATGCCGTCCGCCCGGCGCGGCTTTCCCGACCTTCCGAGACGCGGCCCTCAGAGTGCCTCGTAGCGCGCGATACGCCAGGGCTCGGCCTCGGCGCCCTCGACCCAGGCTCGCCAGGACGGCAGCGCCATGACGGCCTCCATATAGGCCAGAGTGTCGGGCCGGACTTCGACCGCGTAGGCGTGGAAGCGGTTGACCACAGGGGCCCACATGGCGTCGGCGGCAGAAAAGTCACCGAAGAGGAATGGGCCGCCCTGCCCGCAGGCACGACGAGCCTCGGCCCAGGCCGCCTCGATCCGATCGATGTCGGCCCGGACCTCGGGCATGATGGGGATTGGCTTTGGCCGCCGCCGGAAGTTGGTCGAGCACGCCTGCCGCAGCGCCGCGAAGCCGGCGTGCATCTCGGCGCTCGACGCGCGCGCCAGGGCGCGGGCGGCGCGCTCCCTGGGCCAGATCGGCAGATCCGGGAACAGTTCGGCGACGAATTCCATGATGGCGAGGGACTCGGACACCACGATGCCGTCGGCCCGCAACACCGGCACCCTGCCCGTGGGGCTCGCGGCCGCGATGTCGGCCCGGGACGAGGGTTGATCAAGGGGGATCACGGTCTCGTCGAACGGGATGCCGAACTGCTTGAGCAGTATCCAGGGCCGCAGCGACCAGGATGAGTAAGCCTTGTTGCCGATGGTGAGATGGAGCGTCACGGGCGGGTCTCCGGCGGGGCGAGGTCGGCATCTGGCAGCCGTGGGCTCGCCGGAACAAGCGAAGAGTTTTGATACGACCGATCGTTCCGGTCGATGGATCGATGCAGGTGAGCAAAGGCCCTCGTGGGGCGCCGCATGGCGCCGCGCTCCGCCTCCCCCTATAAGCACGGCCGGAGTCCAGGCGGGATCGGACCATGTTGCTGACTGACTTGGATATTGCGGCGCTTGCCGTGTTCCTGCTCGGCTGGGTCACCTACCACGCGTTGGTGGAGCGGTCGCGCTTCGGGCGGCGGGCACTGAACAACCGCATGAACGAATATCGACTCCGCTGGATGCTGGAGATGCAGGCGCGCGAGAACCGTATCATCGACAGCTCGCTGATGGCGACGCTGCAGAGCGGCACGGCATTTTTCGCCTCGACCTCGCTTCTCGCGCTCGGCGCATCGCTGACCCTCCTACGCGGCGCCGATGACGCCCTCCGGGTACTGTCCGACCTGCCGCTCGGCTCGCCGGCCAGCCGCGCCGTTTGGGACCTCAAGGTGGTCGGGCTCGTGATGATCTTCGGCTACGCCTTCTTCAAGTTCGCCTGGTCGTACCGGCTGTTCAACTACGTGGCGATCCTGATCGGCGCCACGCCGAGCCAGAAATCGGGCCGGCCCGAGCAGCGCAGGCTGACCGCCCTGAGGGCCGCCGAGATGAACATTGTCGCAGGGCGGCACTTCAACCGCGGCCAGCGCGCCTTCTTCTTCGCCTTGGCTTACCTCGGCTGGTTCATCGGGCCGCTCGTGCTGATCGCCGCGACGCTCCTGGTGGTGGTGGCCGTCATGTTCCGCCAGTTCTCTTCCGATGCGCTGTCGGCCGTGGCGCTCGAACTGCCGCTGGAGGGAACCGTGCCGGACCTTCAAGGGGCGGGCAACACGGCGGCGGTCCTGCCCGACAACCTGTAGGCGACGAGGCCGATCCACTCGCGCGTGGCGAAGTCGAGCCGCGACAGCCCGGAACCGATCTCGAAGCTCGGCAGGAGATCCCGCCAGGTCCCGCTGCTGCGGTAATCGACCGGATAGGGCAGGACATTGAAGCCCGCGGCACGGAACAACCCGACCGAGCGCGGCATGTGATAGGCCGAGGTGACGAGCAGCCAACGCTGCCCCGGCTGGGGGCGAAGCAGGTCGCGCGTGAGGCGCGCGTTCTCCGCGGTGTTGCGGGAGCGGTCCTCGATCGTGATGCGGGCGGGATCGATGCCGAGGTCGGTCCACAGGCGCTTCGCGTCCTCGGCCTCATGGCCGATCTCGGATATCAGCGCGTTGGAACCGCCGGTATAGATGAGCCGCGCGGCCGGGAAACGTCGGGCCAGGACGGCCCCGGCGGTGATCCGCGTGGCCGCGTCCGACACCGTGACCTGGCCGCGGGTGGCCCCAATCACCTGCTGGATGGCGCCGCCCAGCACCACGATGCCGTCCGGCGCCGCGTTGTCGAGCGACGGCTGCGGGAACCGGTTCTCGAGCGGACCCAGCATCAAGCGCCCCACCGGCAGAGTGCCGCAGAGCAGCAGCACCAGCATGGCGGCCCCGGCGAGCCGGCCGCCCCAGCGCCGACCGCCCAGGTTCGCCAGGGTCCCGAGCACCGCCAGTCCCAGCAGGACGTTGGTCGGCGCCGCAGCGATCCACAAGACCTTGGACAGGACGAAGAACAAGAGGGTGCGGTCCTTGTGGCTGGCCCAGGCGGCGAGCCGCCACCTTGGCCGGTGCCTGCCGCAAGCGCCCCGGCTACAGCGGCAGTTGCGCGCCGCCCAGGAACTCGGCCCATTGGTCGGGCGAGCCGAAGAAGGCGTTGCGGTCGACGCGGCCGCGGATGCCCTCGACATGGGCATCCGACTGGTACTGCCAGAATTGCCATTTGCGGCCGGCATAACGCACGCTGGGGTGATACTTCGTGCTGCGGACCCAGATCGGAAAATCGTTCAACGCCCCGCCGGACAGGATGCCGGCATAGAAGTCCACGGTGGAATAGATCACGGGCTTGCGGCCGTAGTGGCGCTCCATTTCCTGCAGCATGCCGCGCATTTCGCGCAGCGTCTGCTCGCGGTAGAGGGTCCGCTTGCAGGTGGGCGAGTCGGGTGTCAGTTCCACGTCGAGGACCGGCGGCAGCATCCCGGGCTCGTTCGGCACGTTCTGCTCGAACCAGGCCATCTGTTCCTGCCAGGGCCGGCACCAATAGACGAAGTGATAGGCCCCTCGCGCCACGCCGGCAGCGCGGGCGCGCTCCCAGTTCTGCTGAAACTTGTCGTCGATACGGTTGCCGCCTTCGGTCGACTTGATCCAGGCGAACTGCACGCCCGAGCCGCGGACCGCATCCCAATCGATATTGCCCTGGTACTTCGAGACGTCGATGCCGTGGACGGCAAAATCCGTCGGCAGGGGTCCGCCGAAGGCCGTGGTCATGTCAGGTGCAATGCCCGGTGCTGCCGCGCAACCCGCCAGAGCCAGGGTCGCAGCCATGATGCCGATGATACGCTTGAACTTCATGGCTGGACCGCAACTCGCATTGTTGACGGCGTTAGACTTAGAACCGACGTCGTAATGGCTCGTTAATGGCGCGGCAAGGCGCCGGCCTGGTGTCATAGGATTGCCGCAGGGTGGGGGGAAACACGCGGCATGGTTTCCATATCGCGAATGCCGCTGGCGGCCCTGCTCTTCCTGGCGTCGCTGGGGGCCGCCTCGGCTACTCCCACCTGTCCCAACCCCGACGCGCTCGGCATTGGCCGGACCCTGTCGGTCGGCGGAGCGCCGGAGGTCGGGCTCAAGAGCTACCCACGGACGTTGGCGCTCGAGGATCACGAGGTGGTTCTGACCTTCGACGACGGGCCCTGGCCCGTCACCACGCCGAGGGTGCTCGACGCGCTGAAGGCGCAGTGCGTGGAAGCGACCTTCTTCCTCATCGGCCGCAACGCCGCGGCGCGCCCCGACCTCGTGCGGCGCGAGGTCTCGGAGGGCCACAGCGTGGGCCATCATACCTGGTCGCATCCGGCCGTGACGCTGCGCGGCCTGACCGAGAGGGCCGCACTGGCCGAGATCGACCGCGGCATGGAGGCCAACGACAAGGCCGCGGGCTATGGACCCTGGACCGGCAAGCCGCGCGTGCCATTCTTCCGCTTCCCCGGCTTCGGCGACACCGCGGACCTCCGGGACGATCTGAAGGCGCGGGGCGTCGCGGTATTCGGCGCGGACCTTTGGGCGTCGGACTGGATCCCCATGACGCCGGATGCGGAGTTCGACCTCCTGATGGGTCGCCTGCGCGCCGCCGGGCGCGGCATCATCCTGCTGCACGACGTCAAGCGCCAGACCGCCGACATGCTGCCGCGTTTCCTCCAGGCCCTGAAGCAGGACGGATTTCACGTGGTCCATGTCGTGCCGGGCCCCGACGCCACGCCGACCCGCCCCGCCCCCGCCGGATGGAGTTCCGAGACCGAGAAGACGCTGGCCCACAGGTGGCCGAGCGCCAAGGCCGGCGCCGTGCCGGCCGTCAAAGCGACCCCGGCCGCCGAGGCGAAACCGGGGCGGGCCGCCGACGGTGGCGACGTCGTGCTGAGGGGCAGTGCCGACTGACGTCGAGGACGATCGCGACATCCCCTCGCATCAGGGCGTCGGGTGCCGAGCCGCCGGGGCGGATTGCTACCTGCTCTCGGCATGCTTCGCCATGTCGAGGAGCCGTTCTCCCTGCCGGCTCGGATGAGGTCTCGTGCCCAAGGGCCTGAAACCGCAGGCTTCATAGAATCTGATATTGGCCACCATGCGGACGTTGGTGTAGAGCCTCAACTCCGGTAGCCCGATCCTCGCGGCCTCGGTCTGGGCAAAAATCAGCAGGTCGCGCCCGAGGCCGCGACGCTGATGGGCTGGTCGAACCGCGACGCTATAGACCAGGAGATGGTCCGGTTTCGGCTCGAGGACGATCAGCCCGGCGCTGTCGCTCCCGATCTCGTGAAGCCACACCTGCCCGTCGGCGATGCGCTGGCTGTAGTCCTCGTGAGCCGGTCTCGGCACCACGCCGATGACCGACCGGTAGGCCGGGACATAGGCGTCGGCGCTGATCTCCCTGACGAGGCCGGCCTCAGGTGCCGAAGCGAGCCGCAAGGGGACCGCCGCCCGTCGACTACTCGGCCGCCATCGCGCTCGCATGCGCCGACAGCACCGCGCAGACCTCGTCGACCACGGCATCCACCAGGGCCCGATCGTCGCCTTCACCCATGACGCGGATCACGGGTTCCGTGCCGGACGGACGGATCACCAGTCGGCCGGACCCGCCGAGCCGCTCGCGGCCACCCTCGATCGCGC
>JAABUO010000572.1_pt1 | contig 66288 bp, 53 predicted proteins | sample 5559291 | NCBI WGS metagenome assembly JAABUO01 (sample SAMN10711878, study PRJNA513372) | rock metagenome | isolation source: Antarctica rocks | place: Antarctica: Victoria Land, Finger Mt sud | reverse complement strand
TAAATAGAAGCTTTTGTACCAACCTTCTTCTGTATTCTTAATATTCAGTTATAGCTACCTCTAAAGATCAAGCACTATCAACCCTGACCTCCATTGGTTGTATCATCTAGGCACGGTCCTGACATTCTCACCCTAAATTAAGAGATAGATGCCTTCTGTTGATAGTCATGCCCGTGCTTGCAGACACATCCTCGATCATGTCGAACCAGCCACTTTGGATTCGCCCCATCAGATTGTACTTTGGCCCGAGTTGAATTTTGGCAGTGAGAACAGCTTCTGCCTTATTTCGGATTACGTTCGACAAGTTATGCCTTGTCGTTTCGTCTGCTTGGAGTATCCTCAGAGTTAAAAGCCCTTGATGTTTCATGACCTTCACAAAGAGAATCTCCTGAGGCGAAAGCCCTTTGTATTCATGCCTGTCGAATTCTGTCAATGCTTGAGGTTTCCCTAGTAGCAACATTGGCATTTTGAAGAAGTTAAGAAATCCGTCTGATTGACTCATGTGCTGATAATTCAACATTTGATACTCATTCTTAAATGACGACGCTCTGCAATTATTATTCGGCATACACTGCGCAATTCAATGTAATCGCATCAACGCTGTGATGAAAGAGCTCGCAGTAGATCAGATAGTTGTACAAAGCCTGATCGACATCGTCGCAAAACGTCGAGCAGGAAGAAGCTTCGTCATCTCGATATCGTTGATGTTCACATTCCAGATCTAGCACACGACTCAACGAATTCACGATGTCGATTTTGACTTGATGTAGCGCTCGAACGTCATTCAAGCTCAGACGTGCAATCTGTACGGCAAGGTCCTGCAGTCCTTCATTGCATCGTGTGATCGCATCGTATAATTTCTGCCGATTTCTCTTGTTCTGTACTGCCCAATCTGCTATCTGACGCGCGATGCCCGCAAGGAGAAGATGTGGATGAGGGGATAGCAGGCTTTGCCCGTGTTTCTTGGCAAATGTTGGAGGGAAAGTAGCGAAGGTGTCGGCACAGGTGTTGCACAGGTGTGGTAGAAGATGCGAGAGGTACTGATTAGAGAGTATAGATCGTCGAGGGAGTGTAAATAGTTAGGAAGACTGGCAATGAGCTCTGCTGGTAGATCCGTGAGTTGCATTACTACTGTTACCGCTGTGGTTAGTAATCTTCGCTCCGCATTGATCCGGGTTGATGCGGCCCTAGTGGATTCAGGGGATTCAGGGTATTTAGCTGATTCCCACTTCTTTCTTCCTCCGTAGTTCCTACCTACTAGATAGTTCAATATATCTACATGCCTATCTACCCTAATGACCTCGTATACCAAGACATGTTCAGCTTCCAGCTCAGCAACCTACTCGCCACCCTACATGCTCAGCTACCAGAGCGGCGGGGGGGAGAAGGGGCCGAAGGCGCTTGTATTGGTATATGAGGGTCAGAGCGAATATGTGCATATATTGACTATCTAGTAGGTGAACTGTCGAAGGAAGAAAGAAGTGGGAGGTAGGCTAGATACCCCTAGCGCCAAGCCGGAGCGGAAATAACTAACCACCGGGGTACGTATGTGCATACGTACCCCGTTTCCAACATACCCAAAGCTGTTAGTATATGAGGGTCAGAAGAAATATGTGAATAGGCACATGGGTAACAGGCATAGGATAAGGTAATGGTTCGTAGGGATTGGAGGGGAAATCGCCTTCGTCGAATGCATTCTTAAGAGGTTGCGGTGGTCGTTCATTGTAGGGTCTCGGTCGAACAATGATAAGACAGCACATTTTCCTCTGCTTTTTGATTTTTGATTTTGATATATGAATTCTTTAAGAATGCGGCAGTAGATGGGTCATTTCAGGATATTTATGCAAACCTTCAGCCCTGGACCACCAACTGTAGATGCCAGCACCAGTTGTGAGATGTCAGCACCAATATCAATTAGGGATTGCTGACTCCTTGCCTTCCCGCTGTCCCAGTTCGCATGGCACCAAAATTGCTTATTCTCTATAGGGTGTCAGGAAAGCTGAGGTCTCAGTATCTATAAGACTTACCGGCGTCAACCATGTAGGTACCAAGCAATTTCTTTGGGTCCCCATGTGCGTGTGTGTCGCGCTCTATCATGCTTGCAACCACCCTTTTAAATGGGTCTGGAGACCCTGCAACAATCCGCTGCGGAGATCCTTGACGTTTCCCCAGTCTTACCGGTTTATTCCTTGCGGCGAAGGTGTCTATGCCGGTCTTGCTGCTTTCAAGAGTCCAATTTCGGAATATACAGCAGACAAGAAGCTATGCCCATCATGTGAGAGGAGAAAAAGGGCCGCGGCGAGAAAACTCAAAAGGGCTGCGATGGGGAAACTGCGAGAGGAGAAGTATTCAAGGCTCTGTCCATGGTTTCAGGGTTACCCTCAAGAATCAGATCTCATTTGATTCAATGTAGCCTTCACCTACAATTCGCGATTGAAATAGAGGTACGAAACTATGTGTATGAATACTCGCTGTGTCAGCAAGACATCCACAGAGTGCAGAAGCGCTACGTCACATTACGCACTCTTATCATCATTTGCTGATTTCACGTTCACTGCCTGAAAATTGTGGAATGATAATCTGGTAACATGTTACTGAAAACCGTATACTGCTTTCGATCCTTAAATCTCCAAAGAGTGCTTATTTACTTTCGTGCCCCATTTCCAGAGTTGTACCATGCATTTTTCTGCCCTCCTCGCTGTCGGGAAACTGATTGGTATGGCTTCGGCCGTCTACTCTCTTGTCGATAATTTAAGCGGTAACGGTTTCTTTAATGCCTTTCGCTTTGAGACCGTAGGTACTTGAGAAGATGCATCAGAGATCAAGGCTGAACTGAATACTAGGAAGATGATCCCACGCATGGCTTCGTTAATTACCTCTCAGAGTCCGATGCGCGAATCGCAAAGCTGTGGGACGTGACCGACGGCGTGGTTAACATGCGGGCTGACTCGGTTAACGTTGCTACGTCGGGTCGCGGCCGTAACAGTATTCGTGTTTCGACAAGCAAGACGTATCAGCATGCCCTTGTCGTGCTTGACCTTGCACACATGCCTGGCAATGCCTGCGGGATCTGGCCTGCAATTTGGATGATTGGCACCGGCTCCTCCGGTTGGTTCGATAGACATATTTCTCATTGGATGACTATGATCACTGACATCTATGCAGGCCCACAGACGGTGAGATCGACATCATCGAAGGTGTCAACCATCAGTCCCGTAACACCATGTCGGTCCACGCCACCAACGGGTGCTTCTCAGCCGGCGAGTCCTGTCTCGTTAACAAAGGCTGCGACATCAACGCTGAGAACCCTTTCCTCTTCGGTGACGGCTTCAACAACGTTGGCGGCGGCGTCTATGCCATTGACTGGACCTTCGAACACATCAACATCTGGTTCTAGCCCAGAGGCAAGGCTCCGTCTGACGTCATGGGAGTCAACCCCAACCCAATCGCATGGAGCACACCCACGAAAAGCTATCGGCAAGATCAGGGCTGCATTATGGATGATCATGTCCAGAATATGCGTTTGGTCTTTAACATCGCTTTCTGCGGCGAATGGGCGGGGCAGCCGGCGATTTTCAATCCCCAGGCGTACAAGGACGCGTACTGGAGTATCAACGCTTTAAAGGTATACACCCTTCATGATGCTACCGCTGCTTCGCAATGCACGCCTACGAACCCTACCATAGTCCTTACAACGACCATCACCGTCACTGGCGCACCCACGGCTCAACAGCGGCTCGTTGAAGTGATGACTGATAGGCATTGGGCCGTGGGGTACTCTGTCGGACCCCCGAAGGAGAAGAGGCAGCTTGACTCGAGTCTGCTTCACCCTAGTCTTTGTGTGTCGGATATGGGGCATTTGGTACGTAGGTTGAAGCTTGATAGGATCTATCTAGGAGCGAGCAGGTGAAAACTCTACTAGCGGGCCCCCTGTTGGAAACAGGGAACAGTACGAAACAGGGAACAGTACTGTTACCCCTGTGGTTAGTAATCTCCGCATTGATCCGGATTGATCCGGCGCTAGTGGATGGGTATTTACCCTTCGCCCACTTCTTTCTTCATCCGAATGCTCTACCTACTACTTAGTTCAGTCAATATATTTACATGCCTTTCTACCCATATGACCTCGTATTACAACACCCCCGCCCTATCAGCTGAGAATAGCCTCTGTCCTTATGTTTTGACCTGGGTCTACTGCCCTAGACTACGGCCGCTTTTATAATCCATTCCCTGTCAGATAACGTTTCCCACTCATCGTTCTCATGGCAACTTTCGACGTGTAGCTTCATCGACCTGGCAGGTGTTGAGAGGCGCACGAAATCAATGGGGGTCCAAAACGTATATTCGGACTACATAGCTACAGTAGATAGGGAGTGCTGACATGATGCACCTATTAGCGTCATCACCCAGCCTAGATGGTCATGCCCTTCGGTATGGCTTGCCAGATATACTGAAGGAACATCGACACACTTTCTCATCATTCTCATGTCCACGACAGGTGCTTCGCTTTGATTTGCCTTGGCGTCGTGCTTTGTTGAAACCCAGAAGTAGTGACTGTATTAAAGTGTCATCTAGCGCCATCATCTGTGTCATCTTGGGCGATAAAGCAAAAGCCCAGCTCCTCTCAAGTCCAAGAACCAAACGTAAGCGTTTCAAGATGGCGGGGATCGACGTGGGATGAGATGATGCACGTTCGAGGATTGTCATGATAAGCGTTGTCAACATTTTAGAACAATAATAAGCCTAGCATGTGTTGGGCTAGCCCAGGACTGATCGCGCTAAGGGCTGCGGTGTGTGGCTCGCCTTTCCACAATTATTTATTCATCGAGCAAAAAGCGTTGAACTAAAACCGGGATTGTTTGTAGACAACTTCAAAGCCTCATTCAACATCCAATTCCCTGTTGCCCCGAAGATCCTCTCCCTCCCCCTCTGGTCCTTTAAGCGTGTGCTGAAGAGCATCGATAAACGGTTGCAAATGCTCCTTCATCATCGTGTCGAGCTCGGGAGCCGTCAACGAGTGATGAAAATGATGCTGTTGAACTATGGCCAACAATTTCGTGTTCCTCTCCCGTTCGTACGCGAGGGCTTTCTGTGCGTCTCGAAGGATTTTCTCTGTGTATCGGTGGCACTTGAATTCGTGGGCGAGACTCTGCTTCACTATCTGTTGTTCCTTGATTTCGTCGTTCAAGCGGACGCTCTGGCCATCGTAAATCTTCTTCCTTAGAACCTTGTCGGCAGCGATTTCTTTAAGAATAATCTCATGCTTCTGGTTTTGCTGAACGAGTTGCTCACGGTAGTAAGCGATTTGGCACAACTCACTCCTGGTAACTTGAGCAATACGTTGTCTCGTTTCGTCAAGCTGATTATAAAGGTCAGGGCAGTTATTACATGTCACAAGGGTATCTGACATGGTGCTATCGGCGATTGCTTGCATGAGAGGATAAGGGTCAAGACAGAGGACGAAGGGAGAGCAGAGCGACATTTATAACCGTTCTTCCACGTAATAGTCGCGACAATGATTTCAGCCAAATTACAAATCTGTTTCACTTTGTGACTTTGTACGAGACCATTTCTGTCTACGCCTTCAAAGTACTAATAACACGGATGGGATGGATCCCCCAAGGAGTTTAGATCAAGGGCAAATATCATCTGACATGGCTGAAAACACCTGCGCCCTGATCCTGCCATCGCTGATATCGTAATTTCCCGACATACCTGATGAAATGCTCGAGTGTAAGCATTCGTAGTCAATGGCAGAAAGATGACCAAGGACCCCTGAATCTGATACAAACATCTTGAGATGGGATGTCATCTTTAAGCTAAAGTCAAACCATCCCTCCGAGTCGGGTCAGGCGCATCACACCGCACGACGTTTTCTGACCGCACTGGCAGCATGAATACTGCTCAGCACAACGTCTGAAGAAGGATATAGATCTATAAGGGAACAGATAGAAAAGCCAATCTTGTCCGGAAGCTACATTGTTCTCGCAAGGCGCAGTGGTCAGCGAACGCCACATGGGCGGGAAAGGATAGCTGGTGCAAATCAATCTGCTACATCAAAACGGTGCTATGTCTATAGTAGTAAGAAAAAATACAAGATCTCTTACAGACCGGAAAACAAACTAGAGATTACCTTCGACCTCTTCTCTGCATCATGCATGGACAAGTCCAGGGTTACAGGACAAGAATGCGGACTTATACTCTCACAGTTCTAGGGTTCTGGCTTTTAATTACCCCAGCGCCGAACGGGCCAATGCACTTGCCATCCTTGCTCAGCCAAGTGAAGAAGCCTTGAGCTCTTGTCCATATGCCTCGCTTTTGCAGCCCACAGGTATGGCGGTATAACAGAGGCGAACATGACTGTTAGCAAGATCCTCCACACCCAACGAGTAGACCCCACCAGATTATGCCAGACCAACGCGTCACTCTTTTCCTTTACAAAGGCGGGGCATGCTGCGGCCTCGTGATACAGAATATGGAATTATTCATAGCCAACAGGGACTATCAACTACCAGGGTTACTAGCGCGCGATTACGAATGGGCTGACCACACGGGGTAATCACTCCGCCATTAAGGTCAGCAATCCATTGGTGGTAGTGCCATGCAAGCAAGGCCAATCGTGAATATGTTCTATACCAAACATCGATTCAGATTTTGGCATTTGCTGTTCACACTGGCTCATTATCCTTTTTAGTATTGTCTTAGTCTCTCATGAAGACCTGCAATTCGACATACTGAAGAAGTCTGTTACGTGTCATTGGCAAAGCCTTCGCGCCTCGACTTTCGAGCTTGCTTTTCAACATTGTTTTCCGGATTAGTCTAGATATATCATATGGTGTGATAGGTCTGTGTCACAATATCTCATGAATCCCGATTACTTTCCTCCCAACGCACTTTTCCAGACAGGAAAGTATACTTCATGGTTCCTGAGAAGGACTCGGAAGATTGATCTTTCACTGCTTAGGTTGGCCATATTCAGTGATGCTCTTACGAGAACGCTCGGTTTTGTTAACCATAAAACGATATGAAACAGCGTATCTCAGAAAATTGACGAGCTGTGCGTGACATAACATCTGGCGTGATAGACCATGTATATGCTAGCTTGATTCATTGATATTGAGGGGGAGGGAGAGAGGAGGGCTGCATAATGGAATGATTGGTTCGATTGAAGGGAAGGCAACGATGATGTATCAAGCCATCTATTTAATGAAATGTTCTTGATCTTCCTAGAGTAACAAGTTTTCTTACCGTTCACACCAATTCTCAACTTCCGCCATGACTACCATTGAGCGCAGCACGAGTAACCGCATAGAGTGGAACAAAGGTGACAAGAATCCTCCTTTGCCAAGATATGTTGACATCATTGAGTCATTACACCTAAGCGTTTTGCATTGCCCGCGCCTCGGTTGTCCCAATAATCCACAGTCAGATCCTTCATAGTAAGCCATGGTCATTTTGTTCACAAATGGTTACTATGTAGGCATGTTGCTCAAATAGCTCTAAATCCGGTAAGTTGGGTAGGCGAAGCCAGTATTATGCTAATTAGAAATTTCATGCTGGTGGCAATCTCAGAACTGTAATAATTAATCTAAGAAGACATTACCCCTTATTTGCAAATGCCAGATGGTTAATGTTACATTCATGTTCAAAAAAGCAGTGTAAGAGAAGTCGCTGACAGATAGCCAGGTACTTCTGAAGTGAACAAACATCTATGATCCGTCGGATGCTCTGCCGCCACCCCAGATGCAAATGTACGAACAGTTCATCTGACGATACTACCCACCGACCATGAGTACATTAGTGTAAACATCTTAGAAAGTCAAAGGCTTACAGATGGATTATTGCTGCCGTCCCAATCTCCAAGATTGCAGCCAGGAATACCGTGATTGAGCTTGTCGGTGCTGGCCCACGAACGAATCGAATGTATTCAGGCTGAAGGTTTTCAGGATAGATTTGCGTCACGACCAATTTATCTTCAAGCTTGCTTTCCACAATGAAGGGGTCACCGCCTCCGAAACCGGTTGCCTTGGCATAACCGATCTGTCGTTGTTTGTCGTTGTCCCACATTGTCACCTCGAACGAGTGAGGTTTGTTCATAGCGGCGGCGTCGATCCATTCTATGAGATGAAGTTTACAGTTACCTTGCGCGTAAAGGGCGACCGGTGTAGGCGAAGAGGCTATGGTAAGTGTTGTCAGATAAGAAGCCAGGTCATCCGGGTAGGTGTAAGTGGTTGTTTGAGTGAACGAAGTGTTGCGCTCAGTTTTTGTGGTTGTAACACTGAAGCTCGAAATAGCTGAGTGTGTGGTGTTTACCTATCTGAGCCTGAGATTGAGATTGTCGACCAGTCTCGACTATCCACATTGTGTTCTGCTTCAGTAGGTGTAGCGAGAACTATGTGTTCGGGTACAGCAAGCGCACCGATGGTTGAACCAGCGAGGAACGCCAGGCCGATGACTTCGAGAAAGACTGAAAGCATGGTGGCAAGTACTGAATTTGATCTAGGAAGGAATCGATTGTTTTAGAGTGCAACATGTAAGAAATCTCATGTTTGATATAACCTGAATCCCTGGTCCTCCTTTCCGCGCCTGTTAGTTCTACCATTTTTGTAAGCGTGACTTACTGTCATACTCATAAACTGAAATTTTTTGATCACAAGCTCGCCTTTGCTTACACCCCTCTGCTGATGGTTAAGGGATGGAAGGCATGAACTGTTCTTCCACTATAGTCAACTAGGACTGTCGATGTTCCGGAGGATTGTCATCCTCAACGGTCAGAAACGGTCGCTGCTAGTTCAAGCGCATCAGAAGGCATACGTGCGGTACCACAAGTGGAAGAGACAGGTCAAGAGATAACAGATGACTACGAATAAAAATATTTGAAAGGGATTCTCAGAGAAAGTGAATGCCTGAGCTGAACGACGTAAGATAAAGCGACGTGGGCGTAAGCAGCAGGATCACCTGGCGACAATGTAACTGTAAGCCAGATAGGTAGATCTTTGATTCAAGCAATCTTTTAACAGTCACGGCTTACTCATTTTCCATTCAAGCTTTAACATATTTTTACGAAAGTACAATTCTTCCGTCTTGAAATTGATCTCACTTTACCCATAGCAGGTGGCCCCTTACCTGAAGAGATGGCCGATGATCATATATCCGTTATTCCTGCAACGTTTGAAATGTTTCATACCGAAGAGTTGACATCATCAGCGCTGTTCATCTCACAACAAGAATTAGTCACCGTAGAAAGCAAAGGACATGAAATTTTCGATTGGTCGATGAACCTTGCGATGGCCGATTCGTTTTCTAGCATCAATCAACGAAGAAAGTCGAAGACAAGGCGAGTGTTCGAGTCTTTGACGGAAATCCTGAACTTCTTACGCTATATGATGCCGCACACGAATCCTGGTGTTATTGAAACCAGTTCAAGTACGCTCACTGATTATCTTTCGAGCATCGAAGAACCCCTTGAGGAAGTAGAAGTCGTAATCAAGAACAAAAAGCCTAAATGTAAGACAAAGAAATACAAGCCAGAGAAGATGACGCCAAAGAAGCAGATTAATTACATACCCAACGTCCCAATTCATATCTATGAATCCATAGGTAATACTTTTTCGGCGCGCAATGTACCTGTACCTCTTTCTGATTGGTGGGTTGGCAACATCCTTCAAAGCGCCCTAGAAAAATCGAAACGAGGGAAAATGCGATCTTGCGATTTCAACTTTAAAGGGTACATCAGAGCTTCAAGAACTCCTAAAGGAAGGGCTTACAAGCAACTCGGCGGCAACGATCAGAAGTGGTACTATGTGGTGGTTTACTATCGCTATCAATTGCATGGAGAAGAAGGACGAGAGGCCGGTTTAACCGCATGGAGGCGGACGACTTCGTCAACCACGTCGACTAAGAAGACCTTCAAACGCGAAGATATAGCGATGCTACAGAACAACGATTGGATACCTGGTGCCGCAGGACCAGACAAGAGGAAAATCAAAAAGGTGGCAGCCGAGTTTCAAGAACTCAAGACTGACAATTGCATGACCGAGGCCAAGAATAAAGATAACACATCGCTTGACAGCAGCAAGAAAATGTTCAAGAGAGGGGAAGAATATCGTGAATCTAAATCTGGCTCATCGGGTTCTACCTCCAGCGGAGAGAGACCTTGGAAAAAGGCAAAAGGGATCTAAAGGTCTTTCCACAAGCCCACAAGGATGAGGTACGAAGTACTAGTTCCAAAGACCTGGATATGCCAGATACTTGCTGAAGTTATGTATGATTATCGTCAAAGCACATATTGAAGTTATGTATGATTACTACTTAGAGCTGAGGGACGAAACTCGATTCCTTGATGAACACTAAAGACGTATTTTGGTTCCGGGTAACAATCTAGAATGTCATCCAAACAAAAGCTGGCAGTTCGCCTGCATGAGAGAATAGCTCAAACACTTGAATGCCTGTCTGCAGAATTACCGAAGACATGGTATTAAAGCAATCTTTCTTCCGGGATTATTTCAGAGAAGTTGGCTGCTGACTCCTGTGCGGTACATGTATTGCGAATTACTGCGTGTAATACTGGGCTTGAGTGCTAACTACTACATACATCTTAGTGTAAATATGTTCTGTTTCACTAGAAGACTAATGTTGTCAGCAGACGTAGGGCTTTCCTGATAACTCCCTTGACGTGAAATACGGTGGTAAGCTGGTCATCGAACCAGAATACAGGGCGCGAATGTGGAAGATCCCGTAGAGTTACTTAGCAATCTGTCAAACTAATGCTCTGTCATCTGTCAGCTAGACCTGTCAGCTAGACCTGTCAGCTAGTCATGTTCTGTCACCTAGTCTTGGTTGATTATTTCTGATTACTATTTCTGTCAACTTGTCCTGCCATCTACTGTGGTATTCGCATGCTACAAGCAATCTTTACGCAGGCGAGGAAGTCAAATAGAACGCAGAACTACGAGGGAAATCGCTTATGAAAACCATCCGATTCAGTACCTCGTCGTCGTGTCGTGCTCGTGACGACGAGAACTGAGACAGGACACCCTCGCGTTTGGCCTGTTGGGGACGAAATAGCAGGAAGAATCCGGATCACGGACATTCTTTAGACCTATGTGCTGACTACGTATAGACTTTGTTAAGACTGCATGTCTGCTGCTACGACACAGGCAACCCTCGAGCCTCGTTAATACCGTTCAGCGAACGTTCAGACACAGACAATCTATGCGTAGAAGTTACGCAGGCGAGAAGACTTCGTTAAGAAAAGGAGGACACAAGCGGGTTAGTAGAGAATGATCGGACTATGCTGGGAGTGTAGCATACGAACATCTCTGCAAGACATGGTCGGTCTGCACGAGAGAGATCTCTACAGATAACGCGAAACAGGTGAGCCGTACGCTTTAAGCGGAGCGAGCGCCTGCGGGGCGTGGTATACAATGGCAGCGACTGTCGGCCCCGAGGACCTCACCCCTTCCCTCGGATGCCTTGATGGTAGGATCAAACCCTAGCCGAAGACACCGTCTGTATAGCCCGAGAGGACAGAAGCGCATGCCGGTGTGGTTAGAGAAGGGATCGACTGCGATACGCGTGCGTATTGGTGGCGAAACGCCTGCGACCCATGCTTAAGAAGTAAACTGCCGAAATCTGGGCAGCGAGGGGTTTGGCGCCCCCGAACTGTGAACCTGTCGTGAGAAGGCTCTTCGGAGTGACCCCTCGGACCTTGGGGAAACCAGCATAGGGGTCGTGCCCTATGTATATTGTATGCGACGTATGCAGTATATTTTCGGTAGGTGACACAAGTCAAGAGCAGGATAGGGTTACTCGATACAACCACACTCTACCCCCCCATCGTACGCGCCTCTCTTCCACCATATATACAATATTCGGCATTACAACCACGAGCACCACGGGTGCAAAGGAATCATGGTCTTTGCGATCGGAGACCGGGAGATCGTTGTATAGAATATCATCAATGAAGAGCAGGGCAAGAACGATGCATTGCAAAGAAACAGCACAGACACGCATCAAGGGTTCAAGCATCACGCGCTGAATAGGAGCTATATTGTCTCAGCGTTGTTGTCTCGGCGGCGTGCAGTCACTGTGTAGCCGGTGAGCGGTTTCCTCCCCCAGAGGGTTTTGTCCGTTCGATACACATAGCATAGTTTCCCCCATGGGTCGGACTTAAACCGATGTCACAAGGGTGTATGAAATCAAATCAAATTTTTTTTTTTAAATTATCTTTTCAACAACTCATTTGATACATTATTCATATTTTGGTTACCACTAAATGTACATCCCTTTTTACTACATTGACGCCCCCTGCTTATTACATATACGCCCTAGATAGTTTTAGTGATTACTCAACTAGGGTTAGCGACTCTATAAGGCTACCACCACCAGACATCTACAAGATGCCTTTCACCCTTACATTCATGTAATCAAAAAACGATTTAACCTTCAATTCTACAATCGCGCGTTGTGATTAAAAGTCTTCCGTGTAGCACTTTTGATTGAGACGTTCAGCAACTTGACATGCTTTAATCCACTCATACAGTGTGTCGAAGTTGCTCTCTTCCGCTAAACTTTTATGTAATTGTTCTGAATTTCCTGTGCGGGAGATTTTAAGGGTTATGCAACAGCTTTGTAGAACGCTTTTGTTAAGATTTCGCAGTTCTTTCCTTAAATCTTCTTTGGAAAGAAGATTTTTTAACTCATTAGGCGGAAAGCCCTAGGAATCAAAAGACTGCATTTTGATGCAACAGTTTCATTGTTTTACAAGATCTCTTTATATGTTCGAGATTAAAAAGACTCTCAAGCAGTTCAGCGTAGGTCAGCATAAGCGCCAACCTTAATAGAATGACAGTCAGCTGTCTTAACTGTTTAAGGAAGGAATTATACTGTGTGCATCATACTGAATAGATCATCTTGAAAGTAGTTCACAGGGCTGAAACCATCTGCAGAGTTTTCATCCCCTAGACAGCTTTCTAGATGATGTTCAAAAAGGTTGAGAGAATGCGAAGCGTTGATGTGTGAAATGACTAATTCATCTGTCTTAATGTCTTGAGATAGCATCTGCCCGAGCGGGATGCGGTCTTTGACTGGCTGAAGCACTTCGATTTTCATAGTCGAAAGACTCAGGTAGAAGCTCATAGTGTCAGGGACTAGGCTAGAGATACTATCAATATAGAAGGATGGTTTTATTATTAGGTCCCAAGATGACCGCGGTTATCTTGGAAGTCCTACTTGATAGGATTTAGGTACAAGACATACATCAGGTAATGTACAAGACGAAAGACAAAGGATGAAAGCAAGGGCGAGGACGAGCTTCTATTTACATGATTCAGGGACCGCGTTTAAGATTGCAAAACGCTAGATCTTGGCCAGGTGTCTGAGCCAGATCTAGGCCAGATCTAGGCCAGATCTAGACGGGATCGAGATGATGATCTAACACTGGCTGAGGTATGGTTCATTGAACTATGGAACAGGTTCATTGAACCCATGGTGCCTGCGACCTATGTTCTAAACCTGGGTGGCGACCTGGCACCATGACATTTTCTTTGAGTTCTTGATTTGCATTTGACTTACGCACTTGTTCAAACACAGAACATTATGTTTTCTTTGAGTTTTTTATTTGCATTTGACTTACGCTGCTACGCATCTGTTAATGTTGGGACCGTGCCTAGATCATTCAACCAGTGGAGTTCATGGATGGTATGCTTAATTCTTTAGAGGTAGCTATAATTGAACATTAAGAATACAGAAGAAGAGTGGTACAAGAACTTCTATTTATGTAATGTTCAGAGGCTGCGCTAGGCCCGAAGGGAACGTGTTGTGACACAGGAAAGGTGTTGAAGAAGGTGTTGGGGATTGAAAAAGGGGCTGGGCCAGATCTTGACCAGATCTTGGCCAGATACTTGAAGCTTGCCCTGATCAATACGCAGTCAACTCGCTAGCGTTGAATGTGAATTGATTAGGGTTAGAGCTTTGGCCCTAGTCAATCCTGGCACGTTCGTTTTCATTAAGGACTTTTCGAAGCTAGCCAAACCGTAGGAAAGACACGCCTTTTGTTTGGAACGAAGCCTGTGTTCAAGCCTTTGATGATCTAAAGAAACAAGTCAGCACGGCCCCAGTCCTAAGGCATTTCGATTTAAAACGACAGGCTATTCTAGAGACCGATGCTTCTGACTATGTCAAAGGCGGAATACTATCACAGTATGATGATGAAGGTGTCCTTCACCCGGTAGCCTTCTACAGCAAGAGCATGGTTCCTGCCGAATGCAATTAGCATATCTATGACAAGGAATTGCTGGCTATTATTCGCTTTGAAGACCTTCATGGAAAATAAACAGTCAACTCGACGTCAAGCCAATTATCTAGACATTCTATCCGAGTTTAACTTTCAGATTATAAAAATGAATACTAAAGCCGATGCTCTGACCAGAATGCTCATGACCGATGGCTCTGAATCAGCTCAACGTACTGAAGATCGCTATCAGGTAGATGTTCTAGCTACCGAATCTGAAACAGATCTCTATCAGCGAGTACAAGATGTCAACAAGACGGATGAACTATGCAACGAATATCGACAAGCAATAGTTGAAAATAAGCTCAAGCTACATAGCACTAAATTGAAGCACTGCGAGGTCGTTGACGGCGTTCTATTCAGAAAAGGTCTACTATCCACCGCTTTTGGAATTTACAACTGATCTTGGACCCTGGGCGGCCGCTTCTTCGTATGCTACAGAGGAGCCGAATTGGACCTCCCGACCAAGGACAGCGAGAATGGGATACGACCGATTCTACTGTCAATATCAAAAACTTCTGCGGGAAACGAATACAAATACGTCTCGGGGCAAGGTGGTTAAGGCTACGGACTCGCTGATAGAAATATCCAAGTCGATCCTGGGCAATTGTGAGAGCCTGAGTATGTCAAAGATAGCACGGTGTTTTTCCGCTCATGACTTATCCTGTCTAGGACTTACGAAGGACGATGACGGCCTATAATGAAGAACGGCTCGAGTTCTGGAAGCATTTCAATCACTGCTATCTTGCTTTACTCACACGACAGCTGGACAATAGTCGAAGGGTACGACAATCAGGACAACCGCTCGCCGAAGGAGAGACCGCACTCTCGAAAGACGATCTTGAGAACCTAAGGAATGAACTAATAGGGCTTGACGATGGTCTGCAAGCGACTGGACTCATTGATTATCAGATGGGTGTCTGGGAACAGATTGTCGACAGTAAGCAGATCATCGTCACCTAGATGTCCAAGAATGCATCGCTTACTTACGATAGTATTTAATCAATGTCTGAACATTTGGGCCAACGAGGAGCCTTCCCAGCCAGAGGCACGCATACCCTGAGCGTGCTTACCACTAAGCCGGCTTCACTAAGTAAATGCCCCTGCTCCTACTGCATCGCTTTGAGAGCATTCAAGCGCTGAATTGACTCGTGATTAGCGTCTGAAGGAATGAGCGATTCAAGATCAGGCAATTACAGCAAATTACATGGCTATCCTACAGCATGGAGGCAGCGTTGGCTGAATTTACACGCAAACCTGTCTCTTTGTAGCTCGCACGCGTAGAACGCTGCGATGGAAGCATTTCTTTGGGTTGGAAAGCCGTGAGGCCTTGCAAATATGAAGACAGCTCTTTGTAACGTTCTTAGAATGGGACTGACTGCGCCAGAGCATTGAAATTAGTGCAGGATGTCTAGGCAGGATGGCAGGATGGCATGGTATTAGACATCCGCGGTGGATTGTAAGCGGAAGGCGTGCGCTGTGTGCAAGGTAGATCGATTCTCCCATAAGCCACTCTGTCTACTGGTCGATCGGTGCAGTTTGTTGCCAGTGGGGGGATCAAAAAAGCGTACTGGAGCTGGCCCCCTCAAACGCGAGTTACGAAAGGGTTCCTCCCTCCTCCCCTCCTGCAGCGATAAGTCATGGGAGTATAAGCGGCCGGCAGCTTTACCTACTGTGTTTGTATACCTACCTATCTAATCTCGCAATTTGTCCCAACAATCGGACAGCAAAAACGAAACTTTGCAAAACTCGACAGTGGGATGGGAAACCGTTTCTTTGCAAATTATTCGGCCTCTGAACCCTTGGTCGCGTCTTGCAGAGAGAAAAACCCATCTGCCTTGTATCAGTCGTTCGCCACTTAAGAGTTAAGGACGTGGTTAATGAGAGAGTGATCTGTCATAGAACAACCAGGGCCAGCCTTGCGTTGATGCAACCTGCAAACCTGCGGAGACAACAATCTTCTTTCTTGACTTGCACTGGCTACTTCAAACTCTATCAGCCCAATCTAACCACGCAAAACCTAACGGATTGGGTTCAGTTAGACGTTGGGGCCAAAGCCTCCTTCGCTCACCCCGCTGTAACATTGATTCTGCAATTATGGATCATGGCAAGGGAATCACAGGGTCCATCAAGCTCAACCTTCCCACCAAGCTCCCCATCAAGCTCCCCGCCAAGTTCCCCTTCTTGTAATCATTCCACGTAACGACTGTTCCCTAAATCACTGTTTAGCTTCGTCAAGGGAGCGTTCGTCATCTCTATCCCTCTCGGAATGTTTGCATTACTATGTTTCTTATGTCATCTGAATTGCAACACGCAGCCATTGGCAGCCGCCATTACCAGCGTCATTTTCTGTTGCTCAAACCCAACTTTCTCATATACCTGGTTTTCTGAACTCTTGATTACGGAATATTTTTGTAGCAAGCGAACGATGGTATATGAGGCTTCAATGAGAGCGAAGTCTTCTATTCGCATCGGTGCAGCTGTCAGTATTGTAATGCAGATCACTTCATATAGAAAAGCTCAATTGAGACTTACGACCCAGACAAACCCTTGGGCCTCCATTGAAAGGTAAATAGCCCCAGTTAGCATCGGTCGGATTGCAATACAATGGCAGATCCTTATTTTCCCATCTTTCGGGGTGAAATTCTTCCGAATCCTTGCCATATAGATGCTTCTGGCGATGTAGTGCATAGACAGAGTATGCAACGGCTTCGCCACGACGTATTAGTACTGGCGAAGTTCCATCTGGACCGCCGCCGGTGGGAAGGGTGGTAGTCTTTAAAGCAACTCGGTTGTTGACTGGTACCGAGGGATAAAGGCGAAGAGCTTGCAGTATTAGATGAGACCCGTATATTTATCTACGACAGCTAGGCTAGGGTTTAACGTACTCTCCTTGAGGATGTTTGACAGATATGTCATCTTTTTAAGATCTTCTCGCGTCAAGCCAGGCTTTCCATCGACGACTGCCTCTATTTCATCTCGCAATTTAGTTAGAACTGCTGGATGTAATACGAGAAGACGACTATTCTCAGAGTTAGTGATTCCCAACAGCTCACGGAACGATGTGAATAGGGGCTGAGTTATTGGACTTGACGTACAATGTCCACGACAGTAAACACGCTGTAGTATCCCTCCCAGCCAGCAGGATATTCAAAAGTTGATCTCGTAGTGCATCCTTGTTCTGGCAATCTTGAGCCACGACATCCAGAAACAAATATCGATCGGGCTTATCCTGCTTAGTGTTTGCGATGTTTATGAGTCCATGCGCAATGATCTGATCCACAAACTTATGTACCGTCTTGCAGGCATTAAAGAAACTTCGCCCACCGATGAGAAAGTATAGATCAAGAAGTCGATAGCGTTTCATCATATATTCCTGCGCTAAATTAAACGCTTCTGCAAATTCTTTCTCGTCGCCGATAGCGTTTGACTTCAGGCTGTACACTGACTGTCCTAATAAAAGAGAAGTCATCGTGTCAAGGGTGAATCGAAAGAAGAGCGGTTGCAGATCGATAGATGAACCATCTTGCGGAATCCGTGCAATCAAATTATCCACGTGCTCCTTGAAGAGATCCAGATCGCGATAGTTGCTCCGGGCAAATTGCGGCTTGAGCAATTCTCGAGAGTGCTTCCAAGCCGCGCCGTCTTGAGTAAAGATGCCATCGCCTAGTAACGGACGAAAAATGTTACGACGAGGTCCAAAACCAAATTCTAAACTTGTTAGTGTCAATATAGGTCCTGGATTTATGTCACTCAACCATTGAATTGCGTGGAAAGCATCGCCTCTAGGTTTCGAGGGTCAATTGTCCCAAAAGACTTTATCCCTAGAAAAACATAATCCAATGTATCGCCCCAATGACGGAAATGGTATAGAAAGAGGGCCATCAAGCGGTTATCAGCATCGGCTGAAAAGATCTGACGAAGACGATCAACGCCAAGTGGAAGCTCAGTGAGCAATCGGTTTGGAGGCAACCATGATGAAGGCCGAATGCAATATCTGTCTTGAAGAAAGTTAGCGTGTGTTAACCTTGCAGCGAGCCATGAACTATGGCATCCTATGCCGGGTGCATGACGAGAATTGTACACTCACCTGATTTGCCAGGTATCTGACTGTTAACCAGTACATGCAACAAGAGATAACAATGCTCAGCGCAACAGTAAGAAGCGAGATGTTAAAGACCATGTTTTCATCAAATTAACACTGAGAATCATCAGGGGCAGAAATCATAAAATAAGTTCGACCCGCTAATTTCAGCCGAGGCATCCCCACCAAAAACATCAACTTCATAATATTCTAGGTACTTTCGGGTTAGTTTTTAGTGTGCCAACCGAGCATAAGCGGGGACCCCGGTGGTGAGAATAAAACATGGGTACTGGGGGTACGAGATCAGACCCATCCTCTTTCCTACGGTACTCATAAGAGCGTCAGCCGGAGCAGGCAAAGGCAATCGAATTGGCCAAAACAAATCGCTTAAGCAAGCTTACCTATCGAGCTTCTGAGCGTGTGCTAGAAAACATTCCCAAGGATTACGATCAGGACTTTCATCTATCCAAAAAGCAGTACTACAATTTGATACCTTCTAATACACGGTCCAAAGAGGAAATCATCACGGGACTACTTCAATGCCTCGATAATTCAATGTCCATCGTTCGAATCCGATATTCCTACACGCTAAATGACGCTGGCGCTCCGGTTCAGAAGAATATTGAGCAGATATTCCTATTGAATAACTATCAGCGGGGATTATCTAAGAGGTTTATAAGCGACTTTATGATGGAAACAGATGCTACCGTCAATACCAACGCACTGAAGATGCTCCTTTTGTTGGCTGTGGGTGTCACTAACACGGCAATGACCTTTTCAGCATGTTTTTCGTTTGCCATACCAGAATCCGAAGAGGCGTTCAATTTCTTCATTCAGTGTATGCACGAGGAACTATTCAATGACTGCTTATCTTCACGAATCATTATAGCCAGTCAGGACAAGGGATTGACGGCTTCGCTACCTATATCTATGCCCGAGATTCAGCTTCAGCTATGCAATTGGCATGCCTGCGAAAACATTCGAGCACTACTGAGCTGCAAGTCAACAGCATTGCTGACGCTACTACATCCGCCTGACCGAGAATACTTCTGAACCGACTGGTACTTCAAAGAAAGACAGGTGGTTCTATGTTATACACGGCGATATCGTAATCTTGACGCAGTGGCTTCACAGCGAAACGAAGGTCTTCATCCTATTCTCAAGGCGGTCATGAACCCTCAGATGTCTCTAGAGAACGCCATTAGATCCATGAAGTCGAAGCTAAAGCTGTGGTATCGCTCCATTCGTGAGGCTGATGAGAGATCTCGTATAGATAGACCTCGAGCCGTTGATTTTGAAGCATTTCAATTGCTTGTGGGTCTGAGCTCCAGAAAAGATCAATCCTGAATGGATAGCAGCCAAGGAACTCGCTACTCAGCCAATCACTGAAGGTCCATGTGACTGTGATATTTACATTAGATATGGACTTCCCTGCAGGCATTACCTCTTACGCGCTTGCATACAAGGATTTCCGATACCAATATCGCTTCTTCACCCTCGCTGGCGACTGAACGGACCTCCTATAGCACCGGGCAACTGGCAGGCTAGATACTACGATGAATCCATCAATCCGGATGACGCAAATCCAACGAAATATCACGATGTTGGTAAGAATAGATTCCTTTATGCAGCAGCCAGTTTGCAGAAGCTTACCACGTCAGCAGGCCGACCTTCTAGTCAATCAGCTGTCTACCTTCCATGCCAACGTGACTGTCACACACGAGAAGCTGCAGGAGGTAGGTCAGGGGCTTCCCGTGACGCTTTCAAAATCACCTCCTACGAAGAAAGAAGTTTGGGCTGAGCTTCGTCAAAAAAAGAAACATGATAGAGTCGATGCTAGAGCTTTGACTGCAGCGGAAGCAGCTGAGCGGGATGCTAAGCAAAGGGATAAACAAAAGGAGAAGGACTGAGGTTACAGCATCACTGCCACCGGACCCCCTCCCACCATCCGCTTCACCACCCTCTTCCGCCCCACCTGTGATGAAACTAAATATGGCCGTGCAGTGAAGGAAACAACTGTATAGGAGCAGGAGTCTCAGCCTAGACGTCGCCCCCGTGGTCCTACGTTGAAGGTAGTGGCTCCGAAGCCAGTGAGGAAGAGGTCTAAGCCTAATTTGGTGACGGCAGCAACATTGGATGAAAGGGAGTCTCAACAAAAGAGGCTTATTGAATCGGCATTCGTAATAGAATAAAAGAGTTTATGGTGGGGAATCTACATGTATTTGTTAGCAAACTGCACCTAAATGAAGGTACTGTAGATCCCGCCTTTCGCTAGTGACGCTACCCGTAATGTGCGCTGACCTCTCCTGTAGAATAGCTATTAGCTGCTTTGTGCTCGTTGTGTTGGAATACGAGGTCACATATAGAAAGAACAACGTGAAAGCAGGGGACTTCCACGGTAGCAAGGATCTACCTTGATCTTGCACTCTCCCAGGCGGTCAATAATTTAGGGCAACAGCCTGCAAACCATCGCAAGTGACTTGATTGCCTACCGTCATGATTTCAATCAAGGCGAGCAACATTGCATCTTCGCAGTGCTTTGTCTATGCCATCAAGGATAGCAGCTTTTTCAACTGAAACAGAAGCAATTCTTTGGACAAAAGTAGAATGCCCAATACTCTTGCCGTTCTGCCAAGTCTGATTATTGTCGATTAGCTGATGACATGGCCTTAAAGTCACGCAATTTCTGATATCGATTACTCGTGAATTGATACTACAATATCACCGCGTGCGCATTTCGATAATGCAACTAATTGCTCATGCAGCGTCTACCACCAGAGCTTCATCTCCAAATTATTCACTATCTGCCGGTCGAAACCCTATGCAATCTTTGTCTTTGCAGTCAATACTATCATGAGATCAGTATACCTGAATTATATCGAGACCTTACGATTCAAGTTCAGGTCACAGGGTTGGACATTTCAGTCTATAGGAAAGTTCAAGCTTACACAGAAAACTTCTTTGAGCGATGTGAGCACCTACAAAGCATAACTGTTTGTGGAAGTAATATTTCCAAAAGCGCTTTACCCTTTGCTCTAAGACCGATCTGCCTCGTTCTTGGAGCTATACTGCAGACCAGATGTTCAAAAGGATTAAAGTCTTTCAATTGGAAGCTTGATTGTCCTTTCGGGATGGATTTTATGAAGTGTCTGCCTTCAAGTATTGAAGTTCTAGAGTTGGACGCTCGACTAATTGACTATCCCAAGCACGTTCGAAATCTATCGGAATTACGTTGTCATCGAATCTGCTCCGTCGAACAAGCGGAATGGCTTGCTCGACATGTCGAGCAAAACGCTAGAGGTCTTCGAAGACTCTTCTTCGGCTTTGAGTCGTCACAATCGACAATGCAATTTCAAGTCATACTTCAGTCACTTCGATGCATAGCAGATTCTTCATTTGGCAATGGTTCTCTGCAGTATCTCGGCCTGAACAACATGGATATGTCGGAATGGTCTTCTTCAGAGATGCCGCTAATCAGACACTTGTGTTTGATGCAGTGTCATAACATCGAAGAAGCGCTTTCACGATTTATGACGTTCAATAAACATTGTACGAAACTGAGAAGGCTGGACGTGACGTTGAATCAAAGATCAACTTGTATCCTTAAAGTCCTAGAAAAACTGCAATGTTCGACCCGTCTGACATCGCTGCAACTCATGTTGGGAGGAGAGTTGAACAGGTTTCCACTGGAGGGCATACTTCTCTCTCGGCGAAGTCTTCGACATCTCTTTTTGGAGTCGCGCCGCAACTTCTCCGATCCAACCACAGTGCATCCTTATCAGATTCAGGAGTTTCTTAGAATTACGGAATCGTGCTCCTCTCTCAAGACGCTGAGCATTCCGGTCAAGATTAATCAAGATTCAATGATGATGCTAGTAAATTACTCGCATATCCGTTTGTCGTTGCTCTACTGACTGTCATTTGCAGAAAACTCACAGGTCAGAAACAAAACTCCGTCATCTGCATGTGCGTTGTCATCGTCGATGCTCGCGAACAGGGAGTTCTAGGGACGCCCGTGTAGACGCCAAGCGAATAGCAACCCCGTTTCTGCCCCGAGACACAGCCCGTTTGTTGGTAACGATAGGGAACGAGAAGAAAACCTTTTCTTGGAAAATGTGGAAAGATAAGAAGAATGCGCCAAAACTGGAAGATCATTCCATAGGGCTGCCGGATCGATGATTTTGACCGTTAGGTCGATCTGGAGTTCTGAGAGCTTAAAGTGAAGTTGTTTATCATGAGATTTGATTCATATGAGATTTTCTATAAGGCTGGTAAATAGTCTGCAGAAATTCTTGATGACAAGACATAACAGCTTGCAATCACTGAGTTGATGAGTTGTTCGAGGATGGTAAGTGTTGGAAATACCTTAGGGCACAGCAGGGGGCTTGGAAAAGTTGAGCCAGGGCGGGAACTTTTTTTTTCGATTCCGACCCCGACTCAACTTTCTGCATATACTAACCATGAGTTCAAAAATTTTTCAACCCCAACTCAGCTTCCTGCATATGCAAATCATGAGCTGAGGAATTAATACTATATAGCTAAAGTAGTTAGAAGATAAATAGCAAGAGCGAAATATTGAAGTCGTGCATATGCATAATGCACAGCTTGAGCGAAGCATCGAGAAAACAAAGATTCTTCTACATATGTTTAGCATATGCATCAAACATGCGAATTATGAACTCAACTTGTGACATTCTCATTCACAAGATATCACTCATGTTATCTTTGTCAGATCTTTCTTCTGCATTAAGTTCTTCATTCTCGTCGTTCTGCTCGTGATTTGCATTGAGAGAATATTGAGCGAGCTGAGTTCTTAGTATATGCGCGGCATATGCGAAGTGCGACACTCATCTTCAAACCATTTAGTCAATTCGTTATCTCATCCGCTCGATTTTGAGCGTCGATGCTGTCGTCCATCGGTTTCTTTGTACTCAGTTGATGCTGCGCATATGCACCAACGAGGCTTTGATGACCAGATGTGAATTTTATTGTGGCCTCGCTTAATGCTCTTGGCATAGGAGTATGCCCGGCCCGATGCACGTTCCGGTCCCGTGCACACCCCACTTTACTACTTTCATCTTTCTTCAAAAATCAACTACAAATTCAATATGGCTTCAATTGAAGCAGCTCTTGCAGATCTAGCTTTGCAAGAGTCATTTAACTACACTGCGACTGCAAAGAAATTCAATGTCAATCGAAGCACGCTGTCGCGACGACATAGGGGTAAAACGGCCTTCGTCAAGGAAAGCAAGCAAACGACGTCAATTCTTTCAAACCAACAAGAAAAAGAGCTTATTCGCTATATAAACAAGCTTACCGAACGTGGTATACCTCCTTTCAATGCGATGATTCGTGTTTTTGCGTATAATATATCTGGAAAACAGTCAGGCAAAAACTGGTCTTATGAGTTCGTTCAACGTCATTCAGATATATTGCAGTCAAAATTCCTACAAGAAGCTGATCTAGAGCGGAAAAAAGCCGATAATGCATATCAATATCAGCTTTATTTTGACCTAGTAAGTGTCTTCATTACGTTTAAATTCATACTAATATGAAGGTAGATAAAGCAAAAAATCGAAGAATATGAGGTTCTTCCTTCAAACACATACAATATGAACGAAAAGGGCTTTCTACTTGAACTGCTTCAAAAGACTCGAAGAGTCTTTAGTTTAAAGCATCTAGACAGTGGTAAATTGCTGAGTGCTGGTCAAGACGGCAATAGAGAATGAATTACCTTGATTGCAACTATTTGCATGGATATGACCGATATACTCCCTTCGATCATTTATCAGGCGATATCAGGCAATATTCAGGATAGCTGACTTACTGAATATGATCCCAAAGAGCAATCCTGCTTCTTTGCTTCCTCCGCTACTGGCTGGACTAACGATGAATTGGCTTATTCTTGGCTCACTATCGTATTTGACCGAAATACGAGGTCAAAAGCCAGAAATTCACGCGATTATCGCCTTCTATTCGTTGACGGGCATGGCAGTCATATCAACATGAAGTTTCTTGACTGGTGTGAGCAGAACAAGGTGCTCGTGGCTCTATATCCTCCTCATTCTACTCATCGTCTTCAACCTCTGAATGTCAGCTTATTCAACCCTTTGGCCAATTACTACTCTCAAAACCTGAACGACTGAATCTTTAAGAGTCAAGGACTTTCTCGAATATCGAAAAGAGACTTCTTTGATCTATTTTGGCCTGCATATCAAGCTGCTTTCACGCCTGCCAACATTAAAAGTGGATGGGAAAAGACGGGATTGCAGCCTTTCGATCCGTCACAGGTCATAAAGCAGATTAAATCGAACGCTAGACCTGATTCAAGTCATTCTTCTTCTTCAGCATTGTTCGAAGCTGATTGAAGAATGATTCGACAATTAATGAAGTCAGTTGTAGGGGAAGTAATTGGTTCGGAAGCTCGAAAGTTGAACAATACGATGGAAAAGCTTACTACAGATGTTGCTCTTCTGAAAGCAGAAAACGAAGGTCTTCGGCGAACAGTACGTATAGAGAGGAGTCGCAGACGACGTGGCAAGCCTTTATTTGACGATCTAGGGGTAAATGATGAGGCAAAGGGGGTGTTTTTTAGTCCTAATAAGATTCAGGCGGCCCGTGATCGTCAAATTCAAAGAATCGAAGAGGAACAGCAAGCTGCTATTCAAAAGACGGATGAAAAGGAACAAAGGAAGCTTAGAAAGCTAGAGGAACAGCGTTTAATAGCTGAAAGAAAGGTGGAACGGGAAAAAAAGAAGGCGGAGCGGAAGAAGGAAGCGAAGCGGAAAAAGAAGCTACGGGGGAAGAAATTGAAGCAACGACGTCTAGTTCAGAAGCAAAAGCTGAAGGCTAAAGAGCTTCAGAAAGAGCAAAAGAAGAAGTCTAAAGAGGTGAAAGTGAAGCAATTCACTGATTTTGTTGCTATTGAGGAGGTGGAAAGGGGACCTAGTCAAATCAGGTCTACGCGAGCTGGAAGGCAAATCAAAGCTTCTAAGCGATTTGATGATTGATTCTTATAGCTAGGAAGCTTCATATATATATGGACAACTCTCTATATCAATTGCAATCTGATTCTATGAATGATGGTTGAATAATGATAAAAATGGTATGGGTGGCTAATCGGGTTTAGGGTGTGCACGGGACCGGAACGTGCATCGGGCCGGGCATACTCCTATGCTTCGCATAGGGCCCGAAGCTTTTCCAAGAATTTTTTCCGACCCCGGCTCATGTGCCGCCCGTACGCAGCGTAGCCAGGCGCTAACCCGGAGGGGCTTAGCGACGCTGGCACGTCTGAGAACTGATTTTCACCGGCGAGCTTTAGAATCATAACGGTCAGAAGTGCGGCATTCTTAGCCTTGAATCATGTGAAAGAATACTTGTCACCGGCATTTTCACTTGCATTACCGCAGGCAGCAACAGAATTTACTGCTAGCGGAAATATTATCTATATCTTATATTCGGCCAGATCACCACTTAACATCGAGAGTGTTGTTCGCGATCGCCCAGAGACAGCACCATTACTTCGTATTTCATCCGCATCATCTTCACCGAATGGTCGCTCACTTTCATACTGTGCTTAATCTTTCTTTCTTCCAAGTCAATTCCAGCCTGACGGACCCTGTGACTGCTCTTTATCGCGTGGCACATGATACCCAAGAGCGGATCTTTCGACCGTCGTTGTACAGGAAGATTCGTAGAATGGGCGGCGCCATGGAAACCGTATGAGGAGCCACTCTGAGGTGCGTCGACCCAATAGGGATTGGATAAGTCGTTTTGTTCCATATCGCCATAAGACTGTCCAGAGAGCCAGCCGTCTGGTGAACCATCAGTCGGAAGAAAGCCCTGTATTTCACGGTTTGATTGGCCGTTTACGCGAGTTATAGGGTTGTTTGGTGGTTCGTGGATCCGAATTTGCTGTTCTTCCTGCGAGTAGATTGATGGAGACGCAGTGAATATCGAAGAAGGGTTTGGTGCAGGATCAGTTTCGATGGGAGAGCTTGTGTCGAGCCCTCCGTATGAATGTTCACAGGCCTGCTGGTTCGATGCTCCCATCATCTCACATTGTGTGATAACAGCCTCTGCATTCTTTTCCGCTTTGGCCTTGCTCTTCCGCAGACGAAACGCCCGTTGCGCAACCCTATTTTGTTCCTTTCGTTTATCTTGTTTATCTTGTTTGCTTAGCATGCCTGATTCTTGCTTATAATTCTGAGAAGCATTGATGAGCACAACCTCCCATTTAAAGGCTCTGAATGTTCACCTTAAATGCTGTACACAAATCCCATGCGTTTCAATCTTCCTTTCCGCGTTTCAATCTAACTTTCCGCGTTTCAAGATGGTTTCCGCTGACTAGGTCATCTGAAGGACGCTTACGAACAGCTGCTAACAACGTGCTCGATGGCGTGTTTCAATTCATCAACTGCCCCTGCTACACATGCCGACTTCACAAGTACCAGTCTTTACTTTCAATTTACGTTTTTAGATAGTACCAGGCACATTTGTTCTTGTTCCTAAATTGATTCCGACCAAGGAAGTCCGACGCCGTTGAATGTGAAGGAATTAAACACTTGACGACCGAGTAAAAGCCGGTTTACCACACTTTAATTACTGCGACGAGAATGCTATTCTTATTTACGATGTGACACAATTGCTTTATAGGACTTTCTTTGCAGCATATGGAGTCGCTACCTGAGGTACTTCTTATCATAAACCGTGGAAACCTCCACGCCATAGGGAGAGGGTACTGTTGTCCCACGTCTGGTGTCTTCCGCATACTGTCCCCAAAACCCAGCTCAACGTATCACTTCGCCTTTTGTCTGGCTTCTCAAGACCATGCAAAATGTCCCATGTAGGCTGTTGTCATGCTCGATGTTGTTGTTGTTGTTGTTGTTGTAATTTCGTTTGGCCTTGGTGTTATGTGGATTGCGGCGTTTGGTCCTGAGCTCAGTGGTACCGCCAGCGTTGTCAGAACTCTCAATCGGGGCCGTTGCCGATAGCTGCTTTTCCAATGTTGCCAGACGCTGCTCGAACGATTGGTTGTTCTCCTCCTTGACATTGGACCTTGCCATGAGATCTGTCAACGCTTGCTGGTGAGCTTGCGCTAAGTCTGTATGCTCCTGAACGTGTTCCTCCATTTGTAGCTCCAACGACACGTTTTGCATCTCCAGTGCTTTGGTCTTCGACTCCAGTGCTTTCGTCTTCGTCACCAGTGCTTTGATCTTTGTTTCAAGACTTCCCCTAAGATACAAAAAGTCTGACTCTGCTCTGCTGTGTACCTTGGCCAGACAACGCAATAAGTCATTTCGAAATTCTATATTATCAGCCATCATTATCCCATAAACATCGGACTCAAGGTCGAGCATGTTAATCTACATAATATTTTATTGGGAAGCACTCCGCTAACAAGGCTGACAGAACGGATCGGCATGACATGCTGACTGATTAGCCAAGCTCTGTTGGCTCATTTGCATTCATGACTGCATGCAAGGATTGACAAAGTCGTCTTTCCCACTTCTCCATAATATTCGAGGCCTTCCAGCGACTCATCACCCAATAGTGCAAAATGACAGAGCGCAAATATCCGGCCAGGATCCGTTATCCATCATCGTATCTTATTCGCTGCCGAAACCCGTTATGTTTCGCGCACTGGTTGGATATTGCTTTGGAGAGAATACTACCTCGTCGAAAATGCTTGCTAGCTCTTCAAGGAAACTATCTTTACATTTATTCCTCTGATTCACCAAAAGTTATTTTAGCCAAGTTCTATTCATACGCAGTATACAATCGTAGTAGGGAATTCCGGTGGCTGCCTTTAACTCAAAGATGTCTTAACGTTGTCGTCTCTGAAAATAGCAACGGCGATTTTCGGCGCGCTAAGTTTGTCTCCTGCCAGCTACGAAACAGCCACGATGCATACGAGTGTCAACGGGACTTCGCCTTATGTCAGGCAAGAGAACTGTCCTTGAAATCTCACGAACGAGAAGAACGAGAGATTTCCGCAATCTTGGATCTTTACATGAGGTAATCATTTCTCTCGGTCCTGGGTCGCCAAGATCAGAAGAATAAGAGGCGCCAAGGTGCAGGAGTGAGGGTAATATTGATCCTTGTAGATGACAGAGCTTGACTTGCTAAAACAGCGATGACTGTGGGCAGCTGACCATCGTTACGCCACCCTCATTACTGTTCTCCACTCGAACTTCAACTTCAACCCTCGACTAACCTTTATACAACCCTTAATTTTCGTGCTCAGCTCTCTTCAAAGACAAAGTCTAAGGCGACATTAACAAAAGTCTAAATGGATGATTTCAACATGCTCAACGAACAAGCTCCTGACTTCTTCAGCTCCGGTATGATTCTATCTCGCTTTGAAATTGTGGATTGACAATGTTTTTAGAGTCTTTTTGGCCGGATAACGTCGCGGATAACGTCGAGCTCTACAACAATCAGGGTCCCATCGATGGTATATCGAATACTTATTCACCGAGGCCCGAGGATCTCTTGCGGCGCGAACGACCCGCCGAGAAGGAAGATCACGGTCGGGAAGAAGAATGGCTAAAAATCTTCACCGAATCTTCGGAATCGAACACTTCAACTCTGGCGTGCACAAAGCCAGAAGAAACCTCAATGGATGGGTTGTATTTGTGCATAGAACAGTTAATTGACCACCACACCGTCACAGAACTGAAACTGGTGAAAATCGAAAGTCAGAAAATGGAAGCCGAAGAGCAAAAGATGGAGAACAGTTTAGAGGTGCTGAAAATCAAGCAGCAGATAAAGGCAGTAGAAAAAGCCAAAGAACAGGCCGAGCTTCAAGTGCAAATGGGAAAGGATGTCGGGAGAAACTTTGGTCGCGGTTAGTCGTTGGATGGTCCTATGGGAAAGAATTTGGGCCCGAACCGGATGTTGTTCTTAGCATAAAAATTATGGTGGCAAGCAAGACAAAATCTCTTAAGACCGAATATTAAAGCAGCAATGTTCAAAGTGTGACTCGGTTTACCTTGCTGCATTTTGTAACTGCGCTAGATGCGCTAGATGACAGACAGCGGCAGATGACAGCGCTAAATCATCATGGCGCTAACTGACGGCAACAAATCATCATACAGGGGCAAAGTCACTCATTAGTGTGGTCAACAACGAAAATCGAATGATTCCTTTTGGCTTACTTACGAGCAAGTATTTGTCAATGATGAACAGCTGTTAGCGCTGTCAGCCTTTAGCGCAGTCATATACCTTGTCAACATCTATAACGACACTAGCTGACAGCGCTAGACGCGCCACAGGAAACGCTGCATGTTGAGCTTAAGTCAATGTGACTTCCTTGACATGTCTCTCATGGAAACTACCCATGTATCGTAAACATTCATCTCTACTCCCTGTTTGAAGTCTTTACAATCGACACACACAGAGCTCATCTTGATTATTCTCCTAGGTCATGAAGAATCTTCCACTAAATCGGGCCCCAGGGTCATGAAGCTTTCGACACTGTAGGGGTTAGACATGTCAGGTAGCCGCCTTTTTCATGCTCAATCGCACTAGCACGCATGAGCAGCATCCATGAACGCATTAAGGTGGGATCAGATAAAGATGACGTCTTTTCTCTTTTCGTCAACAGCTGTACAACGATATTCTCTTATTCACGCTTTCCACATTTTGTATATTGAAAACACGCGACCACCAGAATTTTTTCAAGGTCATGGCAGAATATCTACAAGGACCTCAAGTGAACCGCTTGAGCATTGTTCTCGGGATCATTGTCGTCGTCGCCGTGTTATTACGCGTGGTGGCACGTTCAAAAAGCAAAGCATCTTTTGCTATTGACGACTACTGGATATCTGTCAGCCTCGTTCCGTTCTTTGGCATGATTGCCAGCAGTACATTCTGTCGGTGTCTCTATATCCAGACTTCTTCGATCCTTGACTGACAATCATCTAGTGGTGAGCAAGGGAGGTTTGGGACGCCCCATCGCCAGTCTCACCCCGTCGGAAACCTCAACGTTTCTACAAATCTTGATGGCAACCATGATAACATACTCTTTGACCATTACAAGCGTCAAGATATCGCTCTTACTACTTTACCGACGCATCTTTAACACCACGCTTTTCAAGAAGCAGTCGCTGATAGTTGGCATTGCTTGCATTATTTGGCTGGTCGTTGAGATGTCTCTGAATATCTTCCTGTGTACCCCTTTTACCGCAGCGTTCCAGCCTGCATACTTGTTCACAGATCGCTGTATCGACCTTCAAGCCTTCTACTGGGGTGTTACAGTAACGAACCTTCTTCTTGACGTTGTGGTGCTGTTGTTACCGATGCAAGTGGTGTGGAAATTGAAGCTCCCAAAGCGACAGAAGATTGCGTTATCAGCAATCTTCCTCTTGGGTGGCCTGTAAGTTCGAACCCCCTGCGACAGAGAAATCTCCGTGAGACTGAACTGTCACAGCGTCTGCGTGTCGGGAGTGATGCGTATGGTGGCTATAGGTGTGCTTCAGGGTGAAGATCTCACTCGTGGGTTTTCTTCGCAACTTCTCTCTTGCAACCTCTTACATTTCGACCAGTGACCATGACTATGGAATATGCATGGAGTCAAATCGAACCTGCCACCGCTATTCTTTGCGCTTGCATTGTCACTTACCGGCCCTTATTCCACAATTTCCATGTCAACCTGTCCAAATTATCGGGGATCTTAAGCTATGGCCGACATGATCCGACTAGCACTGATGACGACTGGACGGACATGGTGAATAATCCGAATTACGTGCTTCGATGGGCTGTTAATCAGGATTTCAAAGGGGAATCAACTCAAGTCAGGAGTGCTCGTACCCTCAACGTGTAGAGCGCAGAGTGCACGAATTTTGCACATCCTAATAATCGGGTGAAGAGGTATTCAGACAAGTACAATCCAAGGCCTCTGAATTCTGCACTTCATATTTTGGTTGCTCTTGTTCAACACCGAGGTACCGCATGCGAACTTTGTATGTAGCAAATATCACATCCTTCCATCCACAGTGTACCTAGGGCTTTGTACAATACAATCCATTGCAAGGGACGATAAAGCTCATTTACTATACTAATATGAACCAAACAAGCATATGTAGGTCTAGGTTCGCTTTCTTTTCCTGGATTCTGCGCTAACCTGAGGTACACCCCCCCCCTCGTTTCCCCCTTGCGATAAAACCTGTTTGAGTTTTGCGTTCTCCTGTGCAAGTTGCTCACATCTCCCTTCAAGTCGCTCACATTCCCCTTCAAGTTGCTTAGCTTTCCGCGCGAGAGCATCTCTTTGGACGGCTGCATAATCCCGCTCCCTCCCTTTTTCTTCGGAAAGCACTTGGATCGATTCTGCTAGCTGATCTAATCTCATATCATTACGCTCGGACTGCACCCTTTCGCGATCGTATGCATTGTAGTTCTCTTTCGCGATCTCTTCGGCTATTCCTCGAGCGTTCATCTCCTGGTTGATGCGAAATTCCTGTTGCCAGATTTTCAGTTCCAGGGCATGTTTGTGACAGAGGGGATTTGCGGCACATGGAAGGGGTTTATGGTGTGGACCATAGTGCATGTACTGAAATTTTTAGCTCAGGGCTGCAGCATGTGGGTATACTAACGCTGACCTGTGGTATTGGTGGTAATGATTGTCCTGGATGTCCCGGTTGTCCCGGTTGTCCCGGTTGTCCCGGTTGTCCCGGTTGTCCCGGTTGTCCTGGTTGGGCCATGCTAACCAAGTTCGAAGGGAATTCACCTTGACGAGTTGGAGTGATGAGGAGACGGGAGGCATCACAGTACTGGGGAACCCTTTGAGCTTTAAGTATCTCGTATAGTTCAACGTCGGGGCTATCATGTAACGCAATTCCCAAGCCGAAACATGTGCCTCCCTTACCGGCGTTTATGCTGGTGGCTGGGTGATAACGCTAATCCGAGCACCATGTTAGCGCTACACACTCTTCGTCAATGGCAACATAGAAGCTAGGAACTCTGTCCAAGCCGAAAAACCTTCACCCGCTGTCATTCCTGATCGTCCCCGCAGATGCAAAGCAAACGCTTCTTTATCAAGATTTTTCAATTGGCTTTATATCTTCATATGGCTTCACAAAAGCGTAGGACAGATCAATTAAGAAGGCTAACAATTTCATCGAGCCTGCTGGGAAGCATCCCCACTAACATAGATTCCTCCCCAGTAGTCATTGTATCAAGGAGGGAGATTCTGTCCGTAGGTGAATGTAGAGAGTTTCACGATGGTCTGTGCCGTTCCTAATTAGTTTTAGGTTGAACTCTCCGTGCATCAATCACTTACACTGACCTTGTTAGGTTAATCCTGATCTCTCTTGAAATTACGATGTAGCCACAAATGGGTTCATCTTAACGTTTCAAGACCGTTACTCAAACACCATGACCTTTGCTGACGGCGCTGTAATCGTGAAACCTTTTCCTGTTCGCGTTGCTATGCCTTATGCAGGGGATTCCACTTTAAGCAGGATGACCATGCATTGCCTGTTGTGATCTTAACAACATCGGTCAGCGTTATTGCTGCTGAACAATTACGCTGACATCTTTTATGGTGATTCCTGCTTCCTTGGCTTATTGCTTCGCCGTGTAATATTTGGAATGTCGCAAGTTGTGATGATGCTTTATTCAACTTTATGGCGGGGATCCTGGATGTAAAGCGGAGATGGTAAGCCCATTCCTTTTCGCAAGGTGTGTCACCAACATTTAGTGAGAAGAGACAAGGTAATCGTGGTTCCAGCGGAAAGGCGTGGCCTACGTCGCTGTGCTCGACAAGAAGCAAGCATATAAAATTAATTCGATGATAATAACTTAGGCACCCGAATAGTGAATATTTGTAGGTGAGGGCGTCTTGTCAAGTCGACCCGCAGGCAAAGATGAGAAGGGGATCTAATGTGGGTACTGGGTGAATACTCTTACAAAGCTAATGATGCTACGTAAAAGACGGCGGTGCACCCTCGTTTGCTTATATTCCGAACCCGTAATCTTCATACCGAGCAAGCTCGTGCTGCGATGATATCATCTCTCTCCTCCATCAACTGCTCAAACGTTGTTTGTTGACGTTGAATCAGGGTATCCTTCGCCTGCAAGTCTTTCTCCATCTGCTTTATCCTCTGCTCCAAGTCCATAACGCATTCGGTGCTGAAGTTAACTGGCAAACGGTTGATATAGTCCGTCAACCTCGAGGTCACTTTTCGTTCGTGATCCAGGCTTATTTGTGTATCCTGGTGACGCTGACATTCGTGCTGGATATCCATCTCCGCAGTGGCCAAGAGGGCTTTATCTTTGTGTGATTCGTCCCGCTGTTGACTTTGGTCCTGAGCAAGCATTTTGAGAAGACTGATGCAGTCATTATACCGCTTGCTAAGCCTGTCGCAGAACATAGCGCTGCGCCAATTCTTGTTATTCAATTGGGCATTGTGAAGGTACGCTTCTTCGAGCAAGTGTTGAAGCGATGATAACCGAGAAGGATCTTCCTCGGTATATCTGAGAAAACCGTCCTGATTACGTCAATCTCTAGATGTCAACGTAAGACGAAGATAGCCTACAATTTCTGGACAATTGGACATAGTGCTATAGATGAATTCAAGAAAGAATTGAACTTGAGAATGATGAAAGATCGAAAGAGTAACTGGTTTGAGCGAGGGAAAAAGAGAAAGGAAGCGGACTATTATAGTCATCGATCGGCTCTTGAGATAGCTTTGATCGGTCGCGTGGTTTCAGGCGAGTCACGAGTCTGTTTCACCATTTGGCTTATTTAGACACCCCGTTGTCTATGGTCTTACTGCTACTAAAGAAGTGATTAATCAAATTCACTTGGCGCTACTCTCGTCGAAAAGCAAACATTGAAACCTCTTCCAATACGCCCGCAGTCTCACTGCTCGAAAAGATTCAAGTAGGTTTCCGTAATCTCATTCAAGTAGGTTTCCGTCATCTCATTGAAGTGGGCTTTCGCGACCAGTTCTGTCTGCAAGCAAATTAGACACAGTATGAGCGCAATGGCAAGAGAGTATCATCTACCATCCCCCGCAACCAATCCTCGTCCTCCCACCATGGATATCCGTTGTTGTCCCTCTGATATCGCTTCCAAGCTGAGGTAAGGGCGTCCTGGGATCTCTGGGATCTCTGTGGTCCATTCGTGTAACGATGGACCATATCGAAGATAGCCCACTTCTTTTTCCAAGGCTCACTTTTAAGCTCAGGAGACTTGCAGACATAGTAGAGTAAATTCTTTTCTTCCAGTGTCCACTCGATCCTGTCACCTTTGTTCCGGCCGATGGGTGTAGTCATGCTGCACAGATGGATTGGCTTGAAAAACAAAAAAACAGAAGATTTAGAACCTCTGGAGTGCAATCCCTTTCATGTCTATCTGCTCTCGCAGCCAGACCAATCATTGCATCGCACAGCCCACCTTCATAAACATTAACGGTCAAGATTTAGCAATGAGATGCTGTAGCATGATTCGACGACATGTCACGCTAGCTGTCATGTCATGCATAGCGTATTCGCATATCACAAACACCAAGATCATCGTGCTCAGCGGCATGGAGAAGAGACTATGGATGACCCATGACCAAGCTGAATGGTGGCTTTCAAAGGTTCCGAGAGTCTGTTTCCGACCAGACATTTGCATTTTGCTACCCAGTTCCGGCAAAGCGCCTCAGCATCGAGGAACACTAGTCCCACTGCGCACATGGATAGAGTTCGTGCGGAAGACACATTCATCACACTGCATAATACATCTAGCCAAACCCCATAATCAAACTTTGAAGTGCGAAAGAGCATGAGTAAAATGAAAAAATGAAGTGAGAGCGGATTCTGTAGTTGACGCTGAAGTCCGAGATTTGCGTGCTTATGCCTGACCGAGGCGCCGTGCAGCTACCACCAATGCGAGTGCTGGCCTTATGGCGGCTGTGGGGCCATGCTTACCTATCGTTCGGGGTGATCCCTGTCGGCAAAGGTCATAGCGTACATAACCCCCTTCGAGGCGTTCCGCTAACGGCCGGGGTAATCATCAGCCCGCTGGTAATCGCGCGCTAGTAACCCTGGCAATCTGCTATCGCTGCTGGATGGGGGGCTCTAGTCGGGCGAAATCACTTTTGGCGGTGGTGTTCATGTGAGAGATGTGAGCGCTATCGGAATTAGCTCTCCACTAGATCGTGCATCTGTGAGCGAGTGCGGAATGTCGTTCCGTCAAAGCAAGCATGATTGGCTAACAATATCTCGGGATCGATCACCGGCGAACGTTCAAGCGGCCGTGCCCCGTGTTTTCATTCCGTTTGGCGTCATTTGGATGAGTCTACCTAGGATGTGGATGATTCCAGGTGATTGAGGTCAGACCCCTTGGCTAAATTTATAACTGGTCCTTTTTAGAGTCAGCACTGTCATGTGATGTCCGTGGGCCACAGATCTCCTCTGGAGCATCTGAAGTACCGCTGCCGAGAAGAATCGAGAGGAAAATCTCCACCCATGGGCAACGATGGCCAATGTTGGCATGCAGATTGTAAGTAGTCAGGCAGATCTTGCTTGGATGCTTGCCGCCGGCACAACTACAACTGTACCGCTACGCTAAGAATGCCGTTATTGTTAGACCGTTCTGTTAATAGCTCTAGGGCTGTGTGCGCTAGGTTAGCATGAGGGGAAACACAGAAGGTAAAGTAAAGTAATCTCCCGGCCTTTCGGGGTATTCTCAAAAGCCCCTTTCAGGATACGTCCAGATTTCAAATCCAGAGGTTTGCAAACAATTGAAGCCCCGAATCAAGACAATAGACTTACACAATCAGGAAGGGTGAAACGATCAGTATGAACAATCCCTCTATTCAAGGAAGCCACCATTCAGTGCCACAGACACCTTCTGTAGGCCTCACTTTGAGCTGCGACGAGGGCCAACTACGGAAAGACCTTCAACGGGAGCGTTTGAAATCGAACAAGCTGGAAAGGGCCTTGGCCGAGTTGCAGAAAGAACTTGCTTCGTCAAAGCTACTGCTAGAGAATGCGAACTGTAGTCAGGAGGAATTAGAAGAAAGGTTGTCAAAAGGATTAAAGGCTCTCGCGGGTGATTGTATTTTGTTGCCAGCACCGCGTGAGCCTGCATAGAGCGAGTCTCATATGGGTCCAGTATTATCTAAGTCCTTGTACCAAACGGACGCGTTGGCGCTAAGCCCAACAACAGTCCTGAGCACGCTCGTAACAATGTTATCTTTGTTTAAGTTCTTTTACTCTTTAAATCTCACGATTCTTGAGTTGTCTCCGCTGTGTCAGGGCACAATCAGCCACGCCAATATCCTGCAAGTCGATGCCAGTATAAGTAACAGACATCTGAGATGCAGCTCTTCCTGTAGACATCAATCAAGGCAGATTCCATATGAGTGGTAGAAACCGAAAGGTCAATAAAAGCGTTTCAGAACATGGTTCGTTCTCGATCCGAACTTCATAGTCCTGCCTCTTCAGCCTCGACATGGCAAGACCAATAATCATAGGACTTAACCATAGAACTTTAAGCCAACTATGTACAGAAGGTCTTTGAGTCACTCGCTATGGCCCGAATACTGGAAAATCGGATGGCGGAGCCCTGATGGAGACATCAAACGTGAGCTAACGGGGTCTTTATCCACGACAAAGGATGTCGCTCAGCGCAGATAGGTCTTTCAAGTCGAGCGAAGACAGCTATATTGGATGCAAATAGGTGGTGTTTACCAATATCTCCATGTCCGAATACTGAATTCGAGAGCGGACCTTGCAACACATCCTAAGTCTATGAGATCAGCAAGAGACGGGGGGTGTTGGAATCCGAGGGGGGGGGCATATTGATATTTTGGTTACTTGCGGGTCCCAGCCCTATCAGCCCTATGAAGGCGAAGATTACCATCTCCCCTATCTCCAACAGGGTGATGGAAAGGAACGTTCACGAAAGAGTGGTGCTAACGGTGAAGCCGATCGTAACAAGAATTTTCTTGTAGAAACAACATGCCCAAGCGCTCGGCGCATGTCATCAAGAATTGTATGTGTTGTATATGGAAACGATGGCCCATATAAGGTCTCCGCTCGGAAGTTCTGGGCATAGAATTTGTTAGTGCTACCCGAAGATGTTCAGGTCATTGGGTGGGTGCCCCTAGAAGTCCGGCGGATTCCTTCCAACCTCTAAGTCACCATTACTCTTCATACTTGCATTCTCATTACTAATCGAGATATCCGGATATGACATCTTAGTTTGATAGAGCTCACTATCACTGATACCAATGGTATCCTTTGGTATCCATACCACTGGTCTTTTGACACGAAGTGCTTCATTTTGAAAAGTACCTTCACAGTACATTCGATGTTCTGTATGCGCGTAATAGTGCTCATTTATTTTCTCGTCACCTTCAGGTTCTAAATGCGTCGTTGATTCAACGTCTCCGCTTTCGCGACATTGGTCCGCAGATACTAACGAAAGAAACTGAAGAAGTGGCGCAAAAGCCCGGTTGAGCAGAATTTGGAAAGTCACGGTCACTCCAGTTACAATTATCATGACCGCAGCTTGAAACTTACAACTCGATCTTTGGTGTTCGTCGCGTACTAGGAGGAACAAACCCAGAAGACACATCTCCATGATATAAATACCGGTGAACAACTGATTCAAGGCGATGGGGTAAAGCCGACCGCGAGTGTCATGGTGAGAAATCATGACATACAGCAAGTTGTAGCGGAAAACTATCCAGAAGAGAGTGAAGGTAATGATGCTGAAAACAATTATCAAAGGTGCTATAACGGAATAGACGATACCTGGAGGAGGTCAGTACATTGAGCTGTAGGATCACTTATCCAACATACCGATACATGCAAGGTTAGTATACACAGGGTAAATAGTGCCCCACTGCATCTCGGGAACATTTGCTTTTCTTTTCCACTTCTGTCTTGGTGTACGATCCATGAGCGAGGTCAGGAAAAACCATTCCATAAGGCGCGCAACTTGTATCAGAGCGTTTGCACTGATAGACAAAGCCTGCAACAACATGTAGGAGTAAAAGTAATTGCTTGTATTTGAAATGTTCGTGGCAAGCATTGATGGAATAGAGCCGGGACGATCAAAGATGTCCCCCAATATCGTCGTGGCACTGGAGGACAAAGATACAGTAAGGAAAACTTGCAGGAATAGAAGGCTAAAATAATATCTTTGCACTGCAAGTTCGATGAAAATGCCCGTACTGAAACCCTGTTGTTCTGCCAGAAGTCTCACGGTAATTGGAAGTAACATTGTAAGAACCATCAGGATTGCTTGAGGCAACAGACCTTGAACGAAGCCAAGCAACCATTTGGGCATTCGTTCGAGACCATGCAGCCAAGGTAACAAAGGAACAAGGTAGGAGATCTGCGACAACAAGCCAGTGAAGGCGATGGGGATGGACCACCCCATAATGATAATGACAATAAATACGATGATCAGGTATCTCCTCGCATAATCGCCCCACCATCTTACCAACAGGCTTTCCCATATCACATCTTCCGGAGACACGTCTACAAATTGAGGGACTAGTTTATGGGGAGAGCAATAGGCAGTTGCTCGGCAAGCTAGATGTGCAGCCTTCTGCGAGTGAAATCGAATGAATGCCGAGTTCAACAGAGGGTGTTTCTTTGGGTCCAGCTGGTCGGTTTCGATCTCAGTGTTCAGACGAGCGAGCTGTTGCCGGCAATGCTCAATGACGTCCACTTTTCTCCCAATGAAAAGAAGGCCAGGCACCCATGCCAAGCCACAGATGGGAAGCCTTACACAGGCGCGATCCTCATCTCGTAGGTATTGCTTCCATACAGGGACCGAACTTTCGCTATATAATCGAGTTGGAGGGCTTTTTTCGGAACCTGAAGCATTGTAACATAGCTTTTCGTAAGCTTTGACAGCTTTTGCAATTAATTTTGTCTCTGCGGCTTCCAAAAGAGCCACTATCTTGTCCCGTTGTCTTACCTTAGACTGCAAACGGCTACAGTCTTGATTGATCCACACATCTTGAACTCCATCAAACAGATCTTTGTACAAGTCAGAAAGTCGTTCGGAGGATAAAAGATTGTTCGGTATTCCTGCAAGAAAAACAGTTGTCGCGGAGACCTGGTGGCAATGAAGAGATGAAACAAGGTACTCCTGTCGGATGCGAACGTATTCGCAGAATTCCAGATAGATTGTATAACAGAAATGTACAATCGTACTCAATGCCAAAATGAGGTAAGCCCAATAGTAATTACTGTGTGTCATACCGAAGTTGGCCCAACTTAGCTTATCCAGGCCTCGTACTTTACTTACGCCGCTGTTCCACAAGCCAGATTCAAAGTGAGGAGTATTGGTAATACCACAAAGGCCAGAGGTATGAACATTTTAAGTAGGGTCTGCAAGAAGCGCAAAAAAAAATAGGCGTCAAGACCACACCGTTGAAGGAAAACGGTATCTGGCGTTGACAGGGTAGGTATAATCCACCCGAAAATGCCTGGTGTTGTCATCACGGTTAAAGCTCTAGGGACGAGCTTCGCGTGAGGTTGACTAACCTTCTTAGTTATGGGGTCTTGAGTTGCTAATGAAAGTAACTCACTATATTTGCCTAAATCTATTCCTTAGTATGAGAAAGCCTACAATCTCGACGGCAAACACAGATGCTGACACTGTAAGGCAGGCTAGGAAAGACTCGAGCGTTGTACCCTGACTATTTTGTGCCTCGTTCGAGGTTGTATTGAGTGCGTTGCCGAAATGCATCACAGGAGCAGCGGAAGGCGAAGACATCTAGGCGTCTTGAAAAATGTTCGAAGATATGTTGAACTTCATAAATGGTTCCAGTGACTCCTTCTAAAGCTGACTGAGATTACTTGGATTACCTATCAGAGCATCTTTACAGTACCTGTGAACCCTACTTGGGAGAGCTTCATCCGTCTCTATCAACATCATATCGAATCCGTACTTCCAACGCACCTTTCAATCCGAATATCTTCCTACTGATGTCAATACTTGATAGCCTCAGATGTTTTACTCAGAAAACCTTCTTTCAAAGACTGGGCCATTGGCTCAGGCCTGGGTCTCGGCCAATCTGGAGCGTAAGCTGTCTAAAACCCACATATTACAATCAAATATTGAGAACAGCGTGAATACAATGATCGATCAAGACACAGCGTCGATGGCTTTACGTCTTAGTGGACAGTTGCTGTTGGGTGTGGTACGAATCTATAGTCAGAAAGCAAGATATCTTCTAGGCGATTGCAACGAGACGTTGTTCAAGATTAAAATGGTATGTAAACATTTCCCATAGAATTTCGATCCTACTCACTAACGGATAGACATTTCGCTCTGACAAAATTGGTCTTTCTGCAAATATGAATGTGTCCAATACCGCAGCACTCACCACGATGAATCGAATCAATGATCAAACAATGCCCGAACTTAAATTTTCTCTTCCCGATTTCCGTTTATCAAACCTTGATACAAATGAGGAGTGTAACGATTCACTTGACTGGATGAGTCAATTGCTTTCGAACTCAAAGACCTCTGAAACTTGTCGCAGTGTCTCGAAGGAAAGACGAGCAGACGACGATTCCGATGACATGAACGTTGAGCTTGACCTTGACTTTGGAGAAGACGAAAACTTCAGTATAAAGGAAGGAGCTTGTATGTCGACAGAAAGAGATGTGATAAACGGTGGCATGAAGTTTTCAAACGCAAACAATATGTGCCCTAATTTCGAGGAAGGTGAAACACAAATTCGCGGCGTAACACCGAATTTCCTAGATGGTGTGACCTCGCCAGGTTCCGATAATGAAGCCACGATGCTGAACAGTCAGGCTGGATCCCAAACGCCTTCATTGTCTGTTTATTCAAGTATATCAAGAAAGAAAGAAAGAGTCTTTAAAGTCAAGAAGCGAAGCATTATTCCGAATGACGTAGACACCGTCATTCCTATAACACAAATAAAGCAGCAGCAACTCAACAGGACTGCCATATTAAAGCCGGTCTCGTCGCTGTCACGGAATCCTATGCTGTTTGGTCTTATGAAGATGCAGCGGGAAGGCGGTTTCGTATCTAACATCATGCACGGTGACCGAGTCAAGGAATGGGCTCCAGAGATTAGAGGTCTCTTGTCGATAGACGTAATGGAAAGATTAGGTGAACTGAAGCGGAAGCGCGAGAGTGGGATTGTAGATGAGGAAGAGCTTCAATCGCAATTTGAGAGTCCTAACGAGGAAGAAGGCTCAATTTCCGGTAACGAAGGCCTTTTTGAGGATGACACCACTGTTTGTGGGTTGATGGAGCAAGGTGTGATCTCTCTAGACACACAACATGCTGTGCATCTTTTGAGAGGCTGCTTTAAATCCTCTGAGGGTGATGATAGCAGTACCCTCTTCCAGAAGCTGCTTCCAGAAACCATGACTAGTAAAGCCGATGCTACAAGGATGTTTTTTGAAGTATTGGTACTGGCCACAAAGAGTGCGGTAACGGTCGAACAACCGGATGGTCAGCTTGATGGCCCTATCCGGATACAAGAAAAGAGGGGATTGTGGGGATTTCGGGCAGAGGAGGAGGCTGAAGTGAATATTGCAGTGCAGATGCGGCTCCGAGATTCACGGTCGATTGCGTGATTCTGTGTTGAAGTCTATAATGTACTGGAATCTATAATGTACTGGAATAGCGGCTTATTCTGATCGTTGGTTGCCAAGTGTTGCATCAGGTGACTCAACATCAAAACTTCAAGACCCCGCACTATGTTTTTGCCTGCGTGAACCCGTGCAAGTCATTTCTTCCCGTTTAAACTACCATCATTTTCTTTTCTTTCGATTAAACTACCATCCTGATTTTTACAGTTCATTGAAGTCGTTGTACGTACATCAGATGACCGGAAATCACCTGACCGAACTGGAAATTTTCATTGACCTGTTTACCTGTTTACCCGTACACACCTGCATCAGTCATTATCTACATTGTACGCGATTTATATCTCTTTTTACGATCCTTTTCTGTTTACCCGTACACACTGTATGCCCCGTACATGCTTGCTTCATGGCACATGCTAATTAGCTCGATAGAAAGCACCCTTCATGGCTCGATACCATATTTCCTACCAAACTCCCTACCAAACTCCCTACCATACTCCCTACCAAACTCCCTACCATACTCACTACCATACTCCCTACCATATTTCCTACCATATTTCCTACCAAACTCCCTACCATACTCCCTACCATATTCCTACCAAACGCTCTACCAAACTCCCTACCATACTCCCTACCATATTCCTACCAAACGCTCTACCAAACTCCCTACCATACTCACTACCATACTCCCTACCATATTTCCTACCAAACTCCCTACCAAACTCCCTACCATACTCCCTACCATATTCCTACCCAACGCTCTACCAAACTCCCTACCATACTCACTACCATACTCCCTACCAAACTCCCTACCATACTCTCTACCAAACTCCCTACCATACTCCCTACCAAACTCCCTACCATACTTCGAATCAAACTCCCTACCATACTCCCTATCATACTCCCTACCATACTCCCTACCAAACTCCCTACCATACTTCGAATCAAACTCCCTACCATACTCCCTACCAAACTCCCTACCATACTTCCTACCATATTCCTACCAAACTCCCTACCATATTCCTACCAAACTCCCTACCATACTCCCTACCATATTTCCTACCAAACGCTCTACCAAACTCCCTACCATATTTCCTACCAAACGCTCTACCAAACTCCCTACCATATTCCTACCAAATTCCCTACCATGTTTCCTACCAAACTCCCTACCATACTCCCTACCATATTCACTACCATATTTCCTACCATAGTTCCTACCATATTCCCTACCAAACTCCCTACCGTATTCCCTACCATACTTCCTACGATACTCCCTACGTGCTCCATATGCGATATATTCAGTGCTTCGTATGTGATCTACCCAGTGCTCCGTATGTGACCTATTCAGTGCTTCATATGTGAAGTCAATGAGAAAGCCAATGGGGAAGCCAATGGGGAAGCCAATGGGAAAGGCAATGGGGAAGCCAATGAGGAAGTCAATGGGGAAGCTATTGGGGAAGTCAATGGAGAAGTCTGAAGCACTGAATAGACCACATATGAAGCACTGAATATATCACATATGAAGCACTGAGTCACATATGAAGCAGTGGGATTGATTTTACTTTGCACTTATTGAAGATTCGCCACTAATTTTGGTGGGGCTCTCGGCAAATCCTAGAAAACGATACAGGTTTCGCATACAACGGTAATAAAACGTAGTGCAGAGCAATTTCCATCGGAAATGGCGACCCACTCGTATGACTGAACTAGAAGATTTGCAGCATATTGTTGGAAATAGGGGAGATGGTAATCTCCGCCTACATAGGGCTGATAGGGCTGGGGCCCGCTAGTAGACTTTTACCTGCTCGCTCCTAGATAGACTCCTATCCAGCTTCAACCCAATACTATATACCCCATATGACCTCGTATTCCAACACATATGAAGAATGTATGTTTGAGTGAAGTTCTATGGAGGTTCGAAGCTTCGGTTAAATACAGTGCGTCATGTGACCTCGATAGGTCCGAGCATAACTCCCGTTTCAACATTCTGGAGAAAGCAACCATTCTTTGCAAAGTGAAGCACTGTTTCTCAACTGACCTATCCTACATTCCTTGAGCTAGACTGCAGATATCATGCCTGACGTTTTTTGTTTTGGCTGACCATGATGATGGTGAAGACTTGTCATGCATCAGATGTTTTACTCATGTGTTAGGTTCAGGCTAAGTAAATTGCGGCAACCTGACTCAACGGTTACAGTATGTACAATCTTAGACTAACGCCCAGGTTTATTTCACTTTCGAATTCTTAGTCGCTTCACGTAATCATCATTACTACACTCATCTTGCCTTCTCTTATGTTTACCAGGTGCAGAACCATTGCCCATAATAGTAGAAGCCTCAAGAACTTTATATGCATTCGCTGGATAGCCCGAAAGTGAGGCCATCAGTTCACCGTAGGCTATCCTAACATCGAATGGTCGACAAAGATCCGAAAGCCTGAATTCTACAACGCAGGGCCAATGGAACGGAACCCATATTGCATCCACGCAGACACGGACTTGGTTCTCCATACCCTTTATCAAATATTGAAAAAGATAATGATCAGATTGCTGGCACCTGAGTCTCCCGACACATACGAATGAACCTCTACTGCGCCGCGGTCTACATACAAATTCGAAAGAGAAAAAGGATGCCAAGAGATGCCATGCCATCGTCGCAGCGCTGGAATCCAATTTGTGGTTCAAACGTGAATCTTTTTGTAGTATATCAATCTCAAATGCTTGGCGCAATGCACCCCGCAGGACATCTCGCTGATGTGGACACTTCTGGCCAACAACTCCGATGAGATTTCGCCACGTATTCGCCCAACCTCCTTTTAAATCTAGCCAGCATTCTGGTTTATGAAGCACGGTCAGAAGTGCTGATGTGATGTTCTGCGTCCAACTGCTCAATCCCCACTTTTTCAGTTTCAGGCCTATATCAATCGCAGTCATGACGAGATCGTGGTATTTGTAAATAACAGCGCCTATTGTGAAGTCCTCACTGCTTTTCATATTTTGTGCTTGATCGTCATCTGCGGCCCTCGATGGGGAGAAAGCCTCCCAGAAGCCAAGCACTCGGAGGCAGAAAGGACATTGATCACCCGTAGTGTTACCACTGATCTCGGCTTCCGTCTCTCCAACGGAAGCCTTGAGGCCCAGATAGCAAAGCTCACATACAGCGTGGCCGCAAGGTAGGAAGAATTGGCAAGAATCCAAACAGCAGGCGAAGCAAAGCTTACGAGGCTCTATCGAGTTCCAGTGGCTCCTATAATGTCTTAAGTCGCGAAAGTGATTACTGTCGAACTTCTGTTCGTATCTTCCCATGTTTTCTTCAAGTCCATTGCGAAAATTATATCGAGACCTCTCATCGTAGAATAAATCGTGAAAACTATCGACATAGGCACCCTCAAAGACCGATACGAAAGTCTCGTCAGCGTGAAACACTAATTGTGATCAGTTCAACCTTTATCGGCGGATTAGGTACATGCTTACCGTGACAGCATTTCAAGAAATATCGAGCCATACAACGACTTAGCAACGGAAATATAAACTCTTCGAAGTCTTTAATAGATTGTGCTTTACTAATCAGCTCCGACCAAAGTTGCTCTTTTGCATGGTGAATGGGTAGTAGCGGATTCAGTGCTTCAACGAAATTGATAGTTGAATTATCCGGGTCAACTAATCGATCTATAACGTAAGTGTGCAGTACATGAAAGCTATATTGTGACCAGAGATGCCGGTTTACGATTCTTTCCTGGCGAGTGGTGAAAACTAGGTGTAAGATTTCCTCGTTGATGTCTTTGAGCTGATCGAGAACTATGATATCTTGAAATACATTCTCGCTTAGGTCTCGAAGGGTTTTTGTATCTGAAAAATTAGTACTATTCTGATTATATACAGTCGCTAGGAAGTCTTTGAGATCTTCTTTACGGAAATGGTTTATGATATTAAGGACCACGAATGGCTTCGTATGCCTACGAAGAATAGACCCGTAGGCTGACAGAGATGCTATTACCTTTGCACAGCTGTGAAGCCATTTTACGTATTGATCAATCGCTTCTTCCAGTGAGTCCGTAGATATTACAATGACATCACTCATCGTGTACGATACCGATCTCAAAAAATCATAAGGGCATCTTTGACCCAAACAGGTTTCCTTGAGGTCCATGGCATAGCTTGAGCCAGACCCGTCTTCCATTGTAGAAATATTGACGTAATTGATCCATGTTTCAAAAGTCGATATCTTTGGTAAAGCCGTTAGGGTCGCCCCTCCAGGATACGTCGTTCGATATGCATGAGAAGCCCAGTCAGGTATGAGCCCTGACGCCGTGATCAGGGATGGACATAGTCGCTCCTCCACCTGTCCTACTAGTCTTTCAGTCTTCCGGTTTAACGTCGTAGGTAAAGCTATTTGGGGGATCGTGAGACATACTGGCGGATTGCAAGGCACAACCCTCATCCACTCGCAGGACATTGCGTTCGATTCAGCTTGAGTAGAGGAGCACGAGTATATATACTTGTAGTAAAAAACATAGATGATATCAGGGGGCTGTGGTCAGCCAAGTAAGCATTTACCAATATTGAACTATTTATTATGCGTCTTATACGCTCGAATTCAAGCAACGTCGCTCATGAGATGGCCGTCTTCATCGTTACTTATGCTCTCAACTCTGACAAGAAGCAGTTAACAGGCCAGCAATTCATTGAGAAAGTCGCATTTATCGCTCAGCGATCGTATGACTGGGTCTGTCACAGGCCTTGGAAGAGCTATGATTGGGTCTTTCGCACGCCCCGGGCTCTTCCAGGGGGGGCGACGAAAACCGCGCGAGTGCAAATCGTAAACGTGGCACCGAATATCAACACAGAAATCCCGACACAGAGTATTGAAGGGAGACCTAGGCTGATGTTGGATTTGATGAACGCCCCGGAGAAATATCATGAGTTTTCTGACTTGGACTTCGTAAAGGTGTCAACCGACCCCTTTATCTATCGTTTCCATAGGTTGGAGAAGGCTGCAATGCAGAAGCTGCAGCGATACATAGACCTGACAAATCAATACCCAGAACACTTCGCATGCGTTGAGAAGGCCACGCTAGTAACTGAAACGAAAGGTAGAGGGGAAGTCATGTGCCCAGGCATAATAAGTGCAAGAAATGAGAATCTTTTCCCGTTATTTCTAAGGTGTGACCCTCGTATGGGGGTCGGTGAAGACCTAAGGAGATACATTTATACACGAGTGAAGAAGATCATAGAATTGCTTACCGAAATTGATTATATCATCGATTTTGAAAATCTTCAACAGCGTTTGCAGTTTTGGAGAGGATCCGAGGGGATCCAGCTTAAACTAGGTGAGTCTCTCACTGAAAGAATCAAGGAAATCTATTGAAACTAAGTTTCGAAGCATTCTTGAACACTCAAGATGATCTTCCGTCCATACAGAATACAAGTGATGCTAAGAAAATGAACAAACTTTGTTTGAAAACGTTTTGCAGACTACTGAAAAGTTTCAATGAAGAGTTGACGCAAAAATCTGAAATGAAAGCTACAGTCAATTTGCAAGATTTTTATGCCGTCTTTACCTGCAACACAGTACCTCTCTCAAACAACTTATAGCTACTTATAAGAACGATACATCTAAAGACATATACACTAGGCTCAAGATTTCTGCGTCGGCATTTCGGGAAGCTAAGCGTCGATGAAATGAATCAATGAATTAGATATCGAATAATAATAATAATAATAGTTCATACACCCTTGTGACATCAGTTAGGCCGACCCAAGGGGGAAATCTATGCTATGTATGTCGAGTGAACAAAACCCTCTGAGGTAGAAAACCGCTCGCTACCTATACGGCTGCTACACGCAGCCGAGAGTGTAAAACTGAGACTATGTACCAAATTTGTTCGCGATGACCGCACGTTGGAGAATGAGTGTCCTTGCCACTCTAAACTGCTCCAAGAGCTCCGTTTCCATCATCATTCTCGCTGCCGCCTTGAGGCCCTTCGTGGTTGAGACGACGAGCCGGTAGTTCGTGAAGCCGACGTCTCGTAGCATATTCGGCCGAAGGTGCGTTCAATTCGGGCAGTGCATCAGAACATGCTTGGCTGTCTGATGACTTCATCCGCAGTCGCATCGGGGGCTATCCGCGCCCGGTACGTTCCTCGAGTGCAGGTAGACATTCAGCTCTATGCGTTCGGTCCTGATGTGGGTCGCAAGAGTGCTTTCGGCCTTCTGAAGATCGTCACGCATTCTTACTGACTTCTTGAATAGGTGGGACCTTTGGGCGAGGGTTGCGTTAATGTCTGCGATGCGTTTTTTGTAGTTTTCCCATCTGAGGTCCCATTGACTTTTGTGGAATTGTGCAATCGCACGTTCGCCTGTTGGGATCGGCGTTGAGGAGCCGAGTCGTCTGCGTCTAGGCTGTATCTTTGCTTCTTCGCGAATTGAAACATTCAGGAACGTCGCCTTTTTAGAGATCGAAGAGCAAGAGATGAACTGATTAGTTTCTATCAGGCGAGCGCGTATGCCTGGTTCTGTAGCTTGTTCAGACTATGAACATGTAGCGAGAATGTATATGTTTCGACTTTCGGCGTTTCGGTGTTCACCTTTCTGAAGGCGTCGATCACATGACGCAGTGCTTGGTTCTGAAGAGTTTCTAGCCTTCGTTCCGTACTCGACAATCTCTCTTCTTTATCGCGTTGATGTCATATCGATGCTTCGAACGTTATTCTCGATCTTATCATCGCTGAGTATAACTGCCTTGCTTTTGCGAATGTAGTCTCTCAAGTGAAGACCTCAAGTCGGCTAAGCATCAGCATCTTGATGACGTGACCTGCTTCTATATAACGAAGGTGCAAACTTCATCGAAGTTTCGTGTTCAGTTGAACCCCGAGAACTCGTACGTTCGACTTCAGCTTTATTATCGAGTCTTCAATGCGTAGACTGACCGTCATGTTGAATCTTTTTGACTTTCGTGTGAAATGTGTGAGTTCATACTTCTCTGAAGCGAATGTGACGCCATGCGTCCTAGCTCACGTCGTACAGGCGTCATGTGCTCTGCTTAATATTTCGCAGATTGATTCGATGAATCTACCGTAGATCAGAATATTGATATTATCTACAAAGCCAAGTATCTCAATTTTGATTTCTAGTGCTTCGCACTTTTCAATTAAACTTGCATTGAAGAATAGAAAGAGAATCGATGAGATGAGGAATCTCTGCGATATGCCGATGTCTACTCGCCGCATCGTGCTGAATTGTCCGTTGAACGTCAGCGATGACTCTTTGTCTTCCAGGAAGCTGCGAGTTCAATCGACTATGTAGTTCGATGTTTTTCTCATTCTCAGAGTATGCAGAAGTCTGGTGTGCAAGACACGATCGAACACTTCAGCGGCGTCTAGGCTAAGCATGAAGGTCACGTACTTGGTTCCGCAGCTGATCTACTAGTAGATTCAGCGCTGAGATCACGAATCGCTTGCGTCTCGCCCTCATTTGGGCGTCCGGAAGCATGTGATGAGTCTCAGTAATGTCACTTAATCTTTTGATCATGATTGATTTCAGTGCCTTACCCATAATGTCTAGCAGAGCGATGAATCGATACGCCTTCGAGTCGAAGTAGTCGCTCTTCTTTGATTTGCGTAGTACTATCGTCTGAGCCTTTTTAAACTGCTTCGGATGGTATTTGTGAGTTATACACGCGTTGAACAGGCTGGTTAGTATCGAAGTCAGTTTCGTTAAGCTCGCTTGAAGCGCTTTGTTTGAAATTTCGGATGCGCCTGATGCTTTGTCGACTTTTACCCGTTGAATCGCCTGCCTCATCTCGTCTTGCGATAAGGCTGAATTGAACAACACTGTCAGCGATATAAATGATTCCGGAATGTCGCTGATATCTGTCTGAGACGATGATGAAAAGAACTTCTTTCGTAGCATCTCTGTTTTTTCTTCAAATGAATCTGCTATAGAATCGAAATCGTCGCTCTTTAGTGACGAAAACTGTGAAAGTTTTTTAAGTAGCTGACTTTCGATCCTGATTCATTTTGCGAAGCGTTAAATCGATTTCGATTCGTTGCTCAGCTCATGCATCTGTGATCTAAAATGTGAGTGTTTTGTTTCTCTAATGACCTTGTTTTTGTGATCATTGTATTTCAGGTAGTCGTTTCATGTCTCTAGAGTACCCTGCGTTTTCCATACGACTCGTAGCCGTCGCGATTTCGTCACGACTTTCGAGCAGTTCTGATTTCAGAAGTCTCGTGCTCGATTCAAGAGCTTTGTCCAAGAAGTACACTTCTCGATAGCTTCTTGTAACGCATGAGTGATCTCAGCTACTCTGTCATCTATCGCTGTCTTGTCGTTGAGAAAACGATCGACGGGAAGATGTATTCTTAAATGAGCGCTTAGTGCTTCTGTGTTTATTTTCTTTCATAGCCGGCGAGCTGTGAGCTGCACGAAGAATGTGCGTAGGCATAACTTCGTAACGATCGAAAGATGATCAGATTCTTGATGCAGATCAGTTCTCATCTCGCATTTGTGTATCATGAACTGTATTTTCTCGCTGCCAAACGCTAGATCTATTGTTGTGAGCCTCTCTAGTAATTGTGCCTGGCTCAAGCAGTAGCTCTAGCCTTGCGTTCGTAACAATGTCTAGTAGAACATCAGTTGCTGTGTGACGAGTAAAGCATCTTCTGTCTTTTCAGTGTGAATGATGTAGGTTGAAATCTTCTACAATTAGCTGTTCGCAGTCATCTTTGATTAGTTTGTTCAGATGAGAGATAGTAGATGATTCTTCTGTGAAGATGATAGACAGCGAGCACGGATTGTAGACGTTTATGAGTCGTAGCGTCTGCATCTCGTCTTTCGAGTTGCTAGTTTGTAGCTTGATCGAGCTGATGTTCGATTCAATAGTTTTCATCGCTCATTGGTCAAGTTTTAGACGCTTGTTGACATAAATGCATGTTCTTGCTTGAGATGATGAGTCTTTCACTAGATGAAAGAAGTTGTGAGTCGAGCTAAACGTCTGCGAAGCGTTGATGTTGCGACCTTGTTCCCGAATGACTATTATGTCGAAGTTGCGAACTTCTCTGTCTATCAGAAATAATTTCTGAATTTTCAATGACTTTCTGATGTTGTACTGTAGAATTTGCAGAAAGATGTTGAAACCGTGTCTAGAATCTAAATCAATAGAATGTGTACTGAATAGAATGTTCAATAGAGATAGCTATGACTAAGACTTTAAGAATACAGAAGAAAAAAGGTACTGAAGGCAAGAAGAACACGCTCTATATAGTAGTTACCTAGGCCTGCGCTAGTTTCAAAGAGAACGTGTTGAAACACAAGAAAGATGTTGATTCGAAAGATGTTTGCGACACAAAGAAATGTGTTTGTCATAGAAGCATGTTGATCATCCGTAACACAAAGGAGTGTGTTTGCCTAGAAGGCAATAGAAGCTGCTGTAGAAGGTGTCAGGGAATGAAACAGAAGCTGAGCCAGATCTGGGCCAGATTTAGGCCAGATCTTAACCAGGTAGTTGACTAGCCCTATAGAGGTTCAATGAATCATGAAGCTCTAATCAATACGCAATCAACTTGCTAAAACTGGTTGTGAATTGAATAGGGTTAGATCTGGTCAGTCTTATAGGGTTGATGTCTTGATCCTGACATCGTTCGTAACAAAAGGTTTGATTCGTCATAGAGTTATCTGTAGCTGTTGTTGATTCTGCGTAGAGACAGCTTTTTGTATGCTTTTAGCCGTCAAGAGTCTTCCGCATTTTCTGATTTGACGTTTCTGTGTCTGTTCAGACGTCATGTTCTCTGAGTCAATCACGCATGAAGAGCGATCGACTCGTCTCTTCTTGGCTCTCATCACTTGTCATGTTGGCTCGTCAATGTTTCGGCTGCTTGTCGTCGTCGAGACGTTCATTGAACTCGGCGGGTTCGTTGAACTCAAGAGATTCATTGAACTCAAGAAGTTCAGAAAGAAAAAAAAGAATGAGCGATTGTCTTTCGACGCTTCAGAATATCTGATCGATCTGTTTCGGAAGATTTCTTCTGATTGCTTTACCTGTAGTTTTCACTTGGGGCATGAGCGTCTTCAGAGTTCGTGACTACCGTTGCAGTTTGCGCATCGCCTTCTATTCGTCGGCACGACGCACTTCTCGATGTGATGCTTGCCTGCGCATTTGAAGCAGCGCTCTTCGTTTTTGCAGAATCTAGTCATATGATCAAACCCGAAGCATCTGTAGCACTGTGTGATACAACAGTTCTTTTCAAACAACTCGCATGAGCATTCTTGATACGAGTTCAGCATGTCTACGTCTAGCAGCCGGTTCGTCATCGTTTCGGTCGCAATCTTCATGATGAGCGATGAGTGAGCCTTTTCACTCTCAGCTATCTTCTTGAGCCAAGCTATTCTTAGCATCTCTAGGCCCTCGCGAAGCCTCGCGTTGTTCTTTACCAGTCTTTTGATGACTGCCTTCTGATTGCTTGTATTCAGTGTGATATGTACACCATGCGCCAGTATCGCAAAGCTTCGGCGCACTACATGCGCTGAGCCTGCGATTCCCTTCACCCATTCGTGAGACCTTTCCAGAGCTGCTCGAGCTTCCGGGCTCACCGCGTGAAGTGCGATGTCTTCGCTTTCAAGCTTGCGAAGCGACACTATTAGGTCTCGTTGCGCCGCCGACATGCTTGCGATTTCTTGAAAGACCTGGTCGATTGACCTCTTTTGTACTTCTTTCACCTCTTTTCTCTTCACTATTTTCATAGATAAGAACATATGAATCTAACTTTCTATCAAAAAGAAAATCATAATATCTCGTTGCGTTGCTAAAATGTGAAATTTGAAATTCATAATTTCTGAAATTCATGACTCATGCATACATCAACACATATATTGATTTTTTTTTAATGTCTAGTTTCTTTATATAATTAACAGTTAACTGAGCTTTAGTTGCATGCAATTATCTTTGTGCGTTGTTATGTTATTAACATGCGAGGAAGTTGAGAGATTTTTTGATTTTGTATGTGATTCTTCGCAAAATTGATGAGAATTAAAAAACGTCATTTGAGTGGTGGACATCAGGTGAGTGACCAGCACCTACTTTATGTAGATGTCAGCGTGGCACGATTACCGGAAATATGTTGCATACCTTGCATGCAACATACATAAGGCACGACCCCTATGCTGGTTTCCCCCTTAGGCCCGAGGGGTCACTTTTGAGAGTTTTCCTCGCAGCAGGTTCACAGTTCAAGGCGAGCAAGACCTCTCGCTGCCCAGATTCCGACAGTTTACTCCTTAAGCATGAGTCGCAGGCGTTTCGCCAGCGATACGCATGCATATCGCAGTCGATTCCTTCTCTACTCACATCGGCACGCGCTACTGTCCTCTCGGGCTATACAGACGGTGTCTTCGGCTAGGGGTTGACTCTACCACCAAGGCATCCGAGAGTCAGAGCCCAGTGAAGGGGTGAGGTTCTCGGGGTCGACAGTCGCCGCCATTGTATACCACGCCCCGCAGACGCTCGCTCCGCTTGAAAGCGTGCGGCTCATCTGTTTCGCGTTATCTGTAGAGATCTTCCTCATGCAGATCGACCGTGTCTTGCAGAGATGTTCGTCTGCTACACTCCTAACCAGGCAGCGTAGTCCCATCATTCCCTACTAACCCGCTTGTGTCCCTCTTCTCTTAACGAAGCCTTTTCGCCAGCGTACCGCCCACGTATAGGATGCCTGTGTCTGAACGTCTGTCAAACGGTATTAACGAGGCTCTTGAGTTTGCCCGTGTCGAACTTAACGAGGCTCGCGAGTTGCCCGTGTCGTAGTAACAGGCACGCAGTCTTAACGAGGCCTATACGTAGTTAGCACGTGAGTTCAAAGGATGTCCGTGATCCGAGTTCTTCCTGCTAATCACCCCCAACAGGCCAAACGCGAGGGTGTCCTGTCCCAGTTCTCGCCGTCGCGAACGCAGCGACGAGGTACTGAATCGGATGGTTTTCATAAGCGATTTCCCTCGTAGTTCTGCGTTCTATTTGACTTCCTCATCTGCGTGCAGATTGCTTATAGCATGCGCAATGAGGTTATCGAGGTTCGCGTGGTCGCGAAAACTCTGCACGCGGCCAACGCACAGCGCTTCACCACCACGCAGCGTCTCGATGTCATTCAAACCGTTTGATAACCTCTAGGCTCTACTGTAGCTAGACAGTAGGTTCGTAGCCAGCACCGCGTACAGGTGGGTTTCGAATAAATGAATCAATGAATTTATTATCTAAATATCTATGAAAACGAAAAACGAATTGTTGACTATGTAGGGTGCTTATGCACTCGACCGAACATTTACACTAAAAATTGGCCGCTGGAAATTAGACGCTATGCGGGCTCTATCCTTACCTAGTTCATTGAAGGATGCTTATGCCCTGTAGCCTTCTTTCTGGTAACTTGGTGTTGTGGAAGAGCTGAGGTCAAGATATCCCGAATTAACGCTCTACTTCTTAGGCACCAATTAAGGATTAGCTCTTGATCCTCTCCGAGCATGCATCAGTGCTGACTTCACCAGCGTCGTATGAGATGAGTCAGATGGGTAGAAGCTATTTTTAGCGTAGTATTAGTTGGTACGAAAGCCGACGATGTGTATAGAATTTTGGCTAAGCCTTTGGCTTCTGCATGGTAGTAGTAGCGAAATGAGAATGGGAAATAGCAAGATATGCATGTCTTGATTTAGAGTATATCAATAACATATCTCAGATTCTTCAAGCTTAGGGACAGAGCATTGAAATCAGGACTGGGCTCCCCCTACGCCGAAACTGTTGGAAATAGGGAACAGTACTGTTACCCCTGTGGTTAGTAATCTCTGCATGGATCCGGCGCTAGTGGATGGGTATTTACCCTTCGCCCACTTCTTCCTTCCTCCATAGTTCCTACCTACTAGATAGTTCAGTCAATATATCTACATGCCTCTCTGCCCCCATATGACCTCGTATTCCAACAGAAACCGTCACGGAAGAGGCATAGCTCATATCACAACGTCATTGAAACGATGCTGTTGGGTAATGAGGTTTTCTGGAGATGGTCATTGTCAACCGGAATTAATAGAAAGGGGTGGGATGCTGCTTGTGACAGCAACATGAGAGATTCGGCTGCCTCTCTAGGTCCGAAGGTTCCTTTCCATGCTTTTGTGCCAGGAGCCGCGCCAATACGTTTAGTCTTCCAGTAATTCTCCTCTGTCTCCTTGCGAATCATAGCCATATAAGGACCAGGAGCTTTGTTGTAATCTCTTCCAACACAGGGGGACAGGAAGACGAAGAGGTGAATAGAATCCTTTACCATCGCGTCCTCGTCTCGAGAGTTCTTCGAATGACTTGCTGGGGGATGATATCACGGTGGATGATGGAAGAACTATGGACGTGGCAAATGTGTTTGCGATGAAAGTGCAAAAGAGTAAAGAAATGGATGAATGGGATTCATGTGTATGGCGGATCATACATCCATGCCTCATTGCCCGAGTCAGCAAACACCTCAGCCGTCAGCACCGGGAAGAAAGCCTTAATTGTCTCACTAGGATGGCGACAACAAAGTAGTGTAGAGTTGGCAAGTTTCTTTCTACTGAAGTCATCTCCTTCTTTTTCGGGATTTTAAGCTTGAGCATTCGAACCTCCCAAGAAATTATACATCGTATTCCTTCTCCTTCTCCTTGGCCGAAACCCTACTCCAACACCCGCCCTCCCACACAGGTCACTGATGCCAGTAATACAGATCTAAAGGGTGAGGCAGAAATAGATTGAACCAACGCGTTGCGCCTTCAATGGCGAAGCCTAGAAGACCGCTTCGGGCGCAGCAGTGAGGCTCTCGAGAGTGCTGCCTCTCAGGAGGCATCCCCAGACAGCTGATGTAATCAGGCGATGGGAAACATGGCTGCTCACCCACCTGACGTTAGCCATACTGAGGCGCCGTTCTAGGTGTGTACACTTTTTGGAGAAAAGCTGAAAGATTTCTGAGAAAGTGATAGGCGTTCTTAGTGTAATCCAGAATCTTGGCTTACGTTCAGCCTCTTCAATTTCATAGTCGTGATGGTGCAAGTCGAGATCGCGCTTTCGGACACAATCTTTCCGCGAACAATTATGTTTGTAAGAATTTTCCTTCATAAATCAGCCTATGGACGCGATATTGCGGAGCACACATGTAACGTAGACGGATCCGAGACTTTCGAACGTAGGGATCAATGAAGCAAGATGGCAATGTTTATTCTCGTTGACAACGTTAGTAAATTACTGACCCTTCCTGATAGAGTAAGTGTAAGCATAGTATATGTCATAAGAGAAAGTTCGCATCGATAGATAGAATGTTTTTTTACTCATGCAATCAATGACGGTATTGTACGATCTCCCAAACGAGGTATTGGAAAAGATAATTAGATTTACACGGGAAGACCAACAGTCATGGTCAAATCTTATCGATCTTAGACGTGTGGACAGTATGTCTTGAGGTTTGCATTTTGTTCCACCAAGCTGAACAATTACAGAGCTATTGAACGAGTTGGTCTTGTATGATCTTCTTCGTAATAATCTTCATGTGAAGGCTGCTTTGAACGATATATCTGGCCTGCAAATCCATATGGAAGCAAATTCAAATGAGCGTGGCGCATATTTCGAGAATACACTTCAAACAGCAGCTCATTTCGGTCATTATACGATCATTACTCTTCTCTTGGACTACGGGGCGGCAATTAACCCGTTGAAGGGAAACCCTTTACGTGCGGCCGTAGAAAGAAATCACACAGAAGCCGCGCTTCTTCTGCTACAAAGAGGTGCGCAAGTGAATGTACCGATAGGTCATCACGGAAGTCTTTTGCAAGGTGCCGTATTTAACAAACAGCTTGAGATGGTCCGTCTGCTTTTGGCATGGGGGGCAATAGTCAATGAAGACCTCTCGAAGTATGGGCCTCCATTGGAAATCGCTTCATACCGCACTGACGGCAACGAGGACATGCTTTCGACTCTGATCGCAGCAGGAGCAGAGGTTCATCGAAAAGACTCGCTTAATAGCACACCAGTGGAGAGCGCGGCGATTTTTGATCACAGGCGCAACGTCGAATACCTCCTGCAGCACGGTGCGCCTGGCGATCGAGCTTTGAAACACGCAGTACAACTCAAACTCCTACGAGTTGTTCAAAGTATACTTGACCGCTATCCAGAGCTATTAGAGATCGTCACAAGCACGTCTTGGTCTCCATTGACATGCGCCGTAAGTCACGGGGATTTCAGAATGGTAGTGTTGCTGTTGAGCAGGGTTCGGCCATTGTTTCGACATACACTCATAGGTTTATCGGACAGACAGCACGGAACTGCTTTGGAACTCGCCTTTCAAAACAGGAACTCGAAGATTTTCAGAATTCTAACCGATACAATCAGCTTCCTTCACGTTCCGCATATAATATATCGTTTTAGGAATCGAGTCAGGAAAGGCCATAGGAGCCCATCCGTCCTATGGCAAAGTCGTGAAGAGAGACAGTGATTTGGTTTGGGGAGAGTAAGGTCTGCTATTTACAACTACGATTACTATAAGACATCGTAGAAAAACGACATATAACAAAATGAGGGCATCATGTTTCATGAATTGGGGTTAAATGCTGATTGGCGCGTCCTCATGTGCAATCTCACAAATCCGACAATTTATAGGGAGAGAAGTGAATTAGGATTTTTATATACAGCACTGCTAAAGACTTAGATAAGGTATTTCACATTGAAATCCTAAGTGCTACTTTGACCAATCCGCCTGGTAAAGTATTCAACATCAAGAAATAACTTATCATCAAAAGTTTATTGCTACTCTTTGTTTCGGCAACGACGGTAACAGAACAAGAATATTCATTAAAACAAGAAAAAATTGGGCCTGTGATCTTGGCCCTATGTCATTGCACTGGGCAGAATGTGATTGTCATCCGCGGCTTCGTTCCGTTGTCGAAGCTGCAAGTGGATAACACATCCCTCTGTCCATCCGAGTATGCATAGCTATACGCTTCAGGGCATGCTTGAGCGAGTACAGGGTTTGGATCTAATCTACACACAGAGGGACTTGAGTAGTTACCTGTGCAGCATGCAGCATCTGTTCCAAGAAGAGTACAGTTTGATAGGCATCCGGCAACCTGTGACATGTTCATTATACGCGAGGGAGGAAGAGACTTACCACCTTTGAGCCATATGTTGTCACTTGGACATATCGTATTGGGAAGTTCTCCGCTTCCGAAGAGCCCCAACCAAGCAGGCACCGGACAGCTTCGCGATTGGCATTGCTCCGAGCCGGGAAACGTAATACTTAGCGGCTGTGAGTGTGCATCAACTGTCATCATCGTCAGTACGAGAAGTAGGTTCGGAATTTCTCTGTTAACGTACCAATACTGACATCGCCCCAAACGGTGTCATTGTCGAAGGTAAGTTCTGCCAAAGTTACGTTCTTTGACGATCTTCCATTACAATCTCGTGCACCACAATCACCTACTGCACAGCGAGAACCTGTACCATTGCAATCCGATCGGCCCCAAACTCTGCCAGACCAAGGTGCCGCCACAGTCACGGTAAAAGATTCATTTTTTGACAATCCGGGTAGCGCGGTCAGGTTAATAGGTTTTTTGTCTTCTAGATTAACGCCACTTATTGCTGGATATATAAATTTATCACATTTGTTCTCTATTTCAAGAAGGAGATGCGATGCACAAGTCAACGTTACAAGGCTGATAGTAATAACAAAATATAGCAAGTTCTTGCGATTCATTTTCATAATAGTAAAGAAGTAAGACGAGTTAGTCAAAGGCCTTCAGGGTCTTCTCAAGTTTTATAGAAAACTTGACGGAATAAGCATAAGCAATGCTTACGAAGTACAAGGTGATATAATACCAGGCAGTCTGCCAAACTTGACAATCAACATTGATCTTTCATTATACTACACGGACGAGAAACATCCATTGACATGAAGTTGAGCAAAGAGGAACTTACTGCAAGGAATGAGACCGAGCCTACAAAAGTATTTGTTGATCTGTGGAAGCCGCTCCCCCCATTACCTCTGAATATCAACAATAGACTATCACAGCTGGATGCCAATAGAGGAGGGTCACCATTGCAAGTGCCTCGTGGCCCCGGTGATATGTACCCGTTGAGACCCTCCCCTGAACCCCCTTCGTATCAGCAGAACCCCTTCTTTCCCAAGAAGAAGTGAAGGATAGAGTGGACAGTCGCTCAAGCAATTGAAGGGTCTGATTGGTTGGACTATATTGCAATGTCAGGACGATACGACAAGAGGTTTCAGCCCTACTTTCTACATAGCATAAATCATACATCACCATACTAAGAGAAGCAATCTGACTCCCAGACAAAAATTTGAGATTATTAATAGTCTTCAATTGTTGAAGCAGCGATAGGTGTAAGTGTGTTCGTTCTATGAAGCGAAAGATTTGCCTAAATAGTCAATACAGGGGGATGACATGATCCCAATAGTCCCAAACTAGTCCCCAAAAAGGCCTACCTTAAGCATCTCATTTCAACATCAATTAGTCCTTGTTAGGTTCTTTCAGACCCTTCCCCTTTGATGACCAATTGTTATCCCTTGTCAGAATGAAATTACGGGTAGTGCAGATGACTGCTCGGTACGATCGACACAATGGCGTTACCATGTCTCCAAAACAAATAGTCATGAACGACGGACACACATCTGTGCCCGATAGGCTACGTCCTCCTACTCCTCCAGCAACTTTCGACTTGCGAGATACTTCGGAACCTTGCGGGAAACGGATACCAATGAAGGGTAAAAAGCGCCAAAACCGGACCACGACCAAATGAAGAAGAAAAAACTTAAGCTTCAGGAAAGCCACGCTTGAAAGCAAGAACATGGACAGTGATGACGCGAGAAGAAATAGTTCCACGGAACTGAATCAGAGAAAGAGAGACAAAGAAATACACAGGGGGCTGGATCGATAAAGGGCGTTAATTTCTTCTTGGCCGGGATAGGGGGGCATTTACTCACCAAGTGGGCAATGTATTCAACCGGTGCAAGCAAAGTCATTGAATCAATCTTTTCGGACAGTCGTCGTTGTGCAGACTCCAGTTTCCTTCCGGAAGCCCTTCCTTCACAAGCCATCCAGAGAACCTTCCTTTTATTATGGCTTTCTGAAAGTACACGGTAAACGGGATGTAAAGCAACTGACCACAATTTACTCAATGAAACCCTCAATGCTGGCACACTATACCGGATCTGAAGCTCGTGGCCGCCTCCTCCCATCTCGCCTCACAACTTGCATCCCTCTGTCACACCCCGGCACCGGAACCCGTAACTCAGGTATCTGAACAAGAGGATCCGAGGGCCATTATGGAACGTGGCTGCGGATATTGGTTTTTGCGGTACGTACTTGGTGGCTTTGAGAATTCATGTGAGGAAGTGAGGACCAGCCGAAGCCGGTTGAGAGGTTGGAGAAGAGAGTGCTAAAACGGAGAGAGGATGAGATAAGGAGACACGATACTTTGAAAAATTTCCATGTGATTACATTGGTTCACCATAATGTCCGGGACCCCAACGTACCTCACAGTCGCATTCATCGTGCGCAAAGTCTGTGCTTCTCAATCGGGCTCATGACCTTCAGTATAGGAAGGCACGTCCTCCACGGCGGTCCATATTTGATTTTAACTGGTCGTGCATATACCGAGTAATGAAGCGTAGATCTGATGATTGACACGTTATTATAAAATCAGTGTATTATCTTTGAACGGATATTCAACTAGACAGTAAGAGTATTATTCCTTTTATATCATTTTGTCACATATATAATGAGCTACTGTAAGTCAACACTATAATATCGCCTAGACGGTGATTTGAACCATTAGGTACAGTTAAAGGAAACCATATATTTTCCTAAGGTATCTAAGTGAAGGGTGAAACATCACGCTAGTCTCAATAAGGCTAGTAGCGCGCAAAGGCTACGCGTGTGTCTCGAGAGAAAGAGTGAAAGACTCGAGCGACGATAATGCTCAGGATCTGAGCGTAATGGGTGGAATCATCTTTCAATGGCGAATGACAGCAATACAGACATTGTTTTCGATGTTCTAAGCACGCATAAAACTATTGTGCGAGTAATCTTCGCATTCATCCGGCGCTAGTTCGGCTGATTCCCTTCCTCCGTAGTTCCTACTAGAAAGTTCAGTCAATATATTCAGATGCCTCTCTACCCTTGTGTCCTCGTATACCAAGACAATCTTCGCACTTCTGTCGAGCGAGCAGGATTTCTATATTAGTTGAACACCCTAATATAGAAATTCTGTTGAGAAATTTTTCTTCATCACTCAATTAAGCAACCTCTCAATAACTTTTTAACGTCAAGGCTTTCAAAGAAGCAATCGTTAAACTCATTTCCAAATTGTCGTCTTTACAATTACATGTCTGTTGCTCTGCTTCGGGTGACGTGTCTGATCTTGATCTGGGCTTCAGATATTTGAGCTGCTTCTTAGTCTTGCGTGGCAACGGTGGGACGTTTGGAGCTTGCGTTGCCCTAAAATCAGTGTCTGAACTTGCCATTATTGAAAAATTCTATCTGTTTTAATTCACTGTCAAGGCAGCCTGAATATATATCAAAGTCAGATGTCATTGAACAGCCAACGAGTGCTTATAGTTGCGTAACCACGATTACTCGGTATTACATTTGACATATTTGGTTATTGGGGCGCTCAGTTCTGGTCAGGATGACCGTCGCTTGGTACCAAGGTAAGACGGTGATAATACTGATTAGGCCGATTCTGGAACCCACCGCTTTTCGCTTCCATACTCCATAAGGTGGGAGTCGATACCCAAGTTCTCGCCCCAGCCTTGAAGATCCTACCAACATGGTATACATATTGTTATTCAGGATAACATGGAAAGTTGAGGGGTCTAATCCTCTTGATTACTCCTGATGCTTTCTTGGTTGGTGTTCTCTGCTACTTGACATTTCTTGAACAATTCGGCCAGGAGCAAAGATTACTAACCACAGGGGTAACAGTACTGTTTCCTGTTTCCAACAGGTAATAGAGATATCTATCTGTTCTCTTGTGATCACTCATTAAACAGATTTCGGCTCGCTCAGGTGTCTTGACCGCAGATGATCTAATGGAGTACCCTTTTGGGGGCTCAAGAGTAATTGGTTTTATCGCTAATGACCTTCAACTATCTCTGACGCTTCTTCTTATATGAGCTACTACATATCCATCAAGTGAGCTCGGAACGTTCCCGGGCTAATAGAAGCGGCTGTTCGATTTGGATGGTGATCAAGCTCGCTCTCCGTACCCCATACCAGCAATGCCAATAAGCAAGATTCAGGCTTACCATTACACTCACCGCTATGCCTTTACAACGGTACCCGTCTGCATGACAGGTTTTCCATGAAGGATTCGGAATGGAGACTTTCGAGAAGGTCTGTAGATTGGCGAAGTCCGTCTTTGTGATCCCCATATGGCGGTGGAGAAGTGCTTCCTATTGGATGCACCTAATTCTGCGGAAATGGCAACCAGGCGGCGACAGGCGTTGTCAACCTAGCGTTGGTTCCGACGTATGGGTAATATTGTGCTGGGTTTTGCTTGTCCATGCTGTATGCTTCATACTTTGATAAGGGCTGTGGCTGAGTCACAGGCAATTCAGACCTTGAACGGCGTGGTATAAGTCTGGAAAATGGATTTGAACATTTGTGTGTCGAGCCGTGAAGCTTCTTCGCCATCAATAAGAAGAGACAGATAACCGCTCCAAATGCTAGGTGTATTGCAACGATCAGGCCTGTGGTATAGGTGACAGCCATGAACGGATATAGACCGGCGAGATAACTTATAGAGCACCTATGATGAGGAAATGTAGGATTTAGGACGCGCGGCAAGGGATGCTGCTTTGATACGAATATTTGATTTCAGTAAAGGAGGTTGGGGAAATGAAAGCGTTAGGTGGAGGGAGAAGCAAGGGGTAATCTAATATAGGAAAGGACAACAGAAGTTGTGAGACCATAAGCGACTGTACTCCGAATTCATAGTTTGCACACTTTTCGAGACGAGGATAAGCTGCTTACGGTCTCAAGACCCTGGTGATCCGCTTCACCCATCATACACGAATCCGCATGTAAATAAACACGTAATAGAGCGCCATTATGTAGTCACTCTAAACTGTTGCAACTAAACAAATGTAACAGTGCTGCATTTGTGACGAAAAGTTGAGTGGTTGATAGAATGATGTGTGTAACCTTCTTGGGATCTAGGTCTTATAAAACTGATTTTGTAAATGTTCTATGAGGCTATGATACCTATTGTATATCCGGAGGTGTCATGTCGCATCAGGACACCCTCAATTTTTTTGGCTTATGTTGGTAAAATTTAGTGAAGCGCTTAGGAGTATGCCCGGGTCCGTGCACGTTCCGATCCCGTGCACACCCCACTTTGCTACTTTCATCTTTCTTCAAAAATCAATTACAAATTCAATATAGCTTCAATTGAAGCAGCGCTTGCTGATCTAGCTTTGCAAGACTCACCTAACTACACTGCTACTGCAAAGAAATTCAATATCAATCGAACCACGCTGTCGCGACGACATAGGGGTATAACGACCTCGGTGAAGGAAAGCAAGCAAACGACGTCAATTCTATCAAACCAACAAGAAAAAAAGCTTATTCGCTATATCAACAAGCTTACTGAGCGTGGTATACCCTTTCCCAATGCGATGATTCGCGGTTTTGCGTATAATATATCTGGAAAACAGCCAGGCAAAAACTGGTCCTACGAGTTCGTTCGACGTCATTCAGATATACTGCAGTCAAAGTTTCTACAAGGAGCTGATCTAGAGCGAAAAAAAGCCGATAATGCATATCAATATCAGCTTTATTTTGACCTAGTAAGTGCCTTCATTACGTTTAATTTCATACTAATATGGGGTAGGTAAAGCAAAAAATCGAAGAATATGAGGTTCTTCCTTCAAACACATACAATATGGACGAAAAGGGCTTTCTACTTGGACTGCTTCAAAAGACTCGAAGAGTCTTTAGTTTAAAGCATCTAGACAGTGGCAAATTGCTGGGTGCTGGTCAAGACGGCAATAGAGAATGAATCACCTTGATTGCGACCATTTGCATGGATCTGACCTATATATCCCCTTCGATCATTTACCAGGCGAAATCAGGCAATATTCAGGATAGCTGGCTTACTGAATATGATCCCAAAGAGCAATCCTGCTTCTTTGCTTCCTCCGCTACTGGCTGGACTAACGATGAATTGGCTTATTCTTGGCTCACTATCGTATTTGACCGAAATACGAGGTCAAAAGCCAGAAATTCACGCGATTATCGCCTTCTATTCGTTGACGGGCATGGCAGTCATATCAACATGAAGTTTCTTGACTGGTGTGAGCAGAACAAGGTGCTCGTGGCTCTATATCCTCCTCATTCTACTCATCGTCTTCAACCTCTGAATGTCAGCTTATTCAACCCTTTGGCCAATTACTACTCTCAAAACCTGAACGACTGAATCTTTAAGAGTCAAGGACTTTCTCGAATATCGAAAAGAGACTTCTTTGATCTATTTTGGCCTGCATATCAAGCTGCTTTCACGCCTGCCAACATTAAAAGTGGATGGGAAAAGACGGGATTGCAGCCTTTCGATCCGTCACAGGTCATAAAGCAGATTAAATCGAACGCTAGACCTGATTCAAGTCATTCTTCTTCTTCAGCATTGTTCGAAGCTGATTGAAGAATGATTCGACAATTAATGAAGTCAGTTGTAGGGGAAGTAATTGGTCCGGAAGCTCGTAGGTTGAACAATACGATGGAAAAGCTTACTACAGATGTTGCTCTTCTGAAAGCAGAAAACGAAGGTCTTCGACGAACAGTACGTATTGAGCGAAGTCGCAGACGACGTGGAAAGCCTTTATTTGACGATCTAGGGGTTAATAGTGAGGAAAAGGGGGTGTTTTTTAGTCCTAATAAGATTCAGGCGGCTCGTGACCGTCAAATTCAAAGAATCGAAGAGGAACAGCAAGCTGCTATTCAAAAGGCGGATGAAAAGGAACAAAGGGAGCTTAGAAAGCTAGAGGAACAGCGTTTAATAGCTGAAAGAAAGATGGAACGGGAAAAAAAGAAGACGGAGCGGGAGGAGGAAGCGAAGCGGAAAAAAGAGCTATGGGCGAAGGAATTGGAGCGACGACGTCTAGTTCAGGAGCAAAAGCTGAAGGCTAAAGAGCTTCAGAAAGAGCAAAAGAAGAAGTCTAAAGAGGTGGAAGTACAGCAATCCACTGATTTTGTTGCTATTAAGGAGGTGGAAAGGGGACCAAGTCAAATCAGGTCTACGCGAGCTGGAAGGCAATTCAAAGCTCCTAAGCGATTTGATGATTGATTCTATAGCTTGGAAGCTTCATATACATATCGACAATCAGTCATATCAATTGCAATTTGATTCTATGAATGGTGGTTGAATAATTATAAAAATAGTATGGGTGGCTAATTGGGTTTAGGGTGTGCACGGGACCGGAACGTGCACGGACCCGGGCATACTCCTATCCGTATCCGTGCCCCCCACTTTCGCTCAGTACTTCGCTTAGTGCTCACCAGCCATGCACCACTTTCAGCCATGCACCACTAAACCTTCATACTTTTGATTCACCATCTTCAAAAATCCACCAAAAGTCCACGCAATGACTTCTACATACGCTATCATCGAAGATCGCATTCAGAAGGCTATTGACGTCATGAACACGCGTGAAAATCCTAATCGAGCCGAAATTGCGCGCGAATTCAACGTTCCGGTGCAAAGACTTCGATTTAGACTACGAGATTATCAGTTCAAAACAGCAGTACGAGAACTGCATAACAGAGCTTTAAAACCTGATCAGGAGTCAGCTTTATAACAATATTTAACTACAATAAATCAGTTAAGCTTGTCAGCTAGACTACACATAATGCAATTGATGACAAACGCTCTTCGTGCTCAAAACTCTTCTCGTTGAAATTTCTCATCTCTACTGAACGCTCAATGAGTCAAACGCTGATTAGATCATCAGTCAGATCTCTTCAAAGCTAAACGAAAGTCTTTAGCAGCTGACAGAAAGAACGTGCATGATTCAAAAGTACTACAGATTCATTTTGATGAGTTTAAAAAGATGATGATCAAATATAAAGTAACGAAGAATGATACATGGAATTTCGACGAAATCGACTATCGTATGTGTCAGGACCGTGCCTAGATGATACAACCAATGGAGGTCAGGGTTAATAGTGCTTGATCTTTAGAGGTAGCTATAACTGAATATTAAGAATACAGAAGAAGGTTGGTACAAAAGCTTCTATTTATGTAATGTTCAGAGGCTGCGCTAGGC
>JAABUO010000571.1_pt1 | contig 66330 bp, 57 predicted proteins | sample 5559291 | NCBI WGS metagenome assembly JAABUO01 (sample SAMN10711878, study PRJNA513372) | rock metagenome | isolation source: Antarctica rocks | place: Antarctica: Victoria Land, Finger Mt sud | reverse complement strand
TTAGCAGTCTCAGTTCTTGTTCACTTCAGTAAATCGGTTAGAGAGACATTGATTGCTTCGGCAAATCTCTCTAACATGCTCAATCGAGGGTCGGTCGTCTTCGTGAGGAACTGCCATGCGGACTTGCGGGCTGGGTCGCCCGTATATCCCATTCGCCGTCCTAGATCGCCGAACGACAGGCCGGAGCGCTTGAATAGCAGCCGTGCTCGTTCCATTGTGGCTTCAGTCTTCGTCACCATGAAGACAAGTCTATCAAGCAATAGACGACCGTACGGTTACTGTGAGGATTCCTGGACAAAAGACGGTTCGCCGTCAATGGTGATAATGACGGATGGCGCACCCATATGGCTACGTCTTCCGCTTCCCCCGACCCTGTCGAACTGCCTCAAGCTTAGAAAGCTTCCTGCTGTTGTTTGCCTTCCTTGCCGGTGACCTCGGCATAGGTCAGCCGCTTGCCGACCATACCTCTTACTGCAAACTCGAAACGCTCTGCGTCCGTGAACTTCCGATTGTTGTAGCGGAAGGCTTGCTCGTCTAGGTAACGGAAGAGATGGAAGGGTTCCACACTGATGTACGTGCCGTTTATGCCGCGCTTCAGCAACGACCAGAAGTTCTCGAGGCCATTGGTATGAATCCGCCCGTTCACATACTCGACAGCGTGGTCTACAACCTGATGCGCGTAGTCTCCGGCAAGCCCCTCATAGGACAACAGAGCATCGGTATAGAGAGCCGAACCTGCCTCCACATGCTTCTTGACTTCGGCTTGCAGGGCCGACTTCTTGCGGTTCGGAACCACGGTAGTTTTAACCTTGCCGCCACGTTCCAAGATTCCCATAACGGCAGTCTTGTCTTTAGTGCCCGTTCCGGTGATACGCCGCGCCTTCTTGCTGAGGTGCATGTTGCGTGCCTTGCCACCGATGAAGGTCTCGTCAGCCTCGACTTCACCAGAAAGCTTTTCGGTTGAATCGTCGCCCAGCATCAGGCGGATGCGGTGATCCAAGAACCATGCTGTTTTCTGCGTTACGCCGATAGCGCGGTGTACTTCGTACGAACTGATACCGTTCTTGGAGTTCACGATCTGCCACATCGCCATTAGCCACTTGTCGAGGCCGATGGGCGAGTCTTCCATGAGTGTGCCAGTCTTGAGCGTGAACTGCGGAGCATCATGCTTTTCGCGGCAGTGCCAGCGGTTGTACTTCTCCATGAAGAGAAGGTTTCCGCTCCCACAACGCGGGCAGGTGACGCCATCTGGCCAACGACGCGCTACAAGATACTCACGGCAGTTGACCGGATTGGCGAAGTAGAGAATCGCTTCTTGCAGTGTGGTCGGTTCCATGAACCAAGAGTACCGGCCCTAGGAGTATTTTGTCAAGTATCTTATTACCCAAATAAGGGCCTGAGCTTACTTCTTCGCGGTGTGGTGCGCGATGACCTGGTCCTTGATCTTCGCATAGGTGGATGACGGGATAACGCCCTTGGTCGTGAGCTGGTTCTTGGCGGTGTAGGGACGGCCGGCGATGATCTTGGCCGCGTAGGCGTCGCCGATTCCCGGCAGGGCCTTGAGTTGGTCGCTGGTTGCCGTGTTGAGATCGAGCTTGCTGGCGTCATCTGCCGAGCCCTGTGCGGCCCTTGCCTTGGAGGCGGTTGAGGTCTGGGTCGAGGTCGAGGGAGAGGAACTCCGGTGGGCGGAGGTGGAGTGCGAGGGAGTGCTAGAGGTTGCCGGGGTTTGGGCCTGCACAAGGTGGGAGGCTGAAAGCAGGAGCGCGACTGACAGCACACGGCGAAGAGCGTACATGAGGGGGATCTCCTTGGATAGTGGAACAACAATGCTAAGGAGAACATACCGGAGCTCGACGGGGTATCAAAAGTTGTGCGCCAGGTGGCGTTCCGGTGCGAAACCCGGCCGACGCGATTGACAAGAAGAGAGCCCGTTCCCTAACCTAGAGGTATGGACTTCTCGCCGCTCCATCACGGACATCACCATACGTGGATTGCGTTGGCGGGTGTGTCCGAAGTGGCGAAGTAAAGATCGTCAACAGGATTTGAAGGGCCCGCCGGCGCGCTGATCGCGAGCGGGCCTTTTTGCTGCGCGGCGGCGGGTGAGCTTAGCAGCTTGCGCTAAAGGATAACGAGATGACCACCGAGACACGAGTCGCAGACGCCGCTCCCGAGATCGACTTCAAGAAGATGGACGGCCTGGTTCCGGGCATGGTGCAGGATGCGCGCACGGGAGAGCTTCTGATGCTGGGATTTCTGAACGAGACGAGCTACCGCAGGTCGCTTGAAAGCGGCTTCGTCACCTTCTGGAGCCGGTCCCGCCAGAAGCTCTGGATGAAGGGCGAGACCAGCGGCAACCGGCTCCGCATCGTGAGCGCGGCGACGGACTGCGACAATGACGCGCTGCTGTTCAAGGTAGAGGTGGAGGGAGACGGGCTGGTCTGCCACGAGGGCACGGTGAGCTGCTTTACCAAGCCAATCGCGGTCGGGGAGGGACGATGAGCGAGACCAGAAAGCTGAAGCTCGGCATCCCCAAGGGCAGTCTCCAGGAAGCGACCATCGCTCTGTTTGAACGCGCTGGATGGCGCATCTTCGCGAACGGCCGAAGCTACTTCCCGACCATCGACGACACGGAGATCGAGTGCATGCTGGTGCGTGCGCAGGAGATGGCCCGCTACGTGGAGCATGGCGCGCTCGATGCCGGGCTCACGGGCAACGACTGGGTGCTCGAAAATGAGAGCGACGTGGAACGCATCACCTCGCTCACCTACTCCAAGCAGAGCCGCACGCGCGTGAAGTGGGTGCTGGCGGTTCCCGAGGACTCGCCCTACCAGCGGCCGGAGGATCTGTCCGGAAAGATTATCGCCACGGAGCTCGTCGAGTTCACCAAGCGCTACTTCGCCGGGAAGCGGATCCCGGTCAAGGTGGAGTTCAGCTGGGGAGCGACCGAGGTGAAGCCGCCGACGCTCGCGGACGCCATCGTCGAGGTCACCGAGACCGGATCGTCGCTGAAGGCGAACCGTCTGCGTGTCATTGAAACGCTGATGGAGAGCGAGACGCAGCTGATCGCCAACAAGACCGCGTTCGCGGACGCGTGGAAGCGCGAAAAGATCGAAAACATCAGCCTGATGCTGAACGCCGCCATGGCCGCGCAGGACCGCGTGGGCCTGATGTTGAACGTGAGTAAGACCGACCTCCCGGACATCCTGGGCGTTCTTCCGGCGCTGAACTCACCGACGGTAAGCCAGCTGAGCGACCCGGAGTGGGTGGCGGTGAACACCATCCTCGAAGAGCGCGAGGTTCGCGATGTGATTCCGCGCTTGAAGGCGGCGGGCGCGACCGGCATTGTGGAGTATCCGTTGAGCAAGGTGGTTTTGTGACCATGCGCGGTCGCCTGCGCGGAGAGGAGGTCGGATGAGGCTAGTTAACACCTTTGGGTCGGATAGGGCGATCGCGAGTGCGCTGATCCAGAGCCTTGAGCAGCGCGGCGCCGCAAACACGGCGAAGGTCGAGCTCGTCGTCAGGAGCATCCTCGCCGAGGTGCGCCGGCGCGGCGATGGGGCCCTGCGCGAGTACGCCGGTCGCTTCGACGGTCTCAGCGCCGACCACGACTTCGCCATCTCCGCGGAGCAGATGAGGTCCGCCTGGGAGGGCACGGAGCCAAGGCTGCGCGAAGCCATGGAGCTTGCGCGGCGCAACATCCGCGGCTTCGCCGAACGCCAGCTACCGCAGGAGTGGACGTGCGAACCCGCGCCCGGCGTCACCACGGGACAGCTGGTGCGGCCGCTCGGAAGCGTGGGCTGCTACGTTCCCGGCGGCCGGTACCCGCTGCCCTCGACGCTTTTGATGACGGTCACACCGGCCCAGGTGGCGGGTGTGGAGCGCATCGTGGTCTGCTCGCCGAAGCCGGCGAAGGAGACCCTGGCGGCTGCCTGGCTGGCTGGCGTCCGTGAGTTCTATGCCATCGGCGGAGCGCAGGCTGTTGCCGCGATGGCGTTCGGCACCGAGAGCATCGGGCGCGTCGACAAGATCGTCGGCCCGGGCAATCTTTATGTCACCGCGGCTAAGCTCGCCGTCTCGAACGAGTGCGGCATCGACATGCCTGCCGGCCCGACCGAGATCGTCGTCACCAGCGAAGGCGGCAATCCCGCCGGCATTGCGGCCGACCTGGTTGCGCAGGCCGAGCACGATCCTGAGGCGCTGGCGGTGTTCATCACCAGCAAACCGGAGCTCGCATCCGCCGTCGTCGCCGAGGTGGAAAAGCAGGCGTCCGCGAACGTCATCGCGAAGGAGTCGATCGCGGCGCAGGGAATTGTGTTTGTCACCGCATCGGTTACAGAGGCGCACGATCTGACGAATCGCCTCGCGCCGGAGCACCTTAGCGTCGATGCGGAGGTTGATCTCGCGTGGGTGCGCAATGCCGGCAGCGTCTTCGTCGGACCGCACTCCCCGCAGACGATGGGCGACTATGTCAGCGGACCCAACCATGTGCTGCCGACGGGGCGTGCCGGCCGCGTGCGTGGAGGCCTCAGCGTCCTCGACTTCGTCAAGATCATCACTGTGCAGAACTACACGGGCGCCGGTCTTCGCCACATCGGCCCCCATGCCATCGCGATGGCCGAGGCCGAGGGCCTGGCCGGGCACGCGCAAAGCGTTCGCGTCAAGATGGAGGCACGATGAACACAGCCATCCCTGTACGGAATGAGACGAACGTCGACATCGAGATGGAGCGTGCGCGCGAGGTAATTTCACAGGATAAGGCTCTGCCGCATCCGAGGCAGAGGGTCCTCGAGATGCCGGAATATCATCCGCCGCTCGCCAATCGCTCACTGCTCCGCCTGGACTTCAACGAGAACACCTTTGCGCCGAGCCCGAAGGTCATCGAGAGACTTCGGCAGACCACCGCCGAACACCTTACGATCTACCCTGAGCGCCAGCACGTCGAGGTGGTCGTCGCCGGGCACTTCGATCTCGAGCCCGAGCAGGTGCTGCTCACCAACGGCGTCGACGAGGCGATCCATCTGCTCTGTGCGGCGTTCCTCGAAGACGGCGACGAGGCGCTCATCTCCACGCCCACCTTTTTCATGTACGACGTCAGCATCGGCATGATGACGCGGGGCCTGAAGCGTGTGCAGGCCGACGCCTCGCTCGAGTTTCCGTTCGAGCGCTTTCTCTCTGCCATCACGCCTCGCACTAAACTCATCATGGTCGCGTCACCCAATAATCCGACCGGCGCCGTCGTCAGCCGGGCGCACCTGCTCGACCTCTGCCGCGCCGCACCGCACGCCGTGGTCTTCGTCGACGAGGCGTACTTCCACTTTCACGGCGAGACCACCTTGGGGGACGTCGGCCAGGTGCGAAACCTGATCGTCGGGAGGACCTTCTCAAAGGCGTACGGCCTCGCCAACCTTCGTGTCGGAATGCTGGCTGGAGACGCGCAGCTGCTCGGCTACGTGCGCAAGGTCAGCTCGCCCTACAACGTCAACGGCGTTGCGCTGGACGTGCTGCCCTTCGCGCTCGAAGACCGTGCCTACCTCGACTGGTACATCGCCGAGGTCCATGCCGGACGGCAGCGGCTGACGGAGGCGCTCGACGAAATGGGCGTCCGTTCCTGGCCGAGCCAGGCCAACTTCGTCCTCTTCGAGATTGGACCGCGGCACAAGGAGCTCGTCGGCCGCATGCGCGAGGCGGGCGTTCTGCTGCGCGACCGATCCGCCGACCCGGGCTGCGCCGGCTACGTCCGCATGACAATCGGCATCAAGGACCATGTCACACGCGGCATCGAAGCTCTGCGCGCAACGCTCAAGGAGATGCAGTGGACACGACCCCAGTAGAAGGCGCGACCGAGGGCAGCGGCCCGGAGTCCAACAGCACGGAACATCGCGGTCCGGATCGTCCAGGTTCGGATCGTCTAAACCCCACGGAAAGCGGCGTCCCGCGCCTTGGCGTGATCGAACGCGACACCACCGAAACGAAGATCCGGCTGCGCCTCAACGTGGACGGCCAGGGCGCCTATACCGTCTCGACCGGCATCCGCTTCTTCGATCACATGCTCGAGCTCTTCACCCGCCACGGCGGCTTCGACCTCGATCTCACCTGCAAGGGCGACCTCGACGTCGACCAGCACCACACCGTGGAAGATGTCGGCATCGCTCTGGGCGAGGCCTTCGCGCAGGCGCTCGGCGACAAGCGCGGCATCCTCCGCGCCGGCTACTTCGTCATGCCCATGGACGAGACCCTCGCCGTCGCCGCCGTCGACCTCTCCGGCCGCACCGCCTACGTCGTCGAGACCCAGGTCACCGTCCCCCTCGTCGGCGACCTCCAGACCGAACTGGTTACAGATTTCTTCGAAGGCTTCGCCCGCGGCGCAAAGGCCAACGTCCACATCAAGGTCATGTACGGCCGCTCCAACCACCACAGAATAGAAGCTAGCTTCAAAGCCTTCGCCCGTGCCCTCCGCGGAGCCACCTCCCGCGACGAACGCATGCGCGAGCTCCTGCCCAGCACCAAGGGCCTGCTGTAACCTTGTCATAATTCGCGAAACTTTGAGCACCAAGCGCCTGCTCTCACGCGCTGTAAACGCGAGCTATCCTAGCCTAGGGCGAAGCCCTAGGTACACCCACCGCCTTGGCATTGCGGGCTAAAGGCCCGCTATAGCCTTAGCTTTGTCCATGACAGTTTTCGAGTACACAACAGACGATTCGAAGCAAAGCGGCGCCCACCTAGCCCGGGTCGGATACTGGATGTGCTTCTTCGAGGTGGTCTATCCCCCTGTCGTCGTAGCGATCGTAAGAGTGCATAGTGCGGCCACTTCGAAGGACTTGAGTGAACGAGCAATCTCTCACTTTTTACAGCTTTCTCTTCTCGTCTGTTTCTCTTGCGTTGTTTCTCTTGTTTTCTGTTTCAGAGGTGAAGGCTGGAAGAGAATCGCCGGCATAGTCTGTTCCACGTTTGCAGGAGCTCTGAATTTGTTCTTTCTTCTCTCTGGTGTTGACTCATGATCGCCGTCATCGACTACAAAGCCGGAAACCTCACCAGCGTCGTCAAGGCGCTGCGCTACCTCGGCGCGCAAGAAATTCAGATCACCCAAGACCCCGAAGCCGTCCGCAAATCCGACAAGATCATCCTCCCCGGCGTAGGTCACTTCCGTTCGACTCAGCTCCTGAAAGACCTGGGGCTAACGCAAGCGACCCGCGACGCCATCGCCCGCAGAACTCCCTTCCTGGGCATCTGCGTCGGCCTCCAGTGGCTTTACGAGGGCTCCACCGAAGCCGAATCCACCGGCGGCCTCTGCCACTTCGGCTCCCGCTGCCAGCGCTTTCCCACCCACGTGGACGGCCCAGACGGACCCGCCGAACTCAAATCCCCGCACGTCGGCTGGAACTCCCTCGACAATATCCGTCCCGACTCCCGCCTGCTCGCCGGCATCGCCCCCGGCGCCTTCGTTTACTACACCCACTCATGGCGTGCGCCCGTCTCCGCCGACACCGCCGCGACCACCAGCTACGGCGGCCCCTTCACCGCCGCCGTCGAGCGAGGAAACGTCATGGGCGTCCAGTTCCACCCCGAAAAATCCGCCGAAGTCGGCCTCCGCGTGCTCAAAAACTTCCTCGACCTCGAGCCTTCCTGATCCTTCGCCGTCCTCCCGACATCCAACCTTCACAGGAGCGAACCCCATGAACACCATCGCAACCGAAACGCTGCAGGGCACCGTCGAGATGGTCCGCCTCGACGAGACCGCGAACTGGGTCGGCACGGACCTGATCCCCTTCGAGATCATCGCCGAGCGCCTCTTCGACATCGAGCACGAGGGCGCGCAGGCGCCGCTCACCGTCTCCCTCGCCAAGCCCTTTCCCATCGAAGCCGGCGGCTGGGTCTGCGCCTATCGCATCGCCGGTCTCGGCCGCACGCACGTCACCCCCGTCGGCGGCGGAGACAGCGTCCACGCCATCCAGCTCGCCATGCACATGGTCAACACCCAGCTCACCAACATGTCCCGATACCACAAGATCACTTTCATGGGCGGGGACGACCTCGGCTTCGGCAGCGCCGCCGCTGCCCCCTCGGCCGCCAAGTGCCCCGTCATGGGCATGAGCCTCAACTCCTAAATTCGCAGCGCCCGGGAAGAGATCGTTTGCTGACGAAACGCGTTATCGCCTGCCTCGACGTGCGCGCCGGCCGCGTCGTCAAAGGCGTCCAGTTCGTCGACATCATCGACGCCGGAGACCCCGCCGAGCTCGCACATCGCCACGCCGCCGCGGGCGCCGACGAGATCGTCCTGCTCGACATCACCGCTACCCACGAGGGCCGCGGAACCCTGCTCGAAACGGTCCGCCGCGCCGCCACCCAACTGTTCGTCCCCTTCACCGTCGGCGGCGGTATCCGCTCGGCCGAGGACGCCGCCGCGGTCTTCGACGCAGGTGCGGACAAGGTCTCAATCAACTCCTCCGCAATCGCGCGACCCGAGCTCATCGGCGAGATCGGCTCAAGCTTCGGCGCCCAGGCCGTCATCGTCGCCATCGACGCCCGGAGAGGCACTGCGCCGCCGCAATCAGGCACAGCCCCGCTGCGTCCCGGATACGACCCCGTGCAGCACGCCGAGGTCTACGTCAGCGGAGGCCGCAAGCCCACCGGCCGACGTCTCCTCGACTGGGCCCGCGAGGCCGAAGACCGCGGCGCCGGCGAGATCCTCCTCACCTCCATGGACGCCGACGGCACCCGCGCCGGCTTCGACTGCGAGCTCACCGCCATGGTCAGCCAGGCCGTCCAGATTCCCGTGATCGCCTCCGGTGGAGCCGGAAACGCCCAGCACTTCGCCGAGGTCTTCAGCCACTCAAACCGCGGTGGCAAAGCCGACGCCGCCCTCGCCGCCAGCATCTTCCACTTCGGCGTCACGGACTCCCGCGCCCTCAAAGCCGAGCTACGGCAAGCTGGTGTTCCTGTGCGGCTGCCGTGCTAGCTTGGAGCCAGGCTTTAGCTGAGCTGTTAGCCTTTAGCTCTTAGCCCGACATCTGAGCCCAGGGAACTCACAACAGAACCAGCTAGCAGCTAACAGGCTAGGAGCTAACACCTAGAAATGCTCATCCCCTCCATCGACCTCCTCGGCGGCCGTATTGTCCAGCTCGTCCAGGGCGAAAAGCTCAAGCTCGCCTTCGACGACTTCGAGCCCTGGATCGCCCGCTTCTCGAAGTACCCGCTCGTGCAGCTCATCGATCTCGACGCCGCCATGCGCCAGGGCGACAATCGCGAGCTCATCCGGATGTTCTGCTCGCGCCTCCCCTGCCAGGTAGGCGGCGGCCTACGATCCGCTGACGATGCACGGGCGCTTTTGGACGCCGGTGGCAAGCGCGTCATCTTCGGCTCGTCGCTCTTCTCCGCGAACGGAATCAACAAGCAGTTCGCCGGTGAGCTCAAAAGGCAGATCGGCGAGGATGCGCTGGTCTTCTCGGTCGACACCAAGAACGGCCGCGTCGCCGTCAAGGGCTGGAAGGACACCGTCGCGCTCACGCCCGAGGAGGCCATCACCTGGCTCGAAGACTTCTGCGGAGCCTTCCTCTACACCCACGTCGACACCGAAGGCACCATGTCCGGCTTCCCCACTGGCGTCGCCGCCATTCTCCGCGCCACCACCGCCCGCCAGCTCATCGTCGCCGGCGGCATCCGCTCGCAGGCCGAGGTGGACGCGCTCGATGCCATGGGGGTGGACGCGGTCGCCGGCATGGCCGTCTACTCCGGCGCGATGGACGCCTGACTTGGCTCCCCCAACCCGCGCGTCAGATCTGCGAGGAGCTCGCCGGCGTCAGGATCAGGTTGTCGATGTTGCTTACGATCGCCTCATACGCGTAGCGCGGCGAGCTCGACAGCTTCTTCCACTCCGGGTCGTTGCGAAAGACATCCCACTTCGCATTCAGCTCCGCCTGGTCCGCAAAGCTCAGCATGTACGTCAGCTTCGGGAGCCGCGGTCCGATCAGCGTATCTCCATAGAACACCTGCCCGAATCCGGCGCGCGCAAAGATCTCGAACTCGCCGTGATGAAACATCTCCACCTTGCGCACGTGCGCTCCGTTGCTGGGACTCTCATACGTCCGCAGCTGAAAGATCCGTTTCGCCTTTGTCGCCGTGGAGGCCGGCGCCGTCAGCTTCGGCCACCCCTCAAACGCGATCAGCAGCGAGCTCTCGTAGCGCGCAAACGCCGGCTCACGCGCGGGCGCACTCCAGAACGGCTCCGCCGCTTTCATGAACCGTTCATCCCCCACCAGCCTGTGGTCCGCCATCGTCAGCGCCTCGACCGACGTGCCCGGGATCAGAACATAGATCGTCGGCGTCTCCGGCCCAATCTCCACATGAAACACCCCCACCGGCGAAAACCCGAGGCGGTTGAGCGCAGGAAGGAGCGCCTCGCCCACAAACCTCTCCGTCAGCTGCACCTGCGGTCCGGTCTGCATCGAGTACCGGCGCAGCTCGTAGAACTCCCTCGGCCTCACACTCCCCGTCTGCCCGACAGAGCGTTCCGTCAGGGCAGCCGCCGAGGCAGCCAGCGATGTCGTCATAAACTCACGTCTCCGCACAAACCCTCCACCTTGCACCTCATCCCATTCCAACACGCCGTAGCACAAAGGCCTGCTCTGGTTGGCGCAATCCCTTGCTCGCATAGCTAAACTAGAAGTGGGGGGAATACAACCTATGATGTCCACTGTGGCCATAAGCCTTTACGGCACAATACTTTATCAGTAAGTCTAATGCCTTGAATACTTTGCGTCGGTACCCATGAGCTATCCCCAATAAATGCAAGACTTTGAGAGACAGGTACCCGGGGGGGGGGGGCCGTACCCGGCGCGCCTGATTAGCGATCCATCCACACGCCAGACAGTATCGTGAGAAAGCGATGCCCTCCGACCACGACTTGATGCAGCGAGCACTGAAGCTTGCCGCCGCCACCGCCGCGCTCGCCTCGCCCAACCCGCAGGTAGGCTGCGTCCTGGTGCGAAAGGGCTTTGTGATCGGCGAGGGCGCCCACCTCTATGAGCAACGCGATCACGCCGAGATCGTCGCGCTAAAACAAGCCGCCAGCCGCGGCCTCAGCCCCCGCGGAGCAACGGCCTACGTCACGCTTGAGCCCTGCTCGCACCACGGCCGTACCGGTCCCTGTGCCGATGCGCTCATCGCCGCTGGCATCACCCGAGCAGTCGTCGCGACAGCCGACCCCAACCCCCTCGTCAGCGGTCAGGGCCTCGCCCGGCTCAGGCAAGCCGGCGTTGAGGTCGTCGTTGGCGTCTGCCAGGGGCAGGCCCGCGATCTCAACGACGCCTTCGCTCGCTTCATCACGGCACGCCGCCCGTTCGTCACGCTGAAGTCGGCGCTCTCCGCAGACGGCAAGCTCGCCCCACCGCCGGCCCAGCGCTTTCCCAACCAACCCTTCTGGCTGACCGGCCCCGCCGCCCGCTACGAGGTCCAACTCCTCCGCCACGGTGCGGACGCCATCCTCACCGGCATCGGCACCGTGCTCGCCGACGACCCCGCCCTCACCGACCGCAGCAACCCTACCGGCCCCGGCGGCCTCCCCCGCCGCCGCCCGCTGCTTCGCGTGATCCTCGACACCCACCTGCGCATCCCGCTCGACTCCCATCTGGTCCGCTGCGCCGAGCACGACCTCTTGATATTCTGCGGGCCAAAGGCGCCGACCGCCAGCATCGCCGCGCTCGAAATCCGCGGTGTCGAGGTGGAGGTCCTCCCGGAGCACGCCGGCCGCCTCAGTCTCGCCTCCGCACTCGACCTCCTCGCCGAGCGTCAGTGCAGCAGCCTGCTGCTCGAGACCGGATCGCAGCTCAACGGCGCCTTTCTCTCACAGCACCTGGTAGACAAGGCGGTGCTCTTCTTCGCCGAACAGAAGCTCGGCGCGGAGGCCGTTCCCTTCGCCAGCGGTCTCGCCTCGCCGGAGCTCCTTCTCGAGCGACTCAGCCGATCGACGCGCGCCAACCTCGGCCAGGACACAATCGTCACCGGATACCTCCATGATCCCTGGCCGCCAACTTCCGCTCACAGCTCATAACTGAGAACGGACAACGAGCAACTAAACTAGATCCATGTTCACCGGCCTCGTCGAGTCCACAGGCACCATCCTCTCCGTCATCCCGAGCGCAGGAGCAACGCGCATCACCGTAGCGGGCGCCCTCGCCTCCCGCCTCAAGCTCGGCGACTCGGTAGCCGTCAACGGAACCTGCCTTACCGCGCTAGCGATCGAAAGCTCCGGAGCGACGCCGCACTTCTCCGCAGACCTCGCCGCCGAGACCATCGCCCGGACAACACTCTCCACACTCCGTCCCGGCACCGTCGTCAACCTGGAACTGCCCACACCCGCAGGCTCACCGCTAGGCGGCCACGTCGTGCAAGGCCATGTGGACGGCACCGCCACCCTCGTCTCGCTCACCGCCATCCATCCGGAACATCCCGAGACCTCCGACTGGCGTCTGCGTCTCAACCTTCCCGAGCACCTCGTCCGCTTCGTCGTCGCACAAGGCTCCATCACCGTCGAGGGCATCTCCCTTACGGTCGCCTCGATCAGCGGAACGGCGGTCGAGATCGCCGTGATCCCGCACACCTACGCTGCCACCAACCTCCACACCCTCCGCCCCGGCGACCCGCTCAACATAGAGACCGACGTCCTCGCCCGCTATGCCGAACAGCAAAGGTCTGAACCGCAAAGGGCCGAGCAGCAACAAGCCGAGCCCCTCCCCAAGCCCGGCTTTCACCTCGATGTCGCCTATCTGCTCGCCAACGGCTACTGAGCCCTTGGCTCCGGTGGCGGGGATGTCTCGTCAACCACCTTGTACTTCGACAGTATCTGAAACATGGACGCGTCGGGCTCGCCGCGCTTCACCTCGGTCGCGGCCGGCTTCGCCCACGCGACATACTGTGCGCGAAGGCCGTGCGTGAAGACATCTCCGGGCCACAAAGAGAGGGTGCAGCCCATGGGCGCACCCTCGTCCGCACGGCTCCGAGCCAGCCTAGATGGAGCTCATGTTGTGCAGAAACTCCTGGTTGTTGCGGGTCTTCGCCAGCTTGTCCGTAAGCAGTTCCATGGCCTCGGTCGGGCTCAGGGGGTTCAGGACCTTGCGCAAGATCCATGTGCGCTGCAGATCCTCCTTCGGAATCAACAGCTCTTCCTTACGCGTTCCGGAGCGTTGAATGTCGATCGCCGGGAATACGCGCTTGTCCACCAGCTTGCGATCAAGGATCACTTCCATGTTGCCGGTGCCCTTGAACTCCTCGAAGATGACCTCGTCCATGCGCGATCCTGTATCGACCAGGGCCGTCGCGATGATCGTCAAGCTGCCGCCCTCTTCGATGTTGCGCGCCGCACCGAAGAAGCGCTTCGGCCTTTGGAGCGCGTTCGAATCCACACCGCCCGAGAGCACCTTGCCCGATGGCGGAACGATGGTGTTGTACGCGCGCGCCAAACGTGTGATGGAGTCCAGGAGGATGACAACGTCGCGTTTGTGCTCAACCAGCCGCTTCGCCTTTTCGATCACCATCTCCGCGACCTGCACGTGACGCGCCGCCGGCTCGTCAAAGGTTGAGGAGATGACCTCGCCCCTCACCGAGCGCTGCATGTCCGTGACCTCTTCCGGGCGCTCGTCGATTAGAAGGACGATCAGCACGACCTCGGGGTGGTTGGACGTGATGCTGTTCGCGATCGACTGCAGAAGCATCGTCTTTCCGGTGCGTGGCGGCGCCACGATCAGGCCGCGCTGGCCTTTGCCCACTGGCGTCAATAGGTCCATGACGCGACCGGAGATGTGTTCGCGCACCGTCTCCATTTTGACGCGCTCCTGCGCGTACAGCGGGGTGAGGTTGTCGAAGAGGATCTTGTTTCGCGTCTCCTCCGGGCTCTCGAAGTTGATCGCCTCGATCTTGACCAGAGCGAAGTACTTCTCCCCCTCGTGCGGCGGACGCACGTTGCCGCTGATCGTGTCGCCGGTCTTCAGGTCGAACTTGCGAATCTGCGAGGGGGATACATAGATATCGTCCGGGCCCGGCAGGTAGTTGTAGTCGGGAGACCGGAGAAAGCCATAGCCGTCCGGCAGAATCTCCAGCACGCCCTCAGCGAAAATATGCCCTTCCTTCTCGCTTTGGGCCTGGAGGATCTTGAAGATGAGGTCCTGCTTGCGCAGGCCGCTGGTGCCGCCGATATCGAGGCCGCGCGCAAGTTTGCCCAGCTCCGCTATGTTGTGCTCTTTCAACTCAGAAATTGTCATGGTTTACCTGGATCGTACGAGGGGAAGAGAGGGTGGGAACTGAGGCGGGATCTGCGTGACGAGGGGGTCTTGCGGAAGGCCAGGGAAGGAGGGGTAAAAGAGGGGTTAGGGGGAGGTGATGGTGGTTTAACTCATCCCGCAGGTTGCCGGACAAGCAACGAGGTGAAACTGCCGCGCGTTATGCCGCGCGGCGTTCTTGCAATTGTACTCTCTCGACGATGGGTTCGTGCGCTTCGTTCATAGGCACAGTATCTTTGAACCGGTCCAGAACCTCATTCGTCGTGTCCTGCAGCCGGGTGTTCGGCTTGTGCAGTTTGCGGGTAGCCTTTGACGCGAGCTGGCAAAGTTCGTAGCGGTTTGTGACGTGGGTAAGAGCACCAAAGATCAGATCTGAACGCATCGTTTCTCCTCTTGTTCCGCAGCTGACCCAAAGAACCTCCCCTCAACCGGTCGGCTGAGTGACTGTCCTGGAGTACAGTAGGCAGGTTTGTTCGTTCCTTGATTCCACCGATTAGACGCAGCAGGCGCCCTTGGAGATACACCGGATCATCGTCATATGTGCAAACTCGTGAAAAACTGAATCTTTTCTCTTGTCCTCGAACCTGTCTTCCGCACGAACGTTCAAGCCTCTCCCCCAACTAACAACTTCACCCACAGACCGGAGAGAGAACTCCTTACTCTCCTTCGGCATCATGCTGGCAGGAGACGCTTTTAGCGTACAGATCGAACGCAGGTCCAATGCCTCGGGAAGCCGCTTCCGGTTACGTTCTCAGAAGGAAGCCCGTGGCACTCCTAGGAAGGTAAATGCGGTTGCGTGCACGGTCAATACTTTTTTCGGGAAACTTGCCATGAGAGTTATTCCATTTAGTGGATTTCCTGTGACCAGGTAAAAACGGCCTTAACCGGCAGCTCTAAGTCCAGTAGCTGCGGTCCAGCGTTCGGTACTGGATCGCCTCCGCGATGTGCTTCACGGCAATATCCGGCTCGCCCCCCAAATCCGCGATCGTCCGCGCCACCTTCAGTATCCGATCGTGCGCCCGCGCGCTTAGACCCTGCTGCTGCATCGCTCGCTCCAGCAGCCGTTCCGCATCCGACGAGAGCTCACAGAAAGTCCGGATCTGCCCCGTCGACATCTGCGCATTCGCGAACACCGGACGGGTTGCTGCGCGCGACGATCCCTTGGTCCGCTCCGCAGCCGAGGCAAACCGCTCGTGCTGGCGTTCGCGAGCCGCCAGCACCCGCTCCCGGATCTCCGCCGACCCCTCGCTCGCTGATCCGCCCCGAAGTTCCTTGTACTGCACCGCAGGCACCTCGATGTGGATGTCGATCCGGTCCAGCAGCGGCCCGCTCACCTTGCTCACGTATCGCTGAATCATGGGCGGCGTGCACATGCACTCGCGGCTCTTGTCGTTGAAGTACCCACATGGACATGGGTTCATCGCCGCCGCCAGCATGAACTGCGCGGGAAAGCTGAGGCTCATCGACGCTCGCGCGATCGTCACCACGCCATCCTCAAGCGGCTGCCGCAGCACCTCGAGCACATTGCGCGGAAACTCGGGCAGCTCATCCAGAAACAGCAGGCCGTTGTGCGCCAGGCTCACCTCGCCCGGCCGCGGCACCATCCCTCCGCCGATCAGGCCCGCGTCCGAGATGGTGTGGTGCGGCGACCGGAACGGCCGGTGCGTCACCAGCCCCTGCTCCGTGTCGAGCACGCCCGCGACCGAGTGGATCTTGGTCGTCTCGAGCGCCTCCGCGAAGCGCAGCGGAGTCAGGATCGACGGCAGCCGCTTCGCCAGCATCGTCTTTCCCGAGCCCGGCGGTCCGATCATCAGGATGTTGTGGCCGCCCGCAGCCGCCACCTCGAGCGCCCGCTTCGCCACATGCTGCCCGCGCACATCCTTGAAGTCGTGCGGGAAGTGCTGCAGCTCATCCAGCAGATCCGTCGCCACCACCTCGAGCGGCACCGCTTTGATTCCACCCGCCGACGCCGCCGAGTTGAGCAGATCTCTCACCTCGAGCAGCGTCTTCACGGGGAACACCTTGACACCTTGCACCACCGCCGCCTCACGCGCGTTGCTCGCCGGGATCACCAGGTTCGTGATGCCCTTGGCCCGCGCCGCCACCGCGATCGGAAGCATGCCCTGCACCGCGCGCAACGTCCCATCCAGACCCAGCTCACCGACCAGAAGGAAGTCATCGAGATCCCGGATCTCGAGCGCGTGATAAGCGCCCAGAATCCCGATCGCAATCGGCAGATCGAAGCCCGAGCCCTCCTTCTTGATATCCGCGGGAGCCAGATTGATCGTGATGCGGGTCGGCGGAATATCAAAACCGGAGTTCTTGATCGCCGACCGCACCCGGTCGCGGCTCTCACGCACCGCCGCATCCGGCAGACCCACCGTGTTAAAGGTCTCTTCCTTTTGCATCACATGCGAGAAATCCACCTCGACGTCAATGATGTTCGCATCGATCCCATACACGGCGGCGCTGCGAGCTTTGAACAGGGGCATGTCGTCTTCTCTGCCGAATGGGACCTGAAGCGGCGTGAAACCTCGCTGAGAGTAGCACCGGGACGCGCGCCTTCCCTCTCCCACAGACGTTGCAGGAAGAGCCCCGTCGCCGTCGCCGATAACCAAACGGAGTCATGTGCCAAATAGCCGCAAAGCCTAGAATGAAGCAGTGAACACAAGTCTTTTCGAGCTCTTCAAAATCGGTATAGGCCCCTCGAGCTCCCACACCGTCGGCCCCATGCGCGCTTCTCTTCGCTTTGCCCGTGAGCTCGCCGCCACCGGCAACCTCGACCGCACGCACCAGGTCGTCGTCGACCTCTACGGCTCGCTCGCCCTCACCGGCATCGGCCATGGCACCGACCGTGCCATCCTCCTCGGCCTCTCCGGCGAGGCCCCCGACACCGTCGACCCCAGCACCATCGATGCGAGCATCGCCGCTATCCGTTCCACGGAGCAGCTCGCCCTGCTCGGCCGGCACCCCATCCGCTTTCGCGAGTCCGAGCACCTCCGCTTCCAACGCAACCAGATGTACCCTATCGCCGCCAGGCCTGCGCCCTCACTCACGCCCATTCCCGAAGACCAGATTCCCCCGACGCTCAACACGCCAACCTCCGGCGACTCCCCGGCCAACATGGAGCCGGCAACATCCCCCGCCACGCATCCCAACGGCCTCCGCCTTTCCGCCTTCGACCGCGACAACAACCTCCTCGCCTCGGACATCTTCTACTCCGTCGGCGGCGGCTTCATCGTCTCGCAGGCCGAGTTCCACCCCGAGGCGCCCATCGCCACCTCCAGCCGCTTCGTCCCCTATCCCTTCCGAAGCGCGCAGCAGCTCCTCGCGCTCGCCGAGCAGCACCAACTCACGGTCGCCGAACTCGTCCTCGCCAACGAGGTCGCTCTTCTTTCCGATCCCACCATCAGTCGTCCAAGTCTTTCTCAACCTTCGCCCAGCGGAGGATCTGCTTTGCTCCTCTCGCCCTCCGTGAACCACGCGGAAGCACCGATCTCCGGCCCCGCCCCACAGCAGCAGATCGAAGACAGCATCCTCGCCCTCTGGCACACCATGCAGATCTCAACCGACCGCGGCCTCGCCACCGAGGGCATCCTCCCCGGAGGTCTCAACGTCCGCCGCCGCGCCCCGCGTCTCTCGCAGAAGCTCAACAGGGGCGGCTTACGCGACCCGCTCGCCCCCATGGACTGGGTCACCGTCTACGCCATGGCCGTCAACGAGGAGAACGCCGCCGGCGGGCGCGTCGTCACGGCACCCACCAACGGCGCCGCTGGCGTCATTCCCGCCATCGCCCACTTCTACACGCGCTTCATTGACCCCCTCACCGGCGAAGCCCTGCCCGGCACACCGCACAGCTCGCGGGCCACCGACTCCGACCCGGACATCGTCCGCCTGCGATCCACGCCCAGCCACGACACGAGCCCCGATGCCGCCGCAGCCGCACAGCGCGCCGGCCTCCTCCGCTACTTCCTCACCGCCGCCGCCATCGGCATCCTCTATAAGGAGAATGCCTCCATCTCCGGCGCCGAGGTCGGCTGCCAGGGCGAGGTCGGCGTCGCCTGCTCCATGGCTGCCGGCGGCCTCGTCGCCGCACTCAACGGAAGCAATGCACAGATCGAACACGCCGCCGAGATCGCCATGGAACACAACCTCGGCATGACCTGCGACCCCATCGGCGGACTGGTCCAGATTCCCTGCATCGAGCGCAACGGCATGGGCGCCGTCAAAGCCATCAACGCCGCCCGCCTCGCCATGGCCGACACCGAAACCCACAAACTCTCGCTCGACCAGATCATCGAAACCATGTACCGCACCGGCATGGACATGCAATCGCGATACAAGGAAACCTCGCTCGCCGGCCTCGCCCTCAACATCATCGAGTGCTGAAAGCGCGTTAGAATCCCTGCAGGCTGCCAATGGATATTCCGGAAGACCTCGTGAGTTTGCTCGCGAAAGCGATTCGCGATGCTGTTTGGTACAAACAAAAGATAACTCGCTTACTCACAAGCTGCGGAGTTCCCGCCGCGGTCCAAAGGGATGCATCCGCGTCCGCTTCGGGTCCCGCCACCATGCAGACGATTCCAGAAGTGATCCATCACTTGAATATGCTCGGAGGGCCGGGTGAACTGCCCATTCGAAAGTTATTCAGCACGATGTGTTCATGGAAGGATTTCACATCCGTTGAGCCCGAGAGGCAATCTACCGCGAGGGCATCGGTGGAAGCCTTGCGAAAAGCTTTTGACGATCACGAAACCGAGATCGACTTGAAAAGCGCAGAGCTAGCGAGGAGTGGGCCAAGAACGCGCAAAAAGAACGTGAAGAGAGACAGCACGTCAAGCCACTCGATTTAGCGAAGTTCCAAGCTTTCCGAGATCGGTTTGATGCTATCTACAAAATGGCGGACGAGCAGGCCCGCGGCAGCAGATTTGAAGAGTTGATGAACGACGTCTTCAAGGAGTACACAACCCTATCTACGGGAGCTTTCAATCGAACCGGTGAACAGATTGATGGGCTCTTTTATTTCGACAACCATGCTTACTTCGTTGAGGTTCGGTGGAAGCGCAAGAAGACAAACGCGGCAGACATATCGGTTTTGAGGGATCGCGCAACGGCCGGCTTTGGAGGCGACACGAAGGCGTTGTTCATCTCATTTGAAGGATTTTCGTCCGACGCGCTCGACAGGTTAGCTGGCAGAAACGGCGAGCGGGTCGTGCTGATGGACGGAGGTGACATTCATACAGTTCTCGAAGGGCGAATTGGCTTAGATGTCCTTCTGATGGAAAAGCAGATGGATCTGACCCAAGGCCGACGTGCTTTCGTATCGGTTATGAAATCCTCACCACGAGAGCGCAACGCACGTAGCACTTACCTCTTACCTTATCCGTTCCAGCGCCAGCGCCACCGAGTTCCCCCCACCCAGACACAGCGCCGCTACACCCTTCTTCGCATCTCTCCGCAACATCTCGTGGAGCAGCGTCACCAGCACCCGAGCCCCGCTCGCCCCGATCGGGTGCCCGATCGCCACCGCTCCTCCGTTCACATTCACCCGGTCCAGCCCGATCTCCAACTCCTTCGTCACGCCCAGCGCCTGCACCGCAAATGCCTCGTTCAACTCGTACAGTTCCACCTCGTCCGTTGACCAGCCGGCCCGCTCGAGCAACCTCCGCACGCCCGTCACCGGAGCCAGCATCACCCACCGCGGCGCAACTCCGCTCGTCGCCTGCGCGCGAATCGTCGCCATCACCGTGCATCCGAGCTCCGCGGCCTTCTCGGCCGACATCACCACCACCGCGGCGGCCGCATCGTTCACCCCCGGAGCATTGCCCGCCGTCACCGTTCCACCCTCCTTCTTGAACGCCGGCCGCAACCCCGCCAGTGCCTCGATCGAAGCATCCTCGCGCACACTCTCGTCCATGCGCAGCTCGCCCGGCTCCCCGCCCTTCTTCTTGGACGGCAGCTTCACCGGCACCACCTCCGCATCGAAGCGCCCGTCCTTCCACGCAGCCGTCGCCCTCCGGTGCGACTCGAGCGCATACGCGTCCTGCTGCTCGCGCGTGATGCTGTGCTTGTCCGCCACCAGCTCGCCGGTCATGCCCATGTGCTGGTCGTCGCACGCACACCACAGGCCGTCGGACACCATCGAGTCGACCACCTTCGCGTCGCCCATGCGAAATCCCTTGCGGCCCTGCGGCAAAAGATAAGGCGCATTCGACATGGACTCCATGCCGCCCGCCACCACGATCTCCGCCGTTCCCGTCATCACACTCTGCGCCGCCAGCGCCACTGACTTCAATCCGCTGCCGCACACCATGTTGATCGTCAGCGCGCTTACCGTATCGGCCAGCCCGCCGCGCAGCGCGGCCTGCCGCGCCGGATTCTGTCCCAGCCCCGCCGGCAGAACGCATCCCATCACGCACTCGTCCACGCTTTCGGAAGCAACACCGGCGCGGCGCACCGCCTCACGAACAACGATCGCGCCCAGCTCCACCGCACTCAGCTCGCTCAACGCACCTTGGAATTTGCCCACCGGCGTTCGCACCGCACTCACAATCACCACGTCTCGCATCTGCTTCTTCCCTCGTCTTCGCACCGCGAAAAGCCGCCGCGGCCAACGCTCAAGTGTAAGCCCGCAGACTTGTCTCTCGGAAGCGCGCTCGGACTCTGCGACATGCGCTTGCCGTCTCCGCACCCCAGACCTCAAGAGCTCAAGCTAGTGGACAAAAAAGAGCACGTGAACATTCGATTTTTCTTGACACTGATTTTGCCGATATCTATACCTTCGTTAGCTGCAACGATCCATGTGCAGCAGCGATGTCAAGTCTCTAGGGAGAATAGACAATGGCAACGAAGAAGGCAGCCAAGAAAGAAACAAAGAAGCCCGCCAAGAAAGCCACCAAGAAGTAGGCAATCAGCGGCAAACCAAAACAGGCAAACGTAGCGGAGGGGGACGCAGCCAAGCGTCCCCCTCTCTGCTTAACCCTCGCCGATCCTTTCTTCTTCGCGGTCGTCCCCGCACGCCATAACAGCGCGCCCTGCTCCCTCCGGCTCCAGCCCATCTCTCTCCTTGACATCTGCCTCGCTCGACCTCGTCTCGCGTCCGCGCCCCGCGTCCTCTAAACTCGCCTTTATGCCGCACCCTGATGTTTGCATCGCCGGCGCCGGTGTCATCGGCCTTTCGCTTGCCCTCGAACTCAACCGGCGCGGAGCGCGCGTCACCCTGATCGACCGTGGCCCGGCCATCTCCGAGGCCTCCGGCGCCGCGGCCGGCATGCTTGCGGCAAACGATCCGCACAACCCCACCTTGCTCCAGCCGCTCTCCGACTTTTCGCTCAGCCTGTATCCCGCATTTCTGGCGCAGATTGCTAATCTTTCTGACGTGCGCGTTCCGTTCCAGACTGACCTTACCCTGCAAGCCAACGAAATCGCCTCGGTCGCCTCTCTTTCGCGGGCCGAACTCGACGTCTTTCTTCCCGCGCACAATCTCACCAGTCACTACCTCACGCTGCTCGACGAGCACTCCATCGATCCCCGCCAGCTCGCCTCCGCTCTGACCACCGCCGCCGAGAACACCAGCATCAAGCTCCGCCTGCACACGCCGGTCGTCTCCACCCAGAGCTCCGGCGACAGCCTCACCGTCGTCACCGCCGCCGACCGGATTCCCTGCGCCTTCTATGTGGACTGCACCGGCGCGTGGACCACAGCTCTGCCTGGCGCCGTCGTCCCGCGCAAAGGGCAGATGCTCTCCGTCGCTCTGCCCCAGGCCGCTCCCTTATGGCTCGTCCTCCGCACGCCGGAGCTCTACATTGTTCCGCGCACCACCGGCCCCAACGCCGGCCGCGCCATTATCGGAGCCACGGTCGAAGACGCCGGCTTCGACAAGTCCACCTCCGCGCCCGAGATCGCGCATCTTCGCGACGAGGCCGTGCGCCTCCTGCCCGCGCTCGCCCACGCCGCCGTGCTCGACCAGTGGGCCGGCATCCGCCCGGCAACCGCCGACGGTCTGCCTCTGCTTGGACCGCACCCGGACAACCCGCGCCACCTGCTCGCCACCGGACACTTCCGCAACGGCATCCTGCTCGCCCCGGCCACCGCGCACCTGCTCGCGCAGATGGTCTTCGGAGATGCTCCGTCGCTTCCCCTCGACCACTTCGCCCCTGCCCGTTTCGCCGCCCAAGCAATTCCCTGAAAGCCCCGCGCGAGCGGCCGCGCATCCAACCGGTATTCGCGCGTCCCGTGTGACAACCGTTTCCCCACTGCGCTATAACCCTTTATTGACGTCGTTCCTAACGTCCGGAGACCTCCACCATGCCCGCCGCCACCGCACCCAAAGGACTCGAAGGCATCGTCGCCACCACCTCCTCCATCTGCTGGATCGACGGCGACGCCGGTGTGCTCTCCTACCGCGGCATCGACATCCACGAGCTCGCCGAGCACTCCACCTTCGAGGAGACCACCTACCTCCTCTGGTTCGGCAAGCTCCCCTCGGCCGAGGAGCTCAAGCAGTTCAGCGCCGAGCTGGCGCGGGCCCGCCAGCTCGACCCGAAGGTCGTCGACCTCCTCCGCAGCGTGCCCACGGCCGCCAGCCCCATGGAGGTTCTCCGTACTGCCGTCTCGCTCCTCTCCCTCTACGACGCCGACGAGCGCGACTCCTCGCACGACGCCAACGTTCGCAAAAGCTTTCGCCTGACCGCGCAGATCCCCATGATCGTCGCCACCTTCGACCGCATCCGCAAAGGCAAGGAGGTCGTCGAGGCCGACGGAAGCCTCTCGCACGCCGCTAATTTCCTGTGGATGCTCAACGGCGAAAAACCCTCCGACACCGCCACCAAGGCCTTTGACATCGCGCTCATCCTCCACGCCGATCACGAGCTCAACGCCAGCACCTTTGCCGCGCGCGTCATCGCCGCCACCCTCTCGGATATTCACTCCGCCATCACCGGCGCTATCGGCGCGCTCAAGGGCCCGCTTCACGGCGGCGCCAACGAGGCCACCATGCGTCTGCTCTTCGCGATCGAACAGGCCGGCGAGGACCCCGTCGAACACGTCCGGGAGATGTTTGCCGCCAAAAAGAAGATCTCCGGCTTCGGCCACCGCGTGTACCACACCGAAGATCCCCGCGCGACGCACCTCCGCCGGATGTCCGAAGACCTCGGCCGCTCCGCCGGCAGCACCAAATGGTTCGATATGTCACGGGAGATCGAGCAGTTCGTCAAAGCGGAAAAGAAGCTCAACGCCAACGTCGACTTCTACTCCGCCTCCACCTACACCACCCTCGGTATCGACATCGATCTCTTCACGCCGATCTTCGCGGTTAGCCGCATCTCCGGCTGGGCCGCGCACGTCATCGAGCAGCACGACGACAACCGCCTCATCCGCCCACGCGCCGACTACCAGGGCCCTGCCTACCCCGCACCCTACATCCCCCTCGCCCAGCGCTGACACGTCCAGGCAAGCCCAGACGACAGGCCCAGGCAAGGGGGCAAGCCGCTACTTTCGGCTCGCCGGCGGCACCATCCCATTCATCCGCAGGTACTCCACCAGCTGCCCATAGTGGTCGAACCCGTGCGCCACCAGACCGCCCGCCAGGCTGGCCCGCGTATCGTTCTCGTGCACACCCTGAAACGCGTTCTCCGGCGTCAGCGTGGCGATTGCCTTATGCGCAAAGGCAAACGAGCTCGCCAGTGCCGACACAATCTCATCCTTGCTCTGGAGGTTCGCAATCGCCTTCACGTCCACATCCGGCTTCAGACCGCTGAGCGTTGCGGCGTAGTAGAAGTTCGCCTGCGCCACATGCTTCACCATCTTCCCAAAGCTGCTCACGCCCGCGTACTCCGTCTTCTGCGCCGTCGTAAAGATCTCCGCCTTCGGGGCAAAGTCGTACTTGTCCGCCGGCATCGCCCGCACCAGGCCCATCATCTCCGTCTCAAACGAACTCAGGCTCGCGTCGAAGCTTTTAGACGGGGCAACCATCGCTCCCGTTGCTGTCGCTCCACTCGTCTGCGCCGGCGCGCCCATCGCGCAACATCCAATCACCAAAGCCGTCGCCACCTGCAATCCCAACTTCATCGTTGTCTCCTTGGTCAAACCCGCTTAGCCTACCAGATCGCCCCGCGGAGAACGATACCGGTGAACCGCGAACTAAAATCAGGTATGGCCTCGATCTACCTCGACGCGAACGCGACTACGCCTCTGCTGCCCGAGGTCGTCGCCGCCATGGCTCCCTTCTGGACCACGCACTTCGGCAATCCCAGCTCCGTCCACCGCCACGGCCAGCACGCCCGCTCCGCCATCGAGCACGCCCGCGAGGCCGTCGCCCGCCTGCTCCGCTGCCGCGCCTCCGAGATCATCTTCACCTCCGGCGGCACCGAAGCCGACAACCTCGCGCTCTTCGGCACACTCGCCGCGAGCGCCTCCGGAAACGACGAGCCCGCACACCTCATCACCTCCACCACCGAGCACCACGCCGTCCTCCACGCTGCCGAAGCGCTCGAACAGCGCGGCCTTCTCAGCGGCGGTCCAGTCGAGGTCACCTACCTCCCCTGTACCGCCTCCGGCCGCATCGAGCCCGCCAGCCTCCAGGCCGCGCTCCGCCCCAACACCCGCCTGGTCAGCATCATGCTCGCCAACAACGAGACCGGCGTCATCCAGCCCATCCGTGAGCTCGCCGACATCGCGCACGCCGCCGGCGCCCTCTTCCATACCGACGCCGTCCAGGGCGCAGGCAAGCTCCCCCTCTCGGTCGACGACCTCGGCTGCGACCTGCTCACGATCGCCGGCCACAAGATGTACGCGCCCAAGGGCGTCGGTGCCCTCTACCTCCGCCGCAAAACGCAGCTCACTCCCATGCTCTTCGGCGGATCCCACGAGCGCCAGCGGCGCGCCGGCACAGAGAACGTCCCCGGCATCGTCGGTCTCGGCCGCGCCGCGGAGCTCGCGGGGCAGTGGCTGGCCGCCGAGCCCAGCGAAACCGACGGGTTCGCTGGCAGCCCGGCCAGCCTCGCCCGCCTGCGCGACCGCCTCGAAGCAGGCCTCCTTGCGGCCATTCCCCGCTCCGGCGTCAACGGTGCCCGCAGCGACGGTCTCATGGAACCCCGAACGCCCAACACCTCGAACCTCTACTTCGACGGCGTCGACGCCGAAGCTCTTATCATCGCGCTCGACCTGAAAGGCATCGCCGTCAGCGCAGGCTCTGCCTGCCAGTCGGGCGCCACCGAGCCCTCGCACGTCCTCACCGCCATGCGACTCCCCGAGTCCCGCGCCCGCGCCAGCATCCGCATCTCGCTCTCACGCCTGAACACCGAAGCCGAGATCGACGCCGCGCTCCACCTCGTCCCCGCGACCGTCGCACGCCTTCGCCGGATCTCCCCAGCCTCGCCCGCCCAACCGGACCTGCACCTCGCGGTCGAGGCTCGCTCTTGATCTTTGAAGCTCAGATCTGAGCTTCCAGCAAGTTCGAGGTTGTCCTGCCCCGCGCAAAAACGACCTCTCGCCGCCCGGGGAGTAGCGGCGAGAGGTCGTCGTAACAATGAGCGAACTTCAGTCTAGTAGCGGTACTGCTCTGCCTTGTACGGACCTTCAGGCTTAACGCCGAGATACTCGGCCTGCTTCGGCGAGAGCGTCGTCAATTTCACGCCGATCTTTTCGAGATGGAGGCGAGCGACCTCCTCGTCGAGACGCTTCGGCAGGACGTAGACGCCGACCTTATACGTGTCGCGATTGGCCCAGAGATCGAGCGCCGCCAGTGTCTGGTTGGAGAAGCTGTTCGACATCACGAAACTCGGGTGACCGGTAGCGCAACCCAGGTTCACGAGCCGGCCCTCAGCCAGGATGAAGATGCTGTTGCCGGTCGTCGAGAAGGTGTACTTGTCCACCTGCGGCTTGATGTTGAGCCGAGTCGCGGTCGGGTCGGCGTTGAGCGGCTCCATCTGGATCTCGTTGTCGAAGTGACCGATGTTGCAGACGATCGCCTGATCCTTCATCTGCTGCATATGCTCGAGCGTGATGATGTCGAGGTTGCCGGTGCAGGTGACGTAGATATCGCCGCGGCCGAGCGTCTCCTCGATGGTCGTGACCTCGTAGCCTTCCATGGCCGCCTGCAGGGCGTTAATCGGATCGATCTCGGTGACGATGATGCGCGCGCCCAGGCCGCGGAGCGAGGCCGCGGAGCCCTTGCCCACGTCGCCGTACCCGCAGATGACCGCGACCTTGCCGGCGATCATGACATCGGTCGCCCGCTTGATGCCGTCGCCAAGCGACTCGCGGCAGCCGTACAGATTGTCGAACTTCGACTTGGTGACCGAGTCGTTGACGTTGATCGCGGGGACCAGCAGCTTGCCCTGCTCCATCATCTTGTAGAGCCGGTGAACGCCGGTGGTCGTCTCCTCGGCCACGCCGCGCCACTCCTTGGCGATGTTGGTGAAATGCTGCGGATCCTCGGCGTGGATCCTCTTCAGGAGGCTCTTGATGACGCCCTCCTCCTGGCTGCCCGCGGGTGTGTTCACCCAGTCGTCGCCCTTCTCGAGTTCGACGCCCTTGTGGATGAGCAGGGTCACGTCGCCGCCGTCGTCGATGACGAGCTGCGGACCGAGGCCGCCCTTGTGCGCGAGCGCCTGCTCGGTGCACCACCAGTACTCCTCGAGCGACTCGCCCTTCCAGGCGAAGACCGGGACGCCGGCTGCCGCGATTGCCGCCGCGGCGTGGTCCTGGGTCGAGAAGATGTTGCAGCTTGCCCAGCGGACCTCGGCGCCCAGAGCGACCATGGTCTCGATCAACACCGCGGTCTGGATCGTCATGTGCAGCGAACCGGTGACGCGAACGCCCGCCAGCGGCTTGCCCGCCGCATACTTGTTCCGGATGGACATCAGGCCCGGCATCTCCTTTTCGGCGATGTCGATCTCCTTGCGCCCAAACTCCGCCAGGCCGATATCGGCAACCTTGTACACCGTTGCTGTATCCGTTCCCGCTGCTGCACGATCGATCGTTGCTGTCGCCATGTGTCGCTCAAGACCTCAAATCCGGAATGTATCTGACATGTTTCAGAATACCATTCTGAGGCGACCGATTCGGCTGTCGAAGACACGCAATCCGCGCTATTCACGCGCCAGAAAAGTTCGCTCCCTCGCTGTTCAGGCGGCTGCCCGATCGCCTCCCCAGGAGGTCAGGAGGTCACCAGCGTGCCCAGCGGCTCCCCAGCCACGACGCGCCGGATGTTGCCCTCCTCGCGCATGCTGAACACCATCATGGGCATGCGGTTGTCCCGGCACAGGGAGACCGCGGTCGTATCCATTACGCGCAGGTTCTTACGCAGGATCTCGTCGTAGGTGATCGTTTCGAAACGCTTTGCGGCGGCGTCGATCTTCGGGTCCGCCGTGTAGATGCCGTCGACCGAGGTCGCCTTCAGAAGGATGTCGGCCTTGATCTCCATGGCCCGCAGGCTCGCCGCGGTGTCGGTCGAGAAGTAGGGGTTGCCGGTGCCGGCGGCAAAGATGACGATGCGCTGCTTCTCGAGGTGACGCATGGCCCGCCGGCGAATGTAGGGTTCGGCGACCTCGTGCATCTCGATCGCCGACATGACGCGGCAGAAAAGGCCGCGCTTTTCAATCGCATCCTGGAGCGCGATGGAGTTGATGACCGTCGACAGCATGCCCATGTGGTCGGCGGCGACGCGATCCATGTCGATCGCCTGCTGGGCGACGCCGCGAAAGAAGTTTCCGCCGCCCACGACGATGCCGATCTCGCAGCCCAGCGCATGGACGTCCGCGATCTCCTCGGCAACCTTGTGAATGAAGACGGCATCGATGCCGAATCCGCGTCCGGCAGCCAGAGCTTCGCCTGAGATCTTGAGGAGCACCCGCTTGTACATGTCAGGCCCAAGTATCGCATGCAGGCCCCGCGCTCTCATCTCGAAGTCTGGCCGGGGCTGCAACCTCGAGCCGGGCTCGTGCAAGCGCGCCGGAGGAACTCCGAGCCGCCTGGCAGCGTAAGGACTGGTAAGCTGTCCTCGCGAGGTCACATCCCTATGCAAAGCCGCATCGTCGGATCCACCATGCCGGTGCTCGAGATCCTTCTAAGTCCTAATGAGAGCGTTATCTCCGAGGCCGGCGAGCTCTCCTGGATGACGCAGTCCATCCAGATGAATACGCATACGCAGATGGGTGGCGGCGGCGGCTTCTTCGGGGCGATCAAGCGCGTCGCGGGCGGCGGAACTCTGTTCATGACCGAGTACACCGCATCCGGAACGCAGGGCGAGATCGCGTTTGCGACCAAGGTTCCCGGGCACATCGTACCGATCCAGGTTGGCGAGGGGTACGAGTACTTCGCGCATCGCCACGGCTTTCTGTGCGCCACGCCGCAGGTCCAGCTAGGCGTCGGATTTCAGCAGTCGCTTGGAGCGGGCATCTTTGGCGGGGATGGGTTTCTGCTGCAGCGCATCAGCGGCTATGGAACCGCGTGGCTCGAACTCTCGGGCGAGCTGATCATCAAGGATCTTCAGCCGGGCGAGACACTCCGCGTGCACCCAGGACACGTGGGCGCGTTCACGACGAGCATCAACTTCCAGATCACACGTGTTCCCGGAATCAAGAACCTGATCTTCGGCGGCGATGGTATCTTTCTCGCCGCGCTGACCGGCCCGGGACGCGTCTGGCTGCAGACACTTCCCATCGCCAAGCTCGCCCACGCCCTGCAGGAGTACCTCCCGTCGCGGAGGGCGGAGGGCGCCGAAGGCGGCGTGGTTGGCGGCGTGGTCGGCTCGATCCTGCGCGGTATGTAAGCCCTGGTCACACCTCCTGGACCAGGGCCACGGGAATCTATAGCTCCGGCAAATCCGTAGCTCTGGGAAGATCTGCGGCTCCCGAAACAGCTTGTCTGGAGCCGTCGCCGCCTGCACGCAAAGCGCTCTCCTATGCGGTCTCCCGCGCTAGCTCCGCCAGGAAGTCCAGCTTGACTTTCTTGTCGCCGGCCGTGCTGAAGTGGACCAGGGCGATGCCGTTGTAGACGTCCTTGACCTTGCCCGGACCGAACCGCTTGTGCGCAACCCGGGACCCCTTCGCGAGCGCGGGCTCCTCCTCGTGCTTCGGCAGGGTCTCCGGCGCCGTCGTCACGATGGTTCCGTGGATCGTCTCCACCCGGGTCACCTCCTCGCGCTGGTGGGCCGGCTGCGCTTCGGCGGCGATCGCTACACTCTTCTCCGTGGACGCCATGGAACCCTCGATGGATCTCGCTCGCTCCTGTCCGGGCTGCACACAATTGTCGCATCGGCCGCAGCGCTCGCCCTCGGGGTCGCCGAAGTAGGTGCGGATTACCTGCACCCTGCAGCTCACCGTCTCCGCATAGTGCATCATCTCGGCGAGACGATCCTTGTCCAGGATGGCGCGATCCTCGTACACCCGAACGATGTCGGTCAGGGCATCGTCGGTGGGGAGCTTCGTGTCATCGAGGCGGTAACCGGTTCTGCCGCGCCGAACTATGCCCGCATGTCGCAGCAGATTCAGGATGACCTGCGTCCGCCGCCGGCCCACGCCTGCGCCCTCGGCGATCGAGTCGGCCGACATCACTCTTCGCGTGACTGGGGGATCGGCAAGCTCCGAGGTCTTCGCCTCGTTCATCGCCTCGGCCGAGGGAGGCGTCGCCGCGTCTTCAACCGCCACGCTGCACGCCTCCGGCACATCCTCTCTTTCGCTCGGTTCCGCTTCGGTCGGCGTCCTCTCCGCCGGAGCCGAGGCGCGGCCGGCGAGCGCGTCGAGAACCTGGCGCAACTCCGCGAGCTTGGGGTACCGGCCCGACAGGAAGAAGCTCTGGATGCGCTTGTCTTCAAGACGGTACAGCAGCACAGCCCGGCTCGCGAGCCCATCGCGCCCGGCCCGGCCCGCCTCCTGGTAGTAGGTCTCGAGCGAGTCCGGAAACTCGAAGTGGTAGACAAAGCGTATGTCCGGCTTGTCAATGCCGAGCCCGAAAGCCTTGGTGGCGATCATCACCTTATGCTCGCCGCGCATGAACTCTCCCTGCACCTGCTCGCGTTCGCGCGTCCTCATCTTGCCGTGGTAGTGGCCGACCGCGATGCCTTGCTCCCTTAAACCAGTCATGCACCTCGTTGGCGGTGCGCACGCAGGCCGTGTAGATGATGCCGGTGCCCTCCTCCTCGCGCAGCATGGAAATGACGCGAGCCAGCTTGGCCTGGTTGTTGACCGTAGGGTGCACGCGAAAAAAGAGGTTCTCGCGCTCGGTGCCGGCGTTGACGATCTTTGCGTCCTCGGCTTGGAGGCTCGAAAGAATCTCCCCGACGACCTCCTGGGTTGCCGTCGCGGTTAGGGCCAGAACCGGAGGATTGCCCAATGCCTTCCGGGCGTACCCGAGCGCCAGATACGCCGGTCGAAAGTCGTGGCCCCACTGCGAGATGCAGTGCGCCTCGTCTACCACCAGAAGAGAGATGCCGCCGGCGTCGTTGAGCATCTGGACGAAGTCGCGGTTTTCGAGGCGCTCCGGCGTCACGTAAATCAGCTTAGCCACGCCCTTGTCGATAAGTTCGTCGGCCTCTCGCACCTGGCGAGCGGTCAGGGTAGAGTCGATCTTCTCGACGGCGATCTCCGCCTCTGCCGCCTTCTCCTGCTGGTCCTGCATCAGCGCAATCAGTGGACTCACAACGACGACGGGCTTTGCGAGCAGCAGCGCCGGCAGTTGGTACGTGAGGCTCTTGCCCGCGCCGGTCGGCATGATCCCTAGAACATTGCGACCGCGGAGGACCTCTTCGAGCACCTCCTTCTGCCCGGACCGGAAGCGCGTGATGCCGAAGCGCTCCCGAGCCTCTTTGAGGACGCTCGGCCAGTCGATCGAAGGCGGAGCTGCTTGAGAACGAGCCTTCTCCGTCTGCTTCGCTCGTGTCTTTCGCGAGGCGGTGGCGCTCGCTGCGGTTAAGACCGACGGTCTGGAACGCGACGGTCTGGTATGCGACGGTTTGGAACGCGACGCAGCAGGAGCCACATCGCCGTTTCTGCTTTGTCCCTGCGACTTCGATCTTTTCAATGGTATGCCCGAACCTTTTGGTGGAGTTGGATGCGTCCGACCCATCCGCGTTACCGTCCGACGATCGCATTCTCGGCGGTGCGGTCGTAGCGTGTGCCGAGCTTGTTCACCGGACCAATCTCCCGTTCAGCCCGTTGCACCGGTGGTCAGGGCGCACGTACACTCCCCAGCATGACCCGTCGATCGCTGCTTCGCCTTTCCGCACTCGTTCTCGCCTGCGCGCCCTCTACGCTGTTCCCCTTGCCTGCTCGCGCGCAGGACTGGGCCAAGGCCTCGCTCGAAAAGTCTCCGCGGCACCGCGAATACGTCACGATCAAGGCCGGCAGCCGATCCGTCAGCACCTTCGTCGTCTACCCGGAGACGAGTCAAAAGGCTCCTGTGATCGTGCTCATTCATGAGATCTTCGGTCTCTCCGATTGGGCAAAGGGCATGGCCGACGAGCTGGCGGCGCAGGGCTATCTCGTGCTCGCGCCGGACCTCCTCTCGGGCACCGGACCTGCCGCCGGCGGCAAGGCAGGCGGCGGAACCGATAGCTACAGCGGCATGGACGCGATCACCAAAGCAGTCTCCGGACTTCCGTCCGACCAGGTGCTCTCGGATCTCGACGCCGTTGCCAGCTATGGCCTGAAGCTGCCGGCGGCCAACGGAAAGCTGGCCGTCACGGGCTTCTGCTGGGGCGGCGGAAAGACCTTCGCCTTTGCCACCCATCGCAAGGACCTGAGTGGAGCCTATGTGTTCTACGGGCCTCCACCGGAGACCTCCGCTCTGGCCGGTATCGCGGCGCCGGTCTACGGCTTCTATGCCGGCAACGATGCTCGAATCGATGCGACCATTCCTGCAACAGTCGAGGCTATGAAGGCTGCCGGCAAGAGCTACGATCCGCAGACCTATGCGGGCGCGGGCCACGGGTTCATGCGCGCCGGCGAGGCCCCGGATGCTTCGCCCGAGAACAGGATCGCGCGCGAAGAGGCCTTCAAACGGATGACCTCACTGCTCAAGCCGCTCCAGACAAATTAGCTGCCGCTGGGAGCTCCAGGCCGGTGCGCCTGCTCTCTCACGAACATCTGGCCGCGCCTCACGCCGCAAGATAGAACAACAACATCTCAGGGGACAAGCTCGTGACCAGGCAGCTCCTTTTCGCCCTTTCCATCGCACTTGTTGCCCCACGTGCAGCGCGCGCCGACGATCCGGTCCGGCACGAGTTCGTCATCAACGACTTCAAGACAGAGTCGGGCGCCGTGCTTCCAAAGGCCCGCGTCGTCTACGGAACCTACGGTCACCTCAATGCCGCGCGTGACAACGTCGTCCTCCTTCCATCGCACTACATGGCGAAGTTCCGCGGGTATGAGTGGCTGATCGCGGATCCGCGGCACCCGGATCGAGCCCTCGATCCCGCGAAGCTCTTCCTGGTGTCGACCGAGCTCTTCGGCAACGGCAGCTCCACCTCGCCCAGCAACACGCCCGAGCCCTTCCACGGACCTCGCTTCCCGGTCACCACCATTCGCGACAACGTCGAGGCCGTGCATCGCCTGCTCACGGAAGACCTCCACATCACTCACGTGCGCGCCATCATCGGCTTCTCGATGGGGGCCGAGCAGGCCTTCCAGTGGGGAGTCACCTACCCCAACTTCGCGGATCGCATCGTTGCGACCTCCGGCACGGCGAAGTGTTACGGCCATGGCATCGCTCGGCTCGAGGGCCAAATCTCCGCGCTCACCGCGGACAGCGCCTTCAACAACGGCGACTACACCGCCCCGCCCGCAAAGGGTCTCTCCGCCTTCGGCATGGTGTGGGCCGGCTGGCTCTACTCGCAGGAGTGGTGGCGCCGCGAGCTCTGGCGCACGGACGAGAAGCCCGGCGCCACGCTGGATCAGGTGCTCGACCACTTTCGCAATGGCTTCATCCCGGGTGGCGACGCAAACGACATGATCCTGCAGGCAAGGACGTGGGAGCGGCACGACGTCGGAACGACGCCCGGCTTTCACGCGAACGTCGCTGAGGCCCTGCGGTCGATCAAGGCGCCGTTTCTCTACATGCCCTCCGCGACCGATCTGTACTTTCCCGTGGGCGACGCTCGCTACGAGGCCGGGTTCATGCCGCACGTGACGCTGCTTCCAATACCATCGCTGTGGGGGCACCCTGCCGGTGCCGGCGCAAGTCCGGCCGACGAAAGGTTCCTCAACGAAAACATCAAGAGATTCCTCGCGGGAGAGGCCGTCAAGGGTGAGCAGATCAGTCCCCCGAACTCCGCCCCAGCGGATCGTTAGGGGCAGGCTCTAAGTCGATCCAACTCAGTCGGAGAGCGCCTCCTGCTCTTCCTCCGGCGTCTCGACGATCTCCGCGACGTCCTCCACCTCCGAAGCAAGATCGATACCGTAGCGCTGGGCCAGATCCGGAGCATAGCGTGCGATGTCATTTCGTAACCGGATGAGGGACAGGTCCTTCGCCTTAGACTCGAGCATCACGTCCACATCCACGTCCACGATCGACCGTAGGAACTGAATCGACTCGAACGGGTTGTTGTAGTCCGCGTGCCCCGTCCAGATTGGCGGCTGCAGCACCACCTCGATCTTGCCGGACTTCCGGTTCTTGCGCTTGATCTCCCGCATCTCCGTCCTGGCGCAGGAGAAGTGCATTTTGGGCCGCACGCCTGCCGGCCACGTCGCCACAAACCGGCGCAGGGTCTCGCCCATCTCCAGGCCCTCCGGGTTGAAGCACCAGTGGTGCTGGTAGTCCCACACGCACTTCACGCCCGTGGCCTCGTGCACCTTCAGCACATCCGCGGCCGAGTAGCGGATGTCGTCGTTCTCGAGCACCAGCCGCCGCCGTACCGGCTCTCCCAGCCGCGGCCACGTCGCCGCCCATCGCCGCCATCCGCTCTCCCGATCGCCGTACGCGCCGCCCACATGCACCACCAGGATCGCCTCGGGTCCGCACTCCATGCGGTCCAGCATCTCCGCCTGGCTCTCCAGATCCCACATGCTCTTGCGCGTCAGCTCCTCATTTTCACTGTTCAGCACGATGAACTGGGAGGGATGGAAGCTCAGCCGAAGATCCTGCTCACGCGCCAGCCTGCCTATGTGCGCAAGGTCGGCGGAGCTCTCCTTCACCATGCTGTGGAACTGTGGCATAGTCGGATGCGTCGCGTACGGGGCCAGATCGCTCGACATGCGATACATGGAAATGCCGTGCCGGCGCAGGTACGCGAAGATCTCACACAGGTACCCGAGCGAGACCCGAAGATGCGGTCCGGCCTGCCAGCGGCGCGTATCGTTCGACTTCAAGCCCGGCTGTCCCATTACCTTCACGGCGAAGCCCAGCCGCATCGCCTCGGCAGGGAAGCGCACGGCCGCCAAGCTCTCGAGCGCAGAGCACTGCGACATGGGAGCGGTCGTCATGCGCTCCAGCTCCGCCTCGGCAAGCATCTTCTTCGTCGGCGAGGCCGCCTTCTTGCTAGCCTTTTTCCTCCCCGCCTTCTTCTTGGCAGGCTTCTCCTTGGCGCCCTTGGCTGTGCTCGCCTTTGCTTCTGCCCGGGACTTTGGCGCTGCAGTTCCGGCGACCGGGCCGCTCTCCCCACCCTGGACAGGGTGTACCGGATCAGCCGCCTCGTTCTCCTCTCCGGATCTCCGCTGCTGCTTTTTCTTCCGAGGCTCTCGGCCGTTCTCGCTCATTGTCTTCGGTCCTCTTTCCCGTCAGATGCGGGTGCGCTAGGAGGCATAAGCTTGCCTCTCCATCGCAGGCTCGCCGCGTTCCGTACCTTCAGCAGAGCGGAGCCGCCCTCCAGAATCTCCTCGGCACATCGCACCGCCCGATCCAGACAGGTCCAGTCGGCGTGGAGCTCCGCCGGCCGCCTGATATGGCCGTACCAGCAGTCCTGGCACGCCCAATCGAGACACACCCGCTTGAAGCAGTGGTCCAGCCGCAGCGGCCAGCGTTGCTCCCGCGCCTGCCGGGGCAGCTCCCCTTCGGTGAGCAGCTTGAAGCGTGCGACACGTGTCTGTCGCGCCGACCCTTCGATGTCGCTCAAGCCTCGGTCACCTGCATCTCCGGCCCAAAGCCGACCTCGTCCGCCCACCGGTTCCAGACCGCGACCGGCAGCGCTCCGCCGCTCGCCTGGTTGTGCCCCAGACCGTAGCTGGCGTCCGCCTCATCCGGCCGATGCCGCGCCAGAAATTCAAGCAGGTTCACACCCGCGGGAGCCCTTCCGCTGAAGTGCACCCAACCCGGCCGGTAGCCGGTGTTCACGCCAAAGACGACACTCTTCGGAAACCGCGATCGCCACTGCATCGCCACCAGCGGATGTACCTGGCACGGTGTGGCGATGCGGATCGCTACCAGGTCCGAGCCCAGCTCCGCCTTCACACGGGTGCTGAAGCGCGGCGGCAGCTTGCGGGCGGCGGCCAGCGCGGAGCCCACTTCCATCTTGGCCGTCAGCAGCTCCGCCGTCTCCGCAAACTCACCGCTCAACACCTGCTTCGGCCCATCAGCCTTCAGCAGCAGGCGCAACGCGGCATCGGCATTGCCTGTCGCCGTTCGCCGAGGCGCGTTCAACAGGGAGGTCGCATCGCGCAAAGCTCCGCCGCCGAAGCCCTTTTTCGCCTCGGCGAGCTCCGGAAAAGGAGCCTTGTCGCCGAGGTCGCTCAGCAGCGATATCCCCGCGAGCCATATCCACGGCGTCGCCAACTCCTCGCCGACGAGCGCGCGCGCGCACCAGAACGCCAGCAGCCCCGTCGTCGGTACATCCTTTCCGTCGCCGCCCTCCGCGCCCGTCCCGTACGCCGTCAACAGCAACGCCCCTTCAGGAGTCCCGATAGGGCAGTGGTGGTCGAGCAACAGCGTCGGTACGCCGGGCAAAAGATCGCCGTCGCGGCTTCCAAGATCGGCAACGATCAACGCTCCCGGCGCGTACCCGCGCAGACGCTCCAGCACCTCCGCTCCCCACGCGGACTCACCCTTTCTCCGCGCCTCGGCCGAGACCTGGGCGAAGCCGGCCGCGCGCAGCGCCCGAAGGAGAAGCGCTCCCGCGGGCAGACCGTCTGCATCGCTGTCGCACAGGATCTGCACCCGGGTCGCTCGTCCGTTGGGCAATGCGTTCACCCACTCGATGAAGCCCGCGCCAATCTTGTCTGCCAGAGTCATGCAGCTTCGGATGCAAAGCGCCTCGCCGGCGTAGGTCCACTCCCTCGATGCGCGTCGGCGTTGCGAAAAGGCGGGCTCGGAGTTTTTCGTATTGGCGATCGACGGCGCGACTCGGCAAATGGAACGAGCCCCGGCAACTGCCGGAGCTCAGTCAAGTGCAGCCCACTGAGGCTACGCCTGAGCGTCGGTGTCCTCGGCCGCCGCCTTTGTCGTGGCCACGGTCCAGTTCGGATCGCCCACTTTGAACCGCGCAAACCGCCGCACCGAGATGTTCTCCCCCAGCTTGGCGACCTTGGACGCGATCAGCTGCGTGATGGTCTGGGTCTGCTCCTTGATGAAGGGCTGGTCAAGCAGGCAGACCTCCTCGTAGAACTTGCTCATCTTGCCGTCGACGATCTTCTCGACGACCGGCGCGGGCTTGCCTGTGGCCGCGGCCTGCGAGCGGTAGATATCCTTCTCGCGCGCGAGATCGGCCTCCGTCACATCCTCCCGGCGGACATAGCGCGGATCGGTCGCCGCGATGTGCATCGAGATATCGCGAAGCAGCCCCTGGAAGTCCTCGGTGCGCGCGACAAAGTCGGACTCGCAGTTCAGCTCCAGGAGGACGCCAATCTTCCCGCCCGCGTGAATATACGTTCCCACCGCTCCCTCATTGGTCGAGCGCGAGGCCTTCTTCGCGGCCGAGGCCATGCCGCGCTTGCGCAGCACAACGAAGGCCTCCTCCATGTTGCCCTTGGTCTCCTGCAGAGCCTTCAGGCAGTCGCCCATCGGCGCGCCCGACTTCTCCCGCAGCTCCTTCACCAGCTTCGCATCTACCTTGGTCGTCTCAGTCGCTGTGCTCATCTTCGTCCGTATCCTTGTCGATTGCTGCTTCGTATATCAGTTGTCCGCCTACGCAGATCGAGCGTGGCGCCCGTCTGCTTTCGCCCGGGCCGCCACGCTCTCAGAGGGTGTCCGAGTGTCGCCGCCTCGCCTACGCGCCGGTCTCGGCGGCGACCGGCTCCGGTTCATCCGCCGTGGCGGCCGCTGGAGCTTTGCGAATATTCCCGCCCAGCACGGCCTCGAGATCGACATTGTCGTCCTCGTCAACGGGGGCTGCCGCGACGCCCGCGGACTCTTGAACCTCACCCACACTCGCATCGCCCTCTTCGCCGATATGCTGCGGCGCAACCTCCGTCTGCTGCACGTCCGCGTACTCCTGCGCAAAGGCCTTATCAGAGACCATCTGCACGCCTTCGGCGGCCGAGTCGGCGATCTTGGTTGTGAACAGGCGGATAGCCCGCAGAGCGTCGTCATTGCCAGGAATGACGTAATCGACCACGGTCGGGTCGCAGTTCGTGTCGACCACCGCGACCACGGGGATGCCAAGCTTGCGAGCCTCAGCCACCGCGATCGCCTCATTGTTCGAGTCGATCACAAAGATCGCGTCCGGCAGACGCTTCATGCTCTTGATACCCGAGAGGTTCGTACTCAGACCCTTGCGCTCGCGCTCAAGCTTGATCACTTCCTTCTTCGTCAGCAGCTCGTACCGCCCGTCGGTCGACATGTCGTCGAGCTCCTGCAGCCGCTTCACCGACTTCTGCACCGTGACCCAGTTTGTGAGCAGACCGCCCAGCCAGCGCGAGTTGATGTACGGCATGCCGGCGCGGTTGGCCTCTTCGGCCACGGCATCCTGGGCCTGGCGCTTGGTGCCGACGAACAGGATCAGTTTTCCGCTCGAGGTCAGATCGGTGACGAACTTTGACGCGTCCTTGAACATCTTCAAGGTCTTCTGCAGGTCGATGATGTAAATGCCGTTGCGCTCGCCAAAGATGTACTCCTTCATCTTCGGGTTCCAGCGCTTTGTCTGGTGCCCGAAGTGAACACCCGCTTCGAGCAACTCCTTCATCGTGATATTTGCCAAGTTGACTCCTAAAAAGCATCCGCGGCGATGAGACCGGTGCCGTGAATTGAATGCCTGCCGCTGCGTGACGCAGAGATCAGGAAATTTGACTCCAATCCCTGAGCTAGCCGCTCAGGGTGCTGCTGTGGCTGCCGGAGCAGAGCGCCGGCAGCCACAAAGACAACGAACGACCTAGCGCTTAGAGAATTGGAAGCGTGCGCGTGCACCCTTCTGCCCGTACTTCTTGCGCTCCTTACCGCGCGAGTCGCGCGTCACCAGACCCTCGGCCTTGAGCGCCTTGCGCAGCTCCGGGTTGAACTCCATCAGAGCGCGCGCAATGCCAAGCTTCACCGCGTCCGCCTGGCCCATCACGCCGCCGCCCTTGACGGTCGTGATCACGTCGAAGGTCTCGCCGATGTCCTGGATGCCGAGCGAGCGCCTCGCCGACGCGCGCTGCTGCGCGGTCACGAAGTAGACGTCCACGTCCTTCTTGTTGACGGTGAAGTTGCCGCTGCCCGGCCGCAGAAAGACCCGCGCTATGCTCGACTTGCGACGTCCGGTGCCGTAGTACTGAATCAGATCCGCCATGCTGCTCCTTGATAGCTCAGAACTAAAAAAAGATACGTCAGAACTCAAAAAATTTCATAACTCAAAACTGTTAAGCGACCACTTCCATCGGCTGCGGCTGCTGCGCGATGTGCGGATGCTCGCCGCCCTTGTAGACCTTCAGCTTAGTCGCCATCTGCCGCCCCAGCTTCGACTTCGGAAGCATGCCCTTGACCGCCTCTTCAACGATCTTCTCGGGCCGGCGCGCCAGCAGCTTCACAAACGACTCTTCCCGCAGGCCGCCGGGAAAGCCGGTGTAGCGGCGGTAGAGCTTCTGCTGCGACTTCAAGCCCGTCAGAACGATCTTCTCGCAGTTAACGATCACAACATGATCGCCCATATCGATGTAGGGCGTGTACAGCGGATTCAGCTTGCCCGCGAGAACGCTCGCCGCGTGCGTCGCAAGTCGCCCCAAAGTCTTGCCGCTGGCATCGAGAACGAACCATTTACGGCTGATATTTTTGCCGCTCGGGATGGTAGTAGACATATTTGCTGCTCCCCTTAAAAACTCGAATGCAACTCAAAATAGATCGAACACTCAATACCTGGTGACCATGCCCGCGGAACTCCGCCTGCACTTATAAAGATCGGTTCCACATGGAGTCGTGAGCAGACGGCTCTTCGAAGCACTTCATCGAGGAGATCTGTTCCAATCGCCTGGGTTCGCGCAGAAGCCGTGCAATGGAACTTGTGGAGTGGTGGATTCGGGTCGCAGAAGCGACATGCTGCCCGGCTCAGACCACCACTGCATTCCCGCCGTCTACGCGTCCGTGCATGCTTTCACAGACGAGCAGATCCGAGACTGCACGAGGTTCGATCTTAGCGGAGGTCTTTTCCCGAAGTCAAGGAGCTTGCGAGGCGGCGTCCGGCTCCCGGGAAACCTCCGTGCTTCGGCAGCCGGCTGATACCCACCTCGGACCGCCTAGTGCTGCAGTTGCGTCGCGCTCGGCTGCTGCCCAATGCGGGTGACCAGCACCTTGGGCATGGGTTTTCGGCTGCGTCGTCTACGCCGGCCCGGAGCCATTGCCGGGTCCAGCCGATAAAGAATCAGCAGATTCCTGTCCGAATCGTCCATGGCCGGAAACGCGGCCACCCGTTGCAGCTCAAAGAGCGGCGTCAGCGCCTCCATCTTGTCGTCATCCACCTGGTTCCAGCTCACATACCAGCCCGGGCGGTAGGTCGCGACCCGCTGCTCGAGATCCGTTGTCCCAAAGTCGTCGCAGATGGATCGAACCCCCGTCATCAGCGACAGCTCCGAGCCGCTGATCGAAAGCACCAGCTGGCTGTGCTGCGGATCGGCCGCGATGAGGTTGCGTATCTGCTCCGCCGCGCGGATCAACGTGTACTGCGGCTTTCTCACGTACTGGACCACCCTGGAGGCGTCCACGGCCGCCACAACGGCCAACACGCCCCCAATCGCCATCACCAGGCCCCGCGTCGGCGCGCCCCGGCCCGCACGCCAAAGGCTGTCAAGCGCCATGGGGAGGAGAAAGATCAGCGGCACGGCCACCACGAGGTAGTACCGCGGCTGCAGATTGGCGTGGTACGCCAGAAAGGCTGCGTACCCCCCCGCCCACAGCATCAGGCTCACCGTCAGGGGGTCATCCCGCAGACTGCGCCAGCGCACAAGCGCCACCATCATCATCAGCAGCGCCAGCGGAAAGAGCACCGGTCCGATCCACATGCCGTCCTTGACCGTGGCGATCACAACCTGCCTGAAGTTCTGCGCGCTGATGGCGGTGTACGCGTTCGCGCTGAAGAGGTAGCGGTAGTCCTCGAGAAAGTGCAAGCGCACCAGAAGGCCGAAGTACAGCAGCCAGAGCGCGGCGCCAATCCCGGCAGGGATGGCTCCCAGCCGCAACATCAGCTGCCAGCGGTAGCCCAGGCGGGCCCACACCATCCAGAAGATGGACGGAAAGAGAAACAGCGCCGTGGTCTTTGCGAGCACCATCAACGGCAGCAGGATCCCGAGCGCCAGCAGAGGCCAGATCCGCCGATGTTCTCCCGGCGAGCTTTCCCCGTCGATCTCCGCGGCCGTCAGCAGCGCCAGCAGCGTCAGCAGGATAAGGATCGGCTCGAGGATCGCCAGGCGCGTAAACGCATAGCAGAACGGATTCACCGCCAGCAGCAGAACGGCCGCCGCCGGCGCCAGGGGCCCCGATCCGCGCCTCCACGCCCACCTCCTGAGCAGCACGTAGCCGAAAACAAGCGTCAAGACAAAGATCGCCACCGTCAGCGCACGCGCCGGAACGATGCCGACCCCGGTGAAGCGGAAGACGACCGCCTCCAGAACAGGCCACACCGGAAGCGCCGCCGCAGGATTGAAGTCCCCCGGGACGTTCCATCGGCCCGTCTGGAAGTGACGTATCGCGCCGTCCCCATACCAACCCTCGTCCGTGTACTTGGCCCAGTCCACCCACGGCGAGTGATTCGGGAAGTCGGCCCGGAGGTGCACGAAGTGAAGACAAAGGAAGAGCAGGGCAATGCCCACCAAGGCGCGGGCAGCAAGGCGCACCGCCGCCGCCAGCCGCCGCTCGCCGAGATTCCCGTCAACTCGCACTACATCTCCTAGTCTTGCAATATCAGGGTCTTGCAGCCGAGGCCCGACCCGCTGCCCGGCAGATGCCGTCCGCGACCGCGGGCGGAGCGACGAGGAAGTGCGTGTCCGGTGACCGGAGGTTGCCGAAGCTGTACTCACCGCACACGCGCCAATTGCTCATCGGCAGATAGCGCGCGAGCACGTCGAGCTGGTCGGAGTTGCCAAAGGCGAACCCAGGATTCTGGTCGGCGCAGCGCTTCACCCAGGCGAGCGTCCCCATGCGGGCAATCGCCCTTCCGTTCACCAGCCCCGACATATCGCAGATGCGGGCGTGGGTGAAGTAACCGATGTAGCCGATGTCCATCGACACCCCCTCAAGACCCGCAAGTTGCTCCAGGTGCTGGCCCTCGAACGCGCGCATCGTCCGCGCCCTGGTCGTCAGCACGTGGTACATCAGCTTCGCTTCAAACGGCAGCTCCAGCAGAAACAGCAACGCAAAGGCATACACGGCCGCCAGCTCCGAGCTCCTGTCGCTCGCCCGGACTTCCCTCGCCACGTCCGCCCGTCCGCGGCCAAGCGACAGCACGTTCCATACCGAGGGAAACAGAAGCGCCCACAGCAGGTAACGCACGCCCTGGATATCCTGCCCGCGAAGCATCGCCAAGCCGACGAGCACGGGAAAGACCAGATTCGCCACGGCGGTCGCGGCGTCCAGCCGCCGGCGCACAGCCACAAGCGTCAGCGTCAGCAGCCAGAAGATCGCTAGGCCCGCCCCGACCGACAACGAGCTCGTCAGAACCACCCTCGTCGCCACCAGGACCAGCCTCCAAGCTCCCATGCCCTCCGCCTTCGCCAACGCTGTATCCGGCAGCAGAACGCCCATCGTCACGACGATCGCCACCGAGCCGAGCAGGCATCCGAGCACCAGATGACTGGACCGGACCGCGGCCCGGACCACGCCCCGAACGCTTCGATCGCGGCCACCTTCGCCGCCAGCTTCAAGCCGGCCCGCAAACATCGCCGCCGCGGCGATCCCCGCCAGCATCGCCAGCTCCGTTCGCAGCAGCACAAGCAGAAATCCGATCAGAGCCATCCCGGCGAACTCCCCCGTCGTCACCGTCGTCCGCCGCGACTGCTCCCAGGCGAGCCACGCCAGCGAGGCGGTCCCGCACAGGACGATCCCAGTCTCCATGCCGTCATCCAGCCACCGGATCGACGACGGCGAGATCAGCAGAGCCAGCAGGATCAGCGACAGCAGCGAGACAACTCGCGACGTCCTCTCCAACCGGCGCAGAAAGATCCACGCCAGACCTCCGAACAGCGCAGCATGGGCGACGCTCGAGACCAGCCGGGGAAGGTTGGGCGACCTCGAGACGGTGCTCGCCGCCGCCAGCAGACCGACGTACAGCAGACTGGAGGTGCCGAAGTTAGGTTGAACGCCGTCGTACGTGATGGCGTGGTGCGCGACGAGGTTCTCCGCGTATCTGAGGTGGATCAGGGCGTCATCCTGGATCGCCGCCCACGACAGAACGATCCAAGCCGTCAGCCAAAGCGCAAAGGCCGAAAGCGCCATGCCGTACCTCGTCATAAACTCCTCTGCCCAGGTCTGGGTGAGCCACGTTCGCGGTGCGCGGCCTCTCTACTCATACGAAAGCGCGTCGATCGGATCTTTGCGCGCCGCCTTCAGCGCCGGATAAAACGCCCCCAGCATCGCCCCCGCAAACGCAATCACTACCGTCTCGGCGACGCGATCAGGAGTCACCGCGAAATCCTGCTTGGGAAGTTCAATGTGAAGAATGGCCCGCAACAGATACGTCCCAACCACGCCCAGCGTAATGCCCGAGAGCGCCAGGAGGCTCGTTTCCCGAAGCACGACCGAGACCACATAGGTCTTCGAAGCTCCAAGCGACTTGAGAACGCCGATCTCCCGCGTGCGCTCCATCACGGCGGTGTACATCGACTGAAAGATCACCAGGAAGCCGATCACCACCGCGATGCCAATCACGATGTTGAGCGCGATGTTGAACCCTGGGAGCTTATCCGGGCTCATAAAGCTCAGCCATTCCTCCAAAGTCTGCACATCGTACTGCTGCATGCCGGGCGTCGCCAGAATCTCGTTCCTCACCAGCGTCTGGTTCTTGAGATCGTCGGTCTTGACGTAAAAGGCGCTCGCTCTGCCCGGGTTGTTGGTGATGTCGCCCATCGTCATGATGGGGATAAACTTCCGTCCGCCCTTGCCATGCTCCACAATCCCGCAGATACGAAACGGATGGCGCAGAATCTCGATCGACTCCCCAACCGTGTGGCCCTTGCCTGAGGCGGCGAAGACATCGTCGACGATCACGTCGTCGGGCCGGCTGAACGGTCCGCCAGCCTTGAAGACGAACGGCTTCAACGCATCGAAGCTCTTAAAATCGATGCCATAGATATTTTCAAGCGAGCTGCCCACCGTCAGCTGGATGTTGACCGGGGAGGCGACCGCGACATGCGGGAGACCCGCCAGGACATCCGCGACCTTCACCGAGGTCGCCGCCGAGCTCAACGCCGCGAAGTTGTTGGTGCTGCTCGGTCGAACAAACATGTCCAGGCCAATGCCGCTCGTCCGCGTCTTGGACCCGTTAAGCATCCCCAGCATCACGCCGGCGATCGATAGGATCATCAGAACCTCGATCGCGACCGCGAGCACGCTGATCAGGGAGCGCAGGGGACGGTGAATCAGATTGCCCACAACCAGTTTGTTCATCGCTATCCAAGTGTAAGGGAAAACACTCGGGAGCCGGATCTACCCCGCCGTGGGCTCTGTGCTCTCGATGGTTGAAACGCGTCTCGGCAAACTCTGCACGTTGGTCTTGAAGAAGGGCATGCGGCCCCCGGGGCCCGAAAACAACGTTCCCAGGTGCGGCAGCACGTACGATGCGCTTACCGCGGCGAAGATGATCGCGAACGCCCCGTACCCCATCAGGTAGATCGCCCCGTCCAGCATGCCCTCCGGAGCCACGTGCGCATACAGGGTCAGCGCCAGCAGACCCCAAGGCGACCTCCGGACGTCTCCGCATAGCGAGTCCATCCACGTGAACAGCATGGTCCAGATCACCGGCGCGACCACCAACAGACCGGTCCAGCGCCCCATGCGGAAGGCCTCGCCCGAGGGACTGTAGGAGATGCCCGTGCTGTCATCCTCCTCCGCGATGCCCGGATTCAAAGCCTCGTGCGCAAAGATGTTGCCGAACTCGAAGTGCGGCTTGTTCGGCCAGAAGACGTGCGGTACCAGATTCTCGAAGTCAACAATAATCGGCAGAAAGCCGTACTGGCCGAGCCTCTCCGTCGTCTCCACCAGGGTGCTGTCCGGGTACAACATCTGCAGCCGGTCGAAGAACCCCTGCGGCGTATCGAAGTACCCACTCTTCGCTTCGATGATGGCTGAGCGCTGACTGCTGAGGTACCGCTCCCGGACGGTTCCGAGGTCTGACAGGAGTTTGATCGAAACTCCCACGTTTCCCGAAAAGGTGCCCACCGCCAGCGCCCGGCCGTACTGGGAGTATGGAACCATGAAGCGGAACAGGAACCAGATGGTCAGAACCCCCCCGGTCACCTGCGCCTTGGAGATCTTGTATCCCTGGGCGCCGGCCGCCAGAGCCCAGCAGATCAACGGCGTAAACATCGCCTGCTTCGAAAAGCTCAGCAGGCCCCCGTTGACCCACACCACCAGCGTCGCCGCCAATGCCGGAAAGTTGACGCTGCTTCGCCCCCCGCTCTTGCGGATTTGGTACGTCACCCCCAGCAGAATGGCTAGCTCGTTAAATTTGTTGACCTGCAGCAACGCGCTGAATAGCGTTCCGTTCCGCTGCTCCACGATCTGTGCCGCGACATAAAGACCGACACCCAGGATCAGGCAGCCGGTCGATGCGCTCTGCAGATTGTTGAGGGAGGACATGTTCGCCAGAAAGGCGCGCTTTTTCACCAGACGTCGGCTCACCATCACCGAGACCAGGATCCCGAACATGCCTCCCAGAAAGACCTGGATCGTTGTTCTGGACTCGAGCAGGTTCGATTCCCCGCGCTCCCCCAGCACCGTCTTCCAGACCAGACCGATGATGACCGTTAGGAGCGAGTAGAAAAATACATACCCGCCCGTCGAGGTCGTCAGCCCCTTGGCTAGATTGAAGGCGATGCCGGCGATCATAATGAACAGAAAGCAGCAGGAGCTGAAGTACAGATCCGTCTGGTCGACCTGTTGCAGCAAAAACAGCAGGGACGCGAACGCTCCGACGTAGAACAGCGAAAACCGGCTGGGCAAAGTGACACGCACGATTGCTCGTAAGTCTATCAGTGGACCTTGCCTGAACTCTGCGCTGATGCCGCTGTCGAGAAACTTTGCGCAGCCGGAGCCGATCGAGGCAGAACGTGTCCAAACAACTGCGTTCAACCGCGGGATCCGCTCGCAACCACCGAGGCCGTGTGAACCAAGGAGGGCACGGTGCGTGCCTATCCAGGCTTTGACTCAGCCCCGTCCTCACGCTATTCTCCTGCAAACGAACCGGCGCGGGAGGCGTATCGAAGCCTTCCAAGCCGCCTGGAATCCTGTGAAGCAGGGGTGAATGGAGACATTCTGCGACGATCTTCGGTCTGAGCGCGAACGCCGCAATATCTCGCTCGAGACGATCTGCGCCATCACCAAGGTGTCGCCCAGCCACCTCCGGGCGCTCGAGGCCGGCGACTTCGGCCACCTTCCCGGCGGCGTCTTCCGCAAGGGCATCGTCCGCGGATATCTGGCAGCCATCGGCGTGGACGAACATCCCTGGATGCAAAGGTTCGAAACCGCCCTCGGTGCCGGCGACGCCGTTAGCTCCGCCGGTCTAGCTCGGTTCGCCGAAAACGTCTCGCGCACTCGCCCTGCTCCCTTCTCGGCTCAACCGGCGCGTTGGCTGGGCGTTTCGAGCATGGCCCTGGTCGTAGTCCTGCTCGGCTGGTGCGTCTGGTACTTCGTCCTCCACGGACGTGTGGTCCTGTCCAGCCTCCTCCGGCGCTGAAGCCGCTCGCCCGCCGGTCGCGCCAAGGCCTTGACGAACACCCGCGAGCTTGCTACCCGTCCATCCGCCCGATGTGCCTCGCCTCCGTTCAACCCTCGCGCGTCCCTCTACGCTGCACCGCTTTGCGGCTCTCGGGGAACGGCGCGTAAAATAATCTGGTTCCATACCGTCCGGGCCCAGCCCACGCACCCAGCGCAATTTTGGAGGATCTCTTTTGGCGAAACGCGACCGTTTTCTCTTTACCAGTGAGTCTGTCACCGAGGGCCACCCCGACAAGATTGCTGACCAGATCTCCGATGCCATCCTGGACGCCTGCCTCGAACAGGACCCCTACAGCCGCGTCGCCTGCGAGACCCTGACCTGCACCGGCCTCGTCGTCATCGCCGGGGAGATCACCACCAAGGCCTACGTCGACTTCCAGTCCCTGGTCCGCTCGACCGTCGCCGGCATCGGCTACGTCCACTCCGAATACGGCTTCGACTCCAATACCTGCGCTGTCATCTCGACCATCAACAAGCAATCGCCTGACATCGCGCAGGGTGTCGACACCGGCGGCGCCGGCGATCAGGGCATGATGTTCGGCTATGCCACCAAGGAGACCCCAGAGCTGATGCCGTTGCCCATCTCGCTCGCCCATCGCCTCTCGGAAAAACTCTCGGAGGTCCGCAAATCCGGCCTCATGCCCTACCTTCGCCCCGACGGCAAATCGCAGGTCACCGTCGAGTACGCCGAAGTCGGCAAACCCGTGCGCGTCGATGCCGTCGTCATCTCCAGCCAGCACGATGAGAACGTCACCAACGACCAGCTCCGCTCCGACATCCTCAAGCACGTCATCCAGGCCGTCATCCCGCCCGAACTCCTCGACGCCGACACCAAGTACCACATCAATCCCACCGGCCGCTTCGTCATCGGCGGTCCCATGGGCGACTCCGGCCTGACCGGCCGCAAGATCATCGTGGACACCTACGGCGGCATGGGCCGTCACGGCGGCGGCGCCTTCTCCGGCAAAGACGCCACCAAGGTCGACCGCTCCGCCGCCTACATGGCGCGCTACATCGCCAAAAACGTCGTCGCGTCCGGTCTCGCGGACCGCTGCGAGGTGCAGCTCGCCTATGCCATCGGCGTCGCCGAACCGGTCAGCGTCCTGGTCGACACCTTCGGCACCGGCAAAATTGATGAGGAGAAGCTCGAAGACCTCGTTCGCGCCAACTTCAAGCTCACCCCCAAGGGCATCATCGAGTCGCTCGACCTCCGCCGGCCCATCTTCAAGCAGACCGCGGCTTACGGTCACTTCGGACGCACCGGCAACGACTTCACCTGGGAACAGATAAACAAGGCCGAGGCCCTCAAGCAGGGTGCCGGTGTCGGGCAGCCCGAGGCGGTCTCCGCCCGTTAAACCCGTGGCGGTCCCCGACCGTAAAGCTGCGGAACGCACGTCTCCGGAGGCGAGCCCGAGACGCTCGCCTCCCCTCTCTTTAAACTCTCGACAGCCACCCAGACCGCAAACATAACGAACCACACGAAAGCCCCCGATCCAGCGCCAGCGCCGGATGCCCCGCTACACCGGGGAGGCCCAACCGCCCACCGCGCCTCGCTATAATCGCCTGGACCCAACCTCCCCCATGACCTCGACCGAACCGGTTCCCACCCGCGCCTCCTCCATGCCGCGCATCCCCTCGCTCGACGGTCTCCGGGCGATCTCCATCCTCCTCGTCATGGGCCTTCATACGCTGCAGCGCCACGATCTCTCCCACCACTCGTCCTTCCTCTGGTACGCCCTGTTCAACGGGGGTACGGGTGTCTACATCTTCTTCGTCATCTCCGGATACCTCATCACCAGCCTCCTTCTGCATGAGCAGTCCCGAACCGGAAGCATCAGCCTCGGCAGCTTCTACCTTCGGCGCGCCTTTCGCATCCTTCCGCCGCTCTACTTCTATGTCGCGGTCGTAGCCCTGTGCGCCGCCCTGGGTCGCCTCGCTCTCCCCCGCATCGACCTCCTCAGCGCCCTTTTCTTCTTCCATAACTACGCCGCCACCAGCATGGGCTGGTCGGTCGAGCACTTCTGGAGTCTCAGCGTCGAAGAGCAGTTCTACCTCATCTGGCCCGTCGTCCTCATCCTCTGCCTGTCGCGCCCCGGCCCGCTTGGGCGCAGACTCGCGCTCCGTTTCGCCCTCGTGGTCATCGCCATCTCACCCGCCATCCGCGTCGCGAGCTTCCGTCTCCACAACACCTACTGGCACAACGGCGGCATGTTCCAGATGGCCGCCGACTCGCTCATGTTCGGCTGCGTCGTTGCCCTCCTCCAGGGCACACCCCGCTTCGAAAAGCTCTACCTCCGCGTCACCCGCCTCTGGTGGCTGCCCCTCGTCGTCATCCTCTTCTGCATGACCATGGACGCGCGCTTCCAGAACTACTGGAGCCTTCCCATCGGCCTCACCATCGAGGGCGCCGCCATCGCCGCCTTTATGCTCTGGTGCGTGCGCAACCCGCGATCCGCCGTCGGCCGCTTCCTCAACCTGCGCCCCGTCGCCTACGTCGGCGTCCTCTCCTACAGCGCCTACCTGTGGCAAACGCTGTTCCTCCACCACGGCAGCGTGCAGCTCTTCGGCGGATCCACCGTCCTAAACACCTTTCCGGGAGACTGGATCGCCGTCTTTGCCGCGGCCCTCTTCTCCTACCACATCATCGAGAAGCCCTCGCTGCGCCTCCGCACCGCGCTCACCCGGCGACATCGGCTGCGCTCCGCCGCAGGGCACGCGCTCACCCCCGGTCGCTAGACCCTCTCACCCCCGTCGCTAGACCCTCTCCCCTTCCGAGAGGAGATCGTCGCCCCCATCGTGAGATCCGCCCCGCAGCCGAAACGCTCGCTCTTCCAGCCGATCTCCGGTACCCTCAACCTCAAGCCACAACGTCTTCGCTCCGGTCCGTCGCCTCCTCCCAAGCCGCCTCCGATCTCCATCGGAAAGTAGCGGGAGGAAAGACCTTCCAGCTATGCCCTGTCGACCCACCCATTCAGGATCCCGTCCCACCCACGGTGCCCTATGCGCATTCTGTCCGAGTTCCAGATTGACTTTCAGCTCCCCGCCCCCCCCCCCCAGGTCGCTCACCATGAGCACCAACCCTCCCCCGACAACCTCGTCGTTCAACCCGACGACGTCCGCGTCGAACACGTGGAAGGGGACGCGCCGACCCGCATCACGCCCGGCCGGCATCTCGACTGCTTCGGCAACCGCTGTCTCCGCTTCGCCGCCCCGGCCGGAGCCATCCGCATCTCCGGCAGCAACCTCGTCGAGCACTCCGGCCTCCCCGACGAGATTCGCACCGAGGCGCTCCAGGCCCCCGTCGACCAGCTACCCCCCGAGGTCCTCCAGTTCCTGCTCGCCAGCCGCTACTGCCAGGTCGACCAGATGGGCGCCATCGCCAACGACCTCTTCGGAGCCACCACGCCCGGCTGGCCTCGCGCCATCTACATTCGCGATTGGGTCCACAACCACGTCCTGTTCAACTACGCCACCGCCCGCCCCACCAAGACCGCACTCGACGTCTTCACCGAACGCATCGGCGTCTGCCGCGATTTCCAGCACCTCGCCATCACCCTCACCCGCGCCATGAACATCCCCGCCCGCTACGTCACCGGCCACCTCGGCGACATCCGCATCCCCTTCTCGGGCGCCGGAGACTTCTCCGCCTGGTACGAGGTCTTCCTCGACAATCGCTGGTGGACCATGGACGCCCGCCACAACACGCCGCGTATCGGTCGCATCCTGATGGCCACGGGCCGCGACGCCACCGACGTCGCCATCACCACCAGCTTCGGCATCGCCAACCTCGCCGGCTTCCGCGTCGAGTCGAACGAGGTCGACACACAGGGCAACAAGGTTCCGCTCCCACCCCCGCTCGCGCCAACCTCCCCCGTCGTACCGCAGTCGCCCGTCTCGTCGGCGCCAACCAGTTCGCGAACCACAGCCTCGGCGGGAGAGGTCTCCTAGCGCCTCAGCCTCGCCCCACCGCCGCGCGTGCAATCTCCTCGATCTCGAGCACACGTTTTCGAACACCGGCTACGCGCCCGACCATGATCATCGCCCGTCCCAAACACCCTCACGCCCGTGCCTCGCTCAATGCGCCTTCTCGCCACTCGCAAAGGTGGACCATGGCCCCGCCTCCATATCGTGCAGAATCGGCCTCTGCCACGCAAACTCAGGGTGCGCCGCCAGAAACGGCTCCGCACGGAACTCCTCGCCGCACGGATGCCCCGCCCGCGCCGCAAAGCTCATCCTCTCCGCCATCTCCGCCGTCATCACCTTGCCCGTCACCGCCCCGCTCGGGGAATAGGGCGCCAATCCCCACACCGGCTCGCCCTCCTTCGACTGGTCCTCGTGCCCGCACAGGCTGCGCTGGTCCGCTCGCACCCGGTGCTCGAAGCTGTCCTCATGATCGGAAAGATAAGCCTCGGCCACCTTCGCGTCGATCTGCCCCATCTGCTGCTCCATAAACTCCTCCGCCCGCAGATGGCGCGCGTTCATCGAGCTCGACAGGTTCTTCGGGTTGAACCCTGGCGTGTCGTCGCGGATCAGCTCCGGGTCCGCCGCAAAGTTCGACGAGACGAAGTACCCATCCTTCTTGCGCAGCAGCGGCGTATGCCTCAGGCCGAGCTCCAGGTACGCGATCTCTCCCGTCTTCCGGTCGCCCACCATCCAGCTGTTCGCATATCCGCCGTTGTTGCCGTCACGCATGATGGCCGCGTACTCGTCGATCGATCCCGCGTACTGCATCGCCTTCCGCGACCGCACAAACTCCGGCACCCCATTCACGTCGAAGCCCTTCGCCATCGGCAGCGTCGTCTCCGTAATCATCAGCCCCGCCGCGTTCACGCCAAAGTCGTCCTGGCTCGTGATCACCCCCGGCGTCCCGTCCATCAGCATGCGGTGCCCCTGCTTTGGCAGGATGTCGAAGACCACCGTCCACCGCTCGCCCTCCGCATAGCTCGACCAGTTCGAGTGCGCCATTACGATCTTGCCGTCCTTCGTCGCCTTTCCCGTCGCGATAAACGCGCTGCACTTTCCAGGAGCCGTAGCCATCTGCGGCGCCCGCTTGCCCGCCTTCGCGCTCTCCATCGGCAGGTAGTAGTCTCGCAGCTCCAGCACACCGTTCAGCGCCACGATGTCCCACAGGTCCTTCGTCGACCCCGCCTCCTTCATGCCCTCGACCATGCCCTGGAGCTCCTCCCTGTACTCCTCGCTCACGTGCGGCCACAGCACCGTCCGCCCCGCCTCGCGGAAGTACGCCCAGCTCTTGCCCACCTCATGCTGGTTCTCGACCGCGTACACCTGGAGGTTGTCCTCGATCGCATCCTTCAGCAGGTACCCGTGCTGGTAGCCGATCTCCCGTGGCGTCCCTTCCAGATGCACATACGTCCAGCCGTCCCGCTCAAAGCTCCACGACTGACTGGTCATCCGTTCCGTACCGGGAACCACCTTCAAAGGCGGCGCCGCCGTCTGCGCCAGGGAAAGGCCGGTTGCCGCGAGCAGGAGGGCGAGGGAAAGACAGATCGAACGCATCGTCAGGGGTCTCCAGGGGGGAAGGGAAGTGTCAGCAGCATACATCACCACATCCGCGCCACTTTCCGGAGTGTCGACCCGGCGCGGCTCAGGGAGGATACTGGCTATGCAGACCCTCATGACGACCCCGCCCAGCCCGGCCCGCAACCCACCTCCCGCCCCGGTCCAGGCAACCTCCGCCCCGGTCCAGGCAACCTCCGCTCCCGTCCAGATGACCCCCGCCAGCGGCAAGATCCCCAGCCTCTTCGCCGGAAAGGCTTGGCAGCAGGTGCTCGCCCGCGACCCCACCGCCGACGGCCAGTTCGTCTACGCCGTCAAATCCACGCACATCTTCTGCCGTCCCAGCTGCCCCAGCCGCCGTCCCACCCGCAAGAACGTCACCTTCTTCCCCTCGCCCGCCCTGGCCGAGGCCGCGGGCTTCCGCGCCTGCAAACGCTGCGAGCCCAACCTCGCCGCCCCCCGTCTCGATCCCCAGGCACAAGCCATCCAGGCCGCCGCCGGATACCTCAGCGAGCACGCCACCGAGCGCATCCGGCTCGACGACGTCGCCCGCGCCACCGGCGTCCCCCGCCTCACCCTCCTCCGCGGCTTCAAGCGCGTCCTCGGCGTAAGCCCCGGGCAGTTCGCCAAAGCCCAGCGCCTCTCCACCTTCAAGGACCGCCTCAAGCCCTTAGCCAAAACCCCAGCCCCAAAACGCTCCCTCCCCCGCGTCACCGACGCCATCTACGACGCCGGCTTCGGCTCCTCCTCGCGCCTCTACGAAGGCAGCTCCGCCACTCTCGGCATGACCCCCACCGACCTCCGCCGCGGTGCCCCAGCCCGCACCATCCGCTACACCATCGCAAACTCCCCCCTTGGCCGCACCCTCGTCGCCGCCACCTCCACCGGCATCTGCGCCATCGCCTTTGCCAGCTCGGACGCCGTTCTCCGCCACGACCTCCGCGAGCGCTTCCCGGAGGCCGAGCTCGTCGAAGAGACCGCCCCCAGGACCCTCACCCCCCGCCAGAAGTCCTCGGACCCGGCAGACGACCCGCAGGCCGCGTGGCTCAGCGAGGCCGTCCGCTTCGTCCTCGACCACCTCTCCGAGAACCCCACTGCCGCCACCTTCCCGCTCGATACGCGCTCCACCGCCTTTCAGCACCGCGTCTGGCAGGCGCTTCAGGCGATCCCGCGCGGCCGGACGCTCAGCTACCGGGAGCTCGCCCACAGCATCGGCCAGCCCACCGCCGCCCGCGCCGTCGCCTCCGCCTGCGCCGCTAATCCCCTCGCTCTCGCCATCCCCTGCCACCGCGCCGTCGGCGCCAAAGGCGCCCTCACCGGATATCGCTGGGGGGTTGATCGCAAACAACAGATCCTGGCGGCCGAGACTCCGGCAGCCGGCGCCCCCGAAACCGGGTCCCCCCTGACCACCTCCACCTGATAAGCTCCCCTCGTACCGGAAACTAATCAGGCACTCCCCGGTCTAATACCAGACGCGCAACTCCCCTGCAGCCTCCCCGCGTTCAGGGTCACCCATCCATCGACCGTCTCGGCCGCCTGACAGACCCGGTTCGGTCTAAGCCTCGGAGCAAACCCCTCCGCACCCTGGATCTCGGGATGCCAAACCTGTTGACGACCATCGCTCCAGCCCCCGATCTCGCCTCCGCGCCAACTGCGGCGACCCCCTCCACGGCGCCAGCGAAACCCACTCGCAAACCCGCACTCCCCGCCCTCAGCGGCATCCGCACCCTGCTCGCGATCTTTATCCTCCTGTTCCACTTCACCCCGCCTCACGTCAACTTTCTCCACCCCGTCATCGACAACAGCTTCCTCTTCGTCGGCACCTTCTTCCTCATCTCCGGCTTCATCCTCACCTACAACTACGACGAGCGCGCCACCACGCTGCGCAAACGTGACTTCTGGCTCGCCCGCTTCGCCCGCCTCTACCCCACCTACGCCTTTGTCCTCCTGCTCTCCACACCACTCCTCGCGACGGAGTGGCAGGCCCGCCCCCACGCTGAGTTCTGGACCGGCCTCCTCGTCACGCCGCTCCTTCTCCAGGGTTGGAGCCCATCGCTCGCCACCTTCTGGAACACCGTCGCCTGGACCCTCTCCGCCGACCTCATGCTGTACCTGCTCTTCCCCTACATCCTCCGCCTTTGGGCCACTCGCGGAGCGTCCCTCAACACCCCCGCCCGCCTCGCCGCCATCATCCTCGCCCTCTGGCTCATCGGCATCGCGCCCCACACCGTCTACCACCTGGCGAACCCGGATCACCTCTCCACCCCCGCTGACCGCTACACCGGAACTATGTGGATGCGCGTGCTCCGCTACAACCCCGCCGCCTACCTTTGCACCTTCCTCGTCGGCCTCACCCTCGCCAAACTCCACGCCATCATTCGCCTCACCCCCGCCCGCCGCCTCGCCATGGCCGCCATCGCCCTCCTTGCCATCCTCACCTTCTTCTACCGGGGCGCGCCGCACGTCCCCTACATCATCATCCACGGAGCCCTCCTGCTCCCCCTTTTCTGCCTCCTCGTCCTCGGCCTCAGCGGTCCCAATGCGATCGCCTCCCTCTTCGCCTTCCGACCTCTGGTCATCCTCGGCGAAGCCACCTTCGCCCTCTACCTCCTGCACTTCAATATCTTCGAGCTGATCCACATCTACCGCCTCCCCGAGCTCCTCCATCTCACCGCGCTCGACCCCTGGATCTCCTACCTCTTCCTCATCGCCCTCGCCTACGCCACCGTTCGCTTTGTCGAGAAACCCGCCCAGCGCTTCATCCTGGGCCGCTTCGGCCACAAGCCCGCACCCGCGCAAAGCCCCGCGCCCGCACCCGCGCAAACCCCGACACAAACCCCGGAGAGCGCCTAGCCGCCGCCGCCGGCACAAACAGAAGAGCCCCGCCGAGGCAGGGCTCTTTCGCTGTCCGTCTGGTACTCCGTCTAGGGGTTCACGATCTGCGTCGCATGGGTTCCGTTCGCCACCGCCGCCACGCATGTCGGCAGGGAGGAAGCAGGGAAGGGCTGATTCTGGATCTGCTTCAGCGCCCCCGTATGCGAGTCGAGCTGCAGCCCCGAGACCGTGCCCGCCGCGCTGTTAGACACATACATGTACTGCCCCAGCGCCGGCTCGATCGCGGCGCACGTAGGATTCGTGTCCACCTGTGTGTTCGTAGACCCCACCGAACTCGCCGGCGTTCCCGTAGCCGTGTCGATGGCATACGCGCCGATCGTACTCGAGTTGAAGTTCGTCACGTACAGGTACCGGCCGCGCGGATCGATAATCACGTTGACCGGAAACTCGCCCGTAGCGAACGGTCCATTCGTCATCGGCACCAGCGACCCGCCCGTTCCGACGATGTATCCGATCAGCTGATTTGAAACCTGATCGGTGACATAAACAAAGCGCGCCGTCGGGTCCTCCGCGATCCAGCTCGGCGTCACGCCCGCTGGGTATCCGCCTATCCGGCTGGTCCCCAACGTCACCGGCGTCAAAGCGCCCGAACTCGGATTCTGCGAGAACGCCAGCACCACGCCGCCCGCGCCCGTTCCGCCGTTCGTCGCCGGTACATTCGTCTCCCGGTCCGCCACATACACGAAGTTGTTGAAACCGCTCGCGACAATGCTCACCGGGCTATTGCCCACGTTGGTCGACGTCGGCGTCCCCAGGTTTCCGTCTGTACCGATCGGGAAGATGCTCACCAGTCCCGCGCCCGGCAGAGCCGGCGTAAATCCCGCCTGAAAGGTTGAGGTCACATACAGGAACTTGCCCGCTGCATCGATCGTTGCCGCCGTCGGGAAGCTGCCCACCACGTTGATCGCCTTTTGCGCGTACAGCTTGCCATCCGTTCCAACCCCAAACGGAACCACCACCGAGTCGTCCCGGAAGACGACATACACGTACTTCCCGCTCGGCGCCGCGACAATCGCCACCGGGTTCCGGTTCGACGTACTCACCGGCGAGTCGGTCAGCTGCTGCAGCGCGCCCGACTGGAAGTCCACCTTGTACGCATTGATCACGCCGCTCGCCGTCCGCGTCGAAGCCGCCACGTACACGAACGCAACCGTGTAGTCGCGGCTGCAGGAGGTCAAACCAAGTCCTAGAGCCAGAGACACTACCGAGGCCATCGAAAATCGACCCATCTTCCTCAACTTCAACGTCATGTGCTTCTCAGCTCCCGTGCAGGTCGTTCGCCCGCCTTGCCAAAACCCAAACAGCGTCGAGGCTCCGCCATCTCCGCCTCGAAACGTCCGCGCCATCCGCGCGGACCTCCATCCGCTAGTACACCGTTCCGCTCACCGCCAGGCACGTCGCAATGCCGGTCGCCGTAAACCTCGATCCGCGCTGCAGGTCCGAGAGCTCGCCCGTGTTCTGATCGATCCGCTTTCCCGTGATCGATCCATCCACGCTATTCGAGGTGTACACATACTGGTTCGTCGGATCTTCCACCATGCACACCGGCCCGGATCCCGTCGCGTACGGATTCTGCGTCGCTCCGGCAACCATCTCCGGCTTGCCCGAGGCGAGCGAAAACGCGGAGATGGTGCTGTTCGCGTTCGCCGTCGTCGCCGAGGTCTGGTTCAACACGTACAGGTACCGCCCGCGGTTGTCGACCAGCGACCACACCGGGTTCGAGGTCAGAGGAAGGTTGTTCACCGGCGTCCCCACCACCGTGCTCAGGGAGCAGTTCGCTCCGGGCGTGTACTGCAGAATCTGCCCGCCCGCACTCACCACCTGCCCGTTCTGCACCACCGGCGCCGCGTCCGTCGCGAACACCGACGTTCCAGGATTGATCGAGGTCAGCCGGCCCGCATTGGTGAAGATCTCCGAGTTCGTCGTCTGCGTCAGCTGCCCGTTACCCGAGTTCACCATGTAAGGAAAGATCGAGTTGGTTCCCGAGTCCAGCGTGTACAGGCACGCGCCGCCACCCGTTCTCACCATCGTCGGCGCGTTGCCGACGGGAAAGAAGTTGATGTTGACGTTGTTCGCATCCTTGATCTGGTTGTTCGTTACCAGCGAAAGCCGCCCGGTGTTTGGATCGATGGCAAACGCGGTGATCGCCCCCCTGCCCTCCTGGGCATAGGTCTGCTTCGAGGCCGACGTCGTGTCCACCGCACCCGCGGGCGCCAGGCTGTCCAGAACAAACAGGAAGTTCCCCGAACTGTCGACCGCCGCCCACACCGGCGTCTGCCCCTGGCTCATGTACTGCTCCTGGAACGTCAAAATGCCGTCGCCGCCCACGCTGAACTCCGCGATGCCCTGACCCGTAAGCGTCGGCTGCTTGGTCACCGGATCGGCCGCCGGCGTACCCGTATTGATGACGTAGAGATATCGGCCGCCCGGCTTCACCACGATCATGCGCGGATTGCTTCCGCTCGCCTGAAACGGAGATCCCGGAATCGCCGTCAGATTTCCCGTGAAATTATCGATCTTGAAGCCGGCAATCTGGTTATACTGCGTTCCCGCGACCCACAAAAATCCAACCGTTCCGCCACCGCACGCCGTCATGCCCAGACCAACTGCGACCGACGCCACCAAAGCCAACGACAGACGGCCAACCTTGCTCAACTTCATGTGCTTCCTTCGTTCCTGCGCTGCCACGCTCGTAGTCGGCGCGGCAACAAGCAAATCCTGGAATTACAAGTCTACGTTTTATTGTAGAAGCTGCGGCTGGTTTGTGCCACTCTGGAGGGTCGCCGCAACCTTCTCCGGAGTAACTCGCTCCAGGCACAATTCCTTCGGGGAACTGGCGCGAACAGCTAACCAAACGCAGTCTCGAAACGTCGCGCAACACGGAAAAGCCCGGGCCGATGCCCAGGCTCTCCGTCACCGCTTCCGGATCGGCCTACCAGGTCCGGCAGGCATTCGACGAGACCATCGGCTGCCCGGCCTTGCAGCCAAACGCCTTTCCAAACTCCTCGAAGTTCTGCACCGTTCCCTTCACGCGCCACTCGCCCGAGCTGTGCGGATCCGTCTTCGCCAGCACCCGCGCACTCTGCTCCGTCGCGTTCTGGCACCAGACCTGGCCAAATGAGATAAAGAAGCGCTGCGCCGGCGTGTACCCGTCGCGCTCCCCGCTCACATAGCCCTGCCCCGGCCCGCCCTGCCTGGCGATCGTCTCCATCAGCGCCTGGTACGCGATCCGGATGCCGCCGTTGTCCGCCGTGTTCTCCCCCAGCGTCAAGTGCCCGTTTAGCTTCTGCCCGGGAGCTACCTCGAACCCGTCATACTCCTTCGCCGTGCACTCCGTCCGCTCCTTGAACTTGGCCAGGTCCTCGGGCGTCCACCACACCCGCACATTGCCGTTCAGGTCGTACTTCGATCCCTGGTCGTCGAATCCATGCGTCATCTCGTGCCCGATCACGACGCCGATCCCGCCAAAGTTCACCGCCGGATCCTTGCTGTTATCGAAGAACGGCGGCTGCAGAATGCCCGCAGGGAAGTTGATGTCGTTCTGCGGCGGGTTGTAGTACGCATTCACCGTCGGCGGCGTCATCCCCCACTCCCGCTCGTCCACCGGCTTGCCCAGCTTGGCTCGGTTGCGCCTCTCCTCGAAGACGCCGTTCCGGTCCGCATTCCCCAGCAGGTCGTCGCGCTTCACCTCGAGCTTCGCGTAGTCGCGCCAGTTCTCCGGATACCCGATCTTGTCGCGGATCGAGTCGAGCTTCTTCCTCGCCTCCACCTTGGTCTCCGCGCTCATCCACGGCAGCTGCTTGATGTCCTCCGCCATCGCCGCCTCCAGCGCCCTCACCAGCTTCTCCATGTTGTCCTTCGCGTCCGGTGGAAAGTTCTGCTTCACCCAGTCCTGACCCACGGCCTCGCCCAGGGCGGCATCCGTCAGGCGCGTGCACCGCTTCCATCGCGGCTGCTGCTCCTTCTGCCCCTGCAGCGTCTGGTTGAAGAACGCGAAGTTCTCCTGCTCAAAGGGGCTCGACAGCAGCGGCGCCGCGCCATGCAGCGCGTGCCAGCGAAGGTAGCTCTTGATCGCGTCCAGCTTTTCCTTCTCCAGTACCGCGTTCACCGTCTTCACATACCCCGGCGACGCCACGTTCAGCCTCTCCACCGACGTCAATCCGATCCCGTCCAGATACTGCTTCCAGTTGTAGACCGGGCTCAGCTGCTCCACCTCAGCCAACGTCATCATGTGGTACCGGTTCGCCGGATCGCGCAGCTCCACCCGCCCCATCGATCCCTTTGCCAGCGCCGTCTCGATCCGCATCACGTCCGCCGCCTCCGTCGCCGCCTGCTCCGGCGTGTCGCCCAGCAGCGCGAACATCTTCGTCACGTGCTCCACATACTGCTCGCGAATCTTCTGGCTGCGCTCATCCTCCGTCAGGTAATAGTCCCGGTCCGGCAGCGTCAGGCCGCCCTGCGCCGTCCCCGCGATCTGCTGCTTGGAGTCCTTCTGGTCCTGCTGCACGCCCACCCGAAAAAACCCGCCGCCGGCATACCGCTCCGTCGCCAGGACGTTGTACGCCACCAGATCCTTCGCGCTCTTCAGCCGCGCGATCTCCTCCATCTCCGGCTGCACGGGCTTCGCTCCCAGCTTGCCCACCAGGTCGGCGTTCATGCACGCCGCGAAGTAGTCCCCGTATTTCTTTTGCAGCGGCGTCTTGGGCGTGTCCGCCGCGCTCTTCAGGTCCGCGTACAGCAGATAGTTGTTCCGCTCGGCCAGCTCGTTGAACCGGCCCCAGCGCACCTGGTCCGACGGAATCGGATTGTTCTTCACCCAGTTCCCGCACGCGTACTGGTAAAAGTCCGAGCACGGATCGGCCGTTTTATCGATCGCCGAAAGATCAAAGATGACCGGCTTCTTCGGGACCGAGGTCGGCCCGCTGGCCGCGTCTCCGACGCCGAACGTCTGCCCCAGCGCGAAGCCGCTGGACACAAGCAACAGGAAAGTGAGCGATTTCAAATGCATGGAAGGGCCTCGCAGGAAATTCTTGGAGCAGGGAATTCGTCGTAGACGCGGACACCTCGAAAAAAGACGCACCCCGGCTGGTGCAAGCAGAGTATCCGAACAGACCCGAAACCCGGGCCACGGCTCGGGCCTTCTGTTTCGCAGGCCTTCTGTTCGTGGGCTTTCTGTTTTACGGCCTTCTGTTTCAGCGGGCTTTCTGTTGACGGGCCTGGGACCGAGTTGTGACGCGGTTGGGCGGGCGTCGGGGTGATTGCTGGCCCGGGCCCTCGCAACATCCCCACGCTGCTACCAGACCCGGCAAGCGTTCGCTGGCGTCATCGGCTGCCCCGCTTTGCACCCAAACGCCTTTCCGAACTGGTCGAAGTTCTGCACGCTCCCGTTCGTTCTCCACTGCCCACTCGAGTGCGGATCCACCTTTGCCCGCATCCGCGCTACCTGCTCGCGCTGGTTCTCGCACCACACCTGACCGAAGCCGATAAAGAACCTCTGCGACGGTGTGTACCCGTCGATCTTCGCCGTCTCCGCGCCTGCGCCCTCCTTGGCCAGCGTCTCCATCAACGCCTGGTACGCAATGTGGAGCCCGCCATTGTCCGCCGTATTCTCCCCCAGCGTCAACTGTCCGTTCAGCTTCTGCCCCGGAGCCACCTCGAAGTTGCCGTACTCCTTCACCTCGCAGCCCGTGCGCTCGTCGAACTTCTTCTTGTCCTCCGCCGTCCACCACATCCGCACATTGCCCTGCGGATCATACTGGCTGCCCTGGTCGTCGAACCCGTGCGTCATCTCGTGCCCGATCACCACGCCGATCCCGCCGAAGTTCACCGCCGGATCGATCTTGAAGTCGTAGAACGGCGGCTGGAGGATTCCTGCCGGAAAGTTGATGTCGTTCTGCGCCGGGTTGTAGTACGCATTCACCGTCGGCGGCGTCATCCCCCACTCCTTCTCGTCCACCGGCTTTCCGATCTTCGCCAGGTCCCGCCGATCGTCGAACTCCGCCGTCCGCTGGATGTTGCCCACCGGGTCTTCTCGCTTCACCTCCAGCGTCGCGTAATTGCGCCACGTCTCCGGATACCCGATCTTCTGCCGAAACGCGTCCAGCTTCTTCTTCGCCTCCACCTTGGTCGCGTCGCTCATCCAGTCCAGCTGCTTGATGTCTTCGTCCAGCGCCCGTTCAAGCGCCGCCACCAGCTTCTCCATGTTGTCCTTCGCCGCCGGTGGAAAATTTTGCTTCACCCAGTTCTGCCCCACGGCCTCGCCCAGCGCCGCATCCGTCGCGCGTGTGCATCGCTTCCACCGCGGCGTCTGCTCCTTCTGCCCCTGCAGCGTCGCCGAAAAGAAGTTGAAGTTCTCCTTCGCAATCGGCTCGCTCAGCGAGGGCGCATACCGGTGCACCGTGTGCCAGCGCAGATAGCTCTTCAGCGCCGGGAGGTCCGTCGTGTCCAGCACCTTGTTCATCGCGCGGAAGAACTCCGGCTCCGCCACATTCACCGTCGGCAGCGACCCCTCGCCCTTCGCCTGCAGATACGTCGCCCACGAGAAGTCCGGCGTCAGCCCCTGCAGATCCGCGATCGTCATCACGTGGTACACGTTCGCCGGCGTCCGCTGGTCCACGCGCGGCAACGATCCCTCGGCCAGCGACGTCTCGATCGCCAGCACACTCTTCGCCTCCGCCCCCGCCCTCTCCGGCGAGTCGCCCAGCAGCACGAACATCTTCGTGACATGCTCGACATACTGCTGCCGAATCATCTTCATCCGATCGTCATTCTGCAGGTAATAGTCACGGTCCGGCAGCGATAGCCCACCCTGCTCCAACGCTCCGATCACCTTGGTCGAGTCCTTTTGGTCCTGGTCCGATCCAAAGCCGAACAGGTATCCGATCCCGTGCCTCTGCTCCAGCTCGCCCAGCAGCGTCGCCAGCTTCTTCTTGTCGCTCCACCCATCGATCGTCTTCAGCGTCGGATCGAGTGGCTGCGCTCCCATCCGGTTCGCCAAGTCCACATTCATGCACGCCGCGAAGTAGTCGCCGTACTTCTTCTCGAGCGGCGTCTTCGGCGCTTCGGCCGCTGCCTTCAGCTCGTTGTAGAGCAGGTACGAGTTGCGTTCGCCCAACTCATTGAACCGGCCCCAACGCGTCTGGTCCGCCGGAATCGGATTGTTCTTCTTCCAGTTGCCGCACGCATAGGTGTAAAAGTCCGTGCACGGGTCGGCCGTCTTGTCGATCGCCGACAGGTCGAAGCTCACCGGCGTCTTCGGCGCCCCTGCCGGCCCAGGCGCTGTATCCCCAGGGACAAACATCTGTGCCAAACACGCGCTTCCAGACAGCGCCAGAACGGAAAGAAAGGAACGTAGGACCATGCGTCTCCTGAGGTAGCTAGCCAACCTGAGTGCCGTGACGAATCAGTTACAACCTACTACCCCGATTCAGAGACGCACAAGTGCCTTTCCTCCGCTGGCCCGTTACCAGCGTCCCCGAGCCGCCAAACAGAAAGGGGCCAGGCGCAAGGCCCGGCCCCCCTCTCCTACCGTCCTTTGCCGCTGGAAGATCTTCAGGCTAAAAAATCTTCAGATGGATCGTCAGATATTTCTTCGGGTCCTGGCGGATCGTCGTGACCAGCGTCGTGCTCTCCGTCAATAGCTTGTTCAGGTTCGTGTACGCCGTGTCGTCGGTCGCCAGCTTGCCCAGCGTCCCCCGCCCCTGGTCCACGCCCGCCACCAGCGAGTTCACCTCCGTCAGCGTGTCCTGCAGCTGCTGCCGGAACTTCGGATCGTTCACCAGCAGGCCGATCGCGCCCTTGCCCTGGTTCGCATCCGTCAGCAGCTTGTTCGCCTGCGCCAGCGTCGCATTCAGGTTGTTGTAGAGCGTCTCATCCTTCAACAGCTTGCCCGCCGTCCCCTGGCCGTTCTGCAGACCAGCCACCAGATTGTCCAGCCGCCCCACCGCCGAGTTCAGCCGGTTGTACATCTCCGGGTCGTTCATCAACTTGCCGACCGAGCCCTTGCCGCTATTCAGGTTCTGGGTCAGCTTGTGCAGCTCGTCCACCGTCCCGTTTGCCTTGTTGTACAGATCGGGGTTGTTGATCAGCTGCCCCACCGACCCCTTTCCGTTCTGGAGGTTGTCGACGATCGTATTCATCTTCGCCAGAATGACGTTCAGGCTCTCGATCGTTCCCTGGCTCGCCTTCACCACATCCGTCAGGCTCGGCGTCTCCACCGTCTTCAACTCGTCGCCGCTCTGCAGCTGCGGCCCCGTCGCGTACTGGCTGTTGATGTCGACCACCGTGTCGCCCAGCACACCCACTGTACTCAACGCCGCCTTCGAGTCCTTCTTCAAACTCGTCTGGTACTTCGTATCCAGCTTCATCACCACCTGCACCGGCGTCAGCTTTCGCGCCGGTTCGCTCGTCACCACAATGCTCTTCACCGCCCCGATCGTCACGCCCTGCAGCTCAACCACCGCTCCCTCCTTCAGACCGGCAGAGTTCTCAAAATAGGTCGTCACCGTGATCTTGTGCGAAAAGATCCCCAGCCCCGAAGAGCTCGTCATCAAGAACAGCAATGTGATCAGGACAATAACCGCAACCAGCACAATCACTCCGACCTTCAGTTGCGACCACCGGACCTCCTGCTGGCTGGGCATATCTCTCCTTGCCTCGTGTTCTCTGCTGCGCGCTTCGTCGGTTCGGCTGGTCGATCAAAGTCGCGACGGGCGCTCAGCGTCGAGAATACATGACCCTCAACACCCACACCCCGACTCATCGGCGGTAGCGGCTACAACCTCAGCAGATGCGCACCGAAGACGCTGAGTTTCAAAATCAACCGCCCAGCCCCCTGGCCTCAACCCTCTACAATCACCACCGCCATCGCCACCTCGCGGCCGTGCGTCAGGCTCAGCGAGGTCCCGCGAACGCCCATCGCCGCCGCCACCTCCGCCGCCCGTCCGCTCCAGTGCAGCGTTGGCCTCTGCCCCGGTTGCCGGCGCACCTCGATCTCCCTCCAGCTCACACCGCGGCTGATCCCCGTCCCCAGCGCCTTTGCCCCCGCCTCCTTCGCCGCAAACCTCGCCGCAAAACTCTCCGCCGCGTGCCTCTTCTTCCTCAGGCAATACCGCACCTCCTCCGGCGTAAACACCCGCTCCAGAAACCGCTCGCCAAACCGGTCCACACTCGCCCCGATCCGCGCAATCTCAATCAAGTCCGTTCCCATCCCCAGGATCATCACGCCACCCTCGTCTCCCATTCTCGTCCCCTCCCCCACCCCAACCTCGCTTCTCCCCCGCTCCGGTCACATGACCACCGTACCCGCCCCATCCTCATCCCTTCGGCAAGAGGACCGATAAGGCAATCATCACCCCGCGGCAGAACGAACGATCGTGAGCCACGGGACAGCATCCTCGGAGACCCAATGACCCTCACCCACGCACCCAGCCCACCCGCCAGCCCCGCGCACCCAGCCGGCCCCCTTCTCCTCCAGTCCATCACCCCCCGTCCGCTCCCCACGCTCCTCCCCGCGCTCGAGGTCGACCTCCGCTCCGCCGGGGCCTGGATCGGCGAAACGCTCCATCTCTCCCCCACCGCCGCGTCCCTCGATCTCGAGCTCCATCGCCACGCCGCGCCGTCACTCTACATCGCGCTCCTCCGCTCCGGCCTCCACCTCACCCGCTCCGCCCACACCGCGCTCGCCTCCCTGTGCTCCCGGCATCCACCCTTCAACGGCCGAGCCCTCCATCTGCTCCTCGAAATCCGTCTCCTCGACGCCCATCGCACCTCCTTCGGCCTCCATCTCCCCCCATCCAACGTCGCTATCTCCGCCTAAGCCAGCCCCCGTATCTCCCGTCGGCAGGCCAGACCTCAGTGCACCAGAACCTGGTTGCCGCCCTGCTCCTTCACCGCATACAGCGCCCGGTCGCAACTTATGATCAGCCGTTCCCAACCGCGCTCCCGCTTCGGCAACTCCGCCACCCCGAAGCTCGCCACGACCTTGGTCGTCGGCGTGTTCCCCAACGGCGCGTTCTTCTCCAGGCAGGCGCGCATCCGCTCCGCCACCGACGCCGCCGTCTGCCAGTCCGTGTTCGGTAGCAGCACCACAAACTCGTCGCCGCCCAGCCTCGCCAGGTAGTCGCCGCTCCGCGTCGAGCTCTTCAAACACCGCGCGACCTCGACCAGCACCGCGTCCCCGCAAGGGTGTCCAAACAAATCGTTGATCTGCTTGAAGTCGTCGAGATCGATCAGGATCGCCGACATCGGCTGTCGCCGGAGACCGCCCAGCAGGATCTCCCGCTCTGCCGCCTGCTCGATCGCGCGCCGGTTCAACAGCCCCGTCAAGGAATCGGTCGACGCCAGCACCTCCAGCTCCTGCCGCAGCCCCGCCGCTGTCATCCACACAAACGCGATCGACACCGCGCCTTGAAGGACGGAGGTCGCCAGCAGCGTCCAGCTCAGCGCCACCCCGCCCTCCAGGTAGTTGTCCGGAGCCCGGAGGTACAACGTCCCGATCGCCCGCAGCAGGTTGTTCGCGCACAGCAGCGTCAGCACCCCGCCCATCATCCAGCCCGAGGCCCGCATTGGTCCCACCGCGTTCCGAAACACAAACGCGGCGCTCCCACCGAGCTGCCACGCCAGCGCCAGGCTGTACAGAAACAGCCGATGCTGCGTGTTCGGCGACATCAAGCCGTACCGGACTTGGATCCCCAGCACCACCACCGCCAGCGACGCCTGCAGCGGCCAAGAGGACGCCTTCCGCCCCAGAAACTCCGTCAGCCATCGCTGCAAACACACATACGCCAGCGAAAAGAACACGCCACCCGCCACCACCGACGCCCACGCCGGAACCGTCCCCCGAAGCGCAACTAAAACCGCGCCCAGAAACGCGCAAAACATATACAGCAGAAACCAGCCGGCGTCGCGTAGGCGTCCGTGCAGCAGCGCATTCGCCACCGTCACCACGGCAAAAAGTCCCAGCAGCACCGCATGTTCTAGGTGCAGCGTGTGCATGTCCATCCGGGCCTCCTCGTCACCATGAAGCAAGTGCAGGGCCCGGAACCTCTGAAACAGCTGCCAAAAAATCCTGCCTGTCGCGCCCGATCACAGCGCACTCATGCCGATCGGAAAACACTTCCGCGGACCTCGGTCCACACATCCGGCAATCACGCCCCATCTCGAAGGCCGCCTGCGTGCCGATGATTATATCGACCGTCCCCACTTCCGTCGCTTGATTTTTCAGCCCCCAAGCGACTCGCCGCCACCGCCTCTCACCTCTTCACTCCCGCTTCTCTGCTTACGCCCTTGTGCCTTCGCCTCTGTGTCTTCGCCTCTGTGTCTTCGCACTTCTGTCTTCGCACCTATGTCTTCGCCCTCTATAGTCTTCGCACCCGCGCTTTGCGCCCCC
>JAABUO010000570.1_pt1 | contig 66403 bp, 57 predicted proteins | sample 5559291 | NCBI WGS metagenome assembly JAABUO01 (sample SAMN10711878, study PRJNA513372) | rock metagenome | isolation source: Antarctica rocks | place: Antarctica: Victoria Land, Finger Mt sud | reverse complement strand
CCGCAATCAAGCGATTGTAGAGCCAGCGGCACTCGTCAAGCGCATGGTGCAGCGCGGTCGTCTGCGCGGGCGTCGGGTACAATCGGTACTGAAACGTCGCTTTATGCATACCCTAGTATGTCATAAACGGGGAGATGACAGGACGGGGCTGAAGCCGCTAAAGCGGGTGAAGGGCTTATATCCCACGCCTAAAGGCTGTGGGTTTTACGCCCTATCTCTATAAGGCTGGAAGTCTTTACGCCTGAGGCCCTTGACGTTTTCAATCAAAAAGGCGCGCGGCCGCAACTCTCTGACAGCTCGGAAGACAGCCGGGAACATGTTGCGCCGGTCCGTTTCACCCGCGTGCTTACCGCCCAAGCTAAAGGGCTGACATGGCGGCCCTCCCGCGAGCAGGTCGATGGGCGTGTTGCGATATTCCGAATAATCAAACGAGGCGACGTCGGCTTCATGGATGAGCCAATCGATGCCCGTCGCCTCTTGTCGCACGCGGTTGAGTTGGAGCGTATCGCACGAATCGTGATCGCGCTCGATGACCGCGAGATGGTGGAACCCCGCCCGATGCGTCCCAAGGGCTAGCCCGCCCGCTCCGGTGAATAGCTCGATCGACCGCATGTTACTCTCGCTTACTCTCATCTCACCACAAACAGATGTTCTATTAGGCGCTATCTTAGCACATATATAGGCGTATCGTACAGCGTGGCCGGCGCCGCTGGCGCAGAGTTATCCGCGGGCGGCCTCATTCCTGGCGCCGCTAGAGGAGTTGGGAACGAGGGCGCCTGCGCGGTAGTACCAATGTGCTATGGGGCGCCGGCGCCGCGCGGTGTAGCGTAGCACTAAGGCAGTTGAAGCGCGGATACGTCGCGAACAACCGCGATGCCCGACGCGGCGACCAACGCGGCAGGCACGCGCCCGATCATACAGTAGGACCACGCGGGCGCGTGGGAGTGGAGGTAGAGGTGGCAAACGGGGGCGGAGCGCGAGGTCTTATCAAAGTCGCGATCATGGAGCAGCAGGACAAGACGCTGCAGCAGGTGCTGGCTCTGGCCGCGCAGAGCGCGAATCTCGACGTCCAGGTCCTCGGCGACGCCGCGGCCTACTTCGAGATCTACGGCGCCTCGGCCGGACCCGACGTGTTACTTGTCGGGCTCGACACCGACCCGCAAGCGGCGCTCGTGACCGCCAAGCGCATCGTGGCGCTCGCGCCCGCCTGCGGCGTGATCGTCTACGGCCGCGCCGCGACGATGGACCTGCTCTCGCAGGCCATGGCGTCGGGCGCCCGCCGCTACCTGCCCTATCCGTTCGACCCCCCCACGTTGCGGACGGCGATCGGCGACGTCCACGAACAGATGAAACCGCTCGTCGAGAACGCCCGCTTCGCCCTACCCGCCCACCAGGCCGCGGCGGGGGGCGAGATTAGAGTCCACGAGCCCAAGGTCGTCGCGGTGTTCAGCCCGAAGGGCGGCGTCGGCACCTCGACCCTGGCCGTCAACCTCGCCTGCGCCCTGCAGGCGATGAATCGCCGCGTCGCCATCGTCGACGGCAACATTAGCTTCGGCAACGTCGGCGTCTTCCTCAACATCGCCCCGAGCAAGAGTATGCTGCAGGTCGTCGGCGACCCCAACGGCGTGCAGGAGACGGCGGTCGAGGACGTGCTGTTGCCACACACAAGCGGGGTCAAAGTCATGCTCGCGCCGCTCAAGCCCGAAGAGGCCGACAGCGTCAACGGCGATCACTTGCGCGCCATCATCAACTTCATGCGCCCGCACTACGACTACATCGTCGTCGACACATGGCCTTCCTACGACGAGCGCGTCCTGGCCATGCTCGACGCGTCCGACCAGATCCTCGTCCCCTCGGGGCCTGAACTGCCGTCGATCAAGAATCTCGCCGCCTTCCTACGGGTGGCGCAACTCCTCGACTACCCGCCCGACAAAATCGTCCCGGTGCTCATGCGCGCCAACAGCGTGACGCCGGACTATCTGCAAGACATCGAGGCCTTCCTCAAACGCCCGCTCGTCTGGCGCATCGTCAGCGACGGCAAGCGCGTCACGCAATCGGTCAACAACGGCGAGCCGTTCGTTATAACCGACCCGACGGCCGCGGTGAGTCAAAACATCTTCTCGCTGGCGCGCATGATCGACGGGCAGTCCGAGGAAACCGTCATCCCGCAGCCCGAGGCCGCGCAGCCTCTCTGGAAACGTTTCCGCCTTGGCATCAAAGGGTTCGGCAACCTCAGCAAAGCTGGCTAGGACCGCGCCGGGGCACGGGTTATTGAGGGTTAGGGCCGCGTGTGGCCGTCGCCGCGCACGAGCCACTTGTAGGTCGTGAGGGCGTCGAGGCCCATGGGACCGCGCGCGTGGAGTTTCTGCGTGCTGATCCCGATCTCCGCCCCCAGGCCGAACTCCGCGCCGTCGGTGAACTGCGTCGAGGCGTTGACGAAGACGGCCGCGGCGTCGACCTCGTCTTCGAAACGGCGCGCGGCCGCCAGATCCCGCGTGACGATAGCCTCGGAGTGGCCCGAACCGTGCCGCGCGATGTGCTCCAGCGCCTCGTCGAGCGTGTCCACGACGCGCACGGCCGCGACGAGGGACAGGAACTCCGTGCCCCAATCATCCTCCGCGGCCCGCCGCGCGTTTGCGCCGGACGGCAACAGCGGCAGCGCGCGCGCGTCGGCGCGCAACTCAACCCCCCTCGCGGCCCATCGCGCGCCCAGCGCCGCCAGGAACTCCGGCGCGACCGCGGCGTGGACGAGCGCCGTGTCGAGCGTGTTGCAGATGCTGACCCGCCGCGTTTTGGCGTTGTCGACGATCGCCAGCGCCTTGTCGAGGTCGGCCGCGGCGTCGACGTAGGTGTGACAGACCCCCGCGCCGGTCTCGATTACGGGGACGCGCGCGTGCTCCACGACGTGGCGGATCAAGCCGGCCCCGCCCCGTGGGATCACGGCGTCGACGAGCCCGCGCAGCCCCAGCAGGCGCGTCACGGAGTCACGCGAGGGGTCACACACGAGGTAGACGAGCTCACGCGGCAGCCCGACGGCGTCGAGCCCCTGGTGCAGCGCCGCGACGAGCGCCACGTTGCCGGCCAGGGCGTCGGAGCCGCCGCGCAGGAGCACGGCGTTCCCGGCCATCAAGCACAGGCTCGCGGCATCGACCGTGACATTGGGGCGCGCCTCGTAGACGATGCCGAGCACGCCGAGCGGGACCGTGCGCCGCTCCAGACGCATCCCATTCGGTAGGGTCCGCCCTTCGAGGGTGCGGTTGAGCGGGTCGAGCAAGCCGGCCGTCTTGCGCAGCGCGGCCGCGATGTCGGCGACACGGCTCTCGGTCAGGGCCAGACGGTCGATCGTCGCCTCGGATGTTCCCGCCGCGCGCGCGCGCGCCACGTCCTTGGCGTTGGCGTCCAGGACCCCCGCGACCGACGCCTCCAGCGCCGCGGCCATCGCCTCCAGCGCGGCCCGCCGCGCCGCCCCGCTCGTCCGCGCCAGCCCGCGCGCCGCCGCCCGCGCCGCCGTCGCCGCCGCGACCAAGTCGTCCTGGCCCACGCCGGCGCGCTCCGCGCCCACGGACGCTACAAGATCCCGCTCAACCGTCGTCATGCCGCACCCATCCATAGCCGTCCATCGCCATCCATCGCTCGTCGTCTTTCCCACCAGTGTACCGGCTACGCTTAGAGCGTGATCACGTGGTCGGGCGGGTTAGTGGCGAGAGCGGCATAGAGGTCGGGGAAGCAGCCCACGCTCACGCCCTCCACGGTCCCGACGGCCTGGTATCCGCCGTCTCCGCTCTTTTGGGCCAGGCCGCGCTCGTCGGCGCACTGGTCGCACAGCATCAACAGAATGTCCCGCTCGCGCGCCACCCGGCTCAGGCGCTCGCCGAGCGGGTCGCCCTTGCGCAGCGCGTACGTGTTGTCGTCGAAAAAGAACATGCCCACGACCTCGACGCCGTGGCGACGCTCCTCCAACTGAGGCAGAATCATCTTGCCGAGCTTGTAGCTGACGGTGTGCCCGGTGGTGCTGAAGATGTAGGCCACTTTCATCGCGGAGACGATCCTTCTCTGTATATGTGTGTGATGCTACAAAAGGACGAGGTTGTTGCGGTGGATGACCTCGTCCCCGTAATGATACCCCAGCGTGGCGGCGATCTCAGAGGAGCGGCGGCCGCACAGGGGCGTGAGGTCGGCCGCGTCGTAGTTGGCAAGGCCGTGGGCCAGGGCGCGGCCGTCGAGCCGCAGCACGTCGACCGGGTCGCCGCGCCGGAACGTCCCCCGCACCTCGCGCACGCCCGCCGGCAAGAGCGAACGGCCGCCCCTTTCCAGCGCCGCCGCCGCTCCGTCGTCGACGACGAGCGCGCCCCTGGCGCCCAGGCGCGCCCGCAGCCAGCGCTGGCGCGCCTGGACGCGCTGACCGGCGACGAAGCGCGTCCCGACCCGCTCCCCCGCCACGGCGCGCCGGACGACATCGCGCGCGCGGCCGGCCGCGATGATCGTCGTCACGCCCGCCGCAGCCGCCAGCCGCGCCGCCCCCAGCTTCGTCACCATGCCTCCGGTGCCGAGCCCCGACGACGACGGCCGCGCCAGGGCCAGGATCGCGTCGTCGATGCGCTCGACGCGCGGGATCGGCCGCGCGGACGGGTCGTGGCGCGGGTCGGCGTCATAGAGGCCGGCCACGTCGCTGAGCAAGAGCAGGAGATCGGCGTCGACGAGCGCGGCGACGACGGCCGAGAGGCGATCGTTGTCGCCGAAGCGCAGCTCGTCGTCGGCCACGACATCGTTCTCGTTGACGATCGGGACGACCCCGCCCTCCCACAACGCCAGCAGGGTCGTCCGCGCGCTCAAGTAGCCGCCGCGACTCGCGACGTCGCCCTGCGTCAGCAGCGCCTGCGCGACGACGAGGCCGTGGCGCGCGAAGGAGCGGTCGTACGCCTGCATCAGCCGCGGCTGCCCGACGGCGGCGAGCATTTGCCGCGAGGGGATGTCGAGCCGCGCCGTCGCGTCCGGTAGGAGCCCGCGCCCCGCCGCCACCGCCCCCGAGGAGACAAGCAGCGTGACGTGCCCTTCCGCGCGCAACCCGGCGACGGAGCGCGCGATGCGCGCGATGAACGCGCGATCGAGCAGACCGTCCGGCCGGGCCAGCAACGAACTGCCCAGCTTAACGACGATGCGCACGCTTCCCCCGTCGCCGCCCGCGATCACGGTCGCCGTACGCTGCTCTATGGGCCGCGATCGAACACCCAACCGCTGCCCCTCTATAGCCCACGGACGCGCCCCTGGAGACGCGACGATTGCGCCCGCCGCGCCCGCCCTGGCGCCGCGTCACGCCTCGCCGTCCCATTCAGCGTAGAAGCGCGTCAGGAAGGTCTCCATGACGGCGTGACGCTCGGCCGCAATGGTCCGGGCCGCGTCAGTATTCATGCGGTCCTTGAGCAAGAGCAGCTTCTCGTAGAAGTGGTTGATCGTGTGCGTCCCCGACGCCAGGTAGTCCGCGGCGGAGTTGTGCAATTGCGGCGTCACATCCGGCTCGTATAGCGTGCGGCCTCTATAGCCGCCGTAGGCGAAGGCGCGCGCGATCCCGATCGCCCCGATCGCGTCCAGCCGATCGGCGTCCTGGACGACCATGCCCTCTCGCGTACGCATCGGGGTCGGCACGGCGGCCCCCTTGAACGAAAGGTCTCCGACGATCTCACAGACATGCGCGACGACGGCCTCGTCGACGCCCAACTCCGTGAGCCATGAACGGGCCGCGCGCGGCCCCGCCGACCTGTCGCCGCCGTGGAACTTCCAATCCGCGATGTCGTGCAGCAGCGCGGCCAATTCGACGACGACGAGATCGACCGGCTCGTGTTGGGCGATGTGGACGGCGTTGCGCCACACTCTATACACGTGCCACCAGTCGTGGCCGGAGCCCTCGCCCTCCATCAACGCCTTGACGCGCGCGGCCGTCCGCCCTACGATCTCGTCGTCGGTCATAGCAATCCTCACGCGGCGGTGATGGCGATGCGCGAGCCTTCGACGCCCTTGACGATGTCGATGCGCGTGGCGAAGGCGTCTTTGAGTTCGTCGATGTGCGTGATGATGATGATCTGCTCGAAGTCGTCGGCGACGCTCTGAATGGCCTCCAGCAGCCGCTCGCGGCCCGGCCCGTCCTGCGTGCCGAACCCCTCGTCGACGACGAGCATCTGCAACCGCGCCCCCGCCCGCGCGGCGAGGAGGCGGGAGAGAGCCACGCGGATGGCGAAGTTGACGCGGAAGGCCTCCCCGCCGCTGAACATCTCGTACGGCCGCGTCCCGTTGGCATCGGCTATTTCTATGTCAAGTGTCTCGATCGGGTCGCTGTCGCGCTTGACCCCCTGTCGCTGCATGATGAACCGCACCTGCATGCCGTTGTCGCTCATGCGCGATAGGATGAGATTGGCCTCTCCCTCGAGCTCAGGGGTCGCGTTCTCGATGATCAGGGCCTGGATGCCGGCCTTGCCGAACATGCGGCCAAGCTCGGCGTAGGCGTCGCCCTCGCGCTCGACCCGCGCCAGTTCCGCGCGACGCTCGCGCAGCCGTTCCTCGCGCTCGTCGAGGTCGCGCAGGCGCTCGTCGAGCGCGGCCAGCCGCCCGTTGAGGCGAGCCTCGTCGGCGCGCGCCTCGGTCAGGGCGCGCTCGGCCTGCGCCTTGCGCGCCTCTATCTCCGGGACGACCGCCAGCGATACACGAAGCAGCGCCGCCGACTCTGTCGCCGTGTCGAGCTCACGGCGGCGCCGCTCCAGGTCCCCCTCGACCTCCGCGATCCTGACCAGGGCGTCCGCGCGCCGCTCGTGCGCGGTCTCCAAGGCGGCGCGCAGCGCCTCCAGCGGGGTCAACTCGTCGATCCTGGCCCCTAGCGCCGTCCGCCGCGCCGGGTCGTAGCCGACGGCCAGAACCGCGTCCGTGGCCGCGGCCAGGGCGGCGTGCGCCTCGGGGGCGAAATCTTTGGCGTCGAGCACACGGCGCAACTCACCGGCACGGGCGCGGGCAACGCGCTCGCCCTCGGCCGCCGCCAGCGCGTCGTCCAGCCGCCCGCGCACCGCCGTCAGGTCGCGCGCCCCCGCGCGCAGGACCGCCAGCGACGTCTCGAGCTCGCGATCCTGGCGCTGCAAGGCCGCGAGCTCCCCCGTCGCCGCCGCGATCCGCGCCGCGTTGGCGTCGAGTTGTCCTTTCTTGGACACACCCTCGTCTTTGAAGCCCGCGTAGATGCGGTTGCGCTCCTCCTCAGACATCCCCTTACCGCACACGGGGCAGGCCGCCCCCTTCTCTTGCAGCAGCTTGAGCCGCTCGCGCAACGGCTTCATGTCCCCTTCGAGATAGGTGTTCTCGCCCTGCAGCGCCGCCACCTCCGCCCGCAGCGCCGCGATCCGCTCCACGAGCAAACCACGCTCCGCCTCGACCAGCGGGATGCGCGCGGCCACGCTCGTCGCCTCGTCGAACTGGCGGCGCAAGAGGTCGGCTCCGCGCGCGACGGCGCCCAGGCGCTCGGCCTCGGCGACCGCCGCCTTCCCCTCGGCGCGCAGCCGCGCCGCCTCGGCGTCAAGCTCACGCCGGACGACGTCGACCGCGCGCTCGGCCGCGCGCGCGCGATCCGAGCGGGAGCCCAACTCGTCGAGCTCGGCGCGCGCGCGGCGCAACTCGTCGGCGCCCGCCGTGATACGCTCCTCGTCGCGCAAGAGAGACTCGGCCTTGCGCAAGACCCCGGCGGCGTCGTCGCGCCGCTTCGTCAGCGTCTCGACATCGCGCGCGAGCGCGGCGATCGACTCCTGTACCCCTTTGAGGGCGCGCTCCTCGGCCTCCAGGCGCTGCCGTTCGGCCTGCGCGTCCCACAGCGTCTTCTCAGTTGCGCGCACCGCCGCGCGCGCGGCGTCCCGCTCCCGCTCCACGTCGACCCGCTCGATCCGCAGGGCGGGACGCCGCGCGACCTCGCCCTCCTCGGCGGCGATCGCGTCGCGCTGACTCATCGCCCGCGTCACCAGCCCGCGGCCGCGCTCGCGCGCGCGATCGGACAGGCGCTCGTACTCCTCCAGACCCAGGATCTTGGCGAGCACGGCCTTGCGATCAGACGGCCCTTTGACCGTGAACTCGTCGGCGCGGCCTTGCATCAGAAACGTCGAGTTGATGAAGGTCTCGTAGTCGAGCTTGAGGATGTCGAGGAGACGCGCCTGCGTCTCGGCGATCGTGCCGCCCGTGATCGAGGCGTACCCGCCCTCGCCGCGCGCCTGCAACTCCAGGCCGGCCGTGCTCGCGCCGCGGCGCAACGTGCGCTTACGCAGCACGCGGTAGACGCCGGCCCCGGCGGCAAACTCTAGCTCCACCTGCATCTCGGTCGCCCCGTGCGCCACGAGGTCGTCCTCGCGGCGGGCGCGGCTGCGCCCCCACAGGGACCACGTGACGGCGTCGAGCAGGGCCGACTTGCCGTTCCCGTTCCCGCCGGAGAGGCAGATGAAATGCAGGCCCGTAAAGTCGAGCTCGACCGGCTCGTCACCGTAGCTCATAAAGTTACGCAGGCGCAGGAGACGTGGGACCACGGCGGCGCTATCCTCCGATGAACGTGGCGGCGCGCGCCGTCTCGTCGGCACGGTCGATCTGCGCGTCGGTCAGGATCCCCGTCTCGCGCAAGAGATCGCGTTCGCGGTAGATATCGGTCGAAAGCATCTCGGGGCCGTCGGTGTTGAGGCAATAGCGCACGCCGTACTCGTGGAACCGCGCGAAGATGGACCGGAAATCGTCGAGCGACTCCACGACCCCCGTGCTCAGGTTCGAGGAGGGGCAGATCTCCAACACGATGTCCCGTTCGACGAGGGTTTCCAGCAGCCAGGGATCGCCGGCCGCCTTGATGCCGTGCCCGATCCGCTGGGGCCGCAGCAGTTCGATGACCTCGCGCATCTCCTCGCGCGTCCCCTTCTCGCCGGTGTGGACGGTGATGCCGAGACCGGCCTCGCGCGCTTCGCGGAAGACGGGGGCGAGGCGGCGTATCCCGCCGAATGTGGCGACATCGGGGCCGGCAAGGTCGATGCCCACGATACCCCACGGCTTATATTTGATCGCCTTGCGCACGATGTTGTCGTTGGCCTCGGGGTCGAGCGAGCGGTCGGCGCACAAGATCAGCCCGGCCCGCACCGACGGATACTCGAGCAGGGCGCGCTCCATGCCGTGGGCCGAGGACACAATAATGTGGTCAAGGTCGCGCTCACCTTCGCGGTTGCGCTTCATGGGGCAGTAGCGCAACTCGATGAGGTCGATATTGGTGTGCCGGTACCCACCGGCGATGACCGAACGCACGGACGTGTACATCGCGTCGGGCGAACTCTGCACAAGCTCCGTCCAGTGGAAGAGTTCCAGGTACTCCTCGAAGGACTTGACGCGGCCGGGCGCGGCCGTCACAAGCTCCACGAACTCCCAGTAGTCCCTCGCCGGCAGGCGGATACCCTGGTCATGCGCGATCGCGAAGAGGATGGCCGGGTCGACGGCGGCGCCGACATGCGTGTGCAGTTCGGCGACGTTCGGGCCGGGCCGGCGCCCATGTCTGCGAGAATCCATACCAAAAGTATAGGGCCGCGCCCGCTACCCCGCACGCCGTTATCCCAGAGGCGCCCCAGGCGCATCGGCCTTTGGCGTCGCGTATGCTGGAGGCATGAATAGAACACCTCGCGGGGCTGGACAAGAGGTCCGCGACCGCGGGCGTAAACGCGGGTGTGAAGACGCTAAAGAAAGGGTGCCTTATGTCACGTGAACGGCGACTCAGACGCTACAACGCGCCCCTGGCGCTCACGGTCGCGGCCCTGCTCTTATACCCGCTGACACTACACGCGCACGTGAGTGCGCGGCAGCAACGCCATCGCGCGGCCGCCTCTGTCAACGGCCCGCTCCTGGCTATCGACCAGCGGGGCGAACGGTCGGCGCAGGTGCAGATCGGGGCGGGACGCGACGAGATCCTGGCCGTGCAGGGCGGCGCGGTCCGCGTCGTGGCGAAGGGTCTAACCGTCACATCCGGCGACCTCGGCGGGCTCGCGCCGTCCCCACGCGGCCGCTACATCGCTTTCAGCCAGGAGCACGACTACGGCAAAGGGTCTAACGGCGTGGACAAGCCGACGACCGAGGGGCTCTGGCTCGTCTCCACCGATGGGACCGGGCTAAGTCGGCTGCTCCTCCCGCCACCCGCGGCGCGTCTGCGCAACCCCGACCGCTACGGCGAGCCGCTCAGCGTCGCGCCCATCGCGTGGTCGCCCGACCGTTACACGCTGGCCTACGCGGTCGATCTCTTCACCGACACGCCCATCAACCCGGACTTCGCGCGCGACACCGGGATCTGGCTCACGCGCTATGACAAACGCGCGCCGCGCCAGGTGTTCACGCTCGTGCCACTCGCCGCGTCGGCCCCGTCGTTGAACGCCGCGTGCCACGGCGCCGTCCCGACCATCACCGCGCTCTCGTGGGCCCCCGACGGCCGGACGGTCGTGGCCAGCGCCAATTGTATCCTGCCGGGCGCGGGGCCGCTACAGGACGCGCAGACCGTCGTGGCCGTCGACACAATGACCGGCAAGGGCCACGTCCTCGTCGCGCCCGGCCGCGACGCCGCGGTCGCCCCGACGACCAGTCGGCTCGCCTACGTCACCGGCAGCCTCGACACCCACGAGAGGGGCCGCACGACGCTGTGGGTCGCCGACGCCCAGGGACGACACGGTCGTTCGCTCGTGACCGGGCAGGGCATACAAGGGCAGATCGGCAGCCCGACATGGTCGCCCGACGGGCGGTCGATCGCCTACATCACCGGGCAAACGTCGTACAAGAACAGAACGGTTATCGCTGTCGTCGACGTCGCGACCGGGCGGAGCAGAACCCTCCTGGCGGCGGACGCGGCGGGGCTTCCGTCCGGCGGCTATTTCGTGCGCCTCGCCTGGATGCGCACGCCCAGTTAATGATGCGCCCGTTGGCGTTATAGGGACTCCTACTCCACGCCCGCCGCGACCTTGGCGCGGGGATGGGCGTCGTCGTAGGCCTCGCGCACCTTATCGCCCGTGACCTGAGTATAGATCTGGGTAGTGGCGATGCTCGAGTGACCCAGGAGCTCCTGTACCGCGCGCAACTCCATCCCGTTGTTGAGCATGTGCGTCGCGAACGAGTGGCGTAGCGTGTGCGGCGTGATCTCCGATATCCCGGCCTGCTTGGCGTAGCCCTTGATAATAAGCCAGAAGCCCTGGCGCGTCAGGCGCTCGCCGTGGTGATTGAGGAACAGGGCCGGCGAGGTACGCCCCCCTGAGAGCGCCGGCCGCCCGTCGTCCATGTAACGCAGCAGCGCCTCGCGCGCGATGCTGCCATAGGGGAGGCCGCGCTCTTTGCCGCCCTTGCCGATGCAGCGCACCGTGCTCGCGTCGAGGTCGACGTGGTCGAGGTCGAGCGAGACAAGCTCGGTCACGCGCATCCCGGTGGCGTAGAGAAGCTCGAGCATCGCCTTGTCGCGCAGTATGGTGGGCGAGGAGCCGATGAGCTGCCCCAGCAACCGATCGATCTCGTCGACCGAGGCCGCCTTGGGCAGATACTTGTTGACGCGCGGCGCGTCGATACTCTCGGTGGGGTCGACCTCGACGAGCCCCTCGCGGCGCAGGAAGTGGCAGAATGATTTGACGGCCGCGATCTTACGCGCCACCGTGGTGGGCGCGTACTCACGTTCGCGCAAGTGCAGCACGAACGCGACCACGGTCCCGCGATCCGCCAGATCGAGACTGATCGGTCCCCCGTTCACGAAGTCGGCAAGTTGAGCCAGGTCGTTCTGGTAGGCGCTGATCGTGTTGTCCGAGAACCCGCGCTCGACGCGCAGGTACAGGATAAAGTCCCCGATACGGTCGATCATCGGGACACCCCGGCGCCCTTGGCGGCGGCCGAACCCTCGCTCTTTGCGTACGCCGCGAGACCCTCCCCCAGGACCCGCACCGCGCGGCCCAGGCGCTCCTCGTCGAGCACGAAGGCCAACCGCACCTCATTGCGTCCGTGCCCCGGCGTCACAAAGAACCCTTCGAGCGGCGCGACCATCACCGTCTCGCCGTCGAGCGCGAAGTCGGACAGCATCCAGCGCGCGAAGTCCTCGCCGTCGGCGACGGGCAGCCCCAGAATGGTGTAGAAAGCGCCTCGCGGGCGGCTGTAGGTGAGGCCAGGGATCGCCGCGAGGGCATCCAGCGCGGCGTCGCGCCGCGACTCGTACTCGGCGGCGAGCGTCGCGGTATACGACAAGGGATCGGAGAGGAGCGGGATCAGCGCCAACTGCTCGACCGTCGGGGCCGAGAGCCGCGCCTGCGCGAAGCGCAGCGCCGCCCCCATAAGCTCCTCGTTGGCCGTCGAAAGGCAGCCGACGCGGGCGCCGCAGGCGTTGAACCGCTTGGACACACTGTCGGCGAGAATCACGCGCTCCATCGCTCCCGGAATCGCGAGCACGGTTGTCCGGGGCAGTCCGTCGAACACAAGCTCGCGATAGACCTCGTCGACGATGAGGACGATACCCTTCCGCTCCGCGACGTCGAGCAGCCGGCGCACGTCATCTTCGCCGTAGACCGCTCCGGTCGGGTTGTTGGGGTTGCAAAACAGGATCGCCTTCGTCCGTTCCGTCACGGCGGCGGCGATGACATCGGCCGGCGGCAAGGCGTAGCCGTCGTCGGGGCGCAGCATCAGCGCGCGCAACTCGACACCGGCGAGCGCGGCGAAACCGGCGTAGTTCGTGTAGGAGGGGTCGAAGACGAGGATCTCGTCGCCCGGATCGGCCACCGCCATGACGGCGAAGACGAGCGCCTCGGAGCCGCCCACCGTGACCAACAACTGCTCGTCCGGCACGTCGATCCCACAAGCGTGGCGGTAGTAGGCGCCCCAGGCGCGCACCGCCTCGGGGAGCCCCTGCGAGGGGGCGTAGGCCACGGTCCGGTGGTCGAAGGCGGCGATGGCATCACGGACGGGGGCGGGCGTCGCGAAGTCGGGCTGGCCGATGTTGAGGTGGTGGACATGCACGCCCCGCGCCTTGGCCGCGTTGGCAAAGGGCATGAGCTTGCGGATCGGCGAGGCCGGCGCCAGGCGTCCGCGCGCCGAAGCGGCGGGCCGGGGCTGAGTCCCCACGATGTGGGCGGGGGCGGCGGTAGTCACGTGCGCTCCTTTGAAAAGTTTCTCTCGTTATCAGGGCGTAACGGGGGCGGTGATCACGTTAGTTATAGTAAAGCTCGCGCCATAGCCTGTCAAGGAACGCGCGCGGCCGGCACGGCCGCTGACGCGGCACGGCGGCCGTCTTGTCGTGCGGCGGGAGAGCATAAAGTCATCCGTGTTACGAGGAAAGCTGGCCTGACCGGCCTGATTGCCCGCGTATACTATGGAGAGAAATCTCTCGCGGCTCGCAGGACGGAGTGGCATATATGGCGCGGGGGTCGACACGGACGGCATCGGAGGGGCGCCGCCAAACGGGGAGTATATCCTCTATATCGACGTCCTTCGCGCGATCGATCGAGGCGCCTACGCCCACCACCCGCGCGAACGCCTACGGCAAGCGGGCTTGTAGGTGAGGATGGGCGCGGGACGATGGCGCGTCCCTGACCTGGCGTTAGTCGGCGTCGCCGCGTTCACCATGAACGCGGGGCTACAGGCGTATCAGGCCCTGTTCACCCCCTTCTTCGTCCACGACCTGCACTTCAACGCCCAGGCGCTGGGCGGCGTCGAGTCGCTGCGCGAGGTCCCCGGCTTCCTGACCGTCGCCCTGGCCGCGGTCACGGTGCGCTTCCGCGTGGCGCGGCTGGCCGCGTTCGCCCTGCTGCTGATGAGCGCGGGCCTCGCGGGGATCGCCTGGACCCACCAGTTCTGGCCGCTCGTCGCCGTCGGCACGGTCTGGAGCGTCGGCTTCCACCTCTTCTCCCCCTTGAACAACGGCCTCGTCCTGGCCGCCGCCCGGTCGGGTCAGGAGGGGCGCGCCCTGGGCGTCATGGGGGCGGTCGGGGCGGCCGGATCGATCGGCGGGATGGCGCTCGTCTTCATCGCCGTCGGCGCGCTCGGCGTCCGCGGCAGCTTCGTGCCGGCGGGGCTGATCGTCCTCGTCGGGGTAGCGGCGCTGTTGCTGATGCGCAACAAACGGGAGGCGCCGCGCCCACGGCTCGTCGCGCGCCGCCGCTACGGCATCTATTACGCGCTCACCCTGCTCGACGGGAGCCGCCGCCAGATCTTCTCGACCTTCGCCGTTTTCCTGCTCGTCAAGCTCTACGGTCTCGACGTCGAGCACCTCACAGTGCTGCTCGTGTTCAACAGCATCGTGACGACGCTCGTCACCCCGGCCATAGGCGCCGTCATCGACCGCTACGGCGAACGGCGCATGCTGGCGCTCAATTACGCGTGCCTCATCCCCCTCTTCGCCGGCTACGCCCTCGTGCATAACGTGCTGGTGTTGGGCGTGCTGTACTGCATCGACAACGCCTTTTTCGCCTTCGGTTTGGGCATCAACAGCTACCTCGGGCGCATCGCGAGCCCTGAAGATGTGACGCCGAGCCTCGTGATGGGCTCGACCGTCAACCACATCGCCGCGGTCGGCGTCCCCATCCTCGGCGGCCTGATCTGGACCAGACTCGGCTACCAGGTCACGTTCCTCGCCGGGGCCGCAACCTGTCTCCTCTCGGTCCTCGCCGCGCTCGCCATCCACACAGGCGCCACGCACGCCCCCTCGCTCGTCGACCCCCTCACCTCAGCGGAGCCGCGCGAGCATCTGCCCGAACTGGCCTGAGCGACGAAGCGACGAGTAGAAGCGCCCACAACACTACATAGGGCGGCGCGGACGCCGGCCATAGCCGGCGTCCGCGCCGTGTACAAGCCACACCAGCCACACAAGGGCAAGCCATGGGACGGGGTCGCGTCAGCGCGCCGCGGCGTTCTCCCGCGGCGCCCGGGCCGGGGCGCCGACGAGGACGACCGCGTCCTCACCGGTCTCTTGCATCGTCTGGAGTTGTTCGGCGGCGCCGGTCTCGTCGTGTACGTAGCGCTTGCCGCGCAGCAGCGAGGCGACCGCCGCGACGAGCGAGAAGGCGGCGGAGACGTAGAAGGCGGCGCGCAGGCCGTTCATGAATGCCGGCATGATGAGCATGGGGAAGAAATGCGTCCCCAGCACCGTCGCCCGCGTCGCGGCCGGCAGATGGGCGATGACGGCGGCCGGCAGGAGCGAGGCCATCGGATTGTAGCCCAGGAAGGCCGAGAACAGCGCCCCCGTCGGGGGCAGGGTCGCGACCGCGTGCGCCACGCCGTGCGGGATACCCTGCCCGCTCAGGCCGTTGTAGAGCACCGTCGGGAGCGTCCCGGCGAGGCCGACCGTCACGATCGTGAAAAAGAACGACATGCTGAGCATCGTGCCCGAGTTCTGGAAAGTGGCGCGCATGCCCGAGGCCACGCCGCGTTGGGACGGCGGGACGGCGTTCATGATCGACGTCGTATTGGGGGCCGAGAAGAGGCCCATGCCCACGCCCAGCAGCGCGAGTAGCAGGAAGAAGGGCACGGGGCTGAAATCGCCGGGCAGCAGGGTCAGGCCGAGGAAACCGAGCACCGAGACCACCATGCCGCCGGTCGCGAACGCGCGCGCGCCGTAACGATCGGAGAGCCAGCCTGAGAGCGGACCCATCACCAGGAAGCCGCCCATCAGCGGCATCGTGTAGATGCCGGCCCACAGCGGAGTCGATTCGAACGAGTAGCCGTGCAGGGGCAGCCAGATCCCTTGCAGCCAGATGATGAGCATGAACTGTAGGCCGCCCCGCGCCGTCGAAGCGATCAGGGCGCTGAGGTTGCCCGCGGTGAACATGCGGATCTTGAACAGCTGCAACTGGAACATGGGATCGGCGACGCGCCGCTCGACGACGACGAAAACGGCCAGCAGGATGAGGCCGACGACGATGCACGTGATCACGAAAGGATTGGTCCAGCCCATGCTGGAACTGCCGTAGGGCATGATGCCGTACGTTAGCCCGACCAGCAGGGCCGTCAAGCCGATACCGAACGTGATGTTACCCCACACGTCGATGCGCTGGTTCGCGCGGATCGCCGCCGTCTCGTGCAGCTTGAGGTAGGCCCACAGTGTCCCAAAGAGCCCGAACGGGACGCTGACAAGGAAGACGAGACGCCAATCGATCGTGGCGAGGACACCCCCGAGCAGCAGGCCGCCGAGCGAGCCCGCGATGGCGGCGACCTGGTTGATACCCATAGCCATGCCCCGCTGTCGCGTAGGGAAGGCGTCGGTCAAGATGGCCGTGCTGTTGGCGAACAGGAAGGCGGCGCCGACGCCCTGCACGAGCCGGAACAGGATGAGTTCTAGCGCGGCCTGATTGCCGGAGCCCGGGGCCAGGAACAGCAAGATCGAGCCGACCGTGAAGACGGCGAAGCCCAGGTTGTACATCTTGACGCGCCCGACCATATCCGAGATACGCCCGAACGTGACCAGCAGCGTCGCCGTGACGACCATGTACCCGAGCATCAGCCACAGCAGGTAACTGGTCTCTCCAGGCATCAGAGGGTTGATGCCGATCCCGCGGAAGATGGCCGGCAGCGAGATCAACATGATGCTCGAGTTGATCGTCGCCATCAGGATGCCTAACGTCGTGTTCGACAACACAAGCCACTTGTAGCGGTCGCCCCCGGCCGTCGCCCCCGACGCGCTCCCTTGCTCCGCCGCCCCCGCGGGACGCCCTCGTACCGTACCAATCATGCGTGCTCCCCTTGACCTTTCCCCCGCGCTCGCCGCGCTCCGACCCGACGCGCCTGACACAGGCGCCCGCGTCGTGCTAGGCTATCACCATGTGGCGCACGGTGTGCGATACTAGATAAGGACAATATTTGTTTTTGTCAATAGTGTAAGTATAGGGCTATGTACACGCCAATGTCAACCGAAATCGACCCGTTGCGGGCCGCGGGAGCGCTGGTCCGCTTCGTCCGCGTGCTCGATCATCGTATGGGCCGGAACAGGTGCGACGACGGCATCAGCCTCGCCGAGTTGGGGGTTCTGAGCGAGATCGACCGCGGGACGGAGCTATCGTCCGCCATCGCCCGCGCCACGCGCCTCGATCCCGCGCGCGTGACACGCATCGTGGACCGCCTCGTCGAGCGTGGCCTCGTGTCCCGTTCGACGAGCCCGCAAGACCGCCGCCGCGCGCCCCTGGAACTCGGCGCGCAGGGCCGTGAGCGGCTTGAGAAGGGGCGCGCGGATATCCGCGCCGCGATGGGCGCGCTCCTCACCGGCCTGAGCGACGACGAGCAAGAGGCGTTCGCGCTCGCCCTGGGGGCGATCCAGCGCGTGCTATCACAACCGGAGCGGTAAACGGACGCGTCGGCATCCTGGCTGGCGCAACCGGAGGAGTAGCTAGAAGCGCCAGAGATCCAGACCCCCCTCCAACTCCACACGCCTACGCCCCGCCGCGATCCCGCGCGATCGCGTACCATGTACACTGCTAACACACGCGTAGCGCTCGCGCGCGATTCGGTTGCGGTCGGTTGGAGAGGGGAATAGGTGCAGTCCAGGCGCATACAACCGGTCGAGGGCGGCGAGCCGGAGGACGCGCGGTCCGTCGACAGGACGGTTCGACCGAGTCCGCCGCGCCGCGCCCTGGCCATCGTCGCGCTGATCATCTCCATCGTCGGACTCGGCGGCGTCCTACGAGCCCCCTCGGCCGCGCAACATTTGCAACAGCCTGGTACGCCACTGGGCGACGCGGCGGGATCGATCGCGCCGCCGGGCGCCCCACCGGCGTTGTGCTCGGCCTGTAGGCCCGGGGGCGCGCCGTGGGTCTCGCCCGGCCACTCGCCGCTTATCGACAGGACGGGAGAGGCCGCGCACGTCGACCCGGGGCAGGTGGCCGCCGCCGACAGTGAGGCGCCGCCTGACAGGAGGTTCGGGGCGGTGGAAGCCTTCGAGGCCCCGTTCGCCGCGTCTTACGCGGGGGTCGGCTGGGAGCGCATCAACTTCGATTGGCCCGCGCTGCAGCCGGGCGGCCCGCACAGCTGGAATCGCGCCGCCATCTCCGGCGTGACCATCGCCCATGAGATCGCGGCAGGCCGCGAGGTCGTGGGCATCATCGGCGGGCGTCCCGCCTGGGCGGTCGACGCGCGCGGCCTGCCGCGCGGTCTCTACCTACCCCCGACGGACCCCCGCAACATGTGGGGCGCCTTCGTGGCCGAACTCGCGCGCCGCTACCGCGGGCGCGTCCGCCACTGGATCATCTGGAACGAGCCCGACGTGTGGGACGCGCACGCCAGCGGCTACACCTGGCCCGGCACGGTCGACGACTTCGCGCGGCTGCAGAAGGTGGCCTACACGCAGATCAAAAGCGTCGACCCTTTCCTCGTCGTCCACCTCGCCGCCACGACGTACTGGTGGGACAAAGCGTACAATCGCCCGCTCTACTTCGGCCGCCTGCTCGACGCCCTGGCCCGTGACCCGACCGCCCGCGCCCACCATTGGTACTTCGACGTGGCCTCGGCGCACGTCTATAACGTTCCCGACGACGTCGAGCGGATCATTCGCATCGACCGCGACCTCATGCACGCGCACGGCTTCGGCAAGCCGCTCTGGCTCGTCGAGACGAACGCTATGCCCACGCGCGACGGCCCCTGGACGATGGCCTCGGCGCGCTGGTCGGCCACGGCTGCCGAGCAGGCCGCCTACGTCGTGCAGGCCTCGGCGCTCGCGCTGGCGGCAGGGGCCGAACGCGTCTCCTTCTACAAGATGACCGACCCGGCCGGGCTCTCCACGCGGGCCTATCCGATGGGGTTGGTACGACCGGACGGGACGGCGCGGCCGGTCGTGGCCGCGCTCCGCGCCACAACCCACGCCCTCGCCGACTGGACGCGCGCGGTCGACCTCGGCACAACCGCCGGGGTCCGCGCCGTCGCGATCGAGCGCGGCGCGAGCGGCGCGAGCGGCGGGACGCTCGTGCTGTGGGCGACGGGGACGTCGTCCGCCGATGTCACGGTCGACATACCCGTCCCGCCCGGCGCGACGGCCGCCTGGCTCGACGCGCACGTGGCCATCGTCGCCGACGACGACACGGGCCTCCCCGTCGTCGCAACGATCGCGGGCGATCGCGCGATACTGCGGCTCACGCTGCCGGCGAGCGCGTGCGCGCAAACCGGCCTCTGCCAGATCGGCGGCGCGCCCCTCATGGTCGTCGCCCCCGCCATGCCGCGCATCGCCGCGTGGTGATCGAGTTTGCCCACCCGGAACATGGGTACGTCTTGGGAGCGCCGGCATACGCGCCATGTAGGACAGGGGAGTCAAGCGGACGCCGGTTCGACCATCCCTAATACACCGTCGCGCGACGTGGCAGGCGCATCGACGTGCCCGCGAACGGCCGCGAGGAGTCGTTGCACGCGCTCCATGCGCGCGCGGATCTGGTCGTCGTCGTCCGTCACCAGCGTCGCTTCTAAGGCCTGGACAGCCCATTGGAGGGTCTCGCGCGTCTCCTCGACCGCGTCTTCTCCCTCCGACGCGTCCGCCCGAACGGCTCCTCGATCGTCCATCGCGTCCGCCCGAACGGCTCCTCGATCGTCCATCGCGTCCGCCCGAACGGCTCCTCGATCATCCATCGCCGTCGTCTGGAGGGCGTGACGGGCGTCGTAGAGTAGGGCGTCGGCGCGATTGCGCACGGCGATGCGCTGTCCGCGGACGCGATCCCGCTCCCGATAGCGCGCCGCGTGCTCGACCATACGTTCGGTTTCCTCGCGCGAGAGCCCGCTCGACGGCGTCACCGTGACGTGCTGGACACGATCCGTGACGTGATCGCGCGCCGCGACGTTGAGAATGCCGTTGGCGTCGAGCACGAAGCGCACCTCGATCTTCGGCGCACCGCGCCGCGCGGGCGGGATGCCGTCGAGGTGGAAACGCGCCAGGCTGCGGTTCTCACGCGCCAGCGGGCGCTCGCCCTGCGTCACGTGGATCGCGACCGAGTCTTGCCCATCGGCTGCCGTCGTAAAGGTCTCGCTGCACGCCGTTGGGACAGGCGTGTTACGCGCGAGCAGCGGCGCCACGCCTCCGCCCTGGATCTCAACCCCCAACGTGAGCGGCGTGACGTCGAGTAACACCACGTCGTCGACCATGCCGGAGAGAACCCCTCCTTGAATAGCAGCGCCGAGCGCCACGGCCTCGTCGGGGTTCGTCTCCGTGCGAGGCTCCTGGCCAAACAGATCGCGCACGAGGGCGCGCACCGCCGGCATGCGCGTCTGGCCGCCGACCATGATGACACCGTCGATGTCCCCGGGCTCGACCCCGGCGTCGGACATGGCCTGACGGCAGGGACCGGCCGTGGCCGCGATGAGCTCGGCCGCGAGTTCCTCCAGGTCGGCGCGGGTCAGCGGCGCCTCCAGATGCAGCGGCCCCGCGGGACCGGCCGCCATGAAGGGCAGGCTGATCCGCGTCCGCGGGAGCGACGACAACTCGATCTTGGCGCGTTCCGCCTCTTCCTTGAGGCGCCGCAAAGCCAGCGCGTCGTCGCGCAGGTCGATCCCGTGCTCCTGGCGAAAGCCGTCCGCCAGCCAGTCGATGATACGCGCGTCGAGGTCATCCCCACCCAGATGCGTGTTGCCATTGGTGCTCTTGACCTCGAAGATTCCTTCGCCGAGCCGCAGAATCGAGATGTCGAAGGTGCCGCCGCCAAGGTCGTACACGGCAATAGTCTCGTCCGCGTCGCGCCCTAAGCCGTAGGCGAGGGCGGCCGCGGTCGGCTCGTTGACGATGCGCAGCACGTCGAGCCCCGCGATGCGCCCCGCGTCCTTGGTAGCCTGGCGCTGGGCGTCGTCGAAGTAGGCCGGCACGGTGATGACAGCCCGCGAGACCTCCTCTCCCAGCCGCGCCTCGACGTCGGCCTTCAGCTTGTGGAGGATGACGGCCGACACCTGTTGCGGCGCGACTCCCTCGCCTTCGATCCGGATATAGGCGTCGCCGTTGGGTCCGGCCACGACCTCGTAGGGAACGAAGGCGCGGCTGCGCCGCACCGCGGCGTCGTCGAGCTTGCGCCCCATGAAGCGCTTGGCCGAGAACACAGTGTTCCTGGGGTTTGTGATCGCCTGACGGCGCGCGACCTCGCCGACGAGCCACTCGCCCTCGCATGAGTAGGCCACCACCGACGGCGTGGTCCGTCCGCCCTCGACGTTCTCGATCACCACGGGCTCGCCCGCTTCCAGAATCGCCGCGCACGAGTTCGTCGTCCCGAGGTCTATCCCCAGCACATACGCCATATCAGCCTTCTCACCGCCTCGACCGCTGTTCATGATCCACGACACGACTACCTACACGCTAGATCCCGACGGGGGACCCGACAATAGGAAAAGAGTACCGTCGCCGCGCCAGCCGGCATGATAGGCTGTGTGCGGCGCGTAGAGCTTACCTATCGCGTCGTCGGATAGTCCGCTGCCCTACGGCGCTAGCCGCAGGTCGTACGCCAGTGGTGATAGGGGAGGCCGGCCGTGTAGGTCGTCCAGCGCACGGTGTGGCACGTCCCACCCCGCGCCCGGGCCCGGTGGGCATGCCGCCTATGTATCGCGCCAGCGGTGGTCGTGGGGACGGTGGTAGAGGTTGCGCTCCCCCGCGCATAGGATCGAGACAGGGAGGGAGCGGTCGGAGTCGCCGAGATCGCGGTCGTCGCCGGGCTAGTGGTTACGGGAACGGACGTCGCCGTCGCGACCGCGGTAGAGATGGGGAGAGTGGACGTCGCTGTCGTGGCCGCGGTCGGGGACAGCGAGGCGGGGGTGGTTGACGGGGTCGGAGTGACGACTGCCTGGTACCCGAGCACCTGTTGCGTCGGCGTATCGCCCCACGTCGCGTTGTGCCAGCCGGTGATCGCATTGGCGTCGGCGACGGTGGGCACCCACATATCGACGTGATACCCAATGACCGCGCCGCCGGTGTCTTCGGCATGGCAGGTTCCAAGACCATCGATAGTGATGTAGCTTCCGAGGGGGATGACGCGGGGATCGACAGCGCACTCGCCGGGATGCGTGTAGGTACCGGTGGCCGTGTAGCCGCGATCGACGTAGCCGGTCACGAACACTTGTGCCGTTTCCGCCTCGGCGACCAGCGTCCGTCCGACGAGCGCCGGGCCACACGCGGGGGTAGCCAGAGCGGCGACGGCCGCCAATCCGATCATCCGAGCCCTCATACGGTGTCCTTTCCTACTGTACGCCATACACGCCGTTCTACCGAGCGCGCGAACTGTACATCTTCCCGCCCCGTGCCTGATCACCTGGCCGCCTGGTCGTCGCCGTCCTCGCGCACGGCGCGTGAGCGTGCGACAATATGGGGGGAGTATACCTTCGCGCCATATCGCCGCGCAAATCAACATTCGTTTTTGCGAAATATACTCGCCGGACTTGCGCCAATGCGCGAGGACAACTACGCTTGTTTTGAGCGCATTTGTATTCTCTTTATCTTTTCTATGTTTGTCCGACTGGGGGTTCCTGTCATGAACGCCACGCTCGCCGCGCGCGTGCTAGGGGCGGTGGCGCTGGCCGCCGTCGTGTGGGCGGCCCTCCGGGCCATCCCCGCGCTCGCCCCATACATCGCCTGGCTCCCGCTCGCCGGCCTCATCGGTCTCGTCGTGGGCTTCGTCCTCACGCCACTCGTCTTCGGACGTCAGGTGCGCCGCCTCGACGCCTACCTGCGCGACGCCCCGGTCGAAGACCTCTTCGTCGCCCTCCTCGGGCTCGCCGCCGGCCTGGTCATCGCGGCCCTACTCGCGGCGCCGCTCGCCCTGCTAGGCGCTCCGGTCGGGAACTTGCTCCCGACAATCGTCGCGCTCGTCGTCGCCCTTACGTGTATGCGCGCGGCCCTACTGCGGCGCGGGGATGTGCGCGGATTGTTCGCCGCGCCCTGGGGTGGACGCGCGGTAGCAGAGCAGCGGGCGGACCCTAACGCCAACGGCGCCGTTGGCGCCACCGCCAATGAATATCGTCCGCGGGTGCTGCTCGACACAAGCGCCATCATCGACGGGCGCATCGCCGACATCAGCGCGACCGGCTTCATCAACGGCGAAATCCTGATCCCCCGCTTCGTGCTCGACGAACTCCAGCACATCGCCGACTCGCCGGACGTGCTGCGCCGCACGCGCGGGCGGCGCGGTCTCGATATGCTCAATCGTATGAGCAAGGAGGAGGACGCCCCCATCACCATCATGGACGTCGACCAGCGCGATCTGCGCGACGTCCACGAGGTCGACGCCAAGCTCGTGCAGGTCGCGCGCAAGCTCCACGTGCCGATCATCACCAACGACTGGAATCTCAACAAGATCGCGCAGTTGCAGGGCGTGCGCGTGCTCAACCTCAACGAACTCGCCCTCGCCGTCAAGCCCGTCGTCCTCCCGAACGAGGAGATGACGGTCAAGATCATTCAGCCGGGCAAAGAGCAGGGACAGGGCGTGAGCTACCTCGACGACGGGACGATGATTGTCGTCGAGGACGGCGCGCGGTATATCGACCAGGAGATCGACATCGTGATCACGCGCAACCTTCAGACGGTGGCCGGCCGCATGATCTTCGCGACCATCAAGGGCCACCCCTCGCGCGGCCCCTATAGCGGCATGCGCGGGCGCTAGACATGAAGACGGCGCGCATAGGCGCGGGCCACTAGCGCATGACCGAGACAATCGGCGCCATCGTCGTCGCCGCCGGCGGGAGCCGACGCATGGCCGGGCTCGACAAACTGTGGCTCCCGCTCGACGGACTGCCGCTGCTCGGCCACACTCTCGCCGCGCTCGCCGCCGTCCCCGAAATCATGCGCCTTGTCGTCGTGCTATCGACCGGCGGACAGGAGCGCCTGGAGCCGCTGCGCGGCGAGCCCCCCTGGAGCGGCATCGACGCCGTCGTCACCGGTGGGTCCGAGCGCGCCGACTCGGTCTACGCGGGCCTGCGGGCGCTCGGACCCTGCGACGTCGTCCTCATCCACGACGGGGCGCGCCCGCTGGTGACGCCGGCTCTCGTTCGCCTGGGGCTCGCCGCCGCTCGCAAGCACGGCGCGGCCATCCCCGCGCTGCCCGTTACCGACACGATCAAGCGCATCGACGTCCACGGCGTCATCGTCGACACGCCCGACCGTGCCACGCTCCGCGCCGTGCAGACGCCCCAAATCTTTCGCTACGACCTGCTGCTGCGCGCTTACCAGGAGGCGGGAGCGGCGCGCGCCGCCTACACCGACGATGCCCTACTCGTCGAGCGCCTCGGCCACCCCGTCGCCACCTACCCCGGCGACCCCCGCAACATCAAAGTCAGCACCCCCGCCGACATCCCGCTCGTTCAACTCTACTTTCAAGAGCGCGCTGCCGAATAGCGATCGCGTCGGAGTCCTATCCTCGTCCAGCCCTGGGAACAACACCGCGGCGTCCTCATGCCCGATCATGCCCATCCGATCACGCCCATCGCCTCCGATCACGCCCATCGCCTCGCCCACCGGCGCCACATCAGGCGTATGCGCTCCTGGCGCCTCACCCCTCGACGGCCGACGTGACCTTCACGCCTCGACGGGCGACTTGACGTAGAGCAACCGCTCTCCCGGCGCCATCATGTGAAACTTCTGGGCGCGGTAGGTTCGGAACAGGTAGTCGACGACGAAGGCCGGGTTGTCGCGATTGTTCGGGAACAGGTCGTAGTGCGTCGGAACGAGCAGGTCGGCCCACATGGCGACGCCGTGCGGGGCGACGTCGGTCTCCCGTAGCTCGTCGGCCAACGCCTGCCCACCCTTGTAGATCATCCACATCCCCGCCGCCTCATCCCCACCACCTCCAGAACTCCCTCCTGGCCGACCCCTCACGCAGGCCCGCAGACCCCCCACGTCGATAAAGGCTGCGCAACATGCTATCACAAGAGGTCGCTATAGACCGGGGTGATCCCCGTGAGTGTCGCGCCACGCCCGCGGACCTAGTACGATATGTGTATGACACAGGAAGGACGTGTAGCGCCCTCCGACGAGGCGCCCGCGACGGCTCACGCCGACGACGCCGCGGTCGATGGGAAGAGGCGTACAGCCGTATGGGCGCGGCCCTTCGAGGCCGTGCTGCTCTCGCGGTACGGCGTCGTGCTGTCCTGCGCCATCCTGATCGTCCTGCTGGGCCTGAACGCGCTCGTCTTCTACCGTACGACGCAGACGCTCCTGGAGCGGGATCGCTGGGTCGCGCATACGCAGGAGGTCCTCGCCGCCATCAACGCGTCGATGGGCGCCCTGGCCGCCGCCGAGAACGCGCAGCGGGGCTACATCCTGTATGGCGACCCGGCCTATCTCCGGAGCTTCGGCGCGGCGGCGCGGACCGTCGGACCAGATATCGCGCAACTGCGGCGTGTCGTATCCGACAACCCCGACCAGTCCAAGCACGCCGCCGCGCTTGTCCCGCTCGCCGACGAAGAGCTGGCCGACCTCGAGCTAACGATCACCCTGAGCCAGTCCGGGCAGAGCGCCCAGGCTCAGGACATCGTCGTGCGCAACCGGGGCGCGCATGTGACCGAAGCGATCCAGAGCCTGTTCAGCACGATGATGAACACCGAGTCGGCGCTGGGACCCCGGCGGGATGCGCAGGCCAGAGCCGCCGCGAAGACGACCACCGTCACACTGATCCTCGCCACGGCCGTGGACGCGGCGCTGCTGGCCGGCGTGCTGCTGGCAATCCAACGCCTCTTCGCTCGACGAACGCGCCTGGCCGACGAGCGTGGGCTGCTGCTGGTGGAGGCGCGTCAGGCGCGCGCCTCCGCGGAGGCCGCGGTCAAGATGCGCAACGACTTCCTCACGGTCGCCGCGCACGATCTGCGCACGCCGCTGACTAATATGCTCGGCCGCGCCCAACTCGTGGAGACGCGCTTGCGCGGCGGCCGCGCCGTCGAGCCGGCGTGGCTCACCGCGCAGGCCGACTCACTCGTGGCCTCGACCAGACGCCTGCTCGCGACGGTGAACGAGCTCAACGACATGATCGCGCTGGAGCGAGGCGAGGAGTTGGATCTCTCCCTGGAGCCGGTGGAGCTATCAGCGCTAGCCCGCGCCGTGGTCGACGAGGTGGCGCCGGGACTCGGGTCGCAGTCCGTGGGCGCCGTGCCCATCGTGATCGACGCGCCGGCGAAGCCCATCGTGGTGGTGGCCGATCGGGGCCGCCTGGCGCGCGTGCTACAGAACGTGATCGGCAACGCCGTCAAGTACAGCGTGAACGGGACGCCGATCAGCGTGGAGGTACGCCGGGCGGGCGCGCTGGCCGTCGTCGCGGTGCGCGACGGGGGCGTGGGCATCCCGGTGGACGAACTCCCGCGCATCTTCGAGCGCTTCTACCGTGCCTCGACGGCGCGCGGCATCAAGGGAAGCGGCATCGGCCTGGCGGGGGCGAAGGCCAGCATGGAGCAACACGGCGGAACTATCAGCGTGCAGAGCGCCGTCGGAAAGGGGACCACCGTCACGATTTCTCTCCCCGTCGCCGACGCCGTCGAGAACGATGACAATGCGGCGGGGGCGATCCGCGTTCGACCGCGCTAGCCTACCGTCAGCCGCAGGCGCTCGCGCTCACGGCGCGCGCTATGTCCGCCGCCACCGCGACGACAGGTCCCCCCGCCCCAACGTTGATCTCGGCGACGGTCGTCCGCGCGCGTATCAGGATCGTCGTGACGGTATAGTGGGTCAACTGATCGCCCGTAACCCGCACGACCATCTGCTGGCCGATCAGCGGCGCGTGCGTCTGCGCCTGCGGGCTCCCGTACAACATCCGTGAGGCCTGCTGGTAGCGGCGCTGGGCCGCCGCGACGGTGGGGTACAGGTCAGGCGTCAGCACGACGTAGCCCCAGCTATAGTGGGCCTGCTGTAGGCCCGAGGCGGCGGCGCCGACGTTGGGCGTGGTCAGCCCACTGACCCATTGGGTGATGTGGGGCGGGAAGGCCGCGCGAGGAAGCAGGATCGTACAACTCCGCGTTGGGCGCGGTGGGGAGCGTCGCGTCGGGCGCGGCGGGTGGGTCGGGCGCGCCGGTGGACGCGTCGGGCCGCGCGGCGCTACAGGCGCGATGCGTTGCTCGACGAACACCGGGACGCCAGAGGAGAGGACGACCGCGCCGTGCTCCCCCGCCGACAACCCCGCCACCCTATTGACCACCACGACCGTGCGCGCGCGCGCGGAGACCGTGAGGCCGGTGTGCGTGGCGGTCCCCCGCGTGGTATAGAACTCGACACCTACCCGGGCGGCCTGGCCGGTCGCGTTCTGTACCACCAGATATTCCCCGTACCCGGCGCCCGTGTTCCCGTCCGGGAAAACCTGGACGACCGCGGGGGTCGCGGGCCCGACCGTGTACCCTTCCGGCGGCGCGAGTGGGCCCGTGGACGCGGGCAGGACTGTGCGCTCCGCGACCACCGGGATGTTGCTCGTGAGGACCACCGTCGTCGCGTCGCGGCCGGCGGCGGGCGCGGCGATGGTGGCGCGGTGCAGCGGCGCCATCACAGCCGTGGCGCGGGCCGCCACGCGTCCGCGCGCATCATAGAACGTTGCCGTGACCGCTGCCGGGGCGCCTGGGTCGGGGTCGACCACGGCGTAGAAGGTCCGCGCCCCGTCCGGCGCGAGACCCACGGGGAAGGTCCACCGGGCCGCGGTCTCCGCCACGCCGACGCTGGCGGTCGCCCCCGCGTCGTGGGGTCCGAAGGTGGAAAAGCGTTGCACGACGACCGACGTGGACGCCTGGATGATGGCGCCGACGGCCTGCCGCCGCACGTAGGAGTCGATCGCCAGTTCACGCCCGCGGTCGCCGCCCAACACCACCTGCACGAGCCGGCTCGGCCCGGTTTGCGGCAGCAAGCGCACCGCGACCCGCGCGGTCGTCGGCGAAGGGTTATAGAGGCGTAGATACTCATGAGTAGTGGTATCGACATAGCCCTCGGCCAGATACCACGTGCGCCGCGGGACGCTCACGCCCGGCGCGCCGCCCCACAGGCGCGGCCGCCGCGCGGCGGCCGCGGCGGCGGCCACACGCCGGTCGGCGGTCAGGCGCACGAACAGGAGGGCGTGGCGGCCGCCCGCGAACGCCGCGAGATCGAGCGTGGAGCGACTGTGGCCGCCAAGCGTGAGCGAGCGATCGTCGGCGGGGCCGTCCGCGCGCGCCAGGTGCAGCGTGACGCGCGCGGGGTTGTTGTCGGGGTTGAGCACGGCGATGGCGTCGCGCGTTCCGACGCGGGTGTCGAGGCCCGCGAAATACCACGTCGCGGCGATGGGGCGCTGCACCTCGACAACCGTTTGAGCGCCGGCGCGGCTGCGCGCTCCGCCGACGATGAGGGGAGCGGGACCCGAGACGACGTTGTCGGGCACGGTGGCCGTGGCGATGAAATTGCCCTGCGCGTCGGCCGTGACTAGCGCGGGTGTGGTGGCTAGCCCGATACCCTCGAGCGTCGCCATCACCGGCTCACCCGCGGCGTATCCCGTTCCGGCGATGGTGAGCGTTGTCCCGGGGGCGACGGTGGTCGGCGACACGAGCAGATGGGGGCGGCCCGTCGCGAGCGCGCCCGCGCGAACGGAGACGGATGAGACCAGTGTCGTTATGGCCGCGCGCGCGGGCGCGGGCTGTACCGAACCGGCCGTCGTCGTGAGAGCGACGACGATCACGGGTATGGCCCCGATCACACGCATCTATTCCTCCTCGCCGGTGTCGCCCGCGCGATCCGATGACCGTCGACGATCGTACCGCCAGTATAGTCCATGAACGGAGAGGAGTGTGGGCGTCGACGGGATGTCACGCGCCCGTCAAGCCCCCCGCGCCCCACGCCGCAACGCGTGGCGCGCGGCCCGTCGCGCCCGCTGGCCCGGCGCTGGAGAGCCGGCGGCGGGAGAGCGGCGCGCCCACCTACGACCCTTGATCGCGAAAGCGGGGGAGATTGTAGAAAGCGGCGCGGCCGGCGTACTGGGCCGAAGCGCCGAGCTCGTCCTCGATAGCCATGAGGCGATTGTACTTGGCGGTGCGCTCGGAGCGCGCGGGCGCGCCGGTCTTGATCTGCCCCGCGTTGAGGGCCACGGCCAGATCCGCGATCGTCGTATCCTCGGTCTCACCCGAGCGGTGCGAGACGACTGCGGTGAAGCCCGCGCGCATGGCGGTGTGCATCGCGTCGAGCGTCTCGGTCAGCGAGCCGATCTGGTTGAGCTTGACCAGGATCGAGTTGCCGCAACGATCCTTGATCCCGCGCCGCAGCCGGTTCGTGTTCGTGACGAAGAGATCGTCGCCCACGAGTTGCACGCGGTCGCCCAGACGCGCAGTCAATGCCGCCCAGCCCTCCCAATCGTCCTCCGAGAGCCCATCCTCGATCGAGACGATGGGGTACTGGTCGACCCACTGCGCGTAGAAGTCGACCATCTCGGCGCTGGAGAGCGTGCGCCCCTCTTTGCGCAGCCGGTAGGCGCCGTCCTCATAGAGCTCGGTCGCGGCGGCGTCGATCGCCAGCACGATGTCCTGGCCCGGCCGATACCCCGCCGCCTCGATCGCGGCCACGATGAGGTCGAGCGCCTCGCGATTGGAGGCGAGCGCCGGGGCGAAGCCGCCCTCGTCCCCGACCGTCGTGGTCAGGCCACGCCCGGTCAGCACCTTGGCCAGCGCGTGGTAGATCTCGACGCAGGCGCGCACGCCCTCGCGGAACGACTCGGCCCCAACCGGCATGACCATGAACTCCTGCAAGTCGGTCGATTGCCACTCGGTGTGCTTGCCCCCGTTGAGGATGTTCATCATCGGGACCGGCAGCAGGTGCGCCCCGACCCCGCCGATGTAGCGGTACAGGGGAATGCTCAACTCGTCGGCAGCGGCGCGCGCCGCCGCGAGCGAGACGCCCAGGATGGCGTTGGCGCCCAGGTTACTCTTGGTGGCGGTCCCGTCGAGCTCGAGCAGGCGCGCGTCGAGCCCACGCTGATCGAGCGCGTCGAGCCCGACGACGTCGTCCGCGATCGTCGTCTCGACGTTCTCGACCGCCTTCAAGACGCCCTTGCCGCCGAAGCGGCGCGGGTCCTTGTCGCGCAACTCCAGGGCCTCGTGCGCCCCGGTCGAGGCGCCGGACGGCACGGCGGCGGTCCCGCGCGCCCCGCCCTCGAGCACGACCTCGACCTCGACCGTCGGGTTACCCCGTGAGTCCAGGATCTCGCGTCCGTACACATCACCGATGGCGAACCCGCCCGCCGCGTCGACGGGCGGCACTTGAATGCGGTCCATTCCTAACACTCCTTGTCATCAATAATAGGGCCGGCGGCCGCGGCCGCCGGCCCGTCCTCTACGACTACGGCCCCTCAACTAACGACTCGCCGGTCATCTCCCCCGGTTGCGCGAGCCCGAGCAGGCCTAAAATAGTGGGGCTGACGTCGCCGAGCCGGCCGCCCGCGCGCAGCCGGGCGCGCCGCGACGGGGCGCCGTCGGGGGCGACGAGGATGAAGGGCACGGGGTTGTTGGTGTGCGCCGTCCAGGGGCCGCCTCCCGGCTCGCGCATCCGCTCGGCGTTGCCGTGGTCGGCCGTGATCAGCGCGACGCCGCCGTGTGCCAGTGTCGCGTCGACGACGCGGGCCACCTCCGCGTCGACGGTCTCGACGGCGCGCACCGTCGCCGCGATGTCCCCGGTATGCCCGACCATGTCCGCGTTGGCGAAGTTGACGATCACCAGCGCGTACGGCTTGGCGGCGAGCCCCTCCACGACCGCGTCCGCCACGCCAGACGCGCTCATCTCCGGCGCGAGGTCGTACGTCGCCACCCCCTGTGATGGGACGAGCGTGCGGTCCTCGCCGGGGAACGGCTCCTCGCGGCCGCCGTTAATAAAGTACGTCACGTGAGCGTATTTCTCGGTCTCGGCGACGTGGAGTTGCGGCAGCCCGGCATCGCTGACGACGCGCGCCAGCGGCATCGTGACCGGGTCGCTCAACCGCTCGGGTGGGAAGGCGACGACGACCGGCAAATCCCTCTCATACTCGGCCAGCGTCACGAAGAACAGGTCCTCGATGCGCGGCCCGCGGTCGAAGCCGTCGAACTCGGGCAGCACGAAGGCCTTGGTGAGTTGGCGCGGGCGGTCGCCGCGGAAGTTGAAGAAAATGACCGCGTCGTGCGCCGCGACCGTGGCGACCGGCGCGCCCTCGCGCGTGATGACGGTGGGGAGCGCGAACTCGTCGGTCACGCCCTCGGCGTAGCCGCGCTCTATCGCCTCCTCGGCGTTCGCCGCGGTCGGCCCACGGCCGTGGGCCATGGCGTCGTAGGCGAGCCTCGTGCGCGCCCAGCGGTTGTCGCGGTCCATCGCGTAATAGCGCCCCGACGTCGTGGCGACCGACCCCGTCCCCAACGCGCCCATGCGCGCATTGAGGTCGCGCACGTAGCCGAGCGCGCTGCGCGGCTCGGTGTCGCGCCCATCAAGGATCGCCTGCACGAACACCTGTCGCAGCCCGGCGTCCCGCGTGAGCGTGAGCAGCGCGTCGAGGTGCCCCTCGTAGGCATGCACCCCCCCCGGTCCGATCAGACCGACGAGGTGCAGCTTCGCGTTGTTGCGCCGCACGTGGGCGATCGCCTGCTCGAAGGCCGGCGTGTGGTAGAACGAGCCGTCCTCGATCATTTTCGAGATGAGGGTCAGCTTCTGGTAGACGACGCGGCCCGCGCCGAAATTCATGTGCCCGGTCTCGGAATTGCCCATCTCGCCCGGCGGCAGCCCCACGGCGCCACCCGAGGCGTCGAGCCGCGTATGGGGATATCGCTCCATATAGGAATCGAGGTGCGGCGTGGCGGCCTGCGTGATCGCGTTGCCCGGCCCCGGCGGCGCCAGACCGAAGCCGTCCATGATCACCAACGTGACGAGTCGTGCATGCTCGGTGTTGTCCATCACTCCTCCGCAAAGTCGCTTGGAGTATAGCACGGGGAGAGCCCTCGCCCCGCGTTCGCGCCAAATATACGCACGGTCTGTGCATGCTCGTTTCCCTGGGCGCGGCGGCCGGAGGCGTGGTACGACGTGGCTAACGGCCTACGGCGCCTCGTTTCCCTGGGCGCGACGGCCTTCGGCCGCCGCGCCCATACACACATGTTCCCCCTCTCCCGCCGCGGCAGGAGAGGGGGTTAGGGGGTGAGGGTACCCGCCCTGACAGCATGCATGGCGCGGCATTTACAGACCCTGATAGGTATACGTTGATAATATACTGTGGGTAGAAAGAAAGGTGTACCACAACATGGCGATCGTGAAAACGGGGATATCGCTGGACCGTGATCTACTCGAGAGGATGACCGCGCTCGCGCATACCCTCCACATGTCCCGCAGTGAGTTATTTGCCGATGCGGTCAAAGAGTTCCTCAAAGAGCACGAGAACAAAGAGATTTTCGACCGCCTCAACGCGGTGTACGGCGACGGGGCCGACCGGGATGACGAGCGTATGCTCACGGGTATGCGACGCCTCTACAACCGAAGCGTGGATCAGGAGTGGTGATCGGCCAAGGGGACATCTACTGGATCGAGACCGAACCGACCCCCGTGAGCCGCCGCGTTAGCGATTGGAGGACATACCCGTCGTCAAGCATTGCTCAAATGACAGGATGGTCCACGACGATTGATATACTGTAGGTGGACGTACATAAATAGGGGCGAAGGGGCGGGCCGCTGCGCCCGCCCCTTCGTATGCCTGAAAGACCTCATGAACCAAAAGAACATCCGCAATTTCTGCATCATCGCCCACATCGACCATGGCAAGTCGACCCTGGCCGACCGCCTGCTAGAGCAGACGCACACCCTGACCAAACGTGAGATGTCCGCCCAGGTGCTCGACTCGATGGATCTGGAGCGCGAGAAGGGTATCACGATCAAGGCGCAAGCCGTGCGCATGCTCTACCGCGCCCGCGACGGCGAGGACTACGAACTCAACCTCATCGACACCCCCGGACACGTCGACTTCAACTACGAGGTTTCGCGCGCCCTGGCCGCCTGCGAGGGGGCCGTCCTCGTCGTCGACGCCGCGCAGGGGATCGAGGCGCAAACCCTCGCCAACGTCTACCTTGCCCTCGACCACGACCTCGCGCTCGTCCCGGTCATCAACAAGATCGACCTGCCCAGCGCCGACCCCACGCGCGTGACGGCGGAGATCGAGCGCGTCATCGGGCTCGATCCCGACGACGTCGTCCTGGCCAGCGCTAAAGAGAACATTGGGACCGACGAGGTGCTAGAGGCGATCGTCAAACGGGTCCCGCCGCCGACCGGCGACCTCGACGCGCCCGTGCGCGCGCTCATCTTCGACTCGCACTACGACACCTTCCGCGGCGTCATCGCCTACGTGCGTGTGATGGAGGGGACGCTGCGGCAGGGCGCGCGCATCGCGTTGATGAACTCGGGGGCGCGGAACGACCTCCTCGATATCGGCGCGTTCCGCCCCACCCTGACCTCACTCCCGACGCTCGCCGCGGGCGAGGTGGGCTACGTCGCGACGGGCTTCAAAAACGTTAAGGACTGCCAGGTCGGCGACACGATCACCGAGGCGGGGCGCCCCGCCGCCGCGCCGCTGCCCGGCTACAAGCCCGCCCAGCCGATGGTCTTCGCCGGCCTCTACCCCACCAACGGCGAGGACTACCCACTCTTGCGCGAGGCGCTCGACCGCCTCAAGCTCAACGACGCCAGCCTCACTTACGAACCGGAGAGCTCGGTCGCCCTCGGCTTCGGCTTCCGCTGCGGTTTCCTGGGCCTCCTGCACATGGAGATCATCCAGGAACGTCTCGAGCGCGAGTATAACCTGCAACTCCTGGCCACGGCCCCGAGCGTCGAGTACCAGGTCACGCGCACCGATGGGTCCGAGCTGACTATCGACAATCCGTCGGGGCTGCCGCCCGCTGGCGAGGTCGCCGAGATCCGCGAGCCCTGGGTCCACCTGAGCATCTTCACGCCCTCGACCTACATCGGCGGGATCATGGAGTTGTGCCGGCAGCATCGCGCCGAGTACGGCGGGATCGAATACGTCGACGAGACGCGCGTCCACCTGACCTACAAACTGCCGCTCTCCGAGCTCATCATCGAGTTCTACGACCAACTCAAGAGCATCAGCCAGGGCTACGCCTCGCTCGACTACAATGTGTCTGGCTATCGCGCGGGCAACCTCGTCAAGCTCGACATCCTCGTCAACGCCCAGCCGGTCGACGCGCTCTCGCTCATCACCGACCGCGAGAAGGCCTACACGATGGGTAAAACCCTGATCGAGAAGCTCAAGGACATCATCCCGCGCCAACTCTTCGAGGTGCCCGTGCAGGCGACCATCGGCGGCAAGGTCATCGCGCGCGAGACGATCCGCGCCATGCGCAAGGACGTGCTCGCCAAGTGCTACGGCGGCGACATCTCGCGCAAGCGCAAGCTGCTCGAAAAGCAGCGCGAGGGCAAGTCGCGCATGAAGCGCGTCGGCAACGTCGAGATCCCGCAAGAAGCCTTCATGGCCGTCCTCAGTCTCAACAAGTAGAAGGCGTTACCCGAACCTCTCGGTTAAGTAAAGGCGTTACCCGAACCTCTCAGTGAAGTAGAGGGCTTACCCGAACGCGAGCGGGAGCGAGATCTGGCCGCGGAAGATGATGCTCGGCGTGTACTCCGGCGCGTCGGTCTCGAGGCGCGGGTCAGGCAGGCGGCGCAGCAGCGTGCCGATGGCGACCTGCCCCTCGATGCGCGCGAGCGCCGCTCCGAGGCAGTGGTGGATGCCGTAGCCGAACGCGACGGGCCGGCCCTCGGGGCGCGTTACGTCGAGCCGGTCAGGGTCGGGGAATTGCGCGGGGTCGCGATTGGCCGCCCCCAGCACCGTGACGACGTGCTGCCCTTTGCGAATGGGCTGCCCCCCGATCACGAGATCCTCCGTCGCGTTGCGCCCGGTCGCCTGGACGGGGCCGTCATAGCGCAGCAGTTCCGTGACCGCGCCGGCGATGAGCGATGGATCGTCGCGCAGCAGGCGCAACTGCTCGGGGCTGCGCAATAGCGCGAGCATACCGTTCCCGATGAGGTGCGTCGTCGTGCCGTGGCCGGCCGCGAGCAGCAGTACGAGGTTGACGAGCAACTCCTGTGTGTCGAGCTTATCCCCTTGCTCCTCGGCCGCGACGAGGCCGCTCAGCAGATCCTCCCGCGGCTCGCGCCGACGCTCCTCGATGATGCCGAGGAAGTAGTTCATGAGCGAGAAGACACCGGTCGACGCCGCCTCGAACTCCTCCGCCGTGAGCGTCGTCCCGCTCAGGAGCGCGCCGAAGTCCTCGGACCACACCTTGAATTGGTCGCGGTCTTCCGAGGGGACGCCGAGCATCCCGGCGATGACGATGGCCGGCAGCGGGAAGGCGAAGTCCGCGATCAGATCCATGCGGCCGTGCCCCTGCACGCCGTCGATAAGCCCGTCGGCCATCGCCTGCACGCGGGGACGCATCCCCTCGATCACGCGCGGGGTGAAGGCCTTACTCACGAGGGTGCGCAGCCGCGTGTGGTCGGGTGGATCGAGGAACAGCATCTGGCGCGAGAGGGCATACGCGATCGGATCGGCGCCGCCCCCATCCTGGGGCAAGACACGCTCCGCCGAAAACCGCGGGTCGCGCAGCGCCGCCACGACGTCGGCGTGCCGCGTCAGCACCCAGTGGTCCCGGTCCTCATCCCAATGCACGGGGTCTTCCGCCCTCAACCGCTGGTAAAAGGGATAGGGATTGACCAGTATCTCCGGCCGCAGGACGTTATGTAAACTGAGCGCGTCGTATGTCTCGACCATGGTAGAACCCCTTACTTCAGGAGTGGTAGCGCCTGACGCAGGATGCTGCCGGCGATGGGCGCCGCCTGGGAGTAGCCCTCCCCGCCGTTCTCCTTGAACACGACGACGGCCAGGCGCGGGTGGTCGGTCGGAGCGAAAGCGATGAACCAGGCGTGCGGCGCTCCACTCGTGACCTGCGCCGTCCCCGTCTTGCCGGCGACGCTCACGCCGGGAACCTTGGACAGAAAGCCCGAGCCGCCCGGCGACTCCACGACGGCCGTCATCGCGGTCGTCATCTTCGCCGCCGTCCCCTCCGATATAGGGCGCAGCCAGTCGCTCGGCCCATTCTGCTGCAACGCCTCGCCGTTCGGCGCGGTCACCTTGGAGACGACGTACGGCCGCCGCTCGTCGCCGCCCGCCGCGATCGCCTCGTCGACGAGCAGCATCTGCAGCGGTGTCGCGACGACGCCGGACTGCCCGAAGGCGCTCTCGGCGAGCTCGAGCTGCGAGAAGTTGTCGGGGTGCGTCGTAATCTGGCTCGTGCGCACGGGCAATTCGAACGGCGGCGCCTGGCCGAAGCCGAAGCGGCCGGCGTAGTCGAGCAGCGTGCGCGGCCCCAGGTCCATGCCGATCGAGGCGAAGGCGATGTTGTCGCTGTACTTGAAGGCGTCGACGGTCGTGACCGCGTAGACGTTCGGCGGCAGGTTGTTGATGTCCGAGCGCAGCAAGTACCCGTCGACGTAGAGCGGCCCCGTGGCCGACGTGCCCGAGAGCACCGTGGTGGTGTCGTACTTGCCGGTGTCGTAGGCCACGGAGAGCGTTACAGCCTTGAACGTCGATCCGGGCGGGTAGAGCCCCCGCAGCGCGCGATCGACGAAGGGGCTATCGCCGCGCGCCTGCATCGCCGGCACGTAGCCGGGCTCGTCGACGCGGTTCGGGTCGATCCACGGCTGGCTTTCCAGCGCCAGGAGCTCGCCGGTGCGCGGGTCGGCGACGATACACGCGCCGGGGCCATGCCCCATCGCGTCCGTCACGATCCGCTGGATACGCGCGTCGATGGTGAGCTGTAGATTGTCGCCGACGACCGGTTCGTGCAGGAAGCGTCGCACCGTGTTGTCGACGGGCTGTAGAACTCCCTGTCCATTGAGGTAGTCGTTGTAGGCGTCCTCTAGCCCGGCGTTACCGTACTTGGGTGAATGGTAGCCCAGCAACGCCCCGAGCGACGGATACGGGTACGTCCGCGCGGGATGGCCGGCGGCGTCGAAGGTCGTCTGAGCCAGCGTCACGCCGTTGCGGTCGAGGATCGCGCCGCGGTGGATCGCGAGTTGCGCTTCATAGAGCCGAAGATTGTCGGGCCGATTTACCAACGTGTTCGCGTCGACGACCTGCCAGTAGAACAGCAGCGCGGCCGTGACGCCGAACGCGACCAGGAACATGCGCGACAGGCGCTCGATTTTGCGGTCGATGTTGTTCATCTACCCTTCACCCTCTCCGCCCCCTCCTCCATCCCTGAAGCAAGGGGGGAAACGCTACTCTCCTCTCCCACGGACAGAGAGAGGGGTTGGGTGTGAGGGGCGTTCGCCGCGTTCGCCGAGACGCGCAGCAGCATACCCACGATGATAAAGTTGCTCAGCAGCGAGGAGGGTCCGTAACTCATCAAGGGCAGCGTCACGCCGGCGATGGGGAGCAGGCGAATGTTGCCGCCGACGATGACGAGGGCCTGAATAACAAGCGCCGAGGTCAGCCCCGCCGCGAGAAGCTTATCGAAGGTATCGCGCGCCGTGGCGGCGATGCGTAACCCGCGAAAGGTCAGCACAAGGTAGCTCGCCAGGATAAAAGTCGTGCCGAGCAACCCCAGCTCCTCCCCAAAGGCGCTGAAGATGAAGTCGGTCCGCGCGACCGGGATAAGCCGCGGGTCGCCCTGCCCGAGCCCTGTCCCCGGAACTCCGCCGCTGGCGATCGCGATCAGCGCCTGCACGAGTTGATATGACGAGGGCTGGCCCGGTTTACCGGACGCATACGGCCAGGGATTAACCCATGTGATTACGCGTTCGCGCACGTGAGCATTGAAGTGATAGGCCACGACGGCGCCGACGACGATCATGGCGAGCCCGATCAGGGAGTAGATCACGCGCGGGCTGGCGATGTAGACCATGGCCAGGAAGATGCCGAAGAACAGCAGCGCGCTGCCGAGGTCGTTCTGGAAGAGCAGCAACCCCAGCGCCAGAACCCACGTCGTGAACAGCGGGCCGACGTACTGTAGCGGCGGCAGGCGCAGACGGCCCAGCCGCAGGTAGGCGGCGGCCAGCACCTCCTGCTTCTCGTCGAGGTAGGCGGCGAAAAAGATGACGAGCAGGACTTTCAAGAGTTCGACCGGTTGGTAGTAAAAGCCGTGAAAGCCGAACCACCGCTTGTACCCCTCGCCATAGGGGTCGACGCCAAAGAACTTCGTGCCCAGGATGAGGGCGAAGCCAAAGGCGGCCAGGGTATATTTGTAGCGCGCGAGGCGCCGGTAATCGGGGAAACCCAGCGCCGCGATCAGGAGTAATACGAGCCCCGCGCCGATCCCGGCGACCTGCTTCGTCGAATAGGTGTCGTTGAGGCGCGTGATCATCACGAGCCCTAGCCCGCTCAGCAGGCAGGCGACCGGCAGCACGATCTGATCGGCCCGCGGCAGCCGCCAGGACAGCAGGAGGCTGACGACGAGCATCATCACGAGCGTCACCGCGAGCCATGTCAGCGCCCGCTGGCGCGGCACGTCCGGCGAGGCCATCGTCAGCACGATCATGGCCCAGAGCAGCACGAGTCCGGCCGCGACGATCAAGCCGAGTTCGGTTAGACGCAGCCGCGGCTTGGGACGCTGGGCGCCCGCGCTCCCGACCCCACCGGCGCCATCCGTCAACGAGGCGGGGGGCGAGACGCCTGCTCCCGTGCCCTGCGGGAGAGGGATCGTCGGGGGCGCCGCGATAGTCCGTCGATAGTTCACGCGTGCTCCACGAGTTTTAGCTTGACGCGCCCGAGGTCGAGCACGTCGCCGGGGCGCACGCGCGTCGCCCCCGTTAGAGGCTGCCCGTTGACGCGGCTGCCATTGGTCGAGCCCACATCCTCGACGATCCATGTCCCGTTGCGCTGTCGTAGGCGCAGGTGACGCCCGGAGATCCAGTCGTCGTCGAGCGTCAGGTTGTTCGACGCGCTGCGCCCGATCGTCAAGGGGCTCTTCAGGGGGAGGCGCTGGCCCGGCGTCAGACCGGTCTGACCACCGTCGACAACCTCTAAGTGCAGGCCGGCGCCTGTCGTGACCGGCGCCGATCTAGCCGGCGCTTTGCCCTTCGCGGGGGCGGAGGCCGGGACCGGCCGCGCGGGCGCGGGCCGTGTCGCGGTACGCAGGTCGCTGCGCAACGCGCGCACGACAATATAGAGAAACAGATAGAGCAACACGAGCAGCCCTACCCGCGCGAGAAACAGCAAAACGGCCGAACTCATGCGCCCTCCCAGCGTTGTTCGAAGAGGGACTCCAGGCCGCCGAAAGAGACCCGGTCGCCGTTGTCGAGGGCGTGCTGCGACACGAGCCGCCCGTTGACGAGGGTTCCGTTGGTGCTGCCCTCGTCGCGCACGGTCCAGTGTCCGCCCGAGCAGAGGAGGCGCGCGTGCAGACGCGAGACACGGCGGTCCTCCAGCACGACCGTGTTCTCAAGCCCCCGCCCGATCGTGATGTCGTCGTTCGTGAGCGGATAAACGGTCCCGTCGACGGTTAGGTACGACGCGCTCGGCGCCGCCACGGGGGCAGACCGGCTCTTCGTCGGCGTCACGCTCGGCATCATGCGCGTCGGGTCGAGCCGCTCGGTCGCGGCGGAAGCCGGCCGCGCGGTTCCGGGCGGCTCGGTCAGGTGGCCGCGCGCGGCCACCTGGCGCGGGCGCAGCGCCGGGTCGGCGACGATGCGCACCTCGGGCGGCGCCGTGGTCGCGTAGTTGTGATCCCGCGCGAAGCGTTGCAAGTAGGCCGCCATATCCTTTTCGAGCGAGCCGCGGATCGGCGCGAACGTCGCGTAGTCCGCCTCGCTGAGCCCGACCTCGTAGTCGTTCGGGACGAGCACGGATGAGACGCCGACGACGCGGCCGGCATCCATCTCACGCGCGAGCCGCTTGGCGATCTCGACCGGTTGCAGACGCGCGCGGAAGAGTCGGGCGAACGATCGCTCGACCATACTCTCCAGGAAACTCTCGAAGCGCGTCATCGCATTCACCGCGTCTATCGTCCCTCCGCCCGCATTATGCCGCAGCGCGCGCTTAAGTGGCTACCTCATCCCCTTGCGAAGAGACCTTCGCACCCTCCATGCCAGCGGGCTCGTGATACACTATATCGATAGTCCCAGCAGCAACAGCAGGGGTAGAACCCTATGTCAGCAGTAGAGACGCCGATCCGGCACACAGAGGACATCCCGCCCGTCCCGCCCGCGTTCTATCGCGACGCCGATCCGCCCCCGCCCCCCTCGGACGACCCGCACTGGCGCGAGTGGTGGCACGACGACCGCGGCGAGCCGACCTCGGGATGGATCGTCTACGGCCTCCCAATCTTTCTCATTCTCTGCGCCATCTTCCACACCGTCGTGCTCCTCTTCGTACTCGTCCACAACGGCGGCTCGTAGTACTCGTCGTCGTGGAGGGGCGCCTGGGAATGGCGCACGGGCGCGGATGCGGTCCACTTTATAGCCTGGAGGAACGGGGACATGTTTACGACAGGACGCACGATCCACGTAGCGCGCGACCAGTGGCATCTGGCCTGGGATCATTCGATCGCCCCCATCGCGACGGCCGCCTCGGGCGAGACGGTGAGCTTCGACCTGCTCGACGCCTCGTGCGGGCAAATAGGACCCGACGCCAGCGTGGAGGCGATCGCCACGCTCGACTTCTCGCGCCTCGATCAGGTCAACGGACCCGTCTACGTCGAAGGCGCCGCGCCCGGGGACACGCTACAGGTCGAGTTCCTGGACCTGCGGCCGGCCGACTGGGGCTGGACGGCGCTCATCCCCGGCTTCGGGCTCCTGGCCGATCTCTTCCCCGACCCCGCGCTCAAGATCTGGCGCCTGGCCGACGGCTGGGCCGAGTTCGCGCCGGGTATCCGCATCCCGTTGGAGCCGTTCTGCGGCGAGATCGGGCTGGCGCCGGCCGCGGCCGGCGCGCTCTCGACCATCCCGCCGTATCGACACGGCGGCAACATGGACACGAAACACCTCACGGCGGGCGCGACGCTCTACCTGCCAATCGAGGTCGAGGGCGCCCTCTTCTCCCTGGGCGACGGACACGCCGCGCAGGGCGACGGCGAGGCCTGCGGCACGGCCATCGAAACCCCCATGCGCGCGACCGTCCGGCTCACCGCGCTCAAGGACCGCCCGGTCCCTGCCCCGCAGTTCCTCACGGGCGGGCCGCTCGCGCGGGGCGCCAACACCGCCCCGTACTACGTCACCGACGGCATCGCGCCCGACCTGATGGAGGCGGCGCGCGCGGCGGTACTGCATATGATCGACCACCTGGAGCGATCCTACGGCCTCGCGCGGCCCGACGCGTACATGCTCTGCAGCGTGGCGGTCGACCTCAAGATCTGTGAGGTCGTCGACGCCCCCAATTGGCTCATCGGGGCGTTCCTGCCCCAGAGCATTTTCTCGTAACCCGTGACAGACAATCGGCTCCTGTTGGGGCGGCTGCGCGCCCACGGACGCGGGCGGCGCCCCATGATCGGGGGCCATCGCGGCGCCTCGGCGCGTCTGCCCGAAAACACGCTGGCCGCGTTCGAAGCGGCGCTCGAGGACGGCGCGGAGATGATCGAGCTCGACGTCCGGTTGACCCGTGACGGGCGCCTTGCCGTCGTCCACGACGAGGATACGCGGCGCGTGACGGGCCGCGACGGCCTCGTCGCGCGGCTGACGATGGACGAACTGCGCGCGCCTGACACCGGCCATGCCGAGGGCGCGCGAGGGGCAGGGACGCGCATCCCCGAGCTGGGGGAGGTCTTCGCGCTGGCGCGCGGCCGGGTCATCGTCAACGTCGAGGTCAAGGCGGGGACGGCGGCTCTCCCCGCCTTGACGCGGAGCCTTGCCGCGCACGCTATGGCCGCGAGCGTCATCCTGTCCGCGTTCGAGCCCGAGGTCGTGCGCGCGGCGGCGCGGCTCCCCGCACGGCCGCTCACGGGCCTGCTCGTCGACCGCCTCGCCCCCGACCCGGTGGCGGACGCGCGCGCGGTCGGCGCCGACCTGCTGCACGTCAGGCATGACCTCCTCACGTCGCCCGCCCCGATCGCGGCGCTGCACGACGCGGGGATCGGCGTGCTGGCGTGGACGGTCAATTCGGCCGACGAGGCGCGCCGCCTGGCGGCGCTCGGCGTCGACGCCGTTCTGGGCGACGACCCGCGCTTGCTGCGCGAGGCGTTAGCCCAGCCCTAACGGGTCATAGCACATCGGTAGGGACTTTTTCCGTTGGCGACACCGAAGGCGTCGGACACTGTAAAGGCGTCGGACACTGTAAAGGCGATGATATGAAGAGCGCGACGCGGCGATCCCTCGTCATTTTTGGAGCGACCAGCGTGTCCGCGTTCTGGGTGAACGCCGCCGGACACGCCTGGATGTTGTGGCGCGGCAATCCGCTCGTGCGCGACTACAAGGCCACGCTCGCGTACCGCTCGGCGCTGCTCGGGGACTCGACGCTGCTGCCGCTGGTCAATGTGCTGCTCGACCGCCAGCTCGACGCGTGGGGCGGCGGTCCGCGCGGCGGCCGTAGCGGCCGTATACGACGCCGCCGCCTCGTCCGCTCGGTTCTGGCCGGGATCGGTATGACGCTCGCCATCCACATCTACCAGGCCGCGCAAGGGCTCACGAACTGGACGATGCCGCGCCCCTGGCGCTGGAATACGCTGGGCTACTACCACGCCCTCTACATGGCGAGCAACGCCACCCTCGTCGCCTACTTCTGCGCCGCCGCCGCCGCGCGCGCGCGCGCTAACGGGTTGCGCGTCCTCTTCACTCTCCACCTCACCGCCGCCCTAGTCTGCTTCGCCGCCTGGGCCGCCCTGCTGTACAAGGATTACTACTAACCGCCGCGTCTCCGTTGTGCGCCGCGAATAACATGACAAGGGGAGCGTCGGCGGCCGCCGACGCACCCCTTGAGTTCTACGCTTACCAGGCGTAAGCCTCCGGGGCGGGCTTGCCGTGGCCTTTGCCGGGACCGGGGAAGATCTCTTCGAGCCGATCGAGGGTCTCCACCGAGAGCTCGACATCGAGGGCGCGCAGCGAGCCGTCGAGTTGCTCCAGCGTGCGCGGGCCGGTGATCGGCGCGGTCACGACCGGGTTGTACAGCAGCCACGCCAGGGCCACATCGGCCGGCTTCTCGCCGAGGTCGCGGCACAGTCCCTCGTAGGCCTCCAGTTTGGGGCGGTTCTGCTCGATACGCTTCCGCGTATCCTCCGACGAGCGCCGTCCCTGGGACGCCTTCTCCAGCGCGCCGCCCAGCAATCCGCCCGCCAGGGGGCTCCAGGGGATGAGACCCAGCCCATAGGCCTCGCACGCCGGGACGACCTCTAGCTCGACGGTACGGTCGTCGAGATTATAGAGGCTCTGCTCGGAGACGAGCCCCATGAAGTTGCGTTCGCGCGCGCGGTCGTTGGCCTGTGCGATGTGCCAGCCGGCGAAGTTGCTGCTCGCGACGTAGAGAATCTTACCCTCTCGCACCAGCGTCTCCATCGCCTGCCAGATCTCCTCCCATGGCGTCCCGCGCGGGATGTGGTGCATCTGATAAATGTCGATGTAGTCGGTTTGCAGCCGGCGCAGACTGGCCTCGCACTCCCGGCGGATCGTCAGCGCGTTGACCCCCTGCCCGTTGGGCCAATCGCTCATCTTGCCGTAGAGCTTCGTAGCAATCACGGTTTTGTCGCGCCGCCCGCCGCCCTGGGCGAACCAGCGCCCGACGATCGCCTCGGTCACGCCTTCGCCCATCTTCCATCCATAGACGTTGGCGCTGTCGAAGAAGTTGATCCCGTGCTCGTGGGCGCGGTCCATGATGGCGAACGAGTCCTCCTCGGTCGTCTCCGGCCCGAAGTTCATCGTCCCCAGGCATAGCCGACTGACCTGTAATCCCGTCCGGCCCAACTGTGTGTACTGCATGCTTCTCTCTTCTCTCCTCCGCCCCTAGTACGGGCGCTGTAGAGATTCGCACACACCGTGCCCAACGCCTATTTGACCCCTAAGGACACCTCGGCGTCGGTCGTCAGCGACAGGCTCCCGGGCGGCGCGGACCCCTCCGCCAGAGCGTACAGGCGCGGGAGGTCGCGCGCGCGGTCGAGATGGAAGGCGGCGGGACCCATCAGCAGGCGATCGAGCGCCTCTCCCGGCGTGACCCGCTCGCTCCCGCGCCAGGAGTGGCGCTCGGCGGCGCTAAACCCTTGCGCCGTCAGGTCGTCGATAGCCTGCTCGCGCGCGGCCTTGGGACGCGGCAGGTCGGGGAGAACATCGTAGAGTTCGCGCCAGCGCGCCGGGCCGAACGACGCCGTCAGGAAGGCGCCGCCGGGGCGCAGCACGCGCAGCGCCTCGTCCGGCAGGGCCGGGGCCAACCGGCGCAGCACGACGTCGACGACCCCGTCGCGCAGCGGCAGCCGGCGGCGCGCGCTCGCCCGCGCGACGACGGCGCGGAGCTCGCGTCGCAGCGCGCGGTAGCTCACGTCGAGCATCGGGAGCGCGATGTCGAGGCCGAGCAGCGTCAGCGGGCCGTCGTAGCGCGCGCCGACACGCCGCAGCACGTCGCCCGTACCGCAGCCGAGGTCGAGCACGACGGCGCCGGGACGCAGGCGCGGCAGAATAAGGGCGAGGTAGTGCTCCAGCGCGGCGCGCTCGCCCGAGAGCGTCGCGTCTCCGGCCCCCTCAGAGTCCAGACGGCGCTCCCACGCCGCCCGCCGGCGCGCCATCTCCGCCGTGTCGCCCGGCCCCTCGTTGGGCGGACGCTTCCCCGGCGTCAACAGATCGAGGTGCGGGCGCGTGGGATACGCGTGCCCCCCCGGCGCGCAGACGAGCGCCTCGTCGCGCGCCTCGAGCACGCCGCCGCACACGGGGCATGCCAGCAGGTCGAGCACGGGAGGCGGAAGTATAGATTGTAACCGCACAGGCATATCATAAGGGTAGCACCGCTCTGGCTCTGCTACACTGCCCGATAAAGAACCAAACGCACGTGACTGACGCGAAAGCTCATGTAGGAAAAAGTTAGTGCAACCCTGTTTAACACTCATCGATTTATTTTGTGGAGCTGGAGGATTATCTCTAGGCTTCGCAAATGCTGGCTACGATGTGATATGCGCGGCAGATAATAATAGTGCGGCGGTCGAGACCTATAGGGCTAATTTGGGTCCACACGTCGCCGCCTATGACCTTAGTGAAAAGATTGATCTTCCGACGCCGATGGTCGTCGCCGGCGGGCCGCCGTGCCAAGGGTTCTCCTCCGCCGGCCTACGTAAATCAAGGGACACTAGAAACACACTAGTCGGCTCTTTTGCCCGCACGGTCGCGGCGCTCCGCCCTTCAGCATTTGTGTTCGAAAACGTCGAGGGGTTTCTAACCAGCGAGGATGGGGCGTACGTTCTCGACTTACTCACCCCTCTCATAGACGCCGGGTATCGCATCCATTTGCGCAAAATTAATGCCGCTAATTACGGCGTGCCTCAACATCGAAAACGCGTCATCGCCATTGGTGGGCTAGGATGGGATCCCACTTTCCCCCAGCCGACTCATAGTGCGTTCGGAGCGCCAGGAGCAGCGCTGGCGACGAGTTATATGCCAGAGACGCCTACCCTAATGAATGCGCTGGAAGGGCTTCCCTCACCCGCTACGATAAAACCTGGACGCCCCTCGAGCCATTTCTACCGACCGCTACATGGAATAGACCTCACTCGAGCGAGAGCATTAGCGCCCGGGCAAACGATGCGCGACATCCCGGATAACTTGTGGCACGAGAGTTTTAAGAAGCGCGCTTTTCGTCGCGTCAAGGATGGCACACCGACGGAGCGCCGGGGCGGAGCGCCCTTCGGAGTACGTCGCCTTTTGCCGGATCAGCCCTGCAAAGCAATAACGGGTGGAGCGCTCTCCGATTTTATACATCCGTATGAGGACAGAAATCTTACCGTTCGAGAATTAGCTCGCATCCAAACGTTCCCGGACGAATTTACGTTTGTCGGAACCACCGCACAGCAAGCTCAACTTATTGGAAACGCGGTACCTCCACTGCTTGCATCGACCATCGCCATCAATTTAGCGCGTGATCTGCGTGCCGTTCAACCCATTGAGCGCGAGGGCGCGTTGTTAAGCTTTATACCAACTCTGTCGACCGGGATGAGCCCTGCTCTTAGTCTTGTGACGAATAGGATACGCGCGACTTTCGGCAATAAACCAAAAGCGATCGGTTACGAAACGACGAACTACGACGACCCTCAATCTCTACAGCAACTATCCTTACTTCTTGATCGCTAGGGAGCCATACGAAATTACGAATCAAAAAGAGCGTCGTAGTACACGTTCAAGGAGTGACCTAATGGCCCTGTCGCAAACACAACGATCTATTGTCGAGAAGGCCCGATCCCTTGGTGGCGGACAGCAAGGAGTCGCTCTTACGGAGCGGGATTGTGAGTATCTTGTTGCTGTCATCGCGAAGGATCTTGACTTGCTCCAACACTTTCCAGAGTTGCCCAACGACTTGCCAGCATTCTTTGAACGACGAGCACTTTCGCTTGAGGAAGCAGACCTACCCGGTCGCGAATTTGTACCTCTGTTCGAACGCCTTACAGCCTTGATACCCGACGCGGATACGTATTTCTCTTGCTTAGCGACGCTCTACAAGAGCAGACTCAAGTACGAACGTATCCTCGAAGAACAACCCATACCGACCCTCGATCAGGTTGGTCCTCGCGGCCTTCTACAGTACGGGAATTTATCAACAAGGGCGTTAGCCGGCTTACTGTTCTGGCGTAAGTGGATGTTCGACATAGACAATCGCGCGGGGCAGGAAACGGGCTATTTGTTCGAACCTATTATTGCTTACTCAATCGGTGGAACGCCTGCCGGCGCTCAGAATAGCCCTATATTTAGAGGTGGTGACAAGTCTAAAGGGCGACGGCAGGTCGATTGTATACGTGGGAACAATGCCTACGAAATCAAGATACGCGTCACAATCGCCGCGTCCGGTCAGGGGCGTTGGAAAGAAGAACTCTCTTTCCCTCAAGATTGCCGTGCCAGCCAATACACGCCCGTGCTTATAGTTCTTGATCCAACACGCAACACGAGGTTAGACAGACTCGAAGCGGCTTTTGAGGCGCAGGGCGGTAAGGCATACATCGAGAACGCCTGGGATCACTTGGACGGCTTAGCCGGCGACACGATGGCGCATTTCTTGGAACGGTACGTCAAAGAGCCGATACAAGCAATTCTTGCGGAAGCACCCGCTGGACCCGAGTTACCGGAATTGGTGCTGCGTATGGGCAAGAATAGGTTTGTTGTGTCTGTCACCGGAGAGTCCTACACGTCGAAGCGAACCCCCAAAAGTAGCGAAGCGTCCGATAAAGATTCTATACCGGACGATGCGGACGAGATAATTCCAGGATCATAACTTGCAAGTGCGCGCGTCCCTAATGGACATCACGAGACGCCACGAGACGCCCGCGCTGACGCAATGCTTAGTTTCGTTAGTAGTTGCCGCCCTATCATCACTAACTGCTTGCCTCACCACCACGCAATAGAGCGATCCTCCTGAATGGCTCCCAGTTTGGCGCTCTCGGGTAACCCTGGACCCCACGATCGCGACTATATAGCTGCACGGGGAGGAAAGACATGAAACGGGCGACTATGCGGGACGACGAGGACGCCGCCTTGGTGAGGGCGGCGCGCGACGGGGACAAGGACGCGTTTGTCACGCTCCTGAACCGACACCGCGCGCTGTTGGTCGCGCTGTGCCATCGCATGCTCGACGATCCGTCGCTCGTCGAGGACGCCGCGCAAGAGGCGACGCTGCAGGCGCTGCTCGGCCTCGACGCCCTGCGGCGCCCCGACCGCTTCGGACCCTGGCTCGGCGGCATCGGGCTCAACGTGTGCCGGCGATTGACGCGTGAGCGCGCGTCGGGGGCGTGGTCGCTCGACGCGTTGTACGGCGGCCGCCGCCACGACGGGCCCGTCGATTGGGCGCTCGGCCCGGCAGAGCTCGCCGCGCAGGCCGAGATCGGTCGGCGCGTCCGCCTTGCCGTCGGTACGCTGCCGCGCGGACAGCGCGCCGCCGTCGTCCTGTTCTACCTGTCCGACCTGAGCCACGTCGAAACGGCCGCGCACTTAGGTATCGGGGCAGGCGCGGTCAAAACGCGCCTGCACAAGGCGCGCGAAAACCTGAAAGAGTCGCTGCGCGATGACTGGGAGGAACAACACATGACGACAGGGATGGGAACGACACGGATCGAAGTGAGCGTCCATAGCGTGCGCAAGAACTCTAGCGCCAACACCAACGCCGTCATCCTCAAAGAGATCGACGGCCCACGCTACCTACCGATATGGATCGGCGAGGATGCCTCGTATGCGCTGGCCCACTCACTGCGCAAATCAGGGCTGCCGCGCCCGCTCACACACACGCTGATGGGACACCTGCTCGACGCGCTGGACGGGCGCGTGCGGGAGGCGCGCGTTACGCGACTCGACGGCGAGGTCTACTACGCCGAACTCATCATCGCGGGGCCGGCGCGAACGGCGACGCTCGACGCGCGGCCGAGCGACGCGATCGCCCTGGCGCTCATGTCCGGCGCGCCCATCCTCGTCGAGACCGCGGTGCTCGACGCCACGGGCGTGACGCCGGACCAGGATCCTACGATCGCGCGCCGCGCCGCCGCCGACGAACTCTTCGTGAGCGTGGAGACCACGGCCGCGCCTCCCGCGGACTAGCGGGCGCACCGCGCCATCACCGACGCCGGGCGCGAGACCTCGCGCCCCGACGAACGGGGCTGTGGGTGAGAACGCCCATCGTCGAGAAGGCCATGACCCTAGCGGTCCTGGCGCGCTTGACGTACTTCGCTATAGCGGATAATATTCGCTATAATGGAGGACATCATGAGGGTGACGACGGCGCGGCGGTCGGGCGGATTGACGATGAGTGGCATCGGCGAGCGCGTGCGGCGGGAACGCCAGCGCCGTGGCCTCTCGCTGACGGGGCTCGCCGCCGAGGCCGGGGTGAGTTCCAGCATGCTCTCCGACGTCGAGCGCGGGGCGAAGGCGCCGACCGTGCTGGTGCTCGACCGCATCGCGACCGCGCTGGGGACGAGTATCGCGCGCCTGCTGGATGACGAGCAGGACGCGCGCGTCGTCGTCCGTCGCCACGACGAGCAGGATGTCGCGCGCGACCCGTCGGGCTGGGAACGGCGCGTCCTCTCGCCGGTGCTCCCCGGCGTCGAATTCGAGCTCATGCGCACCACGATCGGGCCTGGCGTCGACGCGGGCGCGTTCTCGCCCCACGCCCCCGGCTCCCGTGAATATCTGGCCGTGGAGGTGGGGACGCTCCTCCTCACCATCGACGGCGTCCCCTATACCCTGCGCGCGGGCGACAGCGTCTACTACGCCGGCGACTGCGTCCACTCCTTCGCCAATCCCGCGGACGGGCCCTGCGTCTACTACCTCGCCATGGACGTCGCGGGGGCGCCGACGCGAACAGGCCATCACGCCCCCATAGCCGGCGCCCGTATAGCCAGTGAAGGATGAGACCCATCATGAGTAGCGATGTCGACGGGGCGCACGAGGGCGCCTCTCCTATAGGGACGGTAGAGACGTTTCATGCCGCCGGGCAGGGCGCAGCCCCAGCACTCGACGCCGAGGAGTTTCGCCGCCTGGGCTATCGTGCGGTCGATCTGGCCGCCGAGCGCCTCGCCGACATCCGCGAGCGGCCCGTGTTTCAGCCCATGACGCCGGGCGAGCGCGCGAGCCTCCTCGACCTGCCCCTGCCCGAGCGCGGCGTCGCGCCCGACGCCATCCTCGACACGTTTCAACGCGAGGTCTTGACGCATCCGATGGGCAACGGGCACCCGCGCTTCTTCGGCTGGGTCAACTCGCCGCCCGCGCCGCTGGGCGTCCTGGCCGAGTTGCTGGCCGCGGCCATGAACCCGAGCTGCGCGGGCGGCGACCACGCCGCGATCTACGTCGAGCGTTGCGCCGTCCGCTGGCTGATGGAACTCGTCGGCTACCCGACGGAGGGGAGCATGGGGTTGCTCGTCAGCGGCGGCTCGATGGCCTCGCTGACCTGTCTCGCCGCCGCCCGCCACTGGGCCACGCGCGCCGATGGCTGGAACGTGCGCGCCGACGGCCTGCGCGCCGGTCCACAACTCGTCCTCTACCTATCCGAGGAGGGCCACGCGTGCCTGCGCAAAGCGGCCGAGTTGCTGGGACTCGGCGCCTCCGCCGCGCGCACGATCCCCGTCGACGCCAACTACCGCATGAATGTCGCGGCCCTGCGCGCCGCCATAGCGGAGGATCGCGCGGCCGGCCTGCGCCCCTTCCTCGTCGCCGCGAGCGCCGGCACGGTGAGTACCGGCGCGATCGACCCGCTCGACGCCATCGCCGACCTGTGCGCGACGGAGGGACTGTGGTTCCACGTCGATGGCGCGTACGGCGCGGCCGGGGTACTCGACCCCGACGCCGCGCCGCGCTACGCGGGGATGGAGCGGGCCGACTCGCTGGCGCTCGACCCGCACAAGTGGCTCCTCGTCCCGGTCGAGTGCGGCGCCGCGCTCGTGCGGGACGGGGCGCTGCTGCGCGACACCTTCAGCCTCGTGCCTCCGTATATCCGCACCGAGGAGGGGCGCGGCTTCGGCGGGTTGCCGTGGTTCGCCGAGTACGGCTTCCAGCAGACGCGCGGCTTCCGCGCCCTCAAGCTGTGGATGACCCTGCAACACGCCGGCCGCGGCGGGCTGGCCGCGCTGGTGGCGCGCCACAACCGCCTGGCGCGACATCTGGCCGCGCTCGTCGTGGCCACGCCCGACTACGAGCTCATGGCCCCGGTCACGCTCTCCATCGTCGCCTTCCGCTACATCCCGGACGCGCTGCGCGGCGACGACGAGCGGCTCGACGCGCTCAACAAGACAGTCATGGAGGAGGTACAGGCCGGCGGCGAGGCGTTCGTCTCCAACGCGACCCTGCACGGCCACTTCGCCCTGCGCGCCTGCATCCTCCATCACGACACGACCGAGGACGACCTTGCCGCCCTGCTCGACGTCGTCCGTAAGACCGGCGCCCGCTGCCTTGGCGGCGCGGCCGTCTGACATGCTGTCTGACATGGACGTGTCGATAGGGGTGCGGCCACTCGGCAAGGACGACCTCGACGCGGCCGCCGCCATCCTCGATGCCGCGTACGCCGCGCCGCGCGGCTACCGCGGCGAACTCGCGCGCTATCTGCGGCTGCAGCCGGACGGCTGGCTCCTCGCCCTGCTCGACGGGCGCCCGGCCGGCGTCGTCGGGGCCATCGACTACGGCCCCTTTGCCTACGTCGGGCTGATGGGGGTGCATCCGCGCGGGCAGCGGCGCGGCGTCGCCCTGGCCCTGATGGGGCGATTGCTCGACTGGCTCGACGCGCGCCATTGCCCGCTGGCCCTGCTCGACGCGAGCGCGGCCGGCGAGCCACTCTACGCGCGTCTCGGCTTCGTCGAGGACGCGCGGTCGCTGCTGTTCCGGCGAGAGACAGGGTTACCGACATCGGCGGCGCCAGCGGCGACGGTCACGCCGCTTCGTCCCGACGATCTACCCGCGCTGGCGCGCTTCGACCGCCCGATCTTCGGGGCCGACCGCTCGGCCGTGTTCGCCTCTTATCTGGCCGACGCCCCGGAGCGCGCTTTCCTCGCGCGCGATCGCGCCGGCGCGATCGAGGGGTACGTGTTCGCACAAACTCAACGCCTGGGACCGTGGGCCGCGTCCCGTCCCGAGGATGCGGACGCGCTGCTGACGGCGGCGCTGTCGCTCCCTTTCGACGATGCGCCGGTCACGCTCGTCCCATCCGTCAACCCCGACGCCGCGCGGCTCCTGCGGCGACACGGCTTCGCGCTTCAACGGTCGCTGAGCCACATGCGACGCGGCGGGGACGCGCCGCCCGGCCGGCGCGCGCTGCTCTACGGCCAGGCCAGTTTCGCCATCGGATAAGGGAGAGGATACATAGGAGCGAGGCGCTAACCGACGAAGAGCTGCTGCCCGGCTTCGCGCCGCCCCTCACGCGCGTCTACTCGGCGCCGCCCAAGGCGCGATCTTAGCCGCCGAACGTGCCGGCGTCGACGATGGCCTTGCTGAGGGGGCGGACGAGGGTACGCAGCCGCTCGCTCGACGCGTCGCCGAGGCGCTCCCACGGCGCGATCGCGCGCGCGTCGGTCTTATCCTCGACCCACGCGCGCGCCTCTCGGCCGGCCCCGGTCGGCGCGCCGTCGGCGTCCAATAACCCGCGCGCGCGCAGCCGCGCGCCCGCCGCCGCCCACGCCTCGTCGGACCAGCCGCGCGTGCGCTGGAGCATCGGGCCGGCCATGCTGCTCTCGCCCGTCGCGGCGTAGCTGACCGCGGCCTCGGCGCCGTCCAACCCCGCGAGGAGGAGCGCCGCGACGTGTCCGTCGCCCCGATACTCGCGCAGCAGCGTGACGGCGTGCCACAAGGCCAGGTGCGGCGCGTCCGGCCAGGGCAGCGCGGCGTGGGCGGCGTACAGCGGCCGGCCCTCCGGCGTACAGCCTACCGTCGCCTCGCGCGCCAGCCCGGCCGCCTCCACCACCTCGGGACTCTCCACCGCGTCCCCCAGCATGCGGCGCAGGGCCGCGTCCACCCCCGCGAGGCGCGCGGTCAGGATCGCCTCCGGCGTGGCGAACCGCCACGCGTCGGGGATGGCCCGCCGCACGAGTTCGGGGCTGAAGTTATAGAAGGTGGCGATGACGACATCGGCGGGGACGGGGCCCATCGCCGCGGCCCGCGACGCGAAATAGCCCATCGACTGCCCCTTGAGCCCGAGTTCTTTATAGGCCCGCGCCGCCTCCGGCACGAAGTAGATCATAGCGTGGTACGACTCCAGGGTCCGCCACATCTTACGAGCGACCGTGTTGTCCATGCCTCGTGACCTCCTCCTCGTCCCTCTCGTCCCTCTTGTCCCTACACTCACCGCGTAACCCAGCTTAACACGTCCCACATGGTTGAGATAGCCGTCTCCTTCTTTCGCCCCCTCCGCCCATGGCTGACTAGTCCCCCGGCCAACACCCGTCGATCTCCAGCGCTTGTGTGTGGCGGGGGTCTGGGGGGAGGCATCTCCCCAGGTTCCCCCGGAGGGGGCGGAGGGGGCGAAGGAGAAGGCGACTTTTCACAGACTGTGTACACCATCTGTTTCCGGTTGCCGCGCGGGCCGCGCGCGTGGTACCATCCCATCGGTCCTATCGGATGTATCATTCCCTATACTCCAGCCCACAAAAGGAGACCAGCGTCATGCTTTCGCACCCCTCGCGCGCCGCGGCGGCGCTCATCGCCGCCGGCGCCGTGACCATCTCGGGCGCGGCCGCCCACGCCAACGCGACGGCACAGGCCGCGACACGGACCCTGCTCGTCGCGCGCGACATCACCGACGGGCGCACGATGGACCCCGGCCGTTCCTATGAGTTCACCTCGAACGCGATGCAGACGAACTGCTACGATACCCTGCTGACGTTCCACGGCTCGAACTCGACGCGCCCCGAGTACGACCTGGCCACAGGCTACGCGATCTCCGGCGGCGGCAAGGTCTTCACCTTCAAGCTGCGTCACGGCGTCCGCTTCGCCAGCGGCGCCCCCATGACGGCCGCCGATGTCGTCTTCTCGTACCGCCGGCTCGAATACCTCAACGGCAACCCCTCGTTCCTCATCGCCGCCGCGACCGACATCCGCGCGCTCGACTCCTACACCGTGCGTATCACGCTGTCCGCGCCCGACGTCTCGTTCCTGTCCGCCCTGGCCGACAACAACTTCGGCGTGCTCGACTCCAAGCTTGTCCGCGCCCACGGCGGCGACGACTCGACCAAGGCCGCGACGCGCGACAAGGCGCAAGGTTTCCTCGACAGCCAGTCGGCCGGGACCGGCGCGTTCCAGATGACGCAGTGGACGCGCAACTCGCAGGTCGTGCTCAAGCGCAACCCCTACTACTGGGGGACACGCGCGCCCATGGACGGGATAATCTTTCAGAACCAGAAGGACGCCGCGACGCAGCGTTTGCTGGTGCAGCGCGGCACGGTCGACGTGGCCCAGAACATCAGTCTCCAGCAGGCGCGGACGCTCGCCCACGACCCCAACGTTCAGGTCGTCAAAGGCAACACGCTCGACCTCATCTATATGGGCCTGACGACGAGCGCCAAGGTCTCCAAGCCGCTCTCGGACAAGCGCGTGCGTCAGGCCGTGCGCTACGCCATCGACTACGACGGCATCCTCAAGGGCCTGCTGAACGGCGTGGGGACGCGCCCGAATTCGATGATCCCGCTCGGCATGCTCGGCAACGCCCCCTCCACGAACAACGCCCTCATCGTGCGCCAGGACATCGCCAAAGCGCGCGCCTTGCTCAAGAGCGCCGGCTACCCGAGCGGTTTCTCGGTGAAGATCACCTACGACGGCGGCGTGACGTTCGACGGCATCCTCTACGACCCCCTGGCCGGCAAGCTGCAGAACGACCTGGCGCGGGTCGGCATCAAGGTGACGCTCGACCCCGAGCAGGACTCGGTGCTGCTCTCGGCCTACCGCGCCCAGAAGCTGCAGATCGTTCTCTACAACTGGGGCGTCGACTTCCCCGACCCCAACGACTACGCCGGCCCCTTCTCGCCCGGCGGCGGCCCGGCCAAGCGCATGTACTACACCAACAACCCGCGCCTGACGAGCATCGTGACGGCGGCCGACAGCACGAGCGACACGGCCAAGCGCGTCGCGGCCTACCGCACCGTCCAGCAGACCTGGCTCGACGAATCGCCCTGGATCGCTCTCGTGCAGCCGCAGAACATCGTCGTGCTCGGCAAGAACGTCAAGGGCTACCAGTACTCGCCCGTCCTGCCCAGCAACCTCCGCACCGCGTCGACGTAAGCCGCCGGTTGCCCATCGATGATCGCCTACATTGTCCGCCGTCTGCTCCTGACCGTGCCGGTCCTGATCGGGATTACGCTGGTCGCGTTCGTTATCTCGCACGCGATCCCGGCCGACCCGGTCGTGGCCAGCCTGGGACAGCGCGCCCAGGACGACCCGAGCATCGTGCAGCAGTTCCGCCATCAGGCGGGGCTCGACCAGCCGCTGCCGGTGCAGTACGTCTACTACCTGGGCAACCTGCTGCACGGCGACCTGGGCGTCTCGATCAGCTCGCGGCGGCCCGTCGCCGACGACCTCAAGCAGTACTTCCCCGCCACGCTCGAACTGAGCACCGTCGCCGTCCTGATCAGCCTGCTGATCGGGGTTCCGCTGGGGGTGCTCGCGGCGGTGCGCCGCAACCGGCTGACCGACCAGACGGCGCGGGTCATCTCGCTCATCGGCATCTCGACCCCCGTCTTCGTGCTCGGGCTCGTCCTGCTCATCGTGCTGTGGTACCACCTGGGCCTCTTTCCGGGTCCGACCGGCCAGCTCGACCGCGGGGTTGCCCCCCCGCCCGTCATCACGAACGCGGTCGCCGTCGACGCCCTGCTGTCCGGCGACTGGGCGGCATTCGGCAACGCGCTGGCGCACCTGGCGCTCCCGGCCATCGTGCTGGGGGCCTACACCATGGGTATCATCACGCGCATGACGCGCGGCTCGATGCTCGAAGTGCTGGTGCAGGACTACATGCGCACCGCGCGCGCCAAGGGGCTGCCCTCGGCCAACATCGTGCTGCGCCACGGGCTGCGCAACGCCATCATCCCCACGCTCACCCTGGCGGGGCTGGCCTACGGGCAGCTCCTCTCCGGCGCCGTCCTCACCGAGACCGTCTTCGCCTGGCCGGGGATCGGGCTCTACGCCACGCAGACCGCCGGCGCGGCCGACTTCCCGGCCATCCTGGGCGTGGCCCTCATCACCGCCATCGTCTACCTCATCCTCAACCTCATCGTCGACATCCTCTACGGTGTGCTCAACCCCCAGGTCAGGCTGTCCTGATATGAACATGAGCCACCACGTCCTGCCGGCGGTCCCAGTGGGACCGCTCACGAGGGGAGGGCGACGATGAGCGTCGGCGCGATCGAACTCGCGAGCGGACCCATCGAGGAGGCGTCGCCCCAGCGGCGGTCGCTGTGGCGCGTCATCCTACGCAACCGGTTGGCCATGGCCGGCGGTGTCATCGTGCTCCTGTGGGCGCTGCTGGCGCTGGTCGCGCCGCTCGTCGCGCGCTACGACCCGATCACATGGCAAGACTCCTACCACACGCTGGCCGCCCCCTCGGCGGCGCACCCCCTGGGGACCGACGACACGGGGCGTGACGCGCTCAGCCGCCTGCTGTACGGCGGCCGGGCCACGTTGGGCATCGGGGTGCTCGTCGTGACCTTCGGCGTGGTGATCGGCCTGCTGTTGGGGAGCGTTGCCGGGTTCTTCGGACGCGTCGCCGACGAGACGATCATGCGCACGACCGACATCGCGCTGGCCTTCCCCATCCTCGTGCTGGCCATGGCCGTCAGCGCGGCGCTGGGCCCGAGCCTGCTCAACGCGACCGTGGCCATGGCGGCGGTGTGGTGGCCGACCTACGCGCGCGTCGTGCGCGGGCTCGTGCTCGAACTCAAAGAGCGTGAGTTCGTCACGGCGGCGCGGGCGGTCGGGGCGAGCGAGTGGCGCATCCTATGGGGAACGGTGCTGCCCAACACGATCGGGCCAGTCATCGTGCTGGCGACGCTCGATCTCGGCAACGCCATCCTGACCGTGGCCGGCCTGAGCTTCATCGGCTTCGGCGTCCCGCCGCCCTCCCCCGAGTGGGGGGCCATGATCAGCCAGGCGCAGCGCTACCCCGACCAATGGTGGCTCGTCGCCGCCCCCGGCGTCGCCATCTTCACCGCCATCATGGGCTTCAACTTCGTCGGCGACGCCGTCCGCGACGCCCTCGACCCCCGCACGCGCTGAGAGCGACGCCCGCGGCTGCGGTCGCATATCACACCTACGCCAACCGCGGGTGGAAGACACGCATGTCGTAGCGCATTCTGTCGCCTAATTCCGCATGAGCCAACGCCACGCCAGCGTCTCCCACACAACGATCACGTCTTGCGACGCCTCATAGGCGTCGGATCAGCGTCGGGCCGTGGCCTGAGCCCCGTCCTGTTCGAGAAGAGGCAATACATCGCGCGACGTATAGCCCATCGCGGCCAGGATCTTTTCAAGCGTCGCATACGAAACACTGTGTCGTCCCTGCTCGATGCGCGAGACATTCTGCTGGGCCATCCCGACACGCTCGGCCACCTGCTGGGTCGTCAGTCCACGCCCAAGGCGTAGCGCCTTGAGCCGCCCCCCAACTTGTCGCGCCGACTCCTCGGCTCCACGCGCCAGATGCGCCGCGAAGAGAGGGTCCGCGATAGAGCGGATCGTCGTGCCAGGGATATCAATCTCGTCCGTCCCAAGGTCGCCCGTGCCTGGCGCGACGGAAACGTTTATGTGATATCTATCCACGACGCGCAGGCGCGTCCAATCCGCGTCGCGCACGGTCGCGCGCACGAGGCGCCAGGTAGCCAGGCGCACGAGGTCGCCGTCGTCGAAACGGGCCTCCAATTCATCGCACACGGGATCATACCGCGCATCGGCGATGCGCACGTACGCCTCATCGTCCCAATAGTTGTCCGCCATATGTGCGTCTCCCTACGTAGCATATCTATCGACGCGGGTTGAGCAAGTCCCACACGGCCTGAATCGCCCCAATATTGTCGCTCACGATCTCGACCGCCCGACGATCCGCGTTGCCGCGCAGCGCCACGAGCGTGTCGAGATCGACGACGCAGGAGCCATCCGTCCATTCGACGTGGCAGTGCGGGGCGTGATGCTGCCCACCGACCTCGGCGTAGACATACACCTTGTAGCGCCCCTGCGTCACAACCCGTACCATAACATCAGTAAACATCACACTTGATGTAAAGGCAAGGGGCGGATACGCATGGCTTCAACTTCGTCGGCGACGCCGTCCGCGACGCCCTTGACCCCCACACGAGATGCACCTTAAAATAGTGGACAGCGGCGGGGGATGGCTGAGGGCGGCACAAAAGCGGTACCCTCACGACGGGCACGGGCGGTCGAAACGCCTTCAGTGTGCCCGATGGAGGGTACCGATGGACAGAACAGACCTGTCCGCTGCCATCATACAGGAGATGGGGGCGGTGTTCATGGCGGCACTGGCGGAGGCGCTACCGGCCGTGCTGACGAGCGACCTGGCGGGGATGGAGCAGCGGCTGCGACAGGTGGGACGCGCGGTGTTCGGGGCGGTGGTCGAGCGGGTCGCGGCGGCGCGGGAGGCGACGGAGGAGCGGGGGGCATGCCCGGCGTGCGGCGGGCACTTGCAGCGCGTGGATCAGGCGCGGCGGCGCACGCTGCAGGGCTTGGTCGGGGACTATACGCTGCACCGCGCCTACTATCAGTGCGGGGCGTGCGGGCAGGGGCATGCGCCGTTGGACGCGCGGCTGGGGTTGGGGACGGGTTCGCTCTCGCCTGGACTCTTGCGCGTGGTCTGCCGCGAAGGGATCGAGGGCGGCTTCGTGGACACGGGGGATCGTGTGGCCGAGTCCGTCGGGGTCACGGTCGACGACGAGGTGCTGCGGTGCCTGAGCGAAGGGATCGGGGCCGTGGCCGAGGCGGAGGTACAGGCGGCGATGGCGCGCGTGGCGCGCGGACAGCCGACGTGGACTCCCGACGACGCAGCGGTGAGCGCGGTGCCGGAGAGCGGCGTGCTGGCGGTAGAGGTAGACGGGGTCTTCGTGCATCGTGACGACGACTGGCACGAAATGAAGGTGGTGACGGTCGCCCCGCTGGGACCAGGGGTGGAGGTGGACACGGACACGGGCCGGGAGCGCCTGGCCTGGGGCCGGGCCAGCTACGGGGCCGGTTTCGAGGAGGCGCAGGCGTTCTGGGGGCGCGCCCATGTCGAGGCGTGCCGCCGGGGTTTGGGCACGGCGGCCGTGCGCACGGTGGTGGCGCTGGGCGATGGCGCGGAGTGGATCTGGCGGCACGCCCGCGCCTTCTTGGCGTTGCCCGGCGTCGAACTGGTCGAGATCATCGACCTCTACCACGCCTACGAGTATCTCTGGGCGGTGGGCAACGCCGTCTTCGGGGCCGAAACGGCAGCGGCGGCGGCCTGGGTTGAGCCGCTCAAGACGCGTCTCTATACGCAGGGGGCCGCTCCGCTACACGCGGCCCTGGTCGCGCTCGCCCGCACCGTGTGCGTTCCCGCGGCCAACGGGGCGGCGGAGAGCGTGGCGGCCACGGCGGTGCGGCGCGCGCTTGAGTACGTCACAATCAATGCCGCACGCCTAGACTATCCCGCCTTCATCGCCCGGCGCTTCCCCATTGGGTCAGGGGCGGTGGAGAGCAGTTGCAAGAGCCTGGTGCAGGCGCGCACCAAGGGCGCGGGCATGCGCTGGAGTGCGGCGGGCGCTCAACAGGTGGTCAGCTTGCGCGCGCTGCACCGCTCGGGGCGCTGGGACGCCTTCTGGCAGGCCCAGCCCCAGCGCGCCCGTCTGCTCCTGGTCCCCCGCGTCCGCCGCGCGCCGGCCGCCCTCCCGACACCGGACGCGCCCGCGGCGCGCTCCGCGCCCCCCGTGGTGGCGCCGACGCCCGCGCCAGCCGCTGTGCCGCCGACCGACGTGCCGCCGGTCCCGCGCCTGCTGCGCCCGTCCGCCGATCATCCCTGGCAGCGGCAAGCCCTCGGACGCGCGCGTTCCGCCTGAGCGAGCGGTCCACTATTTCGAGGTGCATCCCCCACACGCGCTGACGGTGGACAAACCCGCGCGAACACGCGACAATGTACTCATGAGTCACGCGCGCGCCTATCACCCAGCGAGTACACTTGCTCCATGGGCCGAGATTGTCCCCGGCGCCGGGCCGGTGACCGTCGACGGCTTGCTCACGCTACCCGACGACGGGTGGCGTTACGAAGTGGTGGAGGGGGTGCTCGTCCGCGTGGCAGGGAGCGGGGATCTGGCGACGACCATCGCGGCGACCATCATCATCGTCCTTGGCGCCTACGTACGCCCACGTCGCCTGGGCCGCATCACCGGAGCCGCTGGGGTATATAAGTTTTCGGGGGCGAAGACAGGGCTGCTCCCCGATGTCGGTTTCTACGGAGCAGCGCTTTTTCCACGCGTTATAGACAGATCGAAGCCCATCCCCTTCGCGCCCGAGTTGGCTGTCGAGGTCGCCTCACCCGATCAGGATGCCGGCGATATGGCCGCCAAGTCGTCACGGTACCTCCGTGGCGGGACGCGGATCGTCTGGGTCGTCTGGCCCGACCGTCAGCAGGTCGATGTGTGGTGTCCCGATGACCTACGCGCCCGTTCGGCGGACATGCGCCCCTCCACGACGTTACACGGGGCCGGCATGCTCGACGGAGAGGATGTCATACCGGGCTTCTCCCATCCCGTCGCCGACGTATTCGACGTCTAGCAATCCCATCTGGCGGCATTAACCCTCGTCCTCTCCGTCCTCGGGCGCCTCTACAGGATCCAATCGCGGCGGGCAGCGAAGGCGTGGAGGGCGCGCACCTGTTCGTCGCTGCCGACGGCGCCGGGACGGTGAGCGCGCAGTTCGCGCACGGCGTCGTCCGGCGTGGCGCCGGCCCGGATGCGATACGCGGCCAGGACGGTCCCGGTGCGCCCCTCCCCCACGAGGCAATGTACCGCCACCGCGCGCCCCAGCGCCCGTTGCGTGTCGATGAAGGCGAGGGCGCGCGCGAACTCCTCGGCGGTCGGCGCGGTCAGGTCCGGCACGGGCACGTGCAGCACATCCAGGCCGTGACGCGCCACGACCTCCTCCGTCAAGGGCGTCTCCGTCAGCGAGAGCACCGCGCCGATGCCTTGACGACGCAGCCAGGCGAGGTCTTCCGCCAGCGTATCCCTCTGCCTGGCCTTGCGCAGCCGCGCCTCCGGTCCGCCCGGTCGCGCGCACCCGGCCAGCTCCTCGTCGATCAACCAATAGAAACCGAGCCCCATAACGCCAAGCCCTTCCATCCCCAACATGATCAGCCGTCACGTCGACGCGCCATCCCCGCGCCATCGCCCGCGTCGTCCGACGCGCCATCCCTGCGCCATCTATCGTCAGTGTATGGCGCGCGTCCGCGGGGAGGCATCGGCTGTTCGGGCAGGTCGACGGCCCGCCTATGTGGCTAGCCCACGATCATGAGGGAAAAGAGATGCCCAAGAGACCCCTTTAGGCTATTTTCACCCCCACGGACCCCGCATACCATGCCGATTAGAGAGACGACTAGAGAGACAACGCACACAGGACAGGCGCGATAGGCGCGAGGAGTATACCCGCATGGGACGATCCGTGGGCAAGACGCACACCCTGTACCCCGAGACCGGCCTCCACAAGGCGGCGGTGGTCGACTGCTACCGCTGCGGGACGAAGGACAAGGTGTATCGCATGCGCTGGCTCAAGCACCGCGAGAAGAGCGGACACGCCGCCCTCTGCGCGTCCTGCCAGGCCAAGCACGGCCACGAGTACGGCGCGCCGACCTGGGAAACCGTGTCGGTCCAGGCGGCCTAGCGCCGCGCCTTCGATAACCGCCATCACCCGTATGACAACTGGCGCGTATGACAACCCCACTCACTTTCGAGGCGTGCGATAGAAAGTACTATTGCTCATCACTATACGTTGCGCCAGAATGCGCGCAGGAAATCAATGATGAGGTGGGTAGACCATGTCAACGAAGCGCACGTACTCAGGAGCACCATCGCCGACGCCCAACTCGTCCATTAGGGCTATCGTCGTATGCGCGATCGCTATTATGGTGGGTCTGACTGGAGGCGCCGCCGCCGCTGGCGTCGCGCGACAAACGCCGACCTCTCCCGCGCCTGCCTCCCTAAGCACCGCAATAGTGACGCCATCCGTTGTACTGTATGCCCCCCAATGCGATCATCAAAATTGCAATCCCCAAACGCCCACTATCCCCGCGCCCTCGACAGCCCTCGCTACCGCCGCGCCCGCGACAGCGCCCGCCATCCCCGCACCCTCGACAACGCCCGCCACCCCCGCGCCCGCGACAACCTTCACCACGACGAGGCCGATAACAACGTCCTCTACTGGTTTTTGACATTTTTATCTCGATAGGAATTTTATCCTCTTGCGAGACGAGTCTCTCCTCGCTTACCGTGGGTTAAATGGTGGGCGCATTCATTGACAATCGCCAGACAGGGTAGGCGCGATATAGCGCGCGGCGCAGAGGACGGATATGCAACGGAACGTTTCACCGCAATCGCCCATCTCCTCGCACTCGTCGCGTTTACGACGGGGACGAGGTGGACAATCCCTGGTTGAATTTGCGCTTGTTTCCCCGGTGCTGCTATTTATACTGTTCGCCATCATTCAGTTCAGCGTGCTTATGATAACAAAATCGGCTTTGACGTTTGCGACCAGGCAAGGCGCGCGCGTCGCATCGATTCACGGCGCTGAGCCCGACGCTAACGACCAAATCTGCGCGGCTATCCGCGCGGGTCTAAGCAATAGGGGAAATAACCCGGACAATCTTGGCGCGGTCACTATCTATCGTGCTCCAACGTCGGAGCTTAACGCGGCCGGCAACGATAATGCCGCGAACGTTCACGACGTCGGTACATGCACCGGTGGACATTGGACCTATCAAGTGGTCGGCTGGCCGTACTATAGCCGCAATATCGTTGATCCCCCCGATCCGATAGGCGTGTCGCTAACCTACAAATTCCGCTTCATCTTACCCATGTTCGGTGGAGGGCTCACCCTGCAAGACGCCAGTGTCTTGCGCGTAGAACCGCAGTACGCCGAGGGTTCGTCAGGCATTACGGGTCCGACCCCTGCCCCTACCTACACACCGACACCGTATCCTACGTCGACACCGTATCCCACGGCGACGACATATCCTACGTCGACACCGTATCCCACGGCGACACCGACACCAACATCACACTAATCCTCTCGGGGGCCTGTTATGCGTATGCGATCACCATTCCGATACTTGTACTTGTATCTCGCTATACGCCGTGCGCGGAGCGGCCAGACGGCCATCATCGTGGCGCTCGGCATGGTCCTATTGATGAGTTGTACGGCGCTCGCGGTAGACGGCGCGCGCTTTTACGCCGAGGGACTGCGCGTGCAAAAGGCGGCCGACGAGGCGGCTTTAGCGGCGGTCGTACAATTCAGCACAAGCGGCGACGTCGCCGGGCAGGCTAGGGCTAACGATATCGCGACCCGTAATCTGCCTGGAACGAGCGTTACGGTGCTGGCGACTTCGAGCAACTCTCCCGTCGATCAAGAGAAGGTCGTGGTCACGGAGCCAAATTTCTCCTTCCTGTTCGCCCCTATTTTTGGGCTGAAGTCTGCCCAAGTCACGCGCGAGGCCAAAGCACAATACAACGCTCCGGTGCCAATGGGAAATCCAAGCAACACGCTCGGCTATCCTAGTGCCACCATCGACACATATCAACCTGGTACAACAGGCGTGCCTGGTACTGGTAGCAGGTCTCCTGTTCAACAGAATCTAACGCTATCCGTCAACGGACCCGACCAGTGGTTTGAGTCGGGCGACCCTTACTCTCCGCTCTATCTACTGTCTGATCCACCGTTCATCACCCGTCCGGCACCGATTAAAAACCCGTACTATCCCCAAAATCCCAACGGGTACGACTACAAAGTGACCATCCCCTCGGGCTCTTCCGGGGCCACCTACATCCAGGTCTACGACGCCGAGACCTGTCACCAGGACGCCATGGGCGATACCGTGGTATCCGGGCAATACGGGTTGCCGAATGCGAACGGAGCCGTAAATGTGGATGGGGGCGACCTGAACAAGCAAGCCACCTATTTTCGCCTCTATCGGGTGGACCCAAGTACGGGGCAAAACGTCTCGGTGTCGGGTAGCCCCCTACTGGCACGTGGCCCGGCCGGCGGCTCATATCCCTCCGATGTCGTCATCGCGCCCACCGCCGGTGTCAGCGCGTGGACCACCTGCGATGCTGGGTTTAGGGACAAGTGGTACACACTGGCCAAGGTAGACGCCACGCAGGGCGGGTCGTACATCGTCAATGTCACGACCTGCCTCAATCCTAACAGTACACACCCAGTGGATATGTATAACTCAATCTATAAGAATATGGTGTCCGGACTCGGTAGCTACTACTGTCGCGGGGCCGGGGTGAACAATTTCGCCCTGCGCGCCATCACGACGGGGGGCACAAGTGCAGAGCAAGTGAACTGCGATGGTTCAACATCTCCGCCCCTCCCATCCCCATCCTCAGACCCTTTAGATTGTCAGACCATCTCGCCAAACAGCAGTACCCCACCCTCCGTAGCCGGCGTGGGCCGCATATCGATCCAGGTGCAGTCTCCCGGCACCAGCCTCATCTACCTGGCCAAGGTCGATCCAATCTACGCGGGTAAATGGCTGCTCGTCAAGCTGTTCGACCCCGGCGACCTCGCCGGCGCCAGCAGCATGCAGATCGTGCGCCCGGACGGCAGCTATGCGCCCTTTATGTGGTACACGGAGACGCTGAACGGAGATGGGAACACCTTTCAAACGGCGCTGCGAAATATAGGAACCAATACGTCTCTCATCACCTCGTTCCCGCCAGGTTCTATACCAAACTATTCGGCGCCGACAGCTGGTTGTCCTTCGCTTGCCGATTCCAGCCTTTCGCCGTCGGGAGCCAAAGCGTACGGTCAAACCGTTGCGGAGGATAACCCTTTCGATCCCTCATACCAGACCGCGGCGTGCGTCGGGGCAAACGATGCTCAGCCGTGGAGCTCTCAAAACAACCGGCCATTATCGCCACCTTGGTTAGATACGTCAAACGCGTACAAAGGCTACAACCTATCTTCGGAATGGACTCAGAACAATTGCCAGAGGGACGGAACGCAGCCTAATACGGGAACTAATTCATGCCAGTCCAACTACCGGGTCTACAACGGGCGCTGGGTCTACATATTCACCCAAATCCCGTCCAACTACGCAACGGACAACTGCGCGAATGGCTCCGCTGTTGCCGCATGTAGTGGCGGTAATGGACAACCAAACCCCAATCCAGGGTGGTGGTACATACAGTACAAGACTAGTAGTAGCAACGCTTTCACCGACCGCACGACCTGGGAGACGGCGATCATAGACACGCCCCCCCACTTGATCCAATAAATAGGTCGGCAATTCCTTAGCGTTGTTGTGTAACGGTTTATCAGTAGAGGGTGAAGAGTATGGGGCGTTCATCGCGGTCCCGGTTGCCTGCACGGAAAGGGCAATCGCTGGTGGAGTTTGCTCTGTTCTTGCCCGTACTGCTGGGCCTGCTCCTGGGGATCATCGACACCACCATGCTGCTCGCCGCCAATAATACCGTCTCGTATGCCGGCCGCCAAGGTACGCGTTTGATGGAGGCGTATGGAGCGGTATCAACCTATTCTGATTGCGACATATTGCAAGCGATAGCCGACTCTCTCCGCGCCAATGGAACAAGCCTCAGCGGACTACAAAACGTGACATTTTACCGGGCCAATAGCGGTGACGCGGTCACGAGCGGTGATTCGGACGTACATCGGGTCTATACCTACTTAGGCTCGGGAGGTATGTGTCCAAGTGGCGCCTGGGCGCTCTCGAGTAACACCTGGAGCGCTCGTTCTAGCGGGGATCACGTCGGTGTCACCTTACGTTACCGGTATAAAGGATTCACCCCCCTCTACGGCGGCGGCGTCACCCTCGGCAACATGACGCAGGCGCAGATCGACCCCTCGGGGGGTAGCTTTGTTCTGCCGACGCCCGCGCCGGCGCCCACGCTCCCGCCACCCGCGCCGGCGCCCACCTACACGCCCGCACCGACCCTTACACCGCCGCCGACCTACACACCCGCGCCGACCCTCACATCGCCGCCTACGAATACGCCCACAACCGGACCAACCGCGACCTCGACAGCCACGCCCACCCCACAAACCATCTTTACATCGCAAACCCCGACATCAAGTGGCGCTATTTCGAACTATGAAGGAGGCGTCCAGTTTAAAGCTAGTGTAGCGGGAAAAATCTTGGCCGTGCGCTATTGGAGGCCCGCGGGTGAAACCGGCTCTCACATCGGAAATATCTGGCATATCACCGGTGGCCCCCCTGTGATCTCGGTTACCTTCCCGACTGGGAGCACGTCCGGATGGCAAACAGCTACGCTGAGTTCGCCCCTCACCATCTCGGCCAACACAACATACGTCGTATCGGTCAATGTCAACAATCAGTACGCTGTTGACTCTAACGGATTGTCGTCGTCTGTCACCAACGGCAATCTCACCGCGTTAACCCAGGGCGCCGTCTACGCAAATCCTAGCGGTACCTTCCCTACAAACACGTCAGGGCAGACCAACAGCAACTTCTTCCGAGACGTCGTCTTTGCTCCCGGGCCATGAGTCGTCTATCTTTGTTTGATACGCGCTTACGAATATACGCGGTACGGCCAACCGCCGCAGCTACGTCTTGCCGATTCATAGGGCTACATTGCAACAAGAGAGAAGATTAGAGAGCGTCGCCGTTATGCGCTTGTAAGATCTCCGCGTTACCATAAGGGTGACAGGGCTTATGGTAAC